>Ga0335082_10004860_pt1 | contig 14684 bp, 15 predicted proteins | sample Lox_Sample_41_FD_206718 | JGI IMG/M metagenome (GOLD analysis project Ga0335082, IMG submission 206718) | Soil microbial communities from Loxahatchee National Wildlife Refuge, Florida, United States - Lox_Sample_4.1 | ecosystem: Environmental > Terrestrial > Soil > Wetlands | place: USA...
GAGCTCGGGCTCTAGGCGAGCGCGCCCTTCAGGAGCGTGAGCAGCCGCCCCCAGGCCTTCTCGGCCTGGGCCGGGTTGTAGACCTGCGAGTCCGGCGGGCACCAGCCGTGCATGGTGCCGGCATACACCTCGATCTCCGCCGGCAGCTTGGCCTGCGCGAACGCGGCGCGCAGCACGTCCTTGGCCTCCGGCTGCTTCTGGTCGTCGTTCTCCGCGATCGCGATCAGGTACTGCGCCTTGAGCTGCGGTATCAAAAGGTGCGGGCTGTCGGGCTTGTCGGTCACGAGGCCCCCGCCGTGAAAAGAGGCTCCGGCTGCCACGCGCGCCGGCACCGCCGCGGCCGTGCGCACGGTCAGTGCACCGCCCATGCAGTAGCCGGTCGTGCCGATCTTCTTGCGCTTGTCGACCGCCGGCTGGGTATCCAGCCAGGCGATGAAGGCCTTGGCATCGGTGAAGGCGGTCTCCTCGGTGAGCGCCTGCATGAGGGCCATGATCGAGGTGCGCGTGGCGGGGTCGTTGAAATCCGCATGCTCCGGGGAAGTCGGGGCGTGCTTGACCCGGTAGAAGGGGTTGACGACCAGCACCGTGTAACCGGACTCGGCCAGGCGCTTGCCCATCTGCCGGAACGCCGGTCGCAGGCCGAAGGCATCCGGCCACACCAGCACCGCCGCATGGCTGCCCTTGGCAGGGTGCACGAAGTAGGCATCCGCCGTGCCATCCGGGGTCTTGATGTCGACCTCGGACTCGACGAGCTCGGGAGCGCCCGCCACGGCCGGCAGTGCCACCGCCAGTCCCGCCCCGAGGCTCAGCCGGCCGAACTCGCGCCGTGAGAGGCCGCTGGCTCGCAGCTGGTATTCGACCATGTCATCGAAGGCGTCCTGATCGCACATGCTCACGCTCCGCGGGGTTGGCAGGATCTGAGTTCGCTCCGGCGCCGCATCGTGCACCGGCGCGCCGTGGGGCCGCAAGGGCGGCCGCGGCGCGCTGCTCTTTGGGCGATGCAGGGCTTACACTGGCTGGCACGGGACCGCCGCGGCGCGCCTTGAGCACGCACCGCGCGACAAGAGTCCCGCCTACCGGAGGAAGAGCGCCATGAGATTTCCGCCCCCGCTGCCTGCGAGCTGTGTGCTGCTCGGCGCATTCGCAGCTGCACCGGTGCGCGCCGACGTCACCGTGCAGGAGAGCACCCACTTCACCCTCAGCATCATCAAGGCGCAGGCCGACAGCACCGAGATGGTGAGCGCTGACAAGCAGCGCCTCGACAGCTCCCTGCACTGCGAGGGCTTCATGTCGCTCGTGTGCGGCAACAGCCAGGGGAGTGAGATCGTGCGCCTCGACAAGGACGTGCAGTGGACGCTCGATCCGAAGAAGAAACAGTACCGCGAGCTGCACTTCCTGAGCGCGGACGAGCGGCGCGCCGCCGAGGAGCAGGCCCGGGCGCAGCTGGACAAGCTCAAGCAGTGCCCGAACGCCCCGCCTGCGGCCAGCACCGGTCCGGACACCTCCAAGTGCGAGATGTCACCCCCAAAGATCGACGCCCGCCAGACCGATCAGCACGCGAACATCGCCGGGCACGACACCCGCCTCTCGCAGCTCGCGCTCACCGAGAGCTGCAAGAACCGCGACACGGGCGACACCTGCGACTTCCTCATCACCTTCGATGCCTGGCTCACCCAGGACAGCATCCCGGGATGGGACGAGCGCAGCAGCTTCCGCAGCGCCTACCTGAAGAAGCTCGGGCTGGATCCGAACGACCCGCAGGTGCAAAAGCAGCTGCGCCAGTTCCTCGCGCCCTACCAGGACAGCCTCAAGCAGCTGGCCGCGCACGCCGCGCAGTTCAAGGGCGCGCCCCTGAAGACGGTCATGAAGGTGAGTTTCGGCGGCGCGCAGTGCGCGGCGGCGAAGTCCGACTCCCCCGCCGGCGGCGACACGCTGTCGGATGCGGGCGCGGCCGCCGGCAGTGCCGCGGCGAGCTCGGCCGCCGGGGCGGCCGGAGCTGCCGCCGGTCAGGCCGCCGCCAACGCCGCCGGCAACAGCGTCGCAGGCTCGGTGCTCGGTTCGGCGGCCAATGCCTTTGGCAGCAAGCTCGTGAGCGGGCTGTTCGCCAAGAAAGCCGCCGCCACGCCCGCCGCCCCGACCCCGGCGACGCCGCCCGACATGCACGAGGTGGCCGAGGTAAGCTCGGTCACCAACTCGATCAGCGCCGGCAGCATCGCAGCGGATCAGTTCGAGGTGCCGGCGGGCTGGAAGCTCGTCACCCCGAAGGACAAGGCCGCGCCGGAGCTCACCTGCCCCGGCACCAACTAGGGCACGCCGCGCTCAGGCGGCCGCCGCGGCCGCCACCGCGCGTGCAGGAGCACAGGGATGAAATACCGCAGGCTCGGCGACAGCGATCTGAAGGTCTCGGAGATCGGCTTCGGCTCCTGGCTCACCTTCAGTGATCCGCAGCGCCGCGCGACGGCCGCGGCGTGCGTGCAGCGCGCGCTCGATCTGGGCGTCAACTTCCTCGATACCGCCAACGTCTACGGCCGCGGGGCTGCCGAGAGCGTGCTCGGTGAGGCGCTCGCGAAGGTGCCGCGCGAGCGCTATGTGCTCGCGACCAAGCTGTTCTTCCCCATGAGCGAGAGCGACCGGGGGCTCTCGGCCGCGCAGGTGGCCAAGCAGCTCGATGCCTCTCTCAAGCGGCTGCGGGTCGAATACGTCGACCTCTACCAGTGCCACCGCTACGACTTCGACACCCCGCTCGAGGAGACCCTGGAGGCGCTCAGCGCGGCCGTGCGCGCCGGCAAGGTGCGCTACCTCGGCTTCTCCGAGTGGCCGCTCGATCGCATCCGCGCCGCGCTCGCGGTGCCGAACGTGGCGCGCTTCGTCTCGAGCCAGCCGCAGTACTCGCTCCTGCACCGCGAGCCCGAGCAGGGGCTGCTCGCGCTGTGCGCGCAGTCGGGGATCTCCCAGGTGGTGTGGTCGCCCCTGGCCCAGGGGGTGCTCACCGGCAAGTACCCACCCAATGCCGCACCCCCGGCCGACAGCCGCGCCGCCGACCGCGCCATGGGGGCCTTCCTCAACCCGCGCTGGTTCACGCCCGCGACGCTGCAGGCGGTGCAGTCGCTCGGCAAGCTCGCCGCCCAGGCGGGTGTGAGCCTCACCCGCTTCGCCCTGGCCTGGGTGCTGCGCCAGGAGAACGTCGCCAGCGCCATCGTCGGGGCCTCGCGCCCCGAGCAGCTCGATGAGAGTGCCGCGGCCTCCGGGCTGAACATCGATCCGGCGCTCTTTGCCGCCGCGGAGAAGCTGCTGCCCGCTCGCTGAAGCGCCCCGCGTCCGGGGACTTCCTGCTGCACCCCGCTGCCACCCGGAGGGCTGTGGAGCTCTGGCTGCCTTTGTGCTAATGTACTAGCGCGCTATTACATTGGAACATGCCGCCATGAAAGCCCACCGCAGCCTCACGCCGCGCCAGGAAGCCCTCGCCGAGCGCAACCTCTGCGCCGCGCTCGCCGCGCTGAACACGGCCGAGGAGACGCGCGCGTTCCTGCGCGACCTGTGCACGCCGGCGGAGATCCAGGCGATGGCCGACCGCTGGGCGGTGGTCGAGTGCCTGCGCCGCGGCCTGCCCTACCGCGAGATCCACCGGCTCACCGGGGTGAGCGTGACCACCATCGGCCGCGTCGCACGCTTCCTGCTCACCGGCAACGGCGGCTACGACGCGGCCAGCCGCCGCCTGGCCGCGGGCCGCGATCCCGGTGCCGCGGGTGTCCCATGAGCGGGCCGCGCCTGAAGCTCGCAGTGCAGAAGTCCGGAAGGCTGACGGATCCCTCGCTCGATCTGCTGTCGCGCTGCGGGCTGAAGCTCGCGCGCGGCAAGGATCAGCTGCTCGGCTTCGGGGAGAACCTGCCGCTCGACGTGCTGTTCGTGCGCGACGATGACATCCCGGACCTGGTCGAGGAGGACGTCTGCGACCTCGGCCTGGTCGGCTTGAACGTCCTCGAGGAGAAGCGCCTCGCGCTCGCCGCGCAGGGCGGTGAGGCGCGCTACGCGACGCTGCGGACGCTCGACTTCGGACGCTGCCGCCTCGCGCTGGCCGTGCCCGCGCAGATGCCCTGGGAGGGCGTCGCGGGCCTTGCCGGGCGGCGCATCGCCACGAGTTACCCGCACCTGCTCACGCGCTTCCTGGCCGAGCGCGACCTCAGCGCGCACATCGTCACGCTCTCCGGGGCGGTCGAGATCGCCCCGCGCCTGGGGCGCGCCGATCTCATCTGCGACCTGATCTCCACCGGCTCGACGCTGGCCGCCAACCACCTGCGCGAGGTCGAGACCGTGCTCGAGAGCCACGCGGTGCTGATCCGCACGCCCGTGCCGCTGGAGGCGGCGAAGGCCGAGTGGGTCGAGCGGCTGCTGCAGCGGATCGACGGTGTGCAGCAGGTGCGCGAGAGCAAGTACATCATGCTGCACGCCCCGCGCAGCGCACTGCCGGATATCCGCCGGCTGCTGCCGGGCTCGGAGACCCCGACGGTCATTCCGCTCGAGGGCTGCGCCGAGCGCGTGGCGGTGCACGCGGTATGCCGCGAGAACGTCTTCTGGGAGACGCTCGAGAGCCTGAAGCAGGCCGGCGCCAGCGCGCTTCTGGTGCTGCCGGTCGAGAAGATGCTCGGTTAGCGCCCATGCAGATCCTCGACTGGCAGCGGCTCGATCCCGCGGCGCGCCGCGCGGCGCTGGCGCGCCCCGAGCTCGAACAGGCCGGCGAGGTGCGTCAGCTCGCCGCCGCGCTCATCGCGAAGGTGCGCGCCGGCGGGGACGAGGCGCTGCGCGAGCTGACCCTGCGCTTCGATGGCGTCCGGCTCGCCTCACTCGCCGTGACCCCTGCCGAGTTCGCCCGCGCGCGCGCCGCCCTTGGTACGGACGAGCACGCGGCGCTCGAGCGCGCCTGCGCCAACATCCGCGCCTTCCACGCCGCGCAGCGGCCGCAGGGCTTCGCGCTCGAGACCGAGCCCGGGGTGCGCTGCGAGCAGCTGGTGCGGCCCATCGGCTCGGTCGGGCTGTACGTGCCGGCCGGCAGCGCCCCACTGCCCTCGGCGCTCTTGATGCTCGCGCTGCCGGCGCAGATCGCCGGCTGCCCGCGGCGCATCCTGTGCACGCCGCCGGCACCCTCCGGCGAGGCCCATGCCGCGGTGCTGGCGGCCGCGCAGCTGTGCGGGATCGACACCGTCTTCAAGGTCGGCGGCGCGCAGGCGATCGCCGCGCTCGCCTACGGCACCGAGAGCATCTGCCGGGTCGACAAGATCTTCGGGCCCGGGAATGCCTGGGTGACGGCCGCCAAGCAACTCGCCGCGCAGGATCCCGCGGGAGCTGCATGCGATCTGCCCGCGGGCCCCTCGGAGGTCATGGTGATCGCGGACGCCGAGGCGCGCCCGCAGTTCGTGGCCGCGGACCTCCTCGCCCAGGCCGAGCACGACGCGCTCTCGCAGGCGCTGCTTGTGACCCCGAGCGCGAGCCTCGCGCAGGCCGTGGGCGCGGCGATCAAGGAGGCGCTGCCGCGTCTGTCGCGAGGGCAGATCCTCGCGCGCTCGCTCCTCGCCTGCCGCGCGCTCCTGGTGCCGGATGTCGAGTCCGCCATCGCGCTCGCCAACGACTACGCCCCCGAGCACCTGCTGCTGCAGGTGCGCGCGGCCCGGCGCTACCTGCCCTCGATCGTGAATGCAGGGTCGGTCTTCATCGGCGAGTGGTCGCCCGAGCCGCTCGGGGACTACTGCTCGGGCACCAACCACGTGCTGCCGACCTACGGCTACGCGCGCGCCTTTGGCGCGCTCTCGGTGCGCGACTTCATGAAGACCATGTCCGTGCAGGAGCTGAGCCCCGCGGGGCTGCGCGCGCTCGGCTCGACCGCCATGACGCTCGCGCGCCTCGAGGGACTCGACGCCCACGCGCACGCGGTCGGCTGCCGCCTGCAGCTGCTGGCGGGAGGCGCGGCGTGAGCTGGCTGCGCACGCTGGCGCGCCCGGAGGTCCTGGCGCTGCGCCCCTACGAGACGGCGAGCTACGAGCCCGGTCTCACCCGCCTGCACGCCAACGAGCTGCCCTGGCGTGCCGCCGGCGACCGCTCCGGCGCCGGCCTCAACCACTACCCCGAGCCGCAGCCGCGCGCGCTCATCGAGCGCCTCGCCGCGCTCTACCAGGTGCCGCCCGCCACGCTGCTGCTCACGCGCGGCAGCGACGACGCCATCGACCTCCTGGTGCGCGCCTTCTGCCGCGCCGGCGAGGACGCGGTGCTCACCTGCCCGCCCACCTTCGGCATGTATGCGGTGGCGGCGGCCATCCAGGGTGCGGCGGTCGTGAGTGTCCCGCTGCTTCAGGCGCAGGGCTTCGCGCTCGACGTGCCGGGGCTCATCGCGCGGGTGGGCCCGGGCGTGAAGCTGGTGTTCCTGTGCTCGCCGAACAACCCGACCGGCAACCTCCTCGAGGAGGCGGCGCTCCTCGAGATCCTCGACACCCTCGCCGGACGCTGCCTGGTGGTGCTCGATGAGGCCTACGTCGAGTTCTCCGGCCGCGCGAGCGTGGCTCCCCTTATCGCCCGGCGCCCCGGGCTGGCGGTGCTGCGCACCCTGTCCAAGGCTCACGCTCTGGCGGGCGCGCGCCTCGGCGCCCTGATCGCAGATCCCGAGGTGATCGCCCTGCTGCGCAAGCTGATCGCCCCGTATGCGATCCCGCAGCTCACGCTCGAGGCGGCGCTGCGCCTGCTGTCGCCCCCGCACCTCGAGGACCTCAGGCGCCGCACGCATCTCCTCGCCCGTGAGCGCGAGCGCCTGGCGCGCGCCCTCCCCGAGTGCGCGCGCGTCAGCGCCGTGCTGCCGAGTGCGGCCAACTTCCTGCTGGTGCGTTTTGCCGATGCCGGCGCGGCGCTGGCGCGGGCCCGCGCCGCGGGCTTACTGGTGCGCGATGCCCGCGCCTTCGCGGGCCTGGGCGATGCGCTGCGCGTGACGGTCGGCACGGCCGCGCACAGCGAGCGGCTGCTGCAGGTGTGGCGATGAGCGCACCCACCCTGTTCGTCGACCGCGACGGCACGCTGATCGAGGAGCCCGCCGACGAGCAGGTGGACTGCCTCGGGAAGCTGCGGTTCATGCCCGGGGTGTTCGGCGCGCTCGGCACGCTGCGCCGCCGCGGCTACCGCCTGGTGATGGTCAGCAACCAGGACGGCCTGGGGAGCGCGGCCTTCCCGCGCCCGGCGTTCGAGGCGCCGCAGGCCTTCCTCATCGAGACCTTCCGCTCCCAGGGCATCGAGTTCGACGCGGTGTTCGTCTGCCCGCACCGCGAGGAGGAGCGCTGCGGCTGCCGCAAGCCCGGCACGGGCCTGCTCGAGGACTACCTGCGCGCGCATCCGGCCGATGCGGCCACGAGCGCGGTGGTGGGCGATCGCGGCAGCGACCTGCAGCTCGCGCGCAACCTCGGGCTGCGCGGCCTGACGGTGCGCCGTGACGGCACCCCCGATGAGACCTGGGAGCACGTGGTGCGCGTCCTCGGCGAGCGACGCGCCGAGCTCAGGCGCGCGACGCGCGAGACGCAGATCGAGGTGCGGGTGAACCTCGATGCCCCCGAGCCGCTCGCGATCTCAAGCGGCATCGGCTTCTTCGATCACATGCTCGAGCAGCTCGCGCGCCACGGTGGATTCGCGCTCGAGCTCAGTGCGCACGGTGACCTGCACATCGATGAGCACCACACGGTGGAGGACTGCGCGCTCGCCCTCGGGGAGGCGCTGCGCCGCGCGCTCGGCGCCAAGCACGGCATCGGCCGCTATGGCTTCATGCTGCCGATGGACGAGGCCCAGGCGCGCGTCGCGCTCGATCTGTCCGGGCGGCCCTACTGCGTGTTCGAGGGCCACTTCGCGCGTGAGCACGTCGGGGCACTGCCGACCGAGCTCGTGCCGCACTTCTTCCGCTCCCTGAGCGATGCGCTGCGCGCGACGCTGCACCTGAGCGTCACGGGCGAGAATACCCACCACATGGTGGAGGCCTGCTTCAAGGGCGTCGGCCGCGCCCTGCGCCAGGGCCTCGAGCGCTCCGGCGAGGTGCTGCCGAGCACCAAGGGAGTGCTGTGAAGGAGGTGGTGATCGTCGACAGCGGCGGCGCCAACCTCGCCTCGCTGCGCTACGCCCTCGAGCGGCTCGGGGCGCACGTGGCGGTGAGCGCTGATGCGCAGGCGATCGCCGCCGCCGAGCGCGTGGTGCTGCCGGGAGTCGGGGCGGCGGCGCGCGCCATGCAGCGCCTGAGCGGCGCCGGGCTCACCGAGGTGCTGCTGCGCCTCGGGCAGCCGGTGCTCGGGGTATGCCTGGGGATGCAGCTGCTGTGCGCGCACTCCGCCGAGGGCGACACCGGCTGCCTCGGGGTGCTGCCCTACCCCGTGCGGGAACTTCAGAGCGCCCCGGGGCGCCCGGTGCCGCACATGGGCTGGAACAGGCTGCGGCGGCTGCGCGCGGACGCGCTCCTCGAGGACATCCCCGACGGGGAGTACGTCTACTTCGTGCACAGCTACGGCGCCGCCGTGACCCCGGACACGCTGGCGGCGGCCGACTACGGCGGTGCCTGGTCGGCGGTCATGCGCCGCGGCAACTTCTGCGGCACCCAATTTCATCCGGAGCGCTCCGGCGCCGCCGGCGCCCGGCTGCTTGGCAACTTCCTCAGGCTCTAGGCATGCAGCTCATCCCCGCCATCGATCTCATCGGCGGGCGCTGCGTGCGCCTCGAGCAGGGCGACTTCGCCCGCGCCACGCACTACGCCCCGACCCCTCAGGCGCTGCTGCGGCGCTACGAGTCCCTCGGCGCCGCCTGGGTGCACGTCGTGGACCTCGACGGCGCCCGCGCCGGTGAGCGGGCCAACCACGCCGTGATCGCAGCGCTCGCCACCGTCGCCACGGCACGCCTGCAGGTCGGCGGCGGCGTACGCAGCGCCGCGGCCCTGGAAGTGCTCTTCGCCTGCGGCGTCGCGCGCGTGGTGCTCGGCAGCGTCGCCCTCGAAGCCCCCGCTGAGGTGCTCGGCTGGCTCGGGCACTACGGCGCCGAGCGGCTGTGTCTCGCCTTCGACCTGCGCTGCGATCGCGCCGGGCAGACGCGCGTGCATACGCACGGCTGGAGCCGCAGTGCGCCGCTGTCGCTGTGGGAAGCACTCGCGCCCTATCGTGGCCGCGCGCGCCACGTGCTGTGCACCGACATCGGCCGCGACGGCACGCTCGCCGGCCCGAACCTCGCGCTCTACCAGGAGGCACTCAGGCGCTACCCGCAGTTCGCCTGGCAGGCCTCCGGGGGCGTGCGCGATGCCGCGGATCTCGCGGCCCTCGCCGCCAGCGGCGTCGCCGCGGCGGTGAGCGGCAAGGCGCTGCTCGAGGAACACCTGACTGCCACGGAGCTACGGCCATTCTTGCCCGACGCATCATTGCCTGCCTCGACGTCCGCGACGGCCGCGTCGTAAAGGGCGTGCGCTTCCGCGAGCACCGCATCGCGGGGGACATCCTCGAGCTCGCGACGCGCTACCGCGACGAGGGGGCGGATGAGCTCGTCTTCTACGACATCGGCGCGAGCCCGCAGGGCCGGCTCGCCGAGCCCGCCTGGGTACGCCGCGTGGCACGCCGGCTCGACATCCCCTTCTGTGTCGCCGGCGGCATCCGCTCGGTGGAGGACGCCGAGCGGCTGCTCAACGCCGGCGCCGAGAAGATCTCGGTGAACTCCCCGGCGCTGGAGAACCCGACGCTGATCGACGTGCTCAGCCGCCGCTTCGGCTCACAGTGCGTCGTCGTCGGCATCGACAGCCAGCCTGCCCCCGGGGGCTACCGTGCCTGGCAGTTCACCGGCGACCCGCAGCGCGCGCGCGACAGCGGTCGCGGGGTGTGCGAGTGGGTGCGCGAGGTGCAGGAGCGTGGCGCCGGGGAGATCGTGCTCAACTCGATGCCCTGCGACGGGGTGCGCGCGGGCTACGACCTCGAGCAGCTCGCGCAGGTGCGCGCGCTGTGCCGCGTGCCGCTGGTCGCCTCGGGTGGTGCCGGCACGCCGCAGCACTTCGCGGCCGCCTTCGCCACGGGCGCCGACGCCGCGCTTGCCGCCGGCGTATTCCACTCAGGCGAGATCCGTATCGGCGCCCTCAAGAATTACCTGCTCACGCAGGGCGTGCCGGTGCGCCCATGACCCCCGGTGACCTCGATAGCCTCGCGTGGGAGAAAACCGCCGGCCTGCTGCCGGCGATCGTGCAGCACGCCGACAGCGGCCGCGTACTGATGCTCGGCTACATGAACCGCGAGGCGCTCGGCCGTACGCTCGCGAGCCGCGAGCTGGTGCTCTTCAGCCGCTCGCGCGCTCAACTGTGGGTCAAGGGCGCGACCTCGGGCAACCGCATGGCGGTCGAGCGCGTAGTGAGCGACTGCGACCGCGATGCTCTCCTGGTACTCGCGCGTCCCAAGGGTCCGGCCTGCCACACCGGTGCCCCGAGCTGCTTTGCCGAGGGCCAGCCGCGCACCGCCACGCTCGCCTTCCTGCAGACCCTCGAGCGGCTGCTCGCCGAGCGCCTCGCGCGGCCGCGCGCCGAGAGCTATACGAGCTCGCTCGTCGCCGGCGGCGTGCGGCGTCTCGCGCAGAAGGTCGGCGAGGAAGGACTCGAGGTGGCGCTCGCCGCGGGCGCGACGCGCGAGGAGCTGTGCGCCGAGAGCGCCGATCTCATCTATCACCTCGAGGTGCTGCTGCTCAGCCGCGGCCTGGAGCTGGCCGACGTGGTGCGCGTGCTCGAGCAGCGACACCGCGAGCGCCGCGCGCAGGCGCCGCCGGCCTCTTGAGGCGCTTCAGCCTTCACAGCACCGACCACACGCAGCCGGCCGCAGCGAACGCCATGAGCGCCGTGGCGAGCCAGCCGAGCGCCACCCACAGGCCGTGGATGCGGAACACGCCGAGAATGCGCGGGTTGACCGCCATCAGCATCAGGAGCGTGAGCACCGGGATGGCGACGATGCCGTTGATGAACGCCGCCCACACCAGGGCCCCGACGGGGCTCACGCCGCTCACGCACAGCGCCATGCCGATGAGGATCCCCGCCCCCATCACCGGGTAGAGCGCGCGCGCCGGGAGGTGCTCGCGGGTGAGGCCCACCGGCCAGCGGCGTACCTCGGCCACCGCGTAGGCGGCAGAGCCCGCGAGCACCGGCACCGCGAGCAGCCCGCTGCCGATAATGCCGAGGGCGAACACGGCCACCGCGAGCGGGCCGGCCACCGGGCGCAGCGCCGCCGCGGCATCCGCCGCGTTGGCGATCTCGCCCCCGGCCCCGTGCGGCAGCAGCGCCGCCCCGGTGACGAGGATCGCGAGCCCGATGAGGTTCGACAGCCCCATGCCGAGCAGCGTATCGGTGCGGATGCGCCGCAGCGCCGCGGGTCCCTGCTGGGGTGCCTCCACCAGCGCGCGCCGCTGCGCGTGCGCGCGCGTATCCTCGACTTCCTGGGCCGCTTCCCAGAAGAACAGGTACGGACTGATGGTGGTCCCGAGTATGGCGACGATCATCAGCCAGAAGGCGCTGCCGGAGGAGAAGCGCGGCCACAACAGTCCCCGCAGCAGCGGCCGCCATGGAACGTGCACGCCGGCGGCCACCAGCAGGTAGACGAGCGGGACCACCGCGAGCCACTTCAGGAGCCGCACGTACTGCACGTGGCTCAGGCGCACCTGCGAGAGCAGGCAGAACGCGCCGAACAGCACGACCCACAGCCACTGCGGCAGGAGCGGGCACAAGAGCTGCGCCGCCTGCGCCATGGCGAGCAGGTCGACGCCGAGGTTGACCGTATTGGCGATGAGCAGCGCCGCGACGATGGCCTCGACCAGCAGCCGCGGGTAGTGCCGGCGCAGATTCCCGGCGATCCCAAGTCCGGTGGCGCGTCCCAGTCGCCCGCTGATCGCCTGGATCACGACCATGAGCGGATAGGTCGCGAGCAGCGTCCAGGCGAGGTCAAAGCCGTATTTGACACCCGCCTGCGCATAGGTCGCGATCCCGCTCGGGTCATTGCCGGCCGCGCCCGTGATGACGCCCGCGCCGAGCAGCGCCCACCACGTGGGTCGTGCGCGCGGCGATGTTGGCGGCTGCGCGGGCCGATGCGCGAGCGGACTCACGAGCGGGCCGTCAGCGCCGCAGAACAACAGCGGCTCGGCCAGGGATTATTTCCACTCAATCTCACAACCCTCCGCGCACTTGTCTGTACAGCAGCTCCTGTGCCGCACAGCTGAAGTCGCGGCCCGCACGCGCGCCGCGGATTTCGTGGCGCGGCGCGAGGCTCATTGTCGCGCAGCAGCATCTTGACGTCGCGTCAATGAAAGCACGTGCGTGGTTTCGCATCGCGCCGGCGCTGCGCATGAGTCTGTTGCGCGGTCAACGCTAGAAACTGCCACGCAGGCCGGGGCATACTCGAATCGCCACAAATGGACGTGTCCCGCGGATGCCACTTCCGCGCGCTCGGCCGCTGAAGGGATAGTGCTGCATGGCTGAATGCGATCCGGTCGTGTTCCTCCTCGACGATGAAGAAGCGGTGGTGGTCGCGCTCGGGCGGCTGCTGCGCGCCAGCGGCTTCACGATCCGCGCCTTCACCAGCGTGCACGCCTTCCTCGTCGCACACGACCTGGAGGTTCCCGGGTGCCTCGTGACCGATGTACGCATGCCGGGAATGAACGGCCTCGAGCTGCAGCGCGCACTCACCGCGGGCGAGTTCTCGCGCTCCATCGTCTTCATCACCGGCCACGCCGACGTGCGCACGACGGTGCAGGCCATGAAGGCCGGCGCGGTGACTTTCCTCTCCAAGCCCGTGGAGCGCGGCGAGCTCATCTCGGCGATCGAGGAGGCCCTGCGCAAGGATGGCGAGGCACGCGCGCGGCACCGCGAGCGGCAGGACATCTCGCGCCGGCTCGCCACGCTCACCCCGCGCGAGCGGCAGGTGCTCGAGCTGGTCGCCACGGGCATGCTCAACAAGCAGATCGCCGTCGAGCTCGGCGCCGCCGAGAAGACCATCAAGGTGCACCGCGGCCGCATCATGGAGAAGATGCGCGTCGGGACGGCGACGGCGCTGGTGCGGCTGCTGTCACGCGCGGGCGCCCCGAGCACTACAGCGTAAAGGCCGCGCTCAGATAGACTGCGTCGCCCTCGAGGTGGTGCCGGGCGCCGAGCTCGTGGTACCAGCGCAGCTGCAGATCGAGGGCCTTGGTCGCGTAGTTCACGCCCGGCCCGAGTGCGTAGATGTTGGAACGGAACGGTCCCAGCACCGCCCCCGAGCCGCCGTCATCGGTGACCTGCACCACCGCGTAGCCGAGCAGGCCGATCTTCAGCGCCTCGCTCAGGTTATGGCCCAGGGCCACGTCCAGGTGCAGCACGTCACCGCTGCGGTAGTGGCTCGTCGGGTTCTCGAAGTTGATCGTGTAGCCGAGACTCGCCGACAGGTCGAGTCCGCCTGGCGTGAGATAGCTGCCGCTGTAGGCCGTATCGATCGCCCAGTAGTGCATCGAGAGGTTCACGGCCTGGTTCTGGTCGTACTGCCCGGTCGGTGCGTAGAGGCTGACCGCGAGGGATGAATGCCAGTCGCCCGAGTGCCAGCCCAGCACCGCGGGCGTCACGATCAGGTCGCCGAGCCCGAAGGTGTCGGCCGAGCTCTTGAGCCCGAGCGGGTTCACGGCCGCGGACATGTCGAGGTGGCCGAGCGTGAGTGCGAGGCCGTAGCCGAAGTCACCCCCGAGGAAGCGGTGCCGGGTCATCACGGTCGCGGTAAGGGTGTCGAGGTACATGTCCGTGCTCACCTCTGCCGCGACGCGCCCGCCGGCAGGCGCCACCGAGGCGCTGCCGTGGTAGTAGTAGAGGTCGTTGGCGAGGTACAGGCCCGGATCCTCGGGAATGTAGCCCGCGGCGAAGCCCATGAAGCCACCGACGTACTCCGTGGCAGCGCCCTCCGCCGCCCAGGCTCCCGAGGCGCCGAGCAGGCCGACGCAGGCCGCCCAGGCGGCCATTGGGCCGCTTCTCATGCTTGAACACCCCCCCGTGCCGGGACCCCCCACCGAACCGCGCGACCAAGCTTGCGGCGCCCCGGAAGTCATCAGACCTTGGTGCTACTGCAAGGCTGCAGCCGGACTGCCCTAACGGGAAGCTTGGCGCGGCTCCTCCGCCAGACTACAGTCCCACACCATTCGTCGCACACCGGTACAGGGCGGGCAGGCGCGCTGCGCACGCCGGTCGCCACAGGAGGAGCAGCAGTGAAGTTCTCGCAACTCAGAATTGTCTGGGCGCTCGGCCCGATGGTCCTGGGACCTCTCGCCCTCGCCCAGCAGGCGAGCCACCCGGCACCGGCGGCACAGCCCGCCCCCGCCGCCGCTGCACCGGCAGCAGCCGCACCGGCCGCCGCACCTTCGGGCTCGCCGTCGGCGATTTCCTCGAGCCTGGGCGTCATCGTCTTTCCGGCGAAGAACCAGACTCCGGCGCAGCAGTCCTCGGACGAGGGGTACTGCTTCAGCTGGGCCAAGGGCCAGACCGGCATCGACCCCATGGCGCCACCGCCACCGCCCCCGGCCGCCCAACCCGCCCCGGCCGCTTCCACCGCCGGCCAGGGCGCGAGAGTGTCCGGCGCGGCCCGCGGCGCGGCCGGCGGTGCGGTCATCGGCGCCATCGCCGGTGATGCCGGCCAGGGTGCGGCCATCGGTGCTGCCGC
>Ga0335082_10004863_pt1 | contig 14681 bp, 11 predicted proteins | sample Lox_Sample_41_FD_206718 | JGI IMG/M metagenome (GOLD analysis project Ga0335082, IMG submission 206718) | Soil microbial communities from Loxahatchee National Wildlife Refuge, Florida, United States - Lox_Sample_4.1 | ecosystem: Environmental > Terrestrial > Soil > Wetlands | place: USA...
TTGCCTGCGGCGCGCTTGCGCCGCCTCCGCCGCCGCCGCCGCACGATGCCAGCAGCACGCCGGCCAGTACGCCGAACACGATCACGCGGGCGACATGCAGGAAGCAGCGCAGTGAATTTGACCGGTACATGGGTGCTCCGATTCGCAATGAGTCGATCGGGCCGCGGCGCAAGCTCGAACCGGCCCGCAGCAGAATGTGCAGAATGCACAGTTTCATTCTGGCAGCCGCAGGCAATGCTGCGGATAACCGCTGCACGCTATGCCGTCCGGTCGTGCCCGATGAAAGCGTTCTCGAAATGTGTAATATGCACAGTTACACGAAAGGCGGCATGATCGGCATCGCGCTGCTCGCTTTCAGGAAACCGCTGTCGCCGCGCTCATCCGCGAAGCCCGCTGCCGTGTTCCGCATCGACCTCATGCACATCTTTAAGGGTGCCCGATGAGACTGCTGCTGCTTGAAGACGACGTCACGTTGGGCGCGACCCTGAGCGATTTCCTGCGCGGCGACCACGTTGTGGACTGGTGCCGCCGGCTCGGCGACGTCGCCGCCCTGCAGCAGGAGCCGTACGACATGCTGATCGTGGCCTGGCAGCTGCCCGATGGCACGGCGGTGGACTGGGTACGCTCGCTGCGGCGCGCCGGCAACGCGACGCCGGCGTTGATGCTGAACACGCGCGACGTTCCGAGCGACCGCGTGCGTGGGCTGGACAGCGGCGCCGACGACTGCATGGCGACGCCGCTCGATCCCGAGGAACTCGCCGCGCGAATCCGCGCAGTGCGGCGGCGCAAATCCGGGTTTGGAAGCCCGCGCGTCGGTTTTGGCGCGGTCGAACTCGATCTGAACGCCAAGACTGCGTTCGTGAACGGTACGCGCGCCGAGCTCACGGCGCGCGAGTGGTCGGTCCTGGAAGCCCTGGCCCTGCGCACCGGCCGCGTGGTCACGAAGCGCGACCTCGAAGCGCTCGTGCTCGGCATGGAGGGCGACCTGTCAAGCAACGCCATCGAGGTGCACGTGTCGAGGATCCGCAGCAAGCTTGGCCGCGCTCTGATCGAAACCGTGCGGGGCATTGGCTACCGCATGGCGAGCTAGCCAGTCTTCAGTCGGCGGCGCGGCCGCCATGGCCCTGCAAATGTGTAGCATGCACAGTCGCCTGCATCGCCTGCCGAGGACCGCTTCGATAGCTCCGGTCGCCGCACAACGTCGTGCTCGCCGCGCATGCCACGTTAGCCTTTGAAGACCGCGAACCCCGATCCCGACAAGGCCCTGACGCTGGCGCTCGAGCGCCTGCTTGCGCCGCTGGCCGGCCTCTGCCTCGCGCACGGGCTGAGCTATCAAGCCGCCGCCGAACTGCTCAAGCGTGCCTACGTGCACGCCGCGCGTGCCGCACAGCCGGACGGGAGCGGCAAGCGCGACGTCAGCCGCGTCAGCACCACGACAGGCCTGACGCGGCGCGAGGTCACGCGCATCACGCGCGAAGTGGCCGCGTCCATGGTGCTGCGGCCGTCCCCAGCCACTCAGGTCTTCACGCGTTGGATGGGCAACAAGCGGCTGCACGACAAGCGCGGCCGGCCGCGCGCACTCAAGCGGCAGGGACCGGCACCAAGCTTCGAGTCGCTGGCGCGTTCGGTCACGCGCGACGTGCATCCGCGCAGCCTGCTCGAGGAGCTTTGCCGCCTCGGTCTGGCGCGTCTCGATGCGAAGACCGATTCGGTGGTGCTGGTGCGCGATGCGTTCGTCCCGAGCGATGACCGGTCGCGCATGTTCGGTTTCCTCGGAAACAACGTCGGCGATCATCTCGCCGCTGCGGTCTCGAATGTGCTGGGAAAGAGCGAGCCTCACCTGGAGCAGGCAATCTTCGCCGACGAGCTGTCCCTGCCGTCACTCGCCAAAGTGCGCAAGCTGGTGGTTGCGCAGTGGAAGGTCCTGCTGACGGCATTGGTTCCCGAGATCCAGGCCTTGATCGAATCCGATCGCAAGGCACGACGTGCCGCCGACCAGCGCCTGCGCGTGGGCCTCTACAGCTACCACGCGCCGATGGGCCGGACCGAAAAGGATGGAAAGGAGTCCTGAGATGCACTCGGAGCAAGGCAAGCCATGGGCCCGCAGGCTGCTCGCGGTCGTGATCGCGCTGCTCGTGGCGGCAGGCTGCGGCGGCGTCGACAGCGGCGGAACCGGCGCAGTGGTTTCGGTCGGACCGATCTCCGGTTTCGGTTCGATCATCGTCAACGGAGTGCGCTTCGACGAAAGCGGCGCGACGATCCAGGACGACGACGGCAATCCGGTCACGCGCGATCGATTGCTGCTTGGTGTCATGACCCGCGTCGATGGCTCGACACCAAACAGCCTGCAGCAGTCGGTTGCCAACCTGGTCCGGATCACGAGCGAACTCGTTGGACCGGTCGCCTCGATCGACGTGGCCGGCGCAACGTTCAGCGTTCTCGGCCAGACCGTCCTCGTTACGCCCGCCACCGCGTTCGACGCCACCCTTGCGGGGGGTGGCCTGGGAAGCCTGTCGAACGGATCCACGGTAGAGGTGTACGGTCGCTACGATGCCGCGAACGGCCGCTACACGGCGACCCGCATCGAAGCGCGGCCGAACCCCGCCTTCTACCGCTTGCGCGGCCCGGTCGCGAGCGTCGACAGCGCGCAGCGCACGCTCGCCATCGGTGGCGAGAGGATCGATTTTTCAGGCGTCCCACCCGCCGATGTCGCCAATGCAGTGACCGGCAACATCGTGCGAGCCAAACTGGAAGTCGCGCAGCAGTCCGGCAGTTGGGTCGCGGTCGCGTTGCCCTTGGGTGTACAGCAACTCCCGGACGGCGACGCGGCGACGGTAGAGGGCCGGATTTCGGCGTTCACGTCGAGCCGGCTGTTCAGCGTCAACGGCACTCCGGTGGATGCGGGCGCGGCAACGTTTCCGAATGGCGAAGCCGGCGTCGTGCTCGGCGCTCGCGTCATGGTCAACGGAGTGTCGACCGCGGGCGTACTGCACGCTGGCAGCGTCGCATTCGAAGGCGACGAGGACAGCGGCAACTCGCATTTCGAACTGCACGGCCTGATCACTGCGGTCGATCCGGCCGCGATGACCTTCGTGTTGCGCGGCTTGAGCGTCGACTACAGCGGTCCGGTGCAATTCGAAGACGGAACCGCGGCCGACCTGACGGTGGGCCGTCACGTCGAAGTGCAGGGCATCCTCTCCAGCGACGGTACCGGCATCAAAGCGCAGGAAATCGAATTCGATCTCGAGTGAACCGGGAGCTCGCCGGCGCGGACGTCCTCAGGACAGCAACTGCCCGATCTCGGCGAAGCTGGTCGCGACGTCCGTGATCGCGATCGGTATTCCGAGCTGGCGCTCGACCTGTGCGCGCGAGATCACGCCGCGCACCCGCCGCGCGCCTTCGTCGACGACGAGCAGGTGGTTGCGACCGAATGCCTGCAGCGTCACGACGACGTTCGCCACGCTGGCGTGCTGCATGTCGATGTAGTCGATCGCGTCGATGCGCCCGAGCGGCGTCATCACGTCGCCGACGGTGAGCTCGTCATAGCGCACGCCGCGCTCGTGCACCAGCCGCATCTGGCGATCGCCGTGCAGATCGGTGCTCGTGATCAGGCCCTCGATCGACGGCATCTCCGAGACCACGAACAGCATGCGCACGCCCTGATTGATCATGACCTGCTCGGCTTGCGCCAGCGAGGCTCCCGCGATAGTGGTTGCGGCCTTGACCTGCGCCAGATCGGTCATCACCGTGAGCGCGGGCGACGCCAGCGTCACAGCGGGCGCCTGCGCAACCTTGGTCTGGGCCAGCGAGGCCCCATAGCCGAGCCGCCGAGTCTGCAGTCTGGTATTCGGATCCATGCGGTCGCTCCCACGAGTTCGTTGCGTGCGATCGGGCGCTGTTCGCGCAGGCAATCGCCGAACAATCTAGTCCTAAACGCTCGGAGCCGCCAATCGCTCTCCCGTACTCGCGGCGTCGCGTTACTTCATTGCCATCCGAAGCGGCGCGCGTAGAAGCCCTTCATGAGTTGCGTCAGCGACATGTAGCCGGCAAGGATCAATCCCAGGATGGGAAAGTACAGCCCTGGCAGAGGCTGCAGCTTGAAGTAGTGCGACCACGGACCCATCGGCAGGAAGACGCCGATTGCCATGATCGCGCCGCTGGTCACCAGGAGCGGCGTCGCGGCGCGGCTCTCGACGAATGGCAGCTTCGGCGTGCGGATCATGTGGACGATCAGCGTCTGAGTGAGCAGGCCGACGACGAACCAACCCGACTGGAAAAGAGTCTGCATCGCCGCGTTGTCGGCCGCGAACACGTACCACATCACGAGAAACGTCGTGATGTCGAAGATCGAGCTGATCGGCCCGAAGAACAGCATGAAGCGCGCGATGTCGCCCGGGTTCCAGCGCTGCGGCCGCGCCAGCAGCTCGGCGTCGACGTTGTCGAACGGGATCGCGATCTGCGAGATGTCGTAGAGCAGGTTCTGGATCAAGAGCTGCATCGGGAGCATCGGCAGAAACGGCAGGAATGCGCTCGCCACGAGCACCGAGAACACATTGCCGAAGTTGGAGCTCGCCGTCATCTTCAGATACTTCAGCATGTTGGCGAACGTCTTGCGTCCCTCGACGACGCCCTCCTCCAGCACCATCAGGCTCTTTTCCAGCAGGATGATGTCGGCCGCTTCCTTGGCGATGTCGACGCCGGAATCGACCGAAATGCCGATGTCGGCGGTGCGCAGCGCCGCAGCATCGTTGATGCCGTCGCCCATGAATCCGACCACGTGCCCGTTCGCCTTCAGCGAGCGCACGATGCGATCCTTGTGTGCGGGCGTCAGGCGCGCGAAGACGTTGTGCGCTTCGACCGCCTTCGCGAGCTCCGCATCGCTCATCACTTCGACCTGCTTGCCGAGCAGGATCGCATCGACCGGGAGGCCCACCTCCTTGCAGATCTTGGCGGTGACGAGCTCGTTGTCGCCGGTGAGCACCTTGGCGGTGACGCCATGTTCGAATAGCGCCTTCAGTGCCGGCGCAGTGGTCTCCTTGGGCGGATCGAGGAACGCGACGTAACCGATCAGGGTCAGTTCCGCTTCGTCGGCCACGCCATAGACGTCCTTGGAAGGTGGAAGCTCCTTGACCGCGACCGCGACGACGCGCAGCCCGTCTTCGTTGAGAGCCGCCGTGACCGTGCGGATGCGCGTGAGCAGTTCGGCGGTGAGCGGTTCGTCCAACTCGCCGTGCCGGACACGCGAGGACACCTCCAGAATTTCCTCGACGGCGCCTTTGCAGATGAGCAGGTGGTGCGCGCCGTGCTCGGCGACCACGACCGACATGCGGCGGCGCTGGAAATCGAAGGGAATCTCGTCGACCTTGCGAAACGCCGTGGCGACCTCGAGCTCGCGATGCACCTCGACGTGCTCCAGCACGGCCACGTCCAGCAGATTCTTCAGGCCGGTCTGGTAGTAGCTGTTGAGGTAGGCGTACTCGAGCACATCGTCGGCGGCGGCCCCCCACACGTCGGTGTGCCGCTCGAGAAAGATCCGGTCCTGCGTCAGGGTGCCGGTCTTGTCGGTGCAAAGGACGTCCATCGCGCCGAAGTTCTGGATCGCATCGAGGCGCTTAACGATCACCTTGCGACGGGACATCATCACCGCGCCCTTGGCCAGGGTCGAGGTGACGATCATCGGCAGCATCTCGGGAGTCAGGCCCACCGCCACCGCGAGCGCAAAGAGCAGAGCCTCGAGCCAGTCGTGCTTGGTGAAGCCGTTGATGAAAAGCACCAGCGGCGCCATCACGAACATGAAGCGGATGAGCAGCCAACTTACCCGGTTGACGCCGATCTGGAACTGCGTCGGCGCGTACTCGGTGGTGGTCACCCGCTGCGCCAGGGCGCCGAAATACGTGCGGTTGCCGGTCGCGAGAACGACAGCCGTCGCCGACCCGGAGACGACGTTGGTCCCCATGAAGACGATGTTGTCGAGCTCCAGCGGATTGGACGCTTCGCGCTCGCGCAGCTGCGCGAATTTTTCGACCGGCAGCGACTCGCCGGTCATCGCCGCCTGCCCGACGAAGAGATCCTTTGCAGTCAGGACGCGGCAATCGGCCGGGATCATGTCGCCGGCAGAGAGCACCACCACGTCGCCGGGAACCAGCAGGCGAATCGGCACTTCGATGCGGCGCGCCGGCTTCACGTGCAGGTGCAGGCCGTAGAACTTCTCCGCGATCGGCGCAGCCTCTTCGGAGATGTCGCGCCGCATGACGGTGGCCGTCGTGTGCACCATCGCCTTCAGCTTGTCGGCGGCCTTGTTCGACTTCGCTTCCTGCACGAAGCGGATCAGCGTCGCGAGCACGACCATCGCGCCGATCACGATGGTCGCCTTCATGTCGTCGGTCAGATACGAAACGACCGCGAGCACCGAGAGCAGCAGGCTGAACGGCGTCTTGTAGCACTGCCACAAGTGCACCCACCACGGCAGGGGTTTCTCGTGTTCGACCTCGTTCGGCCCGACGCGGTCGCGGACCAGCTCGGCCTGCGCTTCCGACAGGCCGTCGGTATGGGATTCGAGCTGCGTCAGAAGCTCGGTCGGGTCGCGCCTGGCTCCAGCAACGAGTTCCTGCGCCAGCGACGGCGGCATCTCCTTGGCGACGCCGGTGCGGGTCAGGCTCTCGAGCAACGCGAGGCGGCGAAAGTGCCGGCCGATGTGGCGCGTGCTGAGGAACCGCGCGAAGAGCTGCTTCAGGATGGTGAAGGCCATTTGTTCATCTCACGGGTTCATGCATCGCGTGCCGGTTTGATCCGCGCAGCGACGATCGAGAGGCGCAAAAAGCGCGCCGGCCGGTTTCCGCTGCCGAGCCGAACAAGTGGTGCGTTGAGAGATTGCCCGCATGCCGCGGGACTTCATGCCGTCTCTCGTCGTTCTCGAAGAGACGGCGCCGGAGGATCTGCGCTAGCCCGCCGAGAATGCGCCGGTCGCTATTACCCGGCGACCAGCACCGCTACTCGGACCACTGCCCACGAAAATCTCCGCTGCCTGGACGGGCGGCGACTTTAGCCACGCACGACATATGGGTCAAGGCGACTTGCTGAGGGTTTGCTGACAGCAAGCCGCGCAGGAGCCGACAGCGCGGCCTACCATCCGTTCGGCTACGTCACGGGGAGGTCACGATGTTGATCAACTGCGTTGCGTATCAGGACGGCATGAAGCTCGCCGATATCCAGGTCGACGAGATCGGCGAGTATGTCAAGCGTCCGGACTGTTTCGTCTGGGTCGCGCTCCTGGAGCCTACGGCCGCGGACCTGCAGCAGATGCAGCGGGAGTTCAACCTGCACGAGCTCGCGGTCGAGGACGCCAGCCATGGCCACCAGCTGCCGAAGATCGATGAATACGGTCAGTCACTGTTCGTCGTGCTGCACACGATCGATGTCGCCGATGGCGAATTGCGGATCGGCGAGATCGCCATCTTCGTCGGACCCAACTACATCCTTTCGGTGCGACGGCATGCCGAGCGCGGGTTCCAGAGCGTCCGTGCGCGCTGCGAGTGCGAGCCGCACCTGCTGAAGCACGGGTCCGCGTTCGTCCTGTATGCACTGATGGACGCCGTCGTCGACCGCTATTTCCCGGTGCTCAATGCGATCGAAGCCGAACTGGAGCAGATCGAGGAGCGGATCTTCAAGCGCAATACGGCACGCTCGAACATCGAGGCGCTGTATGCGCTGAAGCAGAAACTGATGACGCTCAAGCACGCTGTCGAGCCGCTGATGGAGGCGATGAGCCGCCTCTACGGCAGCCGCGTGCCGCAGCTTTGCATGGGCATGCGCGACTACTTCCGCGATGTCTTCGATCACCTCACGCGGATCCACGCGTCGATCGAGGCGATCCGGGATATGCAAGCGACCGCGATCCAGGTCAACCTCGGCATGATCAATCTGAGTGAGACCGAGGTGACCAAGAAACTCGCGGGCTGGGCCGCCATCATCGCGATCCCGACCCTCATCGCCGGCATCTACGGCATGAACTTCAAGAACATTCCCGAATACGACATTCCGTACGGCTACCCGCTGTGTATCGCCGTGATGCTCGGGCTCGATCTCGCTCTCTACTTCTGGTTCCGGCGGATCCGGTGGCTCTGACGACCGCGCCGGCAAGCGGCCGCGACGGTGCGCGGGCCGCGGACTCCAACCACCGCCTGAAGAAGCCGCTCGCCGGCCTGACGCTCGCCGCGCTCGGCGTCGTGTACGGCGACATCGGCACGAGTCCGCTGTACGCGGCCAAGGAGACGTTCAATCCCGATCATGGCATCGCACTGAACACCGCCAACGTTCTCGGCGGGCTGTCCACGATCTTCTGGTCGCTGATGATCGTCGTGTCGCTCAAGTACGTGATCCTCATCATGCGCGCGGACAACAGGGGCGAAGGCGGCATCATGGCCCTGCTCGCGCTCGCCTCGTCGGCAGTGCGGAATCGCCCGCGCTGGCGCGGCCCGATCCTTCTGCTCGGCGTGCTCGGCACGTCGCTGTTCTATGGCGACGCGGTTCTCACGCCCGCCATCTCGGTTCTCTCCGCGGTCGAGGGACTCGAAGTCGGAACGGCCGCGATGAAGCCGTACGTCCTGCCGATCGCGATCGGAGTCGTGATCGGACTGTTCGCGCTGCAACGGCAAGGGACCTCGCTGGTCGGTGCATTGTTCGGTCCGATCGCCGTCGCATGGTTCCTCGCGATCGCGGCGCTCGGAATTCGCGGTATCGCGAGCGCGCCGCAGGTCCTGTGGGCGTTCAATCCGCTGCACGCTCTCGATTTCGTCACGCAGCACGGCTATTCCTCGTTCATCGTGCTGGGAGCGGTGCTGTTGTGCTTTACCGGCGCCGAAGCGCTCTACGCCGACATGGGCCACTTCGGCAAGTCACCGATTCGCCTCGCCTGGTTCGCGCTCGTCCTCCCATCGCTGGTTCTGAACTACTTCGGCCAGGGAGCCCTGCTGATCGCCAATCCGCAGGCGCTCGACAACCCGTTCTATCTTCTCGCACCCGACTGGGCGCTCTACCCGCTGATCGGCCTCGCCACGGCGGCGACCGTGATCGCGTCGCAGGCGACGATCTCGGGCACCTACTCACTCACCAAGCAGGCGATCCAGCTCGACTATCTGCCGCGCATGGACGTCACGCAAACCTCGGCGCGCGAGGTGGGACAGATCTACATCCGCGGCGCGAACACGGTGCTGCTGGTCGTGATCCTCGCGGCGGTCGTGGGCTTCGGCTCGTCGACGCGGCTCGCTTCGGCCTACGGCGTCGCGGTGACCGGGACCATGCTGGTCACGACGATCCTCACGTTCTTCGTCATCCGCTTCGTGTGGAACTACAACCTGGCCCTCAGCCTCGCCGCCACGGGATTTTTCATCGTGATCGACGCGGCGTTCTTTTCATCGAGCATCCTGAAGGTCGCCGAGGGCGGCTGGTTTCCGCTCGCGCTCGGGGCAATCGTCTTCACGATCATGACGACGTGGCATCACGGCAGGGAACTCGCCATGGCTCGGCAGCGGCAGACCGGAGTCTCGGTCGAAGAGTTCCTTCGGTCGCTGGCGGAGCGTCCACCGGCGCGCGTGCCGGGGACGGCCATTTTCATGGCCGGCAACTCGGACGCGGTGCCACGCGCCCTGCTGCGCAACCTCGCCTGCAACAACGTGCTGCACGAGCGCGTCGTGCTGCTCACAGTGGTCATCAGCGACGTGCCATGGGTACCGGAGAGCGAGCGGCTCGAGGTCCGTGCGCTGAGTCACGGGGTCTATCGGATGATCATCAACTTCGGCTTCATGGATCGTCCCGACGTGACGCAGGCGCTGCAGCTCTGCAAGGTGCCTGGCCTCGACCTCGATCCCACGCAGACATGGTTCCTGCTGAGCCGCGCGACGGTTATCCCGACACCAGGAGAAGGAATGGCGATGTGGCGCGAGCGGCTGTTCGCCGCGATGGCGCGCAACGCGCGTACCGCCGGCGACTACTTCAACATTCCGCCCGGTCAGGTGATCGAGCTCGGCACCAAGATCGAGATCTGATCGGGTTGCGCCGCCCGGAATCCATCGCGGGAGAATGCAGCGTTCTCGACGGGATTGCGCAGGTGCGCTCGGTGTCGCGTTTTGACCGCCGTCTCGGGCTCGGTGTGGGATTCGGCGCGATCGTCGCTGCCGCCGTCGTCTTCGCGCTCTGGCGACCGCGTGCGGCCGCGGATCTGAACGACGCCAGGCGGATCGAAGCGGGTGCGCTCGTGTACGCGCGCCACTGCGCGTCGTGTCATGGCGACAACCTGCAGGGACAGCCCGATTGGACCAAGCGCCTTGCGAACGGGCGGATGCCCGCCCCGCCCCACGACGACAGCGGCCATACCTGGCATCACCCCAGTGCGATCCTCTTCGGGATCACCAAGAAGGGACTCAAGCCGCCCTATGCGCCGCCCGACTATCAAAGCGACATGCCGGCTTTCGGTCCTGTTCTGAGCGACGACGACATCTGGAACGCACTTGCGTTCATCCGCAGCCGCTGGTCGGCCGCGGTGCGCGCGAAACACGACGCGTTGGAACGCCAGTGAGCAGATCGCGCGTTTTCAGGCACTGCTCACCGCAGACATCGAGGCCACGCGCACGCAGTTCCTTCCGTCGCGCTTGGCGCGATAAAGCGCATTGTCCGCAGCGCCCAAGAGCTCGCGCACGACGAGACCGTGCGCGGGAAACGCGGCGACGCCGACCGAGACCGTCGCGGTGAGCGTGGTGTCGCGATAGCGCACCGAACTCGCTTCCACGGCGGCACGCAGGCTATCCGCACGCTCGACCGCATCGTCGATCGACATGGTCGGGAGGACGAGCACGAACTCTTCGCCGCCCCAGCGGCACGCGAGATCATCGGCGCGCACGCTCCGGTGCAGCTCGTTGGCGAGCCCCTTCAACACTTCATCACCCGCCTGGTGGCCGTGCCGGTCGTTCAACTGCTTGAAGTGATCGATGTCGATCAGCAGCACGCTCACCGGATAGCCCTGGCGCCGCGCGCGCTGCAACTCGCGCTCCAGCGCGTCGTCGAGATAGCGGCGGTTGTAAAGCCCCGTCAGCGGGTCGCGGAACGCCAGTTCCTCGAGTTTCCCCTGCAGCGCGCGGATGCTTGCGATGCCCTCTTGCAACTGTTCGTTGGTCTCCCGCAAGCGACGCTCCGCGTCTTCACGGGAGCGCGCTTCGCGCCGAAGGTGGCGGTTCGCGCGCACCTGCCACGCGGCCAGCAGCGCGACGGCCAGTGAAGCGATCACGGCGGCGCCAAGCCACCGGTAGGCAAACGAAAGATCGGCACCGACGCGAGCGTTGCGGTCGAACATGAAGCCATCGAGTGCGAAGTCCCGCGGCAGCATGCCGAGGTCGGCGTACACGCCGGCGATGTGCGCCCAACGGCCCGGGTTCATGTGCCCGATCTCGACCAGATCAGGCTGCATGAGGCGCCGCATCTCGGCTGCCTCGAACAGAAGGTGATCGCGCGGCTTGCGCTTGCTGTAGCGCGCGAGGATCAGGTCTGCGATTTCTTCCGGGTGCGCCATCGCGTATTGCCACCCGCGCAGGCTCGCATCCATGAAGGCGATGACGCGGTCCGGTTCCTTCTGCGCGCGTGCTGCGGTCGTGAACAGTGAATCGCCATAGAAATCGATGCCGGCGGCACGCGGGGAGAACACGCTGTAGGCGAACCCGGCATTGCGCAGCACCCACGGTTCGTCGGTCGAGTAGCCCGACAGCGCGTCCACCTTGCCGTTCATCAGGTCGGTCGGCGAATACGTGTGCGGCAACAACGTGAAGTGATCGAGCGAAAGGCCCTCGCGCGCGAGATAGGCCATCAGCTCCAGCTCGTACGACACGAGCATCAGGCGCTTGCCATCGAGATCGTGCACGGACTGCTCGCCGCCGCCCGCCGCGATCAGCACCAGCGGCGAATGCTGGAGGATCGTCGCCAGCACCACCACCGGCCGGCCGCGTGCGCGATGCAACGCCAGCTCGGAAGCGCCCACGCCGAACTGGGCCTTGTCGGCCAGGACCACGTCGACAGGATCGTCACTTCCGTTCGACTCGGCCAGCGTCACATCGAAGCCGGCGTCGCGGTAATAGCCCTTTTCGATCGCGGCGTAGTAGCCGGCGAATTGAAACTGGTGCTTCCATTTGAGCTGCAAGGTGATGCGCTCGAGCTCGCGTTTCGGCGCCTCCTTCGGCACTGCGTGCAGCGTAGTCGGGGCTATCAGGCAGAGAAGAAAAAGGCAGGCGCTGGCAGCGAACGCAGGTTGGAGGCGGGGCCCGATCGAGCGCTGTGGCATGCCCCGATTCTATGGCCGCGGTGCCTACTTCGAGCGTCGATCAGTGCGCAAACGTGGTGATTACGCGACCAGCGAGGCGCCCGCCGGTACGCAGCCCGTCCGCATCGGCGACCTGCTCCCCGTTCACCCATACGCCGTGCACGCCCCGTGCATCGGTATGCAGCCTGGGCGCTCCGCCGGGAAGGTCGAACACGCGCCGGCTGACGCCGCGGCCGACGGTCACGGGATCAAAGAGCATCAGGTCGGCGGCATTGCCTTCGCGCAACAGGCCTCGATCGGATAAACCGAAGATCTGGGCGCTCTGGTAGGTCAGCCGACGGACCGCTTCCGGAAGGCTCATCGCGCGGCGCTCGCGTACCCAGTGCCCCATGAGGTGCAGACCGAAGCCGGCGTCGTTGAAAAACGTCAGGTGCGCGCCCGCATCGGACAGCGACACGAGGCTATGCGGATGGTTCAGCAGCCGTGCGACGGCTTGTTCGTCGCTGTTGAGCAGTTGCGCGGTGAAAATGGTCATCAGATCCTCGTCGAGCGCCAGGTCGAGCATCACGTCGAGCGGATCCTTTCCCGCCTGGTGCGCGAGCTCCGCGATGCTCTTTTGCTCGAGTTCGCGATGGCGCTCCTGGGCGACCTCGACCACGTGCACCTTCTGCCATTCGCCGTTGAACAGGCGGAAGGTCGAGGGTGCGGCGAGCTCGTCGCGCACGCCCTGCCGGAATTTCGGGTCGGCCAGGACCGCCATGAGCGCTCGCCCCTGCTTGCCCAGCGCGGGCTTCCAACTCGCGAGTCCTTCCACCGGATAGGGCGATGCGAGCGTGTACTCCATCGTCAGCGGACAGCACGACACTTGTCCGATCAGCCGGTGCCCGCGCGCATTGGCGGCACTGATCGCATCGAGGTCGGCGAACACCGCACCGGGGTTGGTGCTGTTGTGCAGGAGCGCGGCGATCATCACGGGCCGGCCCGAGCGCGCGGCCATCTCCTCCAGCAACGCCACCGGCATCTGCGCGCCCTTGGTCACCATGTATACACCGCGTCCACTCGCCCCCATTGCCTCGATGAGCGCGAGGTGTTCGTCATCGCTCGCGAGGCGCGACGGCATCGGCGCGCCACCGTCGCCGTTGTGTGCGGGGCTGGTCGAACTCGCGAGGCCGACGGCGCCCACATCCATCGCTTCCCGCACCAGCGCGGCCATCTCGCCAACTTCGGTTTGGGTCGCTTCGCGCCGGTTCGCATCCGCCCCCATCACCCAGGTGCGCAGCGACGAGTGGCCGATGTATGCAGCGAGGTTGACCGCGCAGCCGCGCTCGCGCAGGTACGCGAGGTATTCCGCGAACGTCTCGAACTTCCAACTGATGCCACGCTTGAGCACCTCGAACGACATGCCCTCGACCTGGGTGAGGTTGCGCATCGTCAGTTCCCGATCCTGCGGATGGCACGGCGCGATGGTGAAGCCGCAGTTGCCGATCGCCGCGGTCGTGATCCCGAGCGCCGGCGAAGGGCGCACGTATGGATCCCAGGTGAGCTGCGCATCGAAATGCGTATGACTGTCGATGATGCCGGGCATCAGCGCGCGGCCGCCCGCGTCGATCACCTCGCGCGCGGCGACGGGCAGCGAGCTGCCGATGGCGCGAATGCGGCCTTCGCGCACCGCGAGGTCGGCGCGGAAGGGATCGGCGCCGCTGCCGTCGTAGAGCGTCGCGCCGCGGATCAGGAGGTCATCCATATGCCATCTCGTCGATTGCGTTCATGAACACGAGGCCGTGCCGGGAGGGTACTGCATGCCGGGGCGCGCCATTGCGCCTTCGGCGCGGACCGCGTCCCGGGAGCGCGCGGGCACGCGGCGCGCTCTTTGCGAATCGCGGGCGCCGGCGCATGCTGCGCATTGAGCGACGCGGGAGGCGTGCACATGGCCGATGGCGTGGAAGACGTTGATGCGGCAGCGAAGCCCAAGCTGGTCTATCCCTTTGCAGCGGCGCCCGCACGCGGGCGGACACTCGAAGTTGCGCCAGGCGTCCAGTGGATCCGCATGCCGCTGCCGTACTCGCTGAATCACATCAACCTCTGGGCCCTCGACGACGGCGACGGTTGGGCGCTGGTCGACACCGGCATGCGTACCGACGAAACGGCGCTCGCATGGCGCGAGTTGTTCGCCAATGCGACGGACAAACGCCCGCTGAAGCGCGTGTTCGCGACGCACATGCACCCCGACCATGTCGGTATGGCCGGCTGGCTCACTCGCAGGTTTGGCGTGCGCCTGTGGATGACGCGCCTCGAATACCTGACCTGTCGCGTGATGGTCTCCGACACGGGGCGCGAAGCTCCGCCGGATGCCATCGATTTCTACCGGCGCGCGGGCTGG
>Ga0335082_10004864_pt1 | contig 14680 bp, 10 predicted proteins | sample Lox_Sample_41_FD_206718 | JGI IMG/M metagenome (GOLD analysis project Ga0335082, IMG submission 206718) | Soil microbial communities from Loxahatchee National Wildlife Refuge, Florida, United States - Lox_Sample_4.1 | ecosystem: Environmental > Terrestrial > Soil > Wetlands | place: USA...
GTATTCACTCCCATCTACATGTTCAGCGGGGCGGACGGCGCTAATCCCAGCGCGCGGGTCGTCTTCGGCCCGGATGGCGCCTTGTACGGAACGGCAGTCCAAGGCGGCGCCAACGGCAGGGGTGTTGTCTTCCAGCTCCGGCCACCGGCTACCATCTGCAAGGCGGTCCAGTGCCTGTGGACACAAACCATTCTCCACTCGTTTGCGTTGAGCAACGATGGCTCCTATCCGAGCGCGGGCGACCTGCTCTTCGACAAGGCGGGAAATATTTGGGGAACGACCCGGGATGGTGGCGATCACTTCAGTGGTACGGTCTATCAGCTGGTGCGCTCCGGTAACTCATGGACCGAAAACGTAATTCATAGCTTTGGCGCTCCCGGCGATGGTTCGGTACCGGCGGCCGGCCTCACCATGGACAGCCAGGGCAATCTTTACGGCACAACCGAAACCGGTGGCAGCACGCGGGGCGGCACGGTTTATCAACTCACGCCTTCGGGATCAGGCTGGACTGAGAAGGTGATCCACAGCTTCGACGACGCCACGGAAGGAAGCATTCCTTTAGGCGGCGTGATTCTTGATGCTGCGGGCAATCTTTATGGGACCACAAGCGCCGGCGGTCCGAACTTTATAGGCGGAGTGTACGAGCTGACTCCCAGCGGCAACGGCTGGGTCAGCAACCCCCTATACATGTTCCAGAACGCCTACGTCGGCTCGCGTGCCTCGGTGACCTTTGGCCCCAATGGCAAGCTGTATGGGACGCTCAATGTTGCGGATGTGGACGTCTTCGAACTGACACAATCCGGCGGAACGTGGACCCAGACCGGCATCTACGGACGCACCAATGACACGCCCTCGGGCAATGTCATTTTCGACGCCAGCGGCAACCTCTACACTACCGGCTCGCAAGGCGGACCCAACCAGGACGGCCTGGTGCTGCAAATTACCCCGTAACACGTGCTGTCGGCTGGTAAGCGGGCGTTCAGGCCCGCTTCTCCGCCCGCTCTCATCAACCGGGGATTCAGCTCGCGTCCACCAGCTGAATCCCTGTGAAACAAAATAAGGCCACGCCGGACGCAGCGCCGAAGCGCTGTTCTACCATGGCGCTGCGTCGAAAAAGCGATACACTAGGGTGCGGTACGAGGGGCCCCTAAATGCTTATCGTCATGAAGGCGCACGCCACCGAAGAACAGGTGCGGAGCGTCTGCCAGAAGATCGAATTACTGGGTCTGCGCGCCCATTCCATTCCCGGCACGCAGCGCACGGCCATCGGCATCACCGGAAACGAGACCGAGCTGGATTCCGGCATTTTCGATGAAATGCAGGGCGTGCAGGAGGTCATCCGGGTCAGCAAGCCGTACAAGCTGGTGAGCCGCGATGTCAAGGAAGAAGACACCGTCATCCGCTTTCCCGGCACCGACGCCAGCTTTGGCGGAGATGAAGTTGCCATCATCGCCGGTCCCTGTGCCGTCGAATCGCGCGATCAGGCGCTGACGACCGCCGGGCATGTGGCCCGCGCCGGAGCCAAATTCTTTCGCGGAGGCGCCTACAAGCCGCGCACCTCGCCCTACTCGTTTCAGGGACTGGCGGAAGATGGACTGAAGATTCTGGCTGAGGTCCGCGAGCGCTTTGGCCTGCTCATTGTTACGGAAGCCATCGACAACGAGTCCCTCGACCTGGTGGAGAAGTATGCCGACGTCATCCAGATCGGTGCGCGCAACATGCAGAATTTTTCGCTTTTGAAGCGCGCCGGCAAGGCACACAAGCCCGTCCTGCTGAAGCGCGGCATGTCAGCCACCCTGGATGAATTTCTGATGGCCGCCGAGTACATCATGAGCGAAGGTAATTACGATGTGATCCTGTGTGAACGCGGCGTGCGCACCTTTGCCGATCACACCCGCAACACGCTCGATCTCAGCATCGTGCCCGCTGTGCAGCGGTTGAGCCATTTGCCCATCATCGTCGATCCCAGCCACGGCACCGGCAAGCGCAACAAAGTCACGCCGCTGTCGCGGGCGGCGGTGGCCGTAGGCGCCGACGGCCTCATCATCGAGGTGCATCCTGATCCTGACCGCGCTCTCAGCGACGGCAAGCAATCGTTGTTCCCCCAGCAGTTCGATGCCCTCATGGCCGAGGTGCGCGAGATCGCCAGGGTGTTGGAACGTACGGTTGCCGATCCCGTTGCCGATCCCGGAGCACGCCGGACCAGCACCGTTCTCGCGAGCGCCGGATAGGCGCTGTCTGCTGATGCGTCAAGCCAGCCGCCGCAAAGTTGCCGCAACCCTGCTGCCACTGCTAGCGGCAGGCCTGGCGGCATGTCACACGGGCACGGCCGTCGATCCGCGTTATCGCGAATACGCCTACGTCACCAACGGCAGAAGCAACTCGGTCAGTGTCCTTGACCTGCTGCAGCTCAAGAATGTCAAGACGATTGCCGTTGGCGCGAGCCCGACCGGCATCGCCGCCAATCCCAGGCGCAACGAAATCTACCTCGCCAATGCCGAGTCCAACAATATCAGCGTAATTGATGCTGAGCACAACGACGTGGTGGCCACCATCGGTGTGCACCGGGCCCCATATTTCGTTTCGGTTTCCGCCGACGGCAAGCGGGCCTATGTGGCCAACTCGGGCTCGGCAAATGTGTCGGTCATCGACCTTGACAAGCGCGCGGTGATCGCGACCATTCGAGTCGGAGGCGCCCCCGGCCTGGCCAGAGTTTCGCCCGACGGCAAGCTCGTGGCCGTGAGCAATCGCGCGGACAATACGGTCTCGATCCTTGACGCCGAAAAGCTGGCCGTGCGCAGCACAGTAGCGGTGTGCGCTCAGCCGCAGGACATGGCGATCCTGCCCGATTCCAGCAAGGTGTTCGTGGCCTGTCCCGGCTCGAACCAGCTTGCGGCCGTCGAACTCAAGAGCGATCGGCTGCTGACGCTGCTCGATGTAGGCAGGGTGCCGATTCAGCTTGCGCTGAAGCCGGACGGCGGCGAGGTCTTCGTCAGCAACTTTGACGGGAATAGTTTTTCCATTGTTGAGACGGGCAGCAACGAAGTCGAGGGCACCCATCTCATCGGCACCAACCCTGTGCGCGGCGTCGTTACCTCCGATAACGCCCTGCTTTACGTCAGCAACTTTGGCTCGGACAGCGTGAGCGTCTATGGCATCGACGATGGCCGCGTGATCGGCGCGGTGCAGGTGGGCAGCCATCCTGATGCGCTGGCGCTGACGCCGGATGAAGGACGTTTGCTGGTGGTGGATTCACGCTCCGGCGACGTGGCCGTCGTGCGCACGGTGAAGACGCGCGACAACTCGAAAATCAGCGCCGACCGCGCCCTGGTGACTCTGATTCCGGTGGGCAGCCAGCCAAACGACATTGTGATCAAGGCGTTCAAAACGGGAGAAAAATAATCTGCAGGCGCGCAGCTCTAGCTGCGCCGTAAAGCCATGCCCCTCCGAAGGCAAACTCAATGAGGGCACTGTTGATCCGCGAACACGTGCCATTGGCTCCGCTCACCACGCTGGGTGTCGGCGGCCCCGCGCGCTACTTCGCCGAGGTGCGCAGCGAAGCCGAAGTCGTCGAGGCGATCGGGTTTGCGACCTCGCGCCAACTTTCTCTGTTCGTTCTGGGCGGCGGCAGCAACGTGCTGGTTGCCGACTCCGGCTTCCCCGGGCTGGTGCTCAAGGTCGCCGTCGCCGGCGTGTCACATTCCACCTCTCCGGATGGGCATGTGGTCTTCACGGCGGGAGCCGGCGTGGAGTGGGATGCGCTGGTGGGGCAGACTGTCGAAGCCAACTGCGCGGGCCTGGAGTGCCTCAGCGGAATTCCCGGGACAGTTGGCGGCACACCGGTGCAGAACGTCGGGGCCTATGGCCAGGAGGTTTCCGAAACCATGCGCGAAGTGCGGGCCCTCGATTTGCGCACCCTGAAAGTGCAAACGCTCTGCAATGCGGATTGTCGCTTCTCCTACCGCTCCAGCATCTTCAACACGAGCGCGCGCGACCGTTACGTCATCCTGCAGGTTTCATTCGCGCTTCGTGAGGGCGCACCGCCAACCATTGGTTATGCTGATCTGCAAAATTTCTTCGAAGCGACCGAGGGCGCGCCGACTCTGGCCGAGCTGCGAGCGGCAGTACGCGAAATCCGCCATCGCAAAGCCATGCTCATCGTTCCCGGCGATGACGATGCCCGCAGCGCAGGCTCGTTCTTCAAGAATCCTGTGGTGCTGCAATCTTTTTTCGAGCAGCTTTCCGCCCGCCTGCACTCACGCGGTCTGCAACCGCCCAGTTATCCGGCAGGCGATGGCTTCCGCAAGTTGCCGGCAGCCTGGCTGGTGGAGCACGCGGGGTTTGCGAAGGGCTATACCAAAGGCGCGGCCGGCATCTCGCGCAAACACGCGCTGGCCATCATCAACCGCGGCGGCGCGACTGCGGCGGAGATCATTGCATTGAAAAACGAGATTCAGGCGAGAGTGCAAGACGAGTTCGGAATAGGACTCATGCCCGAGCCCGTGTTTGTCGGGTTCTAGCCCTTACCCGATGACAGCACGAATTTAGTCTGGAATCGCCGGCTCCCGCTTCCACCACTCCGTCACCTGCTCGAACGCATGGGCCAGATGCAGCACCGTCGCATCTCCTCCCGGCTTGCCTGAGATCTGCATGCCCACGGGCAGTCCCTCACGGGTAAATCCGCATGGCACCGAAACACTCGGCCAATAAAGCACACTGAACGGTGCGGTATTGCGCAGCAGAAACTTCGTCTCGAACTGGCGCAACTCAGGCTCGCCGAGCGGCGCCAGATCAGCGAGCACTGGAGCGGCGACCGGCGTCGTTGGAGTAATGACGACGTCCACCTGCGCGCACGCTGCCTCAGCCTGGCGCCGCTGGTCCAGCAGCTCGCGCTGCCCGCGAATGTAGTCGGTCGCGCTGATTCCGGCGCAGCCTGCAACTCTCGCCCGCGTGTGCGGGTCGTAAAGCTCCGGACGCGCAGCCAGCATTTCCTCGTGATATTCGTAAATTTCGGCGTCAAAGACGGTGCGCCGCTTCGACACTTCGAGATGTACTTCGCGCACCTCGGCAACCAGAGTCGCGACCACGGCGAGCGCTTCTTCCATGCACGCAGCAACCTCGGGCTGAAGCTCGTCGAAGAAACCGCGGCGCGCAATCCCGGCACGCACCTTGGGGGCAGCACCGTCCAGCGAGGCCATCACCGGCAAACCTGCAAGCTCCTGCAGCAGAATCGCAACGTCGCGCACCGTGTGCGCCATGGGCCCGGCGGTGTCGAAGGAACGCGCCAGAGGAATCATGCCCGCCGCCCTGAGCACGCCCGCACTTGGCCGCAGTCCCACGATGCCGCACAGCGCCGGCGGACAGCGCACCGATCCCGCTGTGTCGGTGCCGATTGCAGCCACGCACATTCCCGCTGCAACTGCGGCTGCCGAACCGGACGACGAGCCGCCGGTAATGCGGGTGGTATTCCAGGGATTTTTCGCCGGCCCGAAAGCGCTCACGACGCCGCTCATGCCGAATGCGAACTCGTGCAGGTTGTGCTTGCCGACGATCACCGCACCCGCCTGCTTCAACTGCCGCACCAGTTCGGCGTCCTGGGTCGGCAGCCGGTCGCGATACTGATTGCTCGCCGCGGTTGTCCGCACTCCGGCGGTGTCGAGCAGGTCTTTCAGCCCGATCGGAATGCCGTGCAGCGGCCCGCGGTAGTTGCCCGCCATGATTTCTGCTTCCGCCTGGCGCGCCTGTTCGAGCGCGAGGTCGCCGGTAACGGTGATGTAGGCGTTGAGGACAGGATTGAGCCGCTCGATGCGCGCCAGGCACTCGCGCGTGAGTTCAACCGGAGAGAGCCTGCGGGTGGGAATCAGTTCAGCAGCTTCGGCGAGAGTGAGCATGGAGGTTGCGCCAATTGGGACTGCAACAGGATAGCGCAGGAAATCCAGTAATCGGCCAAGAACGGGCCTCGCTTTGCGGCCCGAAAACCGCGCGGGCGCCCGCTCGCGATATCAGCCGGATTACGAGGTAACCCGTTTTTGTTTTCTCTGGCAGTGCTCGCAGATGCCGTAGATCTGGAAGGTATGGCGGGTGGGCAGGTATTTGTTCTGGCGCCCGATCTCCTGTTCGATGCGCTCGATGCCGGGCGCAAAAAACTCCACAGATGCGCCGCATTCCGTGCACACCATGTGGTGATGGCTGCGCCGCTGGTACTGGTGCTCGTAACGCGCTACGCCGTCGTGAAACGCCACTTCACTCGCCAGCCCGCACTCCGCCAGCAGCTTCAGCGTGCGATACACCGTGGTGAAGCCGATGCGATCGTCCTTCTTCTTCACCAGCCGGTAAAGCTCATCCGTCGAAAGGTGGTCGCGGGTGTCGAGAAAGGTGCGCAGGATGGTGTCGCGCTGCCCGGTGTGCTTCAGTCCGACGCGCTTGAGATGCCCGTGGAATATGCCTTCGGCCTCGCGCATCATCTCGCGCGAAATCGTCGGCTGATCGTCGATGCGTTTCTGAAGCACCCTCACTCAGCATAGCACCGGCGAGGTGATTCACCACAGGCACCCAGGCACAGAAAAATACGTTGATAAAAGTTTTTGCAAAGCTCTCTGCGCTCCGTCCCGGTGGTGAATTCTTCTCCGTCGAAGTTGGTTACAATCGAAGTTTCCATGGCAGCGACAACGATTGCCCCGCCCGCCCGCTCCCATCGCAAGTTCATTTTTCGCGTAGTCGTGGCGGTGTTACTGCTGCTGCTCCTCATCTTCCTCGCGTTTGATGTCTGGTTCTATCGTGCCGTACGTGCCGCGCTGCCGCAGGTGGATGGAACGGTCCATCTTGCCGGACTCACCGCCCCGGTCATTGTGACTTACGACTCGCTCGGAGTGCCCCACATTGCCGCCTCGAACCTGTCCGACCTGCTGTTTGCCCAGGGCTACATCACGGCGCAGGACCGTCTGTGGCAGATGGACATGACGCGCCGCTTCGCCGCGGGCGAACTCTCCGCCGTGCTGGGGCCCGAGTACGTCAAGGTCGATCGCGAACAGCGCATCCTCGGGCTGCGGCAGGTCGCGCAGCAGGCTGTCGCCAACATGCCGCCTGCGCAGAAGGCGCAGTTTGAAGCGTATGCCGCGGGCGTGAACGCCTACATCGCGCAGCACCGGAAGACGCTGCCGCTGGAGTTTCGCTTTCTCGTGTACTTCCCGCACGTCTGGACGGCGGAGGATTCGGCGCTGGTCGGCCTGTCGATGACCGAATTCCTCAATCATTACCTGTACAAGAACGAGCTCTTCAAGGAGAAGGTCCTGGCCAGGCTGGGTCCGGAGCTGACGGCTGATCTGTTTGTGAATTCGTCGTGGCGCGATCATCCACCGGGAGCGGAAGGTCCTTCGATCGAGAATGAGATTCCGCCATCCACGACGCCGGACGAGGAGGAAGGGCCCGCTGGAAAACACAAGAATCCGGCGCAGAAACCCGGCAAGCGAAGCAAGATGTTTCCCTCCGGCTTGCCGCGCTTACCCGGCACGCCTGAAGGCTTGCCCCTGCCAAACCAATTCGCCGGGGAGCAGCTTCAGCCCGGCTCCAACAACTGGGTCGTCTCCGGCGCGCACACCGTTTCCGGCAAGCCGCTGCTGTCGAACGATATGCATCTCGACCTGCGCATTCCCAACGTCTGGTACGAGGCGCAGCTCACCGCCGGGGATTTCGACGTCGCCGGCGTGACGCTGCCCGGAGTGCCGTTCGTCATCGTCGGGCACAATCGTTACATCGCGTGGGGCTTCACCAACCTGGGCCCCAACGTCGAAGACATCTACATCGAGAAATTCAACGAGCAGGGCGAATACCTGACGCCGCAGGGCTGGGTGAAGCCGGAGCACCGCAAGGAAATCATCGAAGTCAAAGGCAAGCCGGAGGTCAACCTCGAGTTCATCATCACGCGCCACGGCCCCATCATTACCGATATCGTTCCCGGCGAAAAGCGCCGGCTTGCGCTGAAGTGGGTCATCTACGATCCGCAAATTTCCAGCACGGTTTTCTACGACGTTGACTCGGCCAGGAACTGGCAGGAATTTCGCGCCGCCTTTTCGCGCTTCGGCGCGCCGGGGCAAAACGTGGTTTACGCCGATGTGGATGGGCACATCGGCTACCAGGCCACGGGCTCGATTCCCATTCGCGCCGGCGGCGACGGCTCGGTGCCCGAGCCCGGCGACGACGATTCCCACGAATGGACGGGCTATGTGCCCTTCGACCAGTTGCCCAGCGTTTACGATCCTCCGTCGGGGATCATCGCGACCGCCAACGGGCGCATCACGCCAGACGGCTACCCGTATCTGCTGAGCATCGAGTGGATCGCACCTTATCGCACCGAACGCATCTACAAGCTGCTCAACGGCAGGAAAAAGCTCGCCCCGCCCGACATGCTCGCCATCCAGACCGACATCTTCTCCGAATTCGACCGCTTCTGCGCCGAGCGTTTCGTGTATGCCATTGACCACACCCCCGGCGCGTCCGCGCGCGTCAAGCAGGCCGCCGACCTGATGCGAAGCTGGGACGGCAGGATGATCACCGATTCGGTTGCGCCGACCCTCGCCTACTTCTCGCGCAAGAAGCTGCAGGAGCTGCTGCTCAAGCCGAAGCTGGGCGATGAATCGAAAGACTACAAGTGGTTCATGAGCCCGGTGTGGCTGGAGAATGTACTGGCGCAGCAGCCTGCGCGCTGGCTGCCGCCGGGCTATGCCAATTATGACCAACTGCTGACCGCGGCAGTTCAGGCCGCGGTGGATGATGCCGGTACTCCGGGCACACTTGCCCTGTGGAAGTGGGGACGCGTGCATTGCGTGGACGTCCAGCATCCCTTCTGGAGCCACGTTCCAATCCTGAAGCGGGCTGCGGGGCCGGGACCCCAGCCGCTCTCCGGCGACGATCAAACCGTGAAGCAGGTTTCCACCCACTTCGGGCCGTCGGAGCGCCTGACGGTCGACTTCTCCGATCTCGACCGCTCCACGCTCAACATCGTCAACGGCGAGTCAGGCAACCTGTTCGACGAGCATTACGACGACCAATGGGACGCGTACTACCACGGCCGCACGTTCGCCTTTCCCTTCTCCTCGTCGGCGGTGCAGCAGGCGGGCGCGCATCATTTGCGGCTGGAACCGTAAGGCTGTCGGCTATTGGCTATTGGCTATCGGCCGTCAGCTATCAGCTGTCGGCCAAAGAATCTTCAGAGTGTCGGACAGCTCGCTTCAAGCCGCTCGGTTTTCGGGGTTTCCGGTGGCCGGAAGGGGCAGCTTGGCCGTGATCAACCTACGGGACCCGAGGTGAACAACGAGTAGTGACCGAACGCACTGACCAGGTGCTGACGCTAGGTTTATGCTGCGCTCGTTCTGGGATGCAGGATGAAAATCCCAGAATAAACGTCCCTGAGGTTGCACTCATGAAGAAACCGCGCGTATGGGAGATGATCTGCATCATATTTGTGTTTTGCGGGGTTACGGCGATTGCCTCGCCCGCACAAATCTTCACCACCCTGTACAGCTTTGACTTCACCGATGGCTACCAGCCTCGCGCCAGTCTGGTGCAGGGCACCGACGGGAACTTGTACGGGACAGCGCTCTTCGGCGGGGGCAACGGCAGCTGTCTACATAACTGTGGCACGGTCTTCAAAATCACTCCAAGCGGAACCCTGACCACCCTGCACAGCTTCGGTGGCATTGACGGCGCTTATCCTTACGCCGGGTTGGTGCAAGCTACAGACGGCAACTTGTACGGGACAACGTCGTTCGAAGGTGGTGGGAGTTATGGCACCGTCTTCAAAATCACGCCCAGCGGCGCGCTCACGACGCTACACACGTTCTCTGGGGCTGACGGCACCGACCCTTACGCCACGCTGATTCAAGCTACCGACGGAAATCTGTACGGGACGACGTCCTGCGATAACAGCTGCGCACCGTTTAACCGCGGCACTGTCTTCAAGATCGCCCCCGAGTACCCGTATACGCTGACCACACTACACAGTTTCGATGGCTTTGACGGCGCATTGCCGTACGCCGGTCTGGTACAAGCTGCCGATGGGAACTTCTACGGGACAACCAACGAAGGAGGCGCCAGCGGCGTCGGCACGGTCTTCAAAATCACTCCAACCGGCACATTGTCCACGCTGCACAGCTTTTCCTTTAACCGCACTGACGGCAGTTATCCTAGTGCCGGGCTGGTGCAAGCCACCGACGGGAACTTGTACGGGACAACCTACTCCGGCGGGACCAACGGCCGCGGTGCGATCTTCAGAATCACCTTTGCAGGTGCGCTGGCGATACTACACAGCTTCGACGGAGCTGAGGGTTCCAACCCTTACGCCGGGCTGATTCAAGCGAGTGACGGAAACTTCTACGGGACAACCCAGTATGGCGGGGCCAACGGCGCTGGCACGGTCTTCAAAATCACTCCCAGCGGCACGCTGACCACGCTGCACAGCTTTGACGGTAGCGACGGTGCAAACCCCGACGGGGGGCTTATCCAAGCCGCCGACGGCAACTTCTACGGGACAGCCGTAGGCGGCGGGGCTTACGGCTATGGCACCGTCTTCCGGCTGGCCCTCCTGCGCGCGTGCATCGTCTGTCCGTCGGCGGAGTGAAGATTCTCGCGCCGGGTTGGTTCTAGCCGTCAGCCCGATAGCTGGCAGCCGATAGCTCCTACTGGTCCACCTGCACCAGCGTGTACAGCGCCCCGTGGAAGATGACCTGCGTCTGCTGCGGCGCGTCGTTGGTGGTGTCGTAGATGACCTGGTATCCGCCGTCGATCACGTAGATCACGTTGCGGTTGGCAATCGCCAGCATGCCGGTTATGGGTCCGGTGCAGGTCGGAGTTCCTAAGGCAGCACAGTTGGGCGGCGTCGGCGTGCCGGCGGTGTTGTTGGTGACGTCCACCGTCGACAGGCAGCCGACGTTGGTATTGGTGCAGGTGATGGCGCCGATGTAGAGCTTGTTGTTCATCGCCAGCGCCATGGTGGTGTGGAAGCCATCGTTGATTGCGACCGAGTTGGCCGTGTTGCGGGACATGGTGGTCACGTTCACCGAATCAAACACCGGACCTGCGGTGAACGATGTTCCGGCAACGTACAGCGTGGTGCCATTCAACAGGCCGACGCTGGCTCCGCCAACCGTGACCGTGGCCTTGATGGTCATGGACGTAAGATCAAGCTGCGACACAGAAGCTGGTCCCGGAGCTGCGGCGCCGCATTCCCAGCCGCAATTCAAAACGTAGGCGGTATTGCTGTCGCTGCTGAAGAAGGCGTTCACCGGCCGGGAGAAGCCCGGGATCTCCACCGCAGCGGGACTGGTTGCGCTCACATTGATCAGGAAGACCGAGTCCGAATTGCCGGCAAAAACCAGCAGAATTTGCCCGTTGGGGCTGAGCGCGACGGTGCTGGCAGAGGGAACCGGGTAGGTGGCGGCAATGGCCGAATTGGTGATACTGACATTCTGCACGCCGCCCGCCCGCTGCCCGCTGATGGGAACCGTGCTCACCGGAACGTAGGCGCTGTTGCCGTCGGCAGAAAACACACCCATGGTGGCACGCCCGCCGACTGTGACCGCAGTCGCAATGGTTTCGCTCGAGTTGGTAACGAAGAAGACCGCATTGTCGCTCTGGTCGTACACCATGGTCTTCGACCGGTCGTTGCTCAACGCTTCCCAGGTCACGGAGTTCCCAATCGGAATATTGATCGGCGATCCCGGCACCACCTGTCCGGCGGAGTTTACCTGCTGCTGCGTGTAGGAGGTTGTGTCGTTCTGGGTGTCCATGATCTGCAGGGCGCCGGAATACGTGTTGCTGACCAATGCCCGGTGCTTTACGTTACTGGCTGACGTGTTGTTACTGCTGCTGCTGCCGCCGCAATAGACGAGGATGAGAACGAAGATCAGAGAAAAAAATAGGACTGCAACCCGCTTCAAGCCTGTACCCCGAACCTTATGGTGAAGTCAGATAAGTTGTTGGAAACGGCTGAATTATAACAGAGCACAGCGCCCCCGTTCCGCAGCAGTGATGGCCATTTCCCACGGTTTGCGATAAAGTTCAATCAAGCCGAATACTTCCAGGTACAGATTCTTCATGCCCACAGACCTCATTTCGCGCCTGCAAGCCGGTGCCGTTTTGTGCGACGGCGCCATGGGCACGCTGCTGTACTCCAAAGGTATTTTCATCAACCGCTGCTACGACGAACTGAACGTCTCGCAGCCTGATCTCATCCGCGACATTCATCAGGAGTACCTCCACGCGGGCGCCGAGATCATAGAAACAAACACCTTTGGCGCGAATTCGTTTCGTTTGTCGAAGCACGGATGCCTGGACAAGCTGGTGGACATCAACCGCAAGGGTGCCCGTCTGGCCCGCGAGGCGGCCAAGAGCTTCGATGCACTGGTCGCCGGCGCTGTCGGTCCGCTGGGAATACGCATCGAGCCGCTCGGCAAGATTTCGCTGGCCGAGGCGCGCAATGCGTTTCGTGAGCAGATTACGGCGCTGAACGAAGAGGGCGTCGACCTGATCATCCTGGAGACCTTCGGGTACCTGGAGGAGCTGCATCAGGCGATTCTGGCGGCGCGCGACGTGAATCCCAGTCAGCCGGTGGTGGCGCAGGTCACCATCGACGAAGAGGGTAATTGCCTGGACGGATCGGCGCCGGAGCACTATGGCCCGCAGATCGAAGCCTGGGGCGCCGACGTGGTCGGCTGCAACTGCAGCGTCGGTCCGGTGGCCATGCTGGATGCGCTGGAACGGGTCCGCGCCGTTACCACCAGGCCGCTCTCCGCACAACCCAATGCCGGCATGCCGCGTTCGGTTGAAGGACGCAATATTTATTTGTGTTCGCCCGAGTACATGGCGGAGTATGCCCGCAGTTTTGTCGGTGTCGGCGTTCGCCTGGTCGGCGGCTGCTGCGGCACCACGCCCGACCACATCCACATGATGAAGTCGTTTCTGCGCTCCATTCCCCGTGCCAGGAATGGACGCACGCCCGCTCCTCCGCCCAAGACGGAACCGGTGGAAGTACCTCCGCTGCGGGAGCGCTCGCAACTGGGCCGCAAGATTGCGGACGGCGAGTTCATCACCATGGTGGAGATCGTGCCGCCGCGAGGCACCGATTCGGCCCGGGAAATCGAAGGAGCGCGCTTCCTGAAGTCGGTGGGCGTGGACGGCATCAACATTCCCGACAGCCCGCGCGCCTCGGCCCGCATGAGCAATCAGGCGCTTTGCCTGCTGGTGCTGCAACAGGTCGGGATTGAGCCGATCCTGCATTACACCTGCCGCGACCGCAATGTGTTGGGCATTCAGTCGGACTTGCTGGGCGCCAGCGCCATCGGCATCCGCAATCTGATCTGCATTACCGGCGATCCGCCGAAGATGGGCGACTACCCCGATGCGACTGCGGTCTTCGACGTGGATGCCATCGGCCTGGTCAACATTGTCCACAACCTGAATCGCGGGCTCGACATCGGCGGCAATCCCACCGGCGCTTCGACGAAGTTCGTCATCGCGGTCGGCGCCAATCCCGGCAGCCCCAACATCGACGAGGAAATCCGCCGCTTCGAATACAAGGTCGAGGCAGGCGCGGAGCTGGCGGTCACCCAGCCGGTCTTCGATCTTCGCCTGCTGGAGGAGTTCCTGCGCAAAACGGAACACTGCCGCATACCCGTCGTCGCGGGCATCTGGCCGCTGACCAGTACACGTAACGCCGAGTTCATGAAGAACGAGCTGCGGGTTTCCATTCCGGATGAGATTTTCGCGCGCATGGCGAAGGCCACCACCGCCGACACCGCGCGCGCCGAGGGCGTCGCTATTGCTCGCGACATGCTGGTCGCCGTTCGCCAGATGGTGCAGGGCGCCCAGATCAGCGCGCCGTTCGGGCGCTACTCCGCCGCCGTGGACGTGCTGGAGGCACTGGGGACCACGAACCGCGCCACCGCATAGAAATTGTCGCGTTTTTTGACTTGAACCGGCGGAAATCGGAGCTAGAATTGTCTCAGGAGCTGGAGCTTGCCCAAGTTTGAAGAGTCTCTCCAACGGCTCGAAAAAATCGTCTCGGAACTGGAGAAGGGTGATGTCCCCCTCGACCGCGCGTTGGAACTCTTTGACGAGGGCATGAAGCTTTCCGGCTCTTGTCACAAGGAACTGGAAGAAGCCGAAGGCAAAGTCGAGATTCTGTTGAAGCGCAATGGTAAGCTTCAACCCGGCCCCTTCGAATCTGTAACGCCGCCTGGCAACGCTGTCAAATAGTGTTGCTGTTCGTCCAATAGTCGGGATCGCACCGTTGGGTGCGGAGTCGCTGGATCGTCAACTAAACCTCATTACCGGGATGGCACTTGCCGCCCCCCTTCAGCGCCATTTCAAAACGGGGTTTGCCATGCGGCCTATCAATGCAGTTCTTGCTTACCACGATTCCCTCTCTGCCGAGCGCCTGGCGACAGTGCTGCGTAGTGAGTTTCGCAACCTCGCGGTTGCCAAATCGGCTGAGGAGTTCAGCACGGCTGTTGACCGGTTGCGCGCTCCCTTTGCGGTCGTGGACCTGGAGCTCATCAAACTGGACGAGGTCAAGCAGTTGTGCGCGCAGTTTCCGTCCACCGCCTTCGTCTGCATTCATCGCCTCGCCGACGACCGCATGTGGACCGACGCGCTGGCGGCCGGTGCGGTGGATTGCTGCCACTCC
>Ga0335082_10004865_pt1 | contig 14678 bp, 8 predicted proteins | sample Lox_Sample_41_FD_206718 | JGI IMG/M metagenome (GOLD analysis project Ga0335082, IMG submission 206718) | Soil microbial communities from Loxahatchee National Wildlife Refuge, Florida, United States - Lox_Sample_4.1 | ecosystem: Environmental > Terrestrial > Soil > Wetlands | place: USA: Florida...
GCAACTGCACGTCGCCGAGCTCGGCGTAGCCCTCACGTAGCCCGCCGAGCCAGTGCCCCTGCCCCTGCTGTTCCACCGCGTCCTCAGCTGTGCTCATTGCTACCTCCCTGGGTTGAACTAGGAATAACGTTAAGGACGTCAGATGCGGGTTCGCCCCAGTGGAGACCACTGGTCCACTCCGCCCGTGTAACCCGTGGACCTGCCCGCGGGAGGTGTCAGAGCCAGGAGCTGAGCGCGATCCGGCCCACGGCCTCGTCCGGGTGCTCGCGGGCGCCGTAGAGCGTCCGGGCGCTGACCCACAAGACGTACCGGCCGAGGTGATCCGGGTACCGCTCGATCTTGGCGTTGAAGAAGTCCGCCGCGGTGTTCTCGGTCTTCAGCAGGTCCTCGGCGTCGTCGAGGTACTGCCGGGTCTGCGCGATCGTGCGGCTGGCGTCGTCGTCGAGGCGCTTATTCTGGTGGCCGCACACGATGTGCCGGGGCTCCAGCGCCTCGATCCGGTCGATGGCGGCCCGCCAGGGGCCGAACCCGCCGACCGCCGCGCTCTGGCCGGTGTACATGTGGACGCCGTTGTAGATCGCGTCCCCGGCCACGACCAGCCCCAGATCCGGGACGTGCAGGACGCTGGTGTCGTCGCTGTCGGTGTGGCCGACCTCGACGATAACCATGGCGTGCCCCTCCAGGGTGAACTGGTTATCCGGGACTGTCACCGCGGTGACCGGCGACGGCGGGATCAGCCCCGCGTACAGCTTGTCCCACAGCAGTGGCCGCGCGGCCACGTTGCCGCGCATCTGCGCGATCACGCCCGGCGAGACGACGACCCGGGCCCCGAACCGCTCGGCCAGCGGCCCGGCGGCGAACCAGTGATCGCCGTGGCCGTGGGTGATGAAGATGTCGGTCAGGTTCCGGCCCCTGGCCGCGACCCAGTCGCCGAGCACCCGGGCGTGATCTTCGGTCAGCCCTGGATCGGTGAGGACCGCGTCCTCGTCTCCGTAGATCAGCGTGCTGGCCGTGGGAGAGAACCGCTTCGGCTCCCCGTCCGGGAGGCAACCATCCTGCGGCGGCGGGTCGTTGACGAACACGTCATAGGCCAGGCTCATGGCCGCGCTCCTAGGTCACGTTGAGGTCGCTGCTTAAGCCCCATAGTCCGGGTCCGGACGGCTCGTCGCCCCAGTGGAAGACCCTGGTCCGGTCCCTGGCGCGGCCCGCTAGCTGGTGGCCAGCGGCCGGTTCGGGCCCGCCAGGACCTCCCGTAGCTGCCGGCGGGAGGTGACACCGAGCTTGGTGAACACCTTGCGCAGGTGCCACTCGACCGTCCGGGTGCTGATGAAGAGCTGGGCGCCGATCTCCGGATTCGACAAGCCGTCCCTGGCCAGCCGCGCGACGAGTGCTTCCTGGGCCGTGAGCTCGCTTACGGTGTCGGCCGCGCGTTTACGCACGGTCGCGCCGGTGGCCAGCAGTTCGCGGCGCGTTCGCTCGGCGAAACCTGCCATGCTCATGGCGGTGAACATCTCGTAGGCAGCGGTCAGCTCGCTGCGGGCGTCGGCCCGGCGGTTCACCCGCCGCAGCCACTCCCCGTAGAGCAGATGAGTGCGGGCGAGTTCGGCCTGCACCCGGGCTCGGCTGAGATGCGCGATGGCAGCACGGAAGCCGGGCTCGGAGTCGTCCTGGTTCAGCAGCGCCCGTGACCGGGCCTCGATCCCCAGGGCCCAGTCGGTGCGGCACGCCTGCGCCTTCGCGGTCAGCCGCTGGAACGCGTCGGCCGCCAGCTCGGGCGTCCCTGCCCGTACCGCCGACTCGATCAGTTCCGCCAGGCTCCAGTTGTGGGCCACCATCTCGGTCGGATCGGCACAGGCGACGCGAGCAGCGGTCAGGGCCTCGTCGTACTCGCCCAGGCCGTTGCACAGGACCGCGTGCGAGTACTCGCAGATGGCGACGCCGACTCCTTCGCCCCGGGAGGTCGCCTCGCCTAGTGTGCCGCCGATCAGCTCCCTCGCCTCGTGGGCCCGGCCCTGCCACGCCATGAGGACCAGCGCGCCGTACGGCGCCTCGGCGATCCCCGCCGCCTCCAGGACCGATCCGGCCTCCTCGGCGAGCGCGGCCGCCTCGGCCAGCTGGCCGCAGAAGACGAGGATGGGCGTATGGGAGCCGAGTGCCAGCGGGAGTTCGCTGAGCGCGCCCGCCTTCCTGGCGACCTGGAGGTGACGTTGCGACAAGACGTACGCGCTCTCGTCGTCCCACAGTTCGAGGGCGAGGACGCAGCCCTGCCACAGCCAGCGGAGCCGCTCCCCCGCCAGGTTGGTGTCGCCGCGCAGCCTGGCCAGGGCGTTCCGGCCCACGGGAACGGCCGGTGCGTAGTCCTCGGTGAGAGCGACGAAGGCGTCCAGCAGCAGCTCACCCGGCGTGGGCTCGTCGTCCGGCCGGCGAGGCGCGGACCGGGCGGCCCTGGCCACTTCTGCGGTGCCGACGCCGTCGTTGAGCCGGGCGGCGAACTGAGCGGCGGAGAAGGCGTCCAGGTAGGTCTGGCGCGAGAGCCTCAGATCGAGCGGCTGGAGCCGCTGGGCCGCGGCGAGCAGCAGCAGCGTCGCCTCCTTACCCCGGCTCGAGGCGAACGCCATCTGGGCGCTGATCAGGTCGATCTGGGCGAGCTGGAGCTCGTCGACCGGTCCGGAGCGGGCGATGGCGAGCAAGGTGCCGGCCACATCGAAGGCGCCGGCCTGGACGTTGGCCAAGGCGGCCGCCAGCGCGCGCCGGGTCCGCGCCCCCGGGAGCGGCGTCAGCTCGGCGGCGCGGGTCAGGAACGCGGCGGCGGCCGCGAGCCCGGCCCGGGCCTGGGCCCGGCCGGCCGACCGCTCGAGTTCGCCCGCTACGTCCTCATCGGGCCCGGCGGTGGCACGGGCCCGGTGCCAGGCCCGCCGGTCCGGGTCTAGCTGGGCGTCCGTCACCTGGGCAAGAGCATCATGCACGCGCTGCCGGTCGTCGGCGGTGGCCAGGCGGTAGGCGGCCGACCGGATCAGCGGATGGGCGAACTCCACCCGCCGGCCCACCTGGAGGAGCCCGGCGTCCGCAGCCGGCCCGGCCGCGGTCACCGCGATGCCCAGTGCGCTGGCCGCGCGACGGAACAGCACCGGGTCGCCGAGGGGCTCCGCGGCCGCGGTGAGAACGAGCCGCCGGGTATCGGACGGGAGCAGCTCCAGTCGCTGGGCGTAGCTGCGCTCGATCTGGCCGGCTACCGGCCTGCGGCCAGGCAGCCCGTAGCCGCCGGCGTGACCGGCCGTCCGCCAGGTGCGCGGCAGCTCCAGCAGCGCCAGCGGATTGCCGTGGCTCTCCGCGATGATCTGGTCGATGACACCCGCGTCGAGCGGGCCGTACACGTTGCGCAGCAGCAGCCGCCGCGCATCGCTGTGGCCGAGCCCGCCGATCGTCATCGCGGGCAGCCCGGCCAGCACTCCGTCGTCGATCCCGGTGCGCGCGGCGCACACGAGCGCGATGCGCTCGGCCAGCAGGCGGCGGGCCACGAACCCGACGATCTGGGCGGAAGCATGATCGAGCCACAGCGCGTCATCGATGACGCACGCCAGCGGGCGGACCTCGGCCGCCTGCGCCAGCAGCGTCAGCGTGGCCAGTCCGACCAGGAAGCGGTCGGGTGCCGGCCCGTCGGCCAGCCCGAACACGGTGGCGAGGGCGTCGTGCTGCGGAGACGGCAGCTCGCCGAGATGGCCCAGCAGCGGGGCGCACAGCTGATGGAGGCCGCTGTAGGCCAGCTCCAGCTCCGATTCCACGCCGACGGCGGATACGACCGCCCACCCGATTCCCTGGCCCGCCGCATCGGACAGCTGCTCGGACAGGTAGCGGAGCAGGGCGCTCTTGCCGATCCCGGCGTCGCCGCGCAGGACGAGGACCCGGCTCGCGCCGGCCAGCACGTCCGCCGCGAGGTGGTCCAGCGCGTCGCATTCGTCACGACGCCCGACCAGCTCAGTCACGGCATGACCCCCTGGGTTCTGGCCCGCCGGGACGGTGACCGGCAGGCGGGGCGGGTAGCAGGCTCGTTCGTTTCAAAGATCTTCATCCCGAACGGGCGGGTACGTGCTCGCCTGCCGCTGCGGGCGGTCCGAGCTGGGCCAGCGCGGTGCGCAGCTCGCGGCGGGAGCTGACGCCGAGTTTGGTGAACACCTTGCGCAGGTGCCACTCGACGGTGCGGACGGACAGGAACAGCTGGGCGGCGATCTCGGTGTTGGTGTGGCCGTCGGCGGCGAGCCGGACGATCTGCGCCTCTTGCGGCGTCAGGTCCTCGCGCGTATCGGCGCTGCGCTTGCGCGTCTTCTCGCCGGTGGCCAGCAGCTCGCGGCCGGCACGCTCGGCGTACGCCTCCATGCCGCTCTCCTCGAACAGGTGATGGGCGGTGCGCAGCTGCTCGCGCGCATCGAGACGGCGGCCCTCGCGGCGCAGCCACTCTCCGTACAGCAGCCGGGCGCGGGCCAGCGACGGGCGCAGCTGCGTGCCGCGGTAGTGATCGATCGCCGTCCGGTACAGGGGCTCGGCGGCCTGGCCGTCGGTGATCAGCGCGCGGCACCGTGCCTCGATGCCCAGTCCCCAGCCGGTGCCGCCGACCCGGGTCCATTCCGCCAGCCGGTGATGCGCGTCGCGGGCCAGGTCCAGGTTGCCGGTACGCGCGGCGGCCTCGATGAGCTCGGTCAGCGGCCGTACCCGGGTAGGCATAGGTTCCCGCTCGCTGATCTGCCGGGCCGCGGCCAGCACGTCGAGGTAGCGGCCCAGGCCGTTGTACAGCCGCATGGCGGCCCAGTGGGCCCAGGTCACCACGGCTCCCTGCCCGGCCGCGGTGGCCTGCTCGACGGTGGCCTGGATCAGCGGCACGGCCTCGGCCTCGCGGCCGCGGTACGCGGCCAGCATGAGGGCGGCGTAGGGCGGGACCAGGGCCCCGGTGGCCTCGCAGACCGCGTCGGCCTCCGCGATCAGCGACGCGGCGGCCGTCAGATCGCCCCGCCACACGGCGGCGTCCGCCATCTGGTTCAGCAGCATCGGGAGCCGGTCGAGCGCGCCGACCTCACGGGCCAGCTTGACCGGCCCTTCGACCAGGCTATAGCCCTGGTAATCCCAGAGGGAGGCACCCGCCATGGGCGTCAGCCAGCCCCACCGCAGCCGTTCTGCTACCGGGACCCCGGGGCCGGCGAAGGCGCTCGTGGCCCGGCGCAGCACCGGGCCGGCGGCGGCCGGCCCGTCGGTGACCAGCCGCGTAAGGCCGTCCAGGAGCAGGTCCCGCGGCCGCGGGGGGCGTGGCGGCGGGGGCAGGGACCGGGCGGCGCGGCAGACGTCGGCCAGGTCGACGCCGCGCGCCAGGTGCCCGGCGATCTGGGCCGCCTGGAAGGCGTCGAGGTAGGTTTCGCGGGCCAGGTCCAGGTCGATCGGCTCGAACCGGCTGGCCGCCCGCAGCAGTAGCGGGGCTGCGTCGCTGGTCGCCCCCGAGGCGAATGCGATCTGCCCGCGCAGGAGGTCTACCTGGGCGGCTTGTCGTTCGTCCGGCGGGCCGGAACCCTGACCGTCCGCCACGGCCAGCAGCCCGAGTGCCGCCTCGAACGCGCCGGCCTGAGCGTGTGCCTGGGCCGCCGCCAGCGCCCGCTGGGCTCGCCGGGCCGGATCGGCGGTCAGCTCGGCGGAGCGGTGCAGGAACGCGGCCGCCGCGGCGACGCCGCCTCGAGCCTGCGCGCGGCCAGCCGAGCGCTCGAGATCGGCGGCGAATTCCTCGTCCGGTTCCGGGCTAGCGCGAGCGCGGTGCCAGGCCCGCCGGTCCGGGTCGGTCTCGGCGATCGTGGCGTCGGCCAGGGCACGATGCACGCGGTACCGGTCGCTGGAGGAGGCCGAACGGTACGCGGCGGACCGGACGAGCGGGTGGGCGAACTCGACCCGCCCGCCGAGTTCGAGCAGGCCGGCGTCCTCGGCCGGGGCTGCTGCCGCCAGGTCGATCCCGAGCGTTCCCGCGGCCCGGTGGAGCAAGATGCGGTCGCCGAGCGGCTCCGCGGCCGCGGTGAGGACGAGCAGCTGCGTATCCGCGGGGAGCAGCCGGAGGCGCTGGGCGTAGCTCTGCTCGATCCGGCCAGCGACCGGCTGGCCGCCGGGAAGGCCGAATCCCCCGGCGAATCCGGCGACGTCCCACGTGCGCGGCAGCTCGAGCAGGGCGAGCGGGTTGCCGTGGCTCTCCGTGACGATCTGGTCGCACACGGCGGCATCGATGGGGCCAGGGATGCTGGCCAGCAGCAGGGCGCGCGCATCGCCCTCGGCGAGGCCGGAGACGGGGACCTCGGGCAGCCCGGCCAGGATGTCGCCGCCGGGTCCCGGCCGCGCGGCGCACACGACCGCGATCCGCTCGGCGAGAAGGCGGCGGCCCACGAACCCCAGGATCTGCGCCGAGGCCTGGTCGAGCCACTGACCGTCGTCGACGATGCAGGCCAGCGGCTGCTGCTCGGCGACCTCGGCGAGCAGGGTCAGCGTGGCCAGCCCGACCAGGAACCGGTCGGGCGCGGCGCCGGAGCTGAGACCGAACACCGTCGTGAGCGCGCCGCGCTGCGGTGCGGGCAGCCGGCCGAGGTGCTCGAGCAAGGGGGAGCACAGCTGATGCAGGCCGGCGTAGGGCAGCTCCATCTCCGACTCCACGCCCGCCGCCCGCGCGACGCACCAGCCGGCGACCCGGCTGGACAGGTAGCCCAGCAGCGCGCTCTTGCCTACGCCGGCCTCGCCCCGCAGCACGGCAACCCGGCTCCGGCCGGCGAACGCGTCGGCCACGAGCCGGTCCAGCGCCTCGCACTCTCGACGGCGTCCGAGGAGCTTCGGGGGGTGAGAGGGATTTTGGCTCGTCGGCTTCCTCCGGGCATCGTTCAGCTACGATCCGCCGGTGGTACGAGCCGAGCGTACATCGGCGACACGGGGCTGGGAATCCCGCAGCCCCCCGAGAGCGGACCAGGGTGTATCCGGGGGGCGATACGGGTCACCGGCGCGCAAGAGTGAAACCGGCCCAGCCAGCGCGACGCGACATCCGGAGGAACCCATGGCCGCCTCGATCAACTCGTCGCCCATCCCGCGCGAGCCGAACCTGCGCGGGCAGACCGTCGTGGTGATCGGAGGCAGCTCCGGCATCGGGCTCGAGACGGCCCGCCTGGCTCATGCTCATGGAGCAGACATGATCCTGGTCGCCCGCGATCCTGACCGCGTGCACCGCGCCGGTCTTGAGCTCGCCGCCAGCATCGCCGCCTTCGACGTCACCGACTCCAGCCGGCTCGGGCTGTTCTTCGACGCGCTGCCCGCTCCCGTCGACCACGTACTGGTCACCGGGCCCGGCCGGTGTTACGCGGCGTCGCGCGGGTTCGATCCCGACGCGGCCCGTTACGACGTCGACGCCCATCTCCTGCTGCCGCTCCAGGTCGCCAGGAACGCCGCGGGCAAGATCCGCCCGGCCGGGACGATGCTCTTCACCGGCAGCATCGCCGGCCGCCGCCCGGAAGCAGGCCTCGCGCTCGCTGCGGCACTCACGGCCGCGCTTCCCGCCATGGTCAAGAGCCTCGCGCTCGAGGTCGCGCCAGTCCGGGTGAACCTGATCGCGATCGGATGCGCCGGCCTGGCTGACATCGCCGCGCTGGCCGTCCACCTCATGACCAACACCGCGATCACCGGCGCGACCATCGACATCGACGGCGGCCAGGCCGCGTGAAGCCTGCGGGCGGGATCAGGCCGCCGGGCCGGCCGGGACGGGCGATAGCGCCTGGCTTAGCTCGCGGCGCGAGGCGATGCCGAGCTTGGCGAATATCTTGCGCAGATGCCATTCGACGGTGCGGGTGGACAAGTACAGCTGGGCGGCGATCTCGGAGTTGGTGTGACCGTCGGCGGCGAGCCGGGCGATGTGCGCTTCCTGAGCGGAGAGCGTGCTGACCGGCTCGGCCGTCCGCTGGCGCACAAGCTCGCCGGTGGCGAGCAGCTCGCGCCGGGCCCGTTCGGCGAACGCCTCCGCGCCGATGGCGGCCAGGATGTCGTGGGCCGTCCGTAGCTGGTCGCGGGCGTCGGTGCGGCGGTTTTCACGGCGCAGCCACTCGCCGTAGAGCAGATGCGCGCGGCCCAGCTCGGGCCGCAGCCGGGTGCGGCCCAGCCGTTCGATCGCCTCGCGGTACAGGTTCTCGGCGGTCTCGCCCGCGCGCAGCAGTGCACGGGAACGTGCCTCGATACCCCGGCCGAAGTCGGTCCCTCCGGCTTGGGTGAAATCGGCCAGCCTGGTCAGGGCGTGGCCGGCGAGGGCGGGATCTCCGGTCCGCGCCGCGGCCTCGATCAGCTCAGGCAGCGCCCACATGGAGATGTAGAGCGTCGACGTGTCCTCGCTGGCCTGCTGGGCCGCGGCCAGCGCCGCATCGTAATGGCCGAGACCGTTGGCCAAGATGGCGGCGGCCCAGTGCGCGTAGGCCACCGCGATGCCCTGTCCCCCGGCGGTCGCCTCGGTGACCGTGGCCTCGACCAGCGCTGTCGTCTCGGCCTGGCGACCCCGCAGGGATGCGACCATCATCGCGGTGAACGGGGCCGCACGAGATCCGGTCACCTCGCAGACCGCGTCCGCCTCCGCGTCGAGGGCCGCGGCCGCCGCGAAGTCGCCGGTCCACGCCACCGCCGTGCCCAGCGCACCGAGGACGATCGGCAGCTGATCGAGCGCGCCGGCCTCCCGGGCGAGCCGGGCCTGCCGGGCGAGCATCGCACGCCAGGCGTCATCGTCCCACAGCGCGCTGGCGGCCGCCTGCGCGAACCAGCCCCACCGGAGTTCCTCGGTCATGGTCATGTCGGCGTCGTTGAAGGCGCTGAGCGCCCGGCGCAGCGTGGGTGCCGCGGCGGCTGGCCCGTCCGTGACGGCCGTGGCCAGGCCAGCCAGCACCAGGTCGGCGGGGTGCGGCGGGTTAGCGGAAGCCGGGGCGGTCCGGGCCGCGCGGCAGACCTCGAGCAGGTCGCCGGCACCGGCCAGCCGGCCAGCGAACAGGGCCGCCATCCACGCGGTGAGGTAAGTTTCACGGGCCAGGCCGACGTCGAGCTGCTCGAGGCGCCTGGCCGCCTTGAGCAGCAGCGGCGGAGCGTCGCGGCCCAGACCGGACGCGAACACGACCTCCCCCCGCAGTAGGTCGGCCCGGGCGCTCTGCAGCTCATCCAGCGGCCCGGTGGTCCTTGTATCCTCCGCCTCGGCGAGCAACTCCAGGGCGGTCCCGAACGCGCCGGCCTGAAGATGAGCCTGCGCCGCGGCCAGCAAGCGGTCGGTCCGGCGGCCCTGATCGGCGGTCAGCAGCACCGAGCGCTCCAGGAACGCCGCGGCCGCGGCCAGCCCGCCGCGGGCCTGCGCCCGCCCGGCCGACCGCTCGAGTTCCACCGCGACCTCCTCGTCCGGCTCGGCCGCGGCCTGGGCCCGATGCCAGGCCCGGCGTTCCGGATCGGTCCGCGGGTCGGTGGCCTCGGCTAGAGCGCCGTGCGCAGCACGGCGATCCTCGGTCGATGCGGCCTGGTAGGCGGCCGAGCGCAGCATCGGATGCCGGAACCGCATCCAGGCGCCGAACTCCACCAGGCCCGCGTCCACCGCGGATTCCATGGCCGACGCGGCGATACCCAGCCGTCCGGCTGCCCGCCGGACCAAGGCGACGTCGCCGTACGGTTCGGCGGCCGCCAGCAAGAGGAGACGCCGGGATGGCGCCGGCAACGCCTCCAGCTGCCTGCGGAAGCTCGCGGCGATCCGCTCGGAGAGCGGTGCCGCGCCGGGTAGCCCGAACCCGCCTGCCAACTCCGCGGGCGACAGCCCGCGCGGCAGTTCGAGCAGCGCCAGCGGATTGCCCTGCGTCTCGGCCACGATCTGCTTCCGGATCCGGTCGTCCATCGGGCTGGTCAGCGCGGAGTCAAGCAGCGCCCAGGCGTCGCTCTCGCGCAGGCCGCCGATGACGAGCTCGGGCAAGCCAGCGAGCTCCGGGCCCGGCTCCCGGGCCGCGAACACCAGCCCGACCGGTTCGGCGGCCAGCCGCCGGGCCGCGAACCCAAGCGCCTGGGCCGAGGCCCGGTCCAGCCACTGCTCGTCGTCGACCAGGCAGATCAGCGGCCGTTCCCCGGCCACCTCCGACAGCAGGCTGAGGACGGCCAGCCCGACCAGGAACCGGTCCGGCGGCGGCCCGGCGGCCAGGCCGAACGCGGTCCGCAGCGCATCGGCCTGCGGCGCCGGCAGCTGCCCGGTGCGGCTCAGCACCGGTACGCACAGCTGATGCAGGCCGGCGAAAGCCAGCTCCATCTCCGTCTGCACGCCGAGAACGCGCACCGTCCGGCAGTCCCGGGCCTGCCGGGCCAGATAGTCCAGGAGCACCGTTTTGCCCATCCCGGGGTCACCACGCATCACCAGGGTCTGGCTGTGGCCGCCGCGGACGGTATCGACGAGCCGGTCCAGGACGGCGCGTTCGCTGTGCCGGTCGGTCAGCCGGGCCGCGTGATCCCGGGTCATCGCGAACCCGCAAGGCGTGGCTGGGCGCGAACGACCACACCACCTCCCAGCCGTTCAGGGCACTAGTCTGCGGGCGGCAGCCGAGAGCCAGAAGGTTCCGCCGTTGCCCGCACCATGGCCTGCTGGGAGCAGCCTAACCTGGTCGCCAGGGCCGGTAAACCCAGCTGAAGGGCATGGACCAAGCCGGCGCCGTCCGGTTAACGCAGGATGCGCAAGGCTAGTACGGCGGCCAACCCCTAAGCGAGCACACTGGGGTCTGGCGGGTTCACCAACCTGCGTGAGCCCGGGAATCGCGAACCGGGACGGCCTTGTGCGGCCGGAGCGATGAGTGCCGCACGCTCGACCGGCTGCTCGAGGGAGCGCGTTCCGGCCAGAGTTCCGCGCTCGTGATCCGCGGCGAAGCGGGAGTCGGGACGGGAAAGGCCGTGACCACGACGACAACGCTCATTCAGACGCCTCCTTCCTGGTTGGTCACGAGATCCCGGCCTGCCCTAGCGAAGGGACCTGAACGCGGCCCGGATTTCCTCACTGAACAGCCGCGGCTGCTCCCAGGCGGCGAAGTGGCCGCCCTTGCCGACCTCGTGGAAGTAGACGAGGTTGGGATAGGCACGCTCGGCCCAGGTCCGCGGGGGCCGGTAGACGTCATCGGGGAAGACCGTAACGCCCACCGGGACCGAGATCTCGTTCGTCTTCATCGCGGTCGCGCTGGTCGGGCTGGCCCCGCGGTTCTCCCAGTACAGCCGCCCCGACGAGGCCACGGTGCCGGTCAGCCAGTACAGCGAGATGTCGTCGAGCACCTCGTCTTTGGTCTTGAGGTCAGCGGAATCGTCGCCATAAGCCCACTCCGCGAACCCCGGATGCCACAGGAAGAATGCGGCCAGGCCGGCCGGGGAGTCGGTGAGGCCGTAACCGACGGCCTGCGGCCGCGAGGTCAGCGCCACGAAGTAGCCCGAGTACCCGCTCGCGCGGTAGGCGCGCAGCGCGTCGAAAGTGGCCCGTTCCTGCTCGGTCATCTCCGGTACCGGACACACGCCGGCCAGCGCAGCTTCCACATCGGCCGGTACGGCTCCGGGCAGGTTGACGTGGATGCCGGCCAGCCCGGCCGACGCCTGCCGGCCCATCGCCTCGGTGATGACCGCGCCCCAGTCGCCGCCCTGGGCGACGTAGCTGGTATACCCCAGGCGCCCCATCAGCTCGTCCCAGGCCCGCGCGATCCGTTCCGGGTTCCAGCCGGGTGCCTGCGGCCGGCCCGAGAAGCCGTAGCCGGGCAGCGACGGGATCACGAGGTGGAACGCGTCCTGGGCCGTCCCGCCGTGTGCCGTCGGGTCGGTCAGCGGCCCGGTCACGTTCAGCAGCTCGAAGACAGAGCCGGGCCAGCCGTGGGTCATGATCAGCGGCAGAGCGTCCTCGTGCGGGGAGCGGACGTGGATGAAGTGGATGTCCAGCCCGTCGATCTCGGTGATGAACTGCGGCAGCGCGTTCAGCCTGGCCTCGGCCTTGCGCCAGTCATAGCTGGTGGCCCAGTAGCGGACCAGCGCCTGCAGCTTGTCCAGCGGGACGCCCTGGGACCGGTCGGCGACCGTCTCCCGGTCGGGCCAGCGCGTCGCCGCCAGGCGCCGGCGCAGGTCAGCGACCGCTTCCTCGGGAACGTCGACACGGAACGGCCGGACGATGTCATGTGCGGTGCGCTGCCCCGCAAGGTTGTCGGTGGTCATCGTGATTTCCTCCTGTGCCTTCGGGCTCGGTTACACCACCAAGCCTGATCCCCTCGGCTGCACGCCGCACCCGTCGAAGACCCTGGTGCTCCCCCCTGGCCTACTGGCTGATCCCTGGCCGCCGCGGGACACGCACGCCTCGCAGTCAGAGCCGACGCAGCGTTGCTTCCAGTAGATCTTCGACGCGGGATGTCATGCCCGCGGTATCGACGGGAGCGCGGCCGGCCACCTGGACCGGGATGAACCGGCGCCACTCATCGCTGTACGCGGTAACCGCGTACAGGTCCCACCAGGGATCGATGGCACGGCCAGCCTCGGCTTGATAAGCCAGGCGGAGCCGCTCAGCCCAGTCCGCCCCGAACAGGACCGCCAGGTTGAGCCGGCAATGCCCGGTATCGAAGTCGGCCGGGCCGGTGCAGGACGTGGCCCAGTCCACGACGCCGGTCAGCCGGCCGCGCCGCCAGAGCAGGTTGAAGTGCTGGAAGTCGCGGTGAATGAAGCAGGTAGCGGGCTCAGGTGCCTGCTGCCGCAAGATGGCGAAGGCGGCCTCCCAGACCGCCGGGCGTGTCGCCGAGGCGGGGATTACCGGGGCGGCTGCGTCGATCCGGCACCGGAAGGGCGGCGGCGCCGCGACCCGCACATCATGGATTCGCGCGGCCATGGCGGCGATCTGACGCAGCCAGCCCTCGGGGTCGGCTGGCGTGACATCCGGCCGGCCGGGCAAGCGCGTCATGAGGATGGCCGGGTGCCCGTCAGATTCGCGGCCGTCCGCGTCAGCGGCTATCGGCTCGGGTGCCGGAAGCCCGGCGTCATGAACGGCACGAAGTGTCGCGGCCTCGTCCCGGACCAGCGCCGCCGTGTCGCCCTCTTCGAGGGCGAGCACCCCCCGCTCGTACTGGCGCAGGACCAGCACCTCCCGGTAGCTGCCGTGGTCGAGCGTCAGCCGGTGGACAGCAGAAGCGATGCCGCCAGTCATCCTGCGCCAGGCCGCAACCCTGGCCCCTGCGGCACGCTCAACCCAGTCAAGGGCCTGCGGTGACGGGCGCCGGCGGCGGAAGTCCACAGCCTGCCACCCTGGCATGGCCGCGCCCGGATGACCAAACCGTTTTCCGGGCTCAGGCTGCTGTGGCGCGAATGTCGCGAAATCCACCGCGACTGGCGGGCCTGGACCCCGGCGAAGACCAGCGTCTGCCCGGGTGATCTCCTGTCCGTATTAGCGAGGGTGACGCGCGGGTATCAGGCGAATTCGGCGCGGTATTCGTGGAGGGACTCGATCACCGGGCGCGGGGGGCGGCCGGCGAGAACAGCACAGCATGTCCCTGATTCCGGCGTATCCGGTCGCTACCTCCTGATCACCCCCACCCAAGGCCTCATGGCGGGTTCCGGGCTTACCTTGGCTGCACCCGCACAAGGCGCTGCCCCATCCCGACGAGACGACGAACAGCCAGCGACAGCATGTATCTACGGCCAGCTAGCTGCCCCCGAAGGACATAAGCCGCCGAACCGGCCATGGTGAGGCGCAGCCGGTGCTGCTTCCTGCACCCGGCGGGACGACGGACATCTCTACGTGCCGGAAAGGACTACTCTCATGCCCATTCAGCTGATCGACATTCCGCGGGCGGTCGCTGACTACCTGAACAACGAAGTGCTCACGACCGTTTCGGAGTTCGACGGAAAGCTCTCCCGGGGAGAGGACGCGGAGGGCGAGGTGGTCGTACAAAATGGCCTAAGCGCGGCGGCCGGGGTCCAGCGGCTGATCAACCTCCGGCTTCATCTGCAGATCGAGCCCCGTCCCGGCGGTGATCCGGACCCTGATGACCCTGACGCCGCCGAGAACGCCAAGAAGGTTGCTCGCCTCATCGCTCCGACCGACCCGGGCTTGGAGTGCACGGACAACGAGGGGAACGTCATCGCGGGTGGAGACCAGAGCAAGAACGGCCAGCTGATCATTAAGTATCTGGACAGCCGATCGGCCCTGGGACCGTTCCAGACAGTGGGCCAGCGGGTGAGCGTGCACTGTAAGGAGCACGGCGATGTCAACGTCACGTGCCATGTCCACGCAGACGTTGACCTGAGCTCGCTGTTCCCCGATAGCAGGAACCACAGCGACGCCTGCGAATTGAAGGTCGGGTTCTGAGCTGAGCCCGCTGGGAGCGTCTGATCAAGGCTTGCGGCTGGCCCGCAGCGCCACCCGGTGAGAGGAGCTTCACGACGCGGCGGTCTTCCAGAGGTAGCGGCCAGATACGCCCGAATCAGGACACGCTGTGAGGGCAACCTGAAAGAATAGCTTGGGAAAGTCAGTTACAGGGCATTAAACATTCTCTGTTAAACTTTGATTATGAGAACCGGTTTCCCCATTCTTTGGCTGTGCGGTCCTATGGGCGTCGGCAAATCAGCGGTGGGGTGGGAAATATTCACCCAACTCAGAAATACGGGTATAAAAACCGGCTACG
>Ga0335082_10004866_pt1 | contig 14678 bp, 13 predicted proteins | sample Lox_Sample_41_FD_206718 | JGI IMG/M metagenome (GOLD analysis project Ga0335082, IMG submission 206718) | Soil microbial communities from Loxahatchee National Wildlife Refuge, Florida, United States - Lox_Sample_4.1 | ecosystem: Environmental > Terrestrial > Soil > Wetlands | place: USA...
GATGCCGATTGCATAGTTCACGCCGACTACGTCAATCATCTGATTGCCGTATTCCACCTCTACCGTGCCAGATAGCACGATCCATATGGCGTCGGCGGCGTCTCCGCGCTGGAAGATGATCTCGCCCTTCTTGAAGGCAAGGGCGGTCCCGGCGGAGCGGGCGAACATCCGAAAGTCGATGTCTTGGACTTGCATAGTGTTTTCCCAGAACTTGTGTAATCGTAATTCAGGAACGAACTTTCAGTTTACGCGTATTCGTTTTTATGACAGTAATATTACAATCACATTATTGCAATGTGGTTATTTCGCCAAGAGGGTAATTCTGAGGGCGGGCTCGGTATGCCCCGGTCGCCTTCGGCTCAGGCTTCCGGTCGAATGGATCAGAGGGTGATTTTCACCGAACTTTTACACCAAAGAGTCCAGCTTAAAACCGAGAATTTACGATGGTGCATAATCCGTGAATCACGGTCCAAGACGCCTGCCCTGGGGGGATTTGCGACGGTCTGCTTGGGAGCGGGGCACCTAAATAACGGTCATTCGGCTTAAGGCGACATGGGGCCGAAAGCTGCCCTTCCGCTTTGGGATTACAGCTGGGGAAAGCGGACATCGCTTAGGCCCCAGCGCGGGTAATGCGATCGTGCCCCACCGCGTGGTGTAGGAGGCCGGTAATCGCCGTGCCATAGCGACCGCCGAGAGTCTGGCGGAGGCAGGCCGGCGTCGTTTAACGTCATGTCTATCCGCACGTATTCCCCGCACCCGCGGGGATGAACCGCACAAATCAGGCGCCGCGGCTGTCGGTTTAAAGTGACCAGCCGGCCTGCAACCCTTCATAGACGGCTTCCTCGGCGGTTCGTGGTGCCATGCAATCGCCGATCATGAAGAACTCGTTGACCAGTGGCCGCAACTCAGCCTCCAGTTCGGCGGTCGCGACATGGCCCTGGCAGAGAACGAGCGTATCGATTTCCTCATAGACGATCGGCTCGCCGCTCGCGGCATGCTGCATCAGCACGGTATCGCCCGAACAGCCATAAAGCCTCTCGTAGGTTGTCACGGGAATTCGCAGCCGGTGCAGCACGGCAACGATATCGTCGCGCACATAGTAGGGCAATGCCTGCCCGGCATGCGTGCCGTTAATCGCGAGAGCGACGCTGGACCCGCTGCGCGCCAGGTATTCAGCAATGCCGGGAGCAATCCAGTCGCCGCGCCAGTCGGTAATGAGGACGCGCTGGCCTGGTTTTACCTCGCCGCGCAGCACCTGCCATGCATCGGCAATCTGCACGTCCCCGTCATGCGGAAAATCGGGAATGTAGGGCTTAGCACCCGTGGCTAGAATGATGGCATCCGGCGCCTCCCGCTCGGCCAGAGCGCGGTCAACACGTGTATTCTTTACAATTCTCGCGCCTGAGGTTGCGAGTTCCCGGCTGAGATTGGTGACGATGCCGCCGAATTCCGCGCGGCGGGGCAATAGCTGTGCGAGCAGGGCTTGTCCGCCGAGCTGCGGGCCAGCCTCGAAGAGCGTCACATCATGCCCGTTTTCGGCCGCCTCGATGGCGGCCTTCATGCCGGCGGGGCCACCGCCGATCACCATGACCTTCTTGCGCCGGATCGCAGGGGGGCGCGTGCTATAGGTGAGTTCGCGCCCGGTTTCCGGATGCTGGATGCACGATATCGCGTAACCCCGATGGAAATGGCCGATACAAGCCTGATTGCAGGCGATGCAGGCGCGAATGCCGTCGATGTTGCCAGCCTCCGCCTTTGCTGGCATCTCCGAGTCGGCGATCAGGGCGCGCGTCATGCCGCATATATCGGCTAGCCCCGCCGCGATGATGGCGTCGGCCTCCTGCGGCTGGTTAATCCGCCCGGCCACGAAAACGGGAATCTCTAGGACCTGCTTATATGCGTTAGCATCCTGGGCGAAATAGGCGGGTGCCATCGCCATTGGCGGGGCGATATGAATGGCGCCGCCGAGCGAGGCGGACGTGCCGGTGGTCAGGTTGACATAGTCGAGCTGCGTTTGCAGATGCACGCATGCCTCCAACGCCTCCGCCGCCGTCAACCCGCTTTCATCACGCTCGCCGGCGCTGATCCGCATGCCAACGACAAACTGGTCCGAGGTGTTTTTTCGGATCTCAGTCAGAATTTCGCGCAGAAAGCGCAAACGGTTTTCGAGCGTGCCGCCATGTTCATCGAGGCGGTGGTTGAGGCGCGGGTTGAGAAACTGCGCCGGCAGATAGCCGTGGCTGGCCACAACTTCCACACCGTCGAACCCGGCCGTGAACAGCCGCCATGCGGCCTGACCGTAGCCGTGGATAATCTCCTGAATCAAATCCCGGGGCAGCGCCCGCGGCATAACGCCGAAGCGTCCATTGGGCATACTGGATGGCGCATAAGCGACCGGGAGCAATCCATCTGCCGATTCCATGATCTCCCGACCCGGATGGAAGAGTTGGGAAAATATCCGGCAATCGTAAGCCTGAACCGCCTTGGCAAGCCTGGCGTAGCCGGGGATGCAATCGTCATCTGTCGCCATGAGCAAATGCGAGGTATAGCGCGCCGTTTCATGCACGCCGGCAACCTGGGTTACGATGAGCCCGGCCCCGCCTTGTGCGCGGGCCTTATGGTATGCGATCAGCCGGTCATTGACATAGCCATCGGTTGGCATCGTGGTGTCATGCCCGGTGGACATGATCCGGTTTTTCAGCCGCGCGCCACGAATTTGCAGTGGCGAAAACAGATGCGGGAAATGGGGGGCGCTCATCGGTGCAAGGTCTTCAACATGGGTGAAAGCTCCCGTTCAATAGAAAGGCGGCGTGACGATCCAGAGCACATGCGTTACCGACTCCGCAGCATTTTCAAAACGATGCGGCAGCGTACTGCGGAAACGGAAACTATCCCCCTCATGCAGTGTGAATATCTGATCCTCAATCCACAGCTGCATGGCGCCGCGGATGATATAGCCGCACTCCTCGCCTTTATGCGTGTAAGACTCCGTGCCGGATTTGCCGCCGGGCTGAATTTCCACGAACAGCATTTCTAGGCTGCCGGCAAGATCCGGGGTGAGCAACCATTTGGCAACGCCGTTGCTGGGCAGGTGCAATTGCCGCCCCTTGTTCCGGCGGACAATTTTGCCAAGCTCTTCTGGCGGCGGCGGGGTTTCCTCACGAAAAAAGCTAGCCGGCGTGACGCCAAGGGCTTCGCTGATCTGCCGCAGGGAACGGATGGACGGAGAGGTCAGGCCGCGTTCAATCTGGCTCAGCAAGCCGATGGAAAGACCGTTCCGCCAGCTGCTGCAGCGTTAGGCCGCTTGTCTTGCGCAGATCCTGAACTTGCATGCCCAGCCACAGATCGGCAGTTTCAACCACTTGGAAGTCACCTCCTTCGATCCCGGAATGCTTGCATTTTTTATTGAAAGCGTAACGCTATCAAGTTGTGAAAATACCGTCAATTATTTCAGTCGCAGCAGCAGCGCATATATCTTGCATGATTTTCAAGAATCAGTGGCGAATTGAAAAAACACTTTATATATTCGTAGTCTACTGGATAGAGGGTGCGATTGCACGGCGAATTCGCTGGAAAAATTTACCTAAAATGGCGTTTGACGTTTTCAATAAACTGAATTACCGTGGTTGAGGAAACAACAGGCGCGCGGCTTTAACGATCCTGGAGGACGTAGATGCGCGATGGTAATATGATAAAAGCCGTGACGACCCTGGCCTTGTGGCCGGGCGGTGACGGCACTCCGCATGAAAGGCACCGCCGATGAATGCGGCGGATGCAGTGGCGTTGAGCACGTCTGGCAATCAGACGCGGCAAGAGCCTGCGCCAAAGCCTCTGATCGCGATCTCCGGCGTGGAGAAACGATTTGGTGGCGGCGAGATTCGCGCACTGTCCGACATCAACATCACAATCAACGAACGCGAATTTTTTACCCTGCTCGGTCCTTCGGGCTGCGGCAAGACGACGCTGCTGCGCATGATCGCGGGCTTCGAGCACCCCAGCAGCGGCAGCATTCTGCTTGCTGGCAAAAATGTGCTGGGTCTGCCGCCACGGGCGCGCTCCGTGAATATGGTATTCCAGAATTATGCGCTGTTTCCGCACCTGACCGTGGCGCAGAACATCGCCTTCGGAATGGAAATGCTCAATTGGGCGAAGTTTGAAATCTCCGAGCGTGTTGCGGAGGTTTTGACGCTGGTGCGGCTGGAGGCTTATCACAACCGCAAACCGGCGCAGCTTTCGGGCGGGCAACAGCAGCGTGTCGCGCTGGCGCGTGCACTGGCGCCGCGGCCGCAGGTCCTGCTGCTGGATGAACCGCTCTCTGCTCTGGACATGAAGCTGCGCAAGGAGATGCAGTTCGAGCTGAAGCAGTTGCAGCAGGAGACCGGCGTCACCTTCGTGCTGGTCACGCATGACCAGGAGGAGGCGCTGGCGATGTCCGACCGGCTGGCGGTGATGAGCGCCGGCCGGGTGCAGCAGCTTGGCACGCCGCAGGAAATTTACGGCAAGCCGGTCAATCGCTTCGTCGCGGATTTTATTGGGGAGGCAAATCTGATTTCCGGTCTCCTGCTTGGCCGTCAGGCGGATGTCACTTTCAGCGTCAGGCCGGAGCGGATCGAACTGGCCACCGCCAGCGCTCCCGCCAGGCTGTACGGCATTCTTCAGGCGGCAACCTTTCTCGGGGCGGATACGCTGATAGAGGTCGAGGCTGGCGGCGGCATCATCCGCGCCCGGCTGCGTGGCGTGCAGATGGCTGCGCCGGGGAGCGAAATCGGCCTATTCTGGCCGGATGATGCCGAATGGGAATTGCGGGAATAGGACGGAAGATGCGCCTGAAGACAACATTGCTGCTTCTGCTGCCCGCGGTCGGCCTGATCTTCCTGTTCATGGTTATTCCCATGCTGATCTCGCTGCTCTACTCCTTCATGACCGCCAATGTTTATGGCGGCGTGACGATGCCGTTCACCTTCGGCGCTTATGTGCAGATGCTGTTCGACCAGGATTTCAGCGGCAACCTGACCTTCATGCCCGACTACCTGCTAATCATGCTGCGCTCTGTTTATCTCGCTCTCGCAACTACCATATTAAGCCTCGCTCTGGGCTTTCCCATTGCCTGGTACATCATGTGCCAGACGCCGGCGCGGCGCACGCTGCTGCTGACGCTGGTGACATTGCCGTTCTGGATTAACACGCTGATCCGCACCTATTGCTGGATTCTGCTGCTGCGCGATTCGGGGCTGGTGAACGGGTTCCTGCAATATCTGGGCCTGATCGATCATCCCTTGCCGCTGCTATACAATCAGCCCGCGATTTTGCTGGGGCTGGTTTACACATTCCTGCCGTTCATGGTGCTGCCAATCTATGCCACCCTAGAGCGGCTGGACCCGCGTCTGGTTGAGGCGGCCTACGATCTTTACGCCAGTCGCTGGCGCCTGTTCCAGCGCGTGATCTGGCCACTAACGAAGCCGGGGATCGCGGCTGGCACCGTGCTGGTTTTTGCGCCGGCCTTGGGCTCGTTCCTGCAGCCAGATATGCTGGGCGGCGGCAAGCAATTGCTGATCGGCAGCCTGATCGAGATGCAATTCACCTCATCGCGCAACTGGCCGTTCGGCTCCGCGCTGGCGATGCTCGTTACCATCGCAGTGGTTCTAGCGCTGATCCTGCAAAGCCGGCGCAGGAAAGTCATGGAGGCACGGGCATGAAAATGTCCGGCATGGCGAAGCTCCGCCCCTTCGACTGGCGGCACAACCCTGGCTTTGGCACGTTCACCGCGCTGATGATCATGTTCCTCTATGCTCCGCTCATCGTTCTGGTGGTCTATGCTTTCAACGCCAACCGGCTGGTCACGATATGGAGTGGGTTCAGCCTGAAATGGTTCATGCAGGTGGTGAGCGATGGCAATATCAAGCTGGCGGCGGAGACCAGCCTGATCGTTGCCGCTTGTGCGACAGTTTGTGCCACCGCCATTGCCATTGCCGCAGCATTGGCTTTTGAACGTGGCTGGAATTTCTTCGGCCGCGGCATCGCGGTCGGCGTGGTAATGATCCCGCTGGTAGTGCCTGAGATTGTGGTCGCCATCACCACGCTCATCTTCTTCTCAATGCTTGGCATGACCATCGGCATACTGAATCTGGTGATCGCGCATACGGTTTTCTGCATTCCCTTCGCCATGCTGCCCATGCAGGGGCGGTTGCGCAGTATGGGGGCCGCCTATGAGGATGCGGCCAGGGATCTCTATGGCAACGAGTGGCGCATTTTCAGGCGCATCACATTGCCGTTGCTGGCGCCGGGAATTATCTCGGGGGCCATCCTGGCCTTTGTTTCTTCGCTCGATGACTTTCTGATCAGCTTCATGGTCTCAGGCGCCGGCAACACGACGCTGCCCGTCTATGTCTATGGCATGATGCGCCAGGGCGTGACGCCGGAGGTGAACGCCATTTCCACCATCTTGCTGCTGATCTCCACGGCTCTTGCCGTTCTTGTTTTCCTGTTCAGCCGTCCGTCCGCGGTCTCCCGCACCGCCGGGGCAGCCGCATCCGCCGTTCCGTCGTCCTGAGTCGATAACCTTAAAAACATTAGGAGAATTTATGAATCTTAAAGCCTTTGCCATTGCCACGGGCTTGGCGTGCGGCTTGACTGCCGGTTTCGCGGCATCGCCAGCACAGGCGCAATCCGCCGGTGTGCTACACATTTATAACTGGACAGACTATACCGCTCCCGACCTGATCACCAAATTCACCAAGGAGACCGGAATCAAGGTCACGCTCGATACTTACGATTCCAACGAGACCCTGTTGGCGAAACTGAAGGCCGGCGGAACGGGCTACGATCTTGTTGTTGTCTCCAACGATTTCGTGCCAATTTTTATCGACCAGAAGTTAATCCAACCGGTCAACGCGGCCGATATGCCGAACTTCAAGAACCTGGATCCAAAATGGCAAACGCGATCCTGGGATCCCAAGGCGAAATATACAGTGCCATGGCAGTGGGGCACCACGTCCTTCACCTACGATACCTCGGTTTATACAGGGCCGGTGGATAGCCTGGGCACCTTGTTCAACCCGCCCGCCGCATTCCGCGGCAAGGTGAGCATGTTCGGCTCCCCGAGCGAGGTTATCAACCTGGCGCTGGTCTATATGGGCAAGCCGATTTGCGACACGACCCCCGCAGACCTCAACGCCTTAGTGAAATTGCTGGAAGATCAGAAATCCTCGGTAAAAGTCTATAATTCTGATGGCGTCTCCGACCGTTTGGTCTCAGGCGACACGGAAATCGCGCAGGTCTGGTCCGGCGATGCTGCGCGCGCGCGCATGCAGAAATCAATGCTACGCTATGTCTACGCCAAGGAAGGCGCGATTGGGTGGATGGATAACATGGCCGTGCCCGTCGGCGCGCCGGATTATGCGAACGCGCTGAAATTCATTAACTTCATGATGGATCCGAAGAACGCGGCGATCGAGACGAACTATGCCGGCTACCAGAATGCGGTGCCTGGTGCCGCACGATATGTCACACCGGCGCTGGCCAGTTCGCCGGAGTTTAATCCGCCCAAGAGTCTGAAAATGGTCTTCACGCATTCCTGCCCGGCTTTGGCCATCAAGGATTACGACCGCGTCTGGACATTGCTGCGCCAGTAACACCATGCGCCGTGGCCACGCCCCCAGCAGTGGCCACGGTTTTTGTTTCACGGAACCGTTGCCATGCAAATTATCGTCAACACTAAGCACGAACTGCACCAGAGTCCGGGCGAGCTGACCTATGACGGCTGGGTCCCGGCCTTCGAGAAGCCGGAGCGTGCCGAACTCGTCCTGGTCCGCGCGAAGGAGGTAGGGCTCGGCCCCGTGACACCTGAAATCCCGCACGATGTCGCCGACATTCTGCGTGTCCACGACGCCAACATGGTGACGCTGTTGCAAAGCGCAGCCAGCGAATGGGCCGCCCTGGGCCGCAGCGGTGGCGCCATGCCCTTCACCTGGGCCACGCGCGGCATGCGCGAGGACCGCGTACCGAAATCGCTGGATGGCCGACTTTCCTATTACTGCTTCGATGCCGCCTGTCCGCTGATGCCGACGAGCTGGGAAGCCATAAAAGCCTCGGCGGACACGGCGCTAACCGCCGCGGACCTCATTTCGGCTGGCGCCGCCTCCGCCTTCGCCCTTTGCCGTCCCCCCGGCCACCATGCGGGCTCGGACCATTACGGCGGCTACTGCTTCCTCAATAATGCCGCTATCGCCGCACAAAAATTGCTGGATAAAGGTGCGGCGCGCATTGCAATCCTTGATGTCGATTACCACCACGGTAACGGCACGCAGCAGATTTTTTATGCCCGAAACGACGTGCTGGTGGTGAACCTACACGGCGATCCGGATAGCGAATATCCATTCCGCCTCGGCTATGCTGATGAACCAGGCGCCGGCGCCGGCGAGGGCTTCAACCTCAACGTTCCGCTTCCCCCCGGCACCGCCTGGCCGGTTTACTGCGCGGCACTTAGCGCTGGCCTGAAACGTATTGAAGAGTATTCACCGGACGTCGTGCTCGTCTCCCTGGGCGTGGATACGTTCAAGGATGACCCGATCTCGAAATTCAAGCTGGAGCATGAGGACTACCTGCGCATGGGCGCCGCAATCAAATTTCTCAACAAACCCACGCTTTTTGTGATGGAGGGCGGTTACGCCGTGGCGGAAATCGGTATCAATGCGGTCAATGTGCTGGCCGGTTTCCTCGCCTAGAGTAGAATCCGCTCAATTTGGTCTATCCCCTGCAATGGCGAAGTAACTGGTGCAGTCTTTCGGCGTGAAGGTTGGGATAGCGTCGCGGGTGGTGTTCCAAAGGGGTTCCACGGTTCTGGCGGCGGCTTTGTGGAGTATGGCCTTGAGCTTGGAAAAGGCTATTTCGCATGATCCATGATTTTCGTGAAACTCCTCGGCTCGTGCTGCGTTGTTGCGGCACTCCGGCAATAAAATGGGAAGAGATATGCAAGAACAGCCGAAAGAAGCGTGCTACACGGGGCGCATCATTGATTGCACCGGGACGGGACGGGCACGGGGGCTTGCGCATGGAGAGGGAGCCCGTGAGCTTGTGCGTGCGGCGGTCGCGTGCTGGGCCGAGGTGATCCTTGAAGATCAGCCCGAAGGCGCAACAATAGAGCATTATGCCATCAGTTTCCTGGCCAAGACCGGGCTAATGTCCATGGCGGAGCAGCTGTTTCCGGATCTTATGGCGGAAATCGGCGGCATCGCCGATGGTGCCGGTCTACCCTATGAAACGCTCGCTGCCTATAATTTAATGGACGAGCAATGGTGGTATGATTTACCCGTGCAACGGGCGGTACCCGGTTGCAGCGTGCTCGCACTGCCCAGCGGCGACGGCATGTTGCTGGCGCAGAACATGGATCTGCCCGGTTTCATGGATGGCTCACAGGTTGTGCTGCGCATCCGGGAGCCGGGTGGCGCGCCGTCTTTGGTGCTAAGCTCAGCGGGTCTGATCGGCCTAACCGGTGTCAGCCATGCGGGCTTTGCCATCTGCGTCAACACCCTGCTGATGTTGAACCATGATGCAGCGGGGGTACCGGTCGTTTTCGCACTGCGCAGTGCGTTGAGGCAGGGCAGCGCTGGCGCCGCGGCCGTGCATCTGCAGTGCCTTCGCCATGCAAGCGGGCAGCATTATGCCATTGCGGACCGAGATGGGGTGACCAGCCTGGAATGTTCAGCTACCAGCGTGGTGACGGTGGTGCAATGCGCGGCGGGCCCAATGCTCCACACCAACCATCCACTCCAATGCACGGATATCGACCATAGCGCGCTCGAGATCATGGAGCGCAACGGAGACCTTGCCAATTCCCGCGAACGCTACCTGGCGCTCGACGCGGCGATTGGCTGCATTGATGGAGCAGAGGGGATTGCCGCTCTGCTCTCCGATACTGGCTCGCCGCTTTGCTTTACGAGCGGGCGGCCGGGCGCGTCGCATACGTTTGGCTCGGTATTGTTTACGCTGGGCAGCAAGCTGGCGGCGCGGTTCCGCCTTGGTCACCCTGCCGCTGCGCCGTGGCAGGAGGTGGCCTTTACTGGCTAACGGGGAGGGGCAGCGGTATGAACCGCCCCGGTTTTGCCGAAGGCTCCAACCGCCAAACAGGATGGAGCCATTGACGAACCCGACGACGAGCCCACAAGTCAGCGGCAATAGTTGTTACGGCATTCGCACATATGTACCCGGCGCGTCGCCGAGCGGGGGCATCCCATGCTCTGGCGCGCCTATCCCGGGCGGAGGCGCGCGTTCAGCCGTGCTTAACTCCTCAAGCCAAGCCTGCCACGCCACCCACCACGATCCGGCCCGCAGCTCCGCCCCGGCAGCCCAGGTATCCGGATCCCTGTAACGTTGCCCCTGCCGGCGTCGGTCGATCAGGAACGAACCCGCGCCGGTACTCGGCGGATTAACGATCCCGACATTATGCCCACCCGTCATGAGCACGAAGGTCATATCCGTGTCCGTGAACAGTGCCACCTTGTAGACCGACCGCCAGGGAGCGATATGGTCCCGCTAGGTCGCCATGACGAAAAGCGGAACACGGATGTCGCGCAGAGCGACCACGCGGCCATTCACGGCAAATCGGCCCGCGGTGAGCCGGTTTTCCAGGAACAATCCGCCCAGATACTCGCTACGCATGCGCGCCGGCATGCGCGTCTGATCCGCGTTCCAGGCCCCAAGATCCGTCATCTGGTCGCGTTCGCCGAGAATGTAATTGCGCACTAGCCTGGACCAGATCAGTTCGTTCGAGCGCAGCACCTGAAACGCCGCGGACATGTGGCGTGTATCGAGATATCCCTGGTCCCACATTAAATCCTCCAGCAGGCTGATCTGCCGTTCGTCCAGAAACAGCAGCATCTCGCCGGCCTCGGCAAAATCGGTCTGGGCAGCGAACAGGGTAACGCTCGCGGGCCATTGCCGCCGCCGCGATCGAAAGGATCGTCCCGCCCGGACAATAGCCACAGGCGTGGATCTTGCGGTCGGGCAGGACGCGCCCGACTGCATCGACCGCAGCCATAACACCGGCCTGCCGATAGTCGTCCAGGCTGATGTCACGGTCCCGATGATCCGGGTTTTTCCAGGAGATCATGAAAACGGTATGTCCGCGTGCGATGAGCCCTTGCACCAAGGAGTTCTGCGGAGACAGATCCAGCATGTAGTATTTCATGATCCAGGCCGGAACGATCAGGGCCGGTTCGGCAAGGACCGTCTCGGTCACCGGTGTGTACTGGATCAACTCCATCAGATCATTGCGCAGAATTACCTTGCCTTCGGCCGTCGCGACAGTGGTGCCAATCACAAATGCCTCGGTGCCGGCCGGGGGCGCGCCTGACAGCAGCCGATCGAAATCTCCCCACCAGTTTTTTATCCCCTGGAGAAAGTTGAACCCGCCTGATTGAACTGTTCTCGAGATGATGGTCGGGTTAAGCCAGGGAATGTTTACCGGAGACCATGTATCGGCCATTTGACGAATCAGGAACTGCATCTCGTCCTCTGTTCGTTTGGGTACCCCGGCACATTCCGCGCCGCCTCTAGCCACCAATCCTCGGAAACCATATGCGCGCGAGCACAGGCGTTGAAGGGCCATGCCATCCACTCCGCGCTGGAGAAGCGCCGGTCCTCGTCCGGATTTTGTACCCATGACCTGACCTCACCGGCCATCGCGCGCGGCAACTGCAACATAAACCTCGCGGCCCCGATCCAACCGCGTGCACCCTTTCATAGTTGATGGGTGATTGATAGCCGACGGCGGAATGCCGGTAGCCAAATCCAATGAAAGCTCCAACCAGAGCTAAAACAAAATTGGACAATGTCTTCCGAAAGCGGCTTTTCAACGCTTTCCTCAAGTCAAACCAAAATCCCGCAGAGCAACCCGCAAAGCGGCCGCGTCGGTGAACAAATACCCTGCCAACCCAGCCGCAACGGCACCATCCACATTGGCTTTCGAATCATCGATGAACAAAGTTTCTTCAGGCCGACCGCCTGTCGCAGCCACACAGCGCAAATACACTTCCGGGGCCGGCTTTGCGACGCCGAACTGCGCCGACACATACGCGTCGTCCCCGCACAGAGCAAAAAGCTCCGGAAACAAAACATTCAAATGCTCTCGCACGAGCGTATGATTGTTGGTGAGCACCGCCACCTTCACCCGGCTTCTCAACTCCGCCATAATTGCCAAAACCTCCGGCATCGGAACCATCGCCAGCTTGCGGTTGGCCACCCATTCATCCAGCGTAATCGGGTAGCCCAACCGCTCCCCGAAACCCTTTAAATACGCCACGCTGTCCAGCTTCCCGGCATCCGCCTCGGTTTCAAAGCCCGCTCCCCAAATCGCCGCAAAAATCTCGTCCGTCGATTTCCCCGAAATCCGCGCCAAGTCCTCAAGCCGCTTCGCCTGATCAAACCGACAAAGCACGTCATGCATATCAAACAGCACGAGCGAGATCTTTTGCATTGCACAATATTGTCGCTAGACAACTCATCCGCGCAAACAAAATTTGATCGCGGCCGCCCTTGAACAAGCCTCAAATCATCGAAATAACTATCTATGAGTTTGGCTGCTCACTGGAGGCTTGCCACCGCTCTAGATCCAACAATGGGACGACTGCTTTCAAGCACCATGTGATGGTTCGGGAACGACGGACATGGGCGCTTTCTACCCGTTTGAGCCGGTAAGTTGAGCTTGAAAGCGACCGGTTTGTGAGTAGCCGGTCGCCGCACAAAAATTGAGTAACTGCGTTTACGCACCGCCCTCTCCAGATTTCCAGACCGGGATACCGAGCTTTCTGGCCTTGTCTGCGAGATTCTCCTGAATGCCGGTGCCTGGGAAAACGATAACCCCGATCGGCAGTACGTTGAGCATCTGATCGTTGCGTTTGAACGGTGCGGCTTTGGCATGGCGGCTCCAGTCGGGCTTGAAGGCGATTTGTGGCACCTTGCGGCTGTTGGCCCAGCAGGCGGCGATGCGTTCAGCACCCTTCGGGCTGCCGCCGTGCAGCAGCACCATGTCGGGGTGCTTGGCGCGCACCTTATCGAGCCGATCCCAGATGGCGTGATGATCATTGAAGTCGAGCCCGCCGGTGAAGGCGATTTTTGCGCCGGGGGGCAACAGCACCTCGGTTTCGGCACGGCGTTTGGCGGCGAGGAAATCGCGGCTGTCGATCATCGCCGATGTCAGCGTGCGGTGGTTGACCATTGACCCGGCGCGCGGACGCCAGGCTGAGCCGGTGTGATGCTCGAACTGGTCGGCGGCCTGATCGCGAAAGAATTCCATGCTGTTACGGCGTTCGATGAGCGTGATGCCCTCGGCCACCAGACGCTCCAACTCCACCGACCGGATTTCCGAGCCATCCTGTTCCTTCTGGCTACGCTTCTGGGCATCTTCGTTGTCGTCTAGGGCGCGTTGCACGCGGTCGGCGGCACGGTGGAAGAGGTTGACGGTGGACCAGAGCAGATCTTCTAGGTCGGGCTCCAGGCGTGTGTCACCCAACGTGGCGACCAGGGCGTCGAAAATGTCGGCGACGGCACCGCCGATGATCTCGGGTTCGGGGAGCGGCCTGGGGTCGGGCTCGTCCTGGAAGGGACGATGGCCGTAGAGCTGGAGTTCGGTGAGGAGGTGGTCGGTGGGGGATGATGCGTGGGCTGGCTCGAAATCGGGATTGTCGCGGTGGGTTGCCATGATGATGCCTCGTCTCGGATTGGCCGCGCCCATCGCGGCCTTCGTGGCGATCACCTGACGGCGGGCGGACCGGGCCTGCACCGCCGAGCGCAGCGTCGGCGGCCGGAGCGAAGCGGAGGACGGCGCAAGGCGGCTATTTTGTTTCGCGATGCAAAGCGCCCCTCTTGGGGCGCGGCGGAAAATAGCCGCCTGAAGCCGTTGCGGGGCCGGGCCGCTTGCCGTCCGATCGCCCTCTAGAAGGCCGTGGGCCAGGCTCTCTCCGGCACGCGGACATCATCTCAACCCCGCGGCTTACGCAGAGGAGGCCTGCCACCATTATCCCGGCCCGCAATCGCCCACCGCACCCATGAATCGCGGCACATCGTCAGGGGCGAGCTGCACCCGAAGCGCTGCCCGAAGTTCGGCAAGGCCAAGGTACCGGAGGTCGTCGTTGAAATCCTGCAGCGCCGGCGACAGGGGGAGCGCAACGATCCCAGCTGCCTGCGCCCGTTCGGCCAGGGTCGCGAATGCCGCGTTGCCAGCCGCATCCTTGTCGCGCGCCACATAGAGGCGGCGCAGCGTTGCCGGGAGCAAAAGGGCGGAAAGGTGATTGGCGGAGAGTGCGGCGACCATGGACAGGCTCGGCAGCGCGCAACGCAGTGACAGCATGGTTTCGATCCCTTCGCCTGCCGCCACGACATCGGAGGCAGTGCCGAAGCGGACGCCCTTGCCGAGGAGATGGCCCATCGCTCGCCGCGGCGTGTCGATGGGCGCTTTGTCGTGTCCGGACGGGTCGATCCAGGTGCGATGAACGCCGGTGATCGTGCCGCCGAGATCGGTGACGGCGGCGATCATTGCCGGCCAGGTTTCGGCGGATGCATCCGGGTGCGGAAGATAGTAGCAGCTTGGATGGAAGCGGAGGCTGACGACTTCGTGCAAAGCCGTAATGCCGCGTCCGTGCAGATACGTCTCTGCGATTGTACCCGCAATCGGCTGCGACATC
>Ga0335082_10004867_pt1 | contig 14676 bp, 12 predicted proteins | sample Lox_Sample_41_FD_206718 | JGI IMG/M metagenome (GOLD analysis project Ga0335082, IMG submission 206718) | Soil microbial communities from Loxahatchee National Wildlife Refuge, Florida, United States - Lox_Sample_4.1 | ecosystem: Environmental > Terrestrial > Soil > Wetlands | place: USA...
TGACAACGGCCGGCCAATGGGTGTCGACGTACGCGGCCTGTCGGCGAAACGAATCGACGGAGTCCGTCCCATAGGACATCAGCCCGCCCGCGACGACGAACTGCCTCCCTCCGTAGATGCCTGGTAGTCGGGCCTTCGACGTCAGCTCGAAGAGCGCCGTTCGATGGACCAGGAAGAAGGGATCCCCAATCACGTACAACGCCTGCGCGTGGGCACGGCTGGCAGCCGAAAATGCTGGACCAAACTGCTCGGACGTGCGCGCGCCCATGAAACTCAGTTCGATCGACAGCGAGGGCGCCACCGCTTTGAGATCCTCGACCACCTTGGCATGGAATGGCGTGTCTGGATTCCACAGGACTGCGACTCGAGTGAGCCGCGGGATCACCTCTTTGAGCAGTTGCAGCCGCTTGGCGCTCAGCTCAACCATCATATTCGAGATCCCGGTGACGTTGCCGCCTGGATGCGCGAGACTCGCGACCAGACCGGATCCGACTGGATCGCCGACGTGTGCGACGATCGGGATAGTGGACGTGGAACGCTTGACCGCCTGGGCTGCAATCGTGCTGTCCACGACGATCACATCGACTTGGCGCTGGATCAGGTCGCGGACCAACTGAGATATCTGGTCGAAGTCCCCGTTCGCGGATCGCCACTCGATGACCACATCGCGTCCCTCGACGTAGCCGGCATCCCGCAGGCCCTCTCGGAAGGCCTGCACCTCTTTGCTATCGGCTGGGAAGGTCACGAGAAGGACTCCGATGCGTCGGGGCGATGCGGGCGGCTGCGCGTGGGCGCCACGCGGCGCAACTGCGATTGCGAAGCCGGCGGCCAGTGCAGCAACACTCCTTATGAACACGCGACGAGAAAAGTTGAGCGGCACAACATTGCTCGGGCTGGAGTTCCTGAACAGGGCAAGCCTCATCGGATGACCCTGTCAGCCCGCGCCAAGACCGAGGGCGGGACCGTAATGTCCAAGGTCTTGGCGGTCTTGAGGTTGACGACGAGATCGAACGTGGTTGGCTGTTGAATCGGAAGATCACCCGGTTTCTCGCCCTTCAGGATCCTGTCCACATACTGGGCCGACTGACGCCACAGGTTACCCACCTCGACCCCGTACGAGAGCAAGGCGCCTGACTCGGCGAACCGGCTCTGAGCTCCAATGACGGGCAACCGCCGATCGGACGCCGCCTTGAGGAGGATCATTCTATGTGCCCAGAAAGGACCGTCCTCAATCACATACAACGCCTCAGCGTGTGCTCGGCTCGCAGCCAATATGGCGGCAGCAATCTCTTCCGCGTTCCGCGCGCCGTGCAACGTCAACTCGATCGCCAGCGAGGGGGCCGCGCGCTTAAGGTCCTCGAGCGCGCGGGGGTGCCAGGGTGTGGACGGGTTCCATAGCACAGCCACCCGCGTCACCCGGGGCATCGCTTCTTTGAGCAATTCCAGTCGTTTCCCGCTCAGATGCGTAGTCATCATCGAGAGACCGGTGATGTTGCCGCCCGGCTGCGCAAGCGTCGCGACAAGGCCCGAGCCGACTGGGTCAGCGATCAGAGCCATGACGATCGGAATCGTAGAGGTCGCACGCTTCGTAGCGAGCGCGGCTACCGTGCTCTCCACGACGATTACGTCGACTTTGCGCTCGACGAAGCTCGCGATTGCGTTGTCCAGTTGGTTGTAGTTGCCGTTGCCATACCACCAGTCGATGACTATGTTGCGCCCTTCCGCATAGCCGACGTTCCGCAGACCGTCCCGGAACGCTTGCGCGCCCTCGCTTTCCGCGGAGTTGTTCGGTGCGATTACGCCAATGTGGCGCGGGCCGGTAGACTGCTGCGCAGGGATCCCCTCAGCCGTCCCGGCCGCAATCAAAAACATCGCCAACGGTGGCAGGAGCCTCCGAACAGCGCCGTTCATAGAATCACCTCGTGAGAACGTCGATAGTCACCGAATGACCTCGTCGGACCGCAACAGGATCGACTCGGGAACGACCACCCCGATGGCCTTGGCTGTTCTCAGATTAACGATGAGCTTGATCGTCACCGCCTGTTCCACGGGCAGCTCCGCGGGCTTGGCCCCCTTGAGCAGTCGGTCGACAAAGTACGCAGCCCGCCCGAATCCGGCTACGTTGTCGTACCCGTAGGACATTAACGTACCGGCCCTTGCCATGTTGAAGTTGCCAGAAATTGTCGGCAGATGGTAGTCAACGGACAGTGCCGCGATTTCACGGCGCTGCTGGTTGAACACCGGGGAAAACATCAGCAGGACTGCCCCCGCCTCGCGCTTCTTGGCGGCGCGGAATGCTGCCTTGAAGTCGTACGGTGCTTGCAGCTCGATCAACTCGAGCTGCAGACCGAGCGAGCGGGCAGCCCAAGCAAGCTGATCGAGTTGTCCTCGGCCATAGGCATCCCAGAAGACTGCCACGCGCGATACATCAGGCAGCAGCTCTTTGAGCAGCTCGAGGCGTTTTCCAACGAGTTCTCGTTGACCCACCGCGACCCCTGTGACATTTCCGCCAGGTCGACTGAGGCTGTCGATCAACCCGGCAGCCACGGGATCGTCGCCGAGAAAGATCATGACAATTGGAATCGTACCGTTCGCTGCCTTCGCCGCGCGCAACGCCTCTTCGTTGCCCAATAGAATGACATCCGCTCTAAGCGAGACGAGCTCCTTCGCGAGTTGGGGCAAGCGCTCAGCTTGACCTTGCGCCCGCCGGTACTCAAAGCTGATGTTGCGGCCCTCCACATACCCTAGATCGCGCATTCCATCGCGGAAGGCCTGGAGACCAGGATCGTCCCGGTCGGCGGACGTCGTGAGCACGCCAACGACTGGGACCCGTGCTCGCTCCTGAGCGCAGGCCAGGTGAGAGGCCGTTCCGAGCAACGATGCGAGGCCAAGGATTAGAACCCGTCGTTTCATCGCGCTACCTTGGTCGCGGAGTGCAATGCATGCCGCCTCTTATGTGATGTGGGTTGATGGGCGGCTTCAACATACTCGGACAATTCACCGAATCACTTCGTCGGCGCGCAGCAGAATCGACTGAGGAATCGTGATGCCGAGAGCTCGTGCGGTCTTGAGATTGACCACGAACTCGAACTTGGAAGGTTGCTCGATCGGGAGGTCGCCTGGCTTGGCGCCCTTCAGAATCTTATCGACGTACCCGGCCGACCGGCGGAACAGGTCGCCGGAGGCCGCCCCATAGGCCAACAGTCCGCCTGCGTCGGCGAATTGCTTCGCACCAAAGATGCCTGGCAGCCGGGCCCTCAACGCCAGCTCGAGAAGGGTCTTTCGATGAGTGAAGATGAAAGGGTCCCCGATGACGTACAAGGCTTGTGCATGCGCCCGGCTGACGGCAGACACTGTTGGACGGATCTCCTCTGGCGTTCTCGCGACCACGAAACTCAGTTCCAGCGACAGCGACGGCGCCACCGCCTTCAGATCCTCGATCGCCTTAGGGTGCCACGGCGTAGCCGGATTCCACAGGACCGCAACCCGGGTCACTCCCGGGATCGTCTCCTTGAGTAACTGCAGCCGCTTAGCGCTGATCTCGGCGATCATCTGCGAGAGCCCGGTGATATTTCCGCCAGGATGCGCAAGGCTTGCGACCAAGCCGGATCCGACCGGATCGGCGACCAACGCCATCACGATCGGGATGGTAGACGTCGCTTGCACGGCGGCAAGTGCCGCGGGTGTGCCGTCAACGACGATCACATCGACTTTGCGCTGGACCAGGTCGGCAGCCAACTGATGTATCTGGTCGAAATCTCCATTGGCTGATCGCCACTCGATCACTACATCCCGTCCCTCGGCGTAGCCCGCGTCCAGTAGCCCCTGCCGGAACTGCTGCGCTTCCTTACTCTCAGGTGGCCAGCCCACGAGGAGGACCCCAATGCGTCGCACCGCCGGCTGCTGTGCATCAGCGCGCTGCGGCCTGAATGCGAGCGCGGGGCTGATCACCAGCGCAACGAGACCATCCACAAACGCCCGGCGGGAGAGTCGTCGGTTCACCCTGTCGCCTTATCGCTGCTGCAGTATGTTCATACGAATCAACTCCACGTTTGTCTATTCCGTACCACGTTGGCGATAACCCGCCGGCCAATAGGAGCGCAGCGCCGCTGTTGGCTGGTCGGGTTCATCGCAGTGGGCTGCTAAGATTCCTCGTCGCCTCTACAATGACGCCGACTCACTTCGGACATAGGCCCTTCGGCTTCCAATCATTCTCCATGGTGATCCAAGGTTGCGACGTGTCGTGAAGGACGAGTAGGACGGATCGGCGCATCTCCGTACCGACGCTTGAGAGGGCCATGGGCGGCCCCTCGGGCACGACAGCCCCTTCGCCTTTGCGCGCGAGCGTGATCCCTTCGGGCGTCTCCAAACATTGCACCCCGGACACCAAGTACCAAGCTTCAGGTCCGGAATGCCGATGTATGCGCGCGCTCATGCCTGGAGTGAAGACCGCCTCCATGTATCGGGCGGTGTATTGCTTGCCAGCACTTATCGGCAGCGGGCCAATACTCGCAATGCGCTCGCCACTTGACGCGCGCCATTCCGACTCAGCGATTGTATAGAGCCAGACCTTCTCAAACGATTCGACGACGGTTCCACCTGGGCCCTTAGCCGTCTCCGCAGCAGCGCGGGTTGGGTACACATACAAATGCCAGAACAAGGGGCCTTGCGGAAGGGCTCCCAAGACCTCGGTCGCCGTCAGGTAGCATCCGACCTCACTCGTGCGTTGGTTGACAGGGGTATTGCAGCCGCCGGGAACTTGTGCCCACACAGCCTCCGTCGCCATGAAGGAAACCAGTAGCCAATCGATCATTGCCAGCATGCGTAGCACGTAGTGTGGTCTCATTGCGGTCCCCTCAAGGAACTACCGCGTACAATGCCCAGACCGGGCGTGATTGATATTCGCACCTGCTGACTCCCGGCGGGGAGCCCCAACTGCGTTACTTGATCACTTCATCCGCCTGTATCAGCACCGCCTCCGGAACTCGAATCCCGAGGACCTGCGCGGTCCGCTGATTGACCACGAGCCGAAACCGGGTGCTGTAATCCAGAGGAATGTCGGCCGGCCTCGCGCCGTGAAGGATCCTGGCTACGATCCCGGCGGCGCGGTGATACCGGTCAGCGATCGAAACCCCGTATGAGATCAGCCCACCATCGTATACAAACACCTCTTCCCAATACGCCGTCGGTAAGCGATGCTTGGACGCAAATTCAATGATGCGACCCCGCCCCGCGAGGGACATAGGACTGGTCGAAATGATCATCGCATCGACCGGTTTTCGCGCAACTTCGGACAAGGCACGATCAAGGTCAGCGACACCTTCTACGCGGATCAACACGACCTGAACGCCGATCTTTGGCCCCGCCTGGTCCAAAGCTGCCTTTGCCTGAGAACTGGCCGTCTTCTCCCACGTCGCATCGATCAGGCATGCCACTCGTTTCATCCGCGGAACCATCTCCTTAAGCAGCTGCAGATGTTTTGTCATGCGATCCTCGGGACCGAACGAAGCGCCGACCCCGGTTATGTTTCCTCCCGGATGCGCCGCGCTGGCTACCAGGCCCTCTGCCACTGGATCCGCACCGAGCATGACGATCGGAATCGGCTTCCCTGCTCTTTTCTCGGCATCGATGACGTCCTTTACGAGCACAGCTGGGACCGCGTAGATGACATCAGGATCCGATGCGATGAGCTCTGCGGCCAACTTCGGCCCTAGTTCAGGGTTCTTGCCTGCCGTCCGAACATCGATCACCACGGTCTTCCCATCGATATACCCGTTCTCGCGCAAGCCCTCGTGGAAAGCTTTAATCCAGGGCTCGACAAGGCCGAGCCACAGCACCCCAACGCGCGGCAGCCGGTCGGCCCCCTCGGCCGTGACCAAAGGCATGCCAACCAGCATTGCCATGCCAGCGAATACGAGAACGCGCAATGCTTTACCGATCATGGCGCTCATCATTTCCCGAGTATTTCCCCGAATCGGACCCAGCGTTTCCCGTCGAACTGCACGAGTTGCAGCTGCTTTACCGCCTGGTAGTCGGTCGCGCTGGTATTGACCCGGATACCCGGCAGCAACATTGGCAGTTCGAGATCGCTGATGCGGGCCGCCTGCCGCATGATATTTTCCCGGCTCAGATCATCTCCGCAGCGCTTCAAGACATAGACCAGTACGCGGGCGTTGCCGTATGCCGCCACATTGCCCCAATCATCCGGATCGCCCTCAGGGTAGTACTTCTTCATCCACGCGAGGTAGTCCTTCAACGCAGGATCGTCCTGCCACTGCGGATCCGAAGGGTCTTTCGTCACCGACGAGGAAATCAGTCCCACGGATTTTTCCAGCCCCGCTGGTTGCAGGACCGCCTTGATCGCGGAGGCCGTGAAGGCCACGATGTGCAGCGGTTTCCAGCCGATCTCGGAGGTCTTGCGAATGGCCTGCGCGCCGAACCTCGGGGTAGAGAAGTCGACCAGCACGTCTGCGCCGCTCGCTTGCAGCATCACGATCTGCGAATCCACGGTGGCGTCCGATAGTTCATAGGACTGCTCGCTGACGATCAACTTGCTGGCCTGTGCCCCCAGTCCGTCGTGCAGGCCCCGCAGCGAATCTTTGCCTTGCTCGTCGTTCTGGTAGAGCACACCGATTCTCGCATTCGGGCGAGTGCGCAGGATGTACTGCGCATACGTGCGCGCCTCGATCTGGAAGCTCGGCCTCAGCCCCATCATCGTCCAGGGGAAATGCGCCGGATCATCCCAACGACTGCTGACGCTCGAGATGAAGAGATGAGGTACCTGCTTGGCGTTGACGTACTTGTGAATTGCCATGTTGGGAGCGGTGCCGAGCGAGCCGAAGATGAGCGCCACGCCTTCCTGCTCGACCAGCCTGCGCTCTGCTCCATGGTCCTGGCTGGACTGTAAGCGTCGTCCAGGCTGATGAGCCGGATCTTGCGAGCATTGACCCCGCCCTGGTCATTGATCATCGAGAAGTAGGCAGCATGCGCGTGGCCGGCGACACTGAGCGCGGAAGCGGGGCCGCTGTAGGGCATGGTCTGGCCGATCTTGATTTCGCTGTCGGATACGCCAGGAGCGTTGTTCTTCTCCGCTGTCACATTCACGCTCAGCGTCGCGAGGAACCCTGCGCCGAGCACCGCCACGAGTGCCCTATTCACTTGCTTTCTCCGCTTCGAGAATCCAGTTCTCTACCTTCGTGGGCACGGCACGCACCAGGCGAAAGCCAGCTTGCTTCAACATCGATCGATACTCGGGCTCGGTGCGCTCGCGTCCACCCGGGGTATTGAGCAGCATGAGCAGATCGAGAATTCGGATGTAGGCCGCGCCATTGCCCTCCGGCAATACTTTCTCGCAGACCAGAAGCTTTGCGTGCGCGGGCATCGCCGCATGACAATTGCGCAGTAACTGCAGACACCGCTCATCATCCCAGTCATGAATAATATGCTTCATGAAGTAGGCGTCAGCCCCTCTGGGCACGCTTTCGAAGAAGCTTCCTTCCGCCAGAGAACACCGATCCTGCAACCTCTTCGATTCGATGAACGCCCGGGCTTTCCTGGCGACGTGAGGGAGCTCGAAGAGGATGCCCTTTAGCGCTGCGTGCTTGGCCACAATCGCGCAAAGCGTGCTGCCGTAGCCACCCGCGACATCGACCAAAGTGGCAAAGCCGGAGAAGTCATAGGCATCGAGGATGGCACGATTGATGAGCTCGGAGCTGCTCACCATCGCCTCATCGAAGAGTCGGGCCTGGTCAGGGTGATGCGACATATAGCTGAAGAGTTCTTCTCCAAAAACGTGCTCGAACGCGGCCTCGCCGGTCTGAACGCTGTACCGGAGCGCTTGAGCCGTGGACCAGCGGAGGTCTGTGCCAAACATGCGGGCCGATGCGCGCATCGAATGCGGCACATCGCCGCGCAGAAGCTCGGACAGCTCGTTGTTTACAAAGCGACCGTCGTTCTCAGCGAAGACCCCATGACTGACAAGCAGCCGCATCAAGCGACAGAGCGTCTGGGGATGCGCTGCGCAAAGGCGAGCCAATTCGACGCAATCCTTGCCGCCATCGCGCAGGTGGCTGGCGAGATCCAACTCGGCCGCCACGTGGACCGCACGCGACACCAGATAGGCCAGCATAAGCTGACCCAGCTTCACGGCGGCCTCAGGCCGAGCGAGTGGTGCAGCCGCCGGTGAGGGCTTGTTTGGATCAGCCATCGTGGTTTCCAGGCTTCATAGGCAACGGCAAGGGTCTGCCGTACCGTTTTCGCTCGAAACGACTGGTCCGGCGCGCACAGCGCGATTTCGCGCCACATCTTATGCGAAACTCTTTCTGAGACTGAACGTGAGGCAGACTTGCGACCTGCCGGCAAGAGCGGAAGGCTTAGCGATGGACCCCTAGGTAGTGTCTACGACATACCGGAAGGTGTGCAGCAGCAATGTCGCATACAACTCTACTCGCAGTCGCGAGACGAGAGCAAGCGCTATCGAGCAACGATGTCCAGGTGGCGAGTTTATTTCAGCCTGGTTGGAGCAATCCGTATGCAATCTGTACGCGCCGACGTGATTCGGTAGTTGCCGCTCATGCTAAGAGGTGATGCGCTGGCCTTCAAACGGAGGGAGCCGGCAAGCTTGGAACATGCACCTGCTTGGTCGCGCAAACGCGCTTAGGGTTTCTTCGGAGCGGTGCGGCGCGCCGGCTTTTCCTTGCGCGCCGACCGCTCCGTCAAGAGGTATTCGAGAAGCTGCGCCTCGCTCTGGAAGGCTTTGCGCTCGCCGTTGCCGATGCGCTCGACTAGACCAACGAGGCCTTCCCCACTTTGGCCCGGCCGCCGGAAGATGTGAATGACATAGCTGTCCACCGCTGTCCCCCAGCCTTGTGCCCCATTCCTTGTACCGAAGCTTATGGGGTCTCCCATTCCCACTCGATGTCATCCCAGGACACACGCTCTGTGACGAATACCACATTGAACTTGCCCTTGCCCTTGATGCCATCGAAGGGGCCGGTGCCGCCGAGCAACGTAACCGTTCCAGCGCCGCCGTTCGGCGTCGCCTTCGAGTCGCAGCGAGCAAATAATTTGTGACCTTCCTTTGTGGTGAACGTCTTCATGCAGTAGCCACCCCCGCCTCCGTCTCCAACGAAGACGACGTGGTAATGGGCCCTTTCGAGCATGCGGTCCAGTGCAACGTTGCTACCGTTGTTGAAGATAAGGCCATCCATTTCACCGACCATTGCGGATTTCATCGGGTGGCCTTCCATCGTCTTGTATTCCGTGAATTTGGTAACTTCCAGAACCGCATGGCCCTGAAACTTGCCTTTTTCGCCTGCCGATGCATGCCATGGTAAAGCGACCAGCGCAGCGGCAAACAAGGCCAGGGATAGTCGGGCTGCAGATTTTGGTTTGAACATAAGAGCGTCCTCCGTGTTTGTTGGTCTGAACACCGCCGTCAGGGGCGGTTGCCGGCGACACAGCGAAAAGCCTCCGCATCACGCAGCACACTCTAGGACGATGCTTCCTACCGAAGATCTACCGATGTATGTGCCGAACCTACAGATGGCCTACAGATCCAGAAAATAGTCGCTCGGACACGAAGGTAGTTAACCGACGAATGGCGCTCGAGCAACCGCCGCATGACCTATGAGTCCTGCCCCGACCCGGCGCTCCCGAGCAACCGCATGAGCTGCTCGCTCCTCTCCGACGGCTTGACGCCGAGTACCACGGAAAGCGTCCGCCGGAGCCGACGGAACGTGGCCATGCCTTCCGCCGTCCGACCCGTGGCGGCGTGGCAGCGCATGAGGCCTTGATAGAACTCTTCGGCCAATTCGTCGGCATCGATCCCTCTGCGGTAACACGCCAGCGCTGGCTCCCAATCGCCTGCCGCCTCCAACTGCCGACCCAGTGCCGATACCAGGCGCGCCAGCAGGTCGCGGAGTCTGAGGCGCACTACAATGATGTTCTTGTCTTCCGGGTCGCCAGGCAGAAAAGTGCCGCGATACAACTCCAGCGCTCGTTCACCTGCGCGTCTCAGAGCAAAGGGCGTCCCCTCCCCACGCTCGATGATTTCCACGTTGCGGGCGAAGGCCCATGCATCGACCCAGCACACGTCCCGATTCAGCGCGACCTGCTCCTCCCGCACGATCACGGCCTCCGCGTTGCCGAGCAGGCGACGCAGTCGCACCAGTGCCACGTCGAAAGCTTTGCGTGCTGCGTCGCCTTCCTCGTCCGGCCAGAGGGAATCGGTGAGATGGGCGACAGCCACAGCGTCGCCGCCGCCGGCCACGATCGCCTTCAGCACGGCCAGCACCTTGCGCGGCGCCCGGCCGGCAAACTCCAGTTTCTGCTCGTCGCACAAGACTTCGAAACATCCGAGTGTGAGAACTTTGACCGGCCAGGGCCAGTCTTCCGGCCCATCGGCGGGCGGCTTGATGTGCAAGCGGCGGATCGTATCGCGTACATAGTCACGTTGGATGCCACTTCGCAACGCCTCCGCCAGGATTACGCCGGGTATGATCGAGTACCTTGCCATCTGCGGATACTGAAACTGCATTTCACGCGCCAAGGCGATGGCGTCTGCGAGCAATCTTCTGCCCCGCTCCAGATCGCCATGCACAAGCTCGGCATAGGTTTCAAGGAAACGCGCTTCGCACTCGAAAAAAGCAAAGCAGGTCCCGGCGATCATGCGGCGCAGGCGTGACAAGGCATCCTGGAGGTGTGAAAGCTCCCCGAGCACCGCCCAACCCATTGCTTCGTGCTCCACGCGGAGAATTTGTACGTAGATCATTCCGGTGGAAGCGGCCCGCTCGGAAAACTGCGCTCCACCTTCCGCGACCATCCGGTAATTTCCCGCTGCGACTTCCACGTGCACCTTGGCGTGAGACAGGTGAGACATGTCCATCGGCCGGGCCGGGTCGGCCATTTCCAACATCCGCTGGAAACATTTGCGCACGCTGCGCACATCGCCCAAGATGGCATAGCAGGGGATTTGGTAGGTGGCGATGAGCAGAAACGTATGCCGCACGCCCTTCAAGCCGTGGGCTTCGCCGATGCTCGTCGCCCTGGCCAGTGCATCGAGGGCTGTCCGGTATTGGCCGATCAGTTGATGGTAATAGCCTAGCCGTATATGGCACCACATGCGGTTGATCGGCGTCAGATCTGAGTGTTCCAGCAGCGGATCGATGCAGACGACCGCCCGCTTTGCCCGTTCGAGGTCGCAGGCGAGATTGGAGTAACTCAACAGAATCATCGCCGTCGAAGCCTTGCTGTTGACGTCCATGTCCTCGTCGAGCATTTCCGTGACTCGCGACACGGTGCGCCTCAGAAGCCGGTGTCCCGGCGCTGCAAACAGAATCGCTAGCAGCAGGCTGGTGTAGATTTTTTGCTCCGTACGGAAATTCCCGGCGAAGCTGAGCCGGTCGAGCAGCGGCTCCAGCGTGTCCATCCAGCGGCGCATGGGATGGAAATCTGACCACTCGAAGAAGTAGCTTTCGATCACACCTGCGGCCGCGAGTGCCTGCGCCATCGGATCGCCACCGGCCGCGAACTGTCCAAAAGCTCGTTCGAGGTGATTTCTCGCGTCTTTCTGGTTCAAAGGAATCAGGGATGTGCCCAGCCAGTAGCGCGACCAAGGTGCGTTATCGAGCGTTGCCTGCGGCAGCGGGACGATCCAGTCCCGCAGGGTTTGTCCGCGGCCCTTCGCCAGCAGCGCCTCGGCGTGGCGTTCGATGAGGCGCTGCGCGGCCGGCCAGTCCTGCACTTCGCGGAATAGCTGGAACGCTTCGTCGTGATTACCGCGTGCATCCAGTAATCGCGCCGCTCTGCGCTCGGTTTCGTGCAGCACTTCCAATCCCAGGAGGCCGGGCGCCTGTTCCTTCAGAAACGACCGGAACAGCGCGTGGTACCAGTAGATAGGCTCCGACCCGGGACGACGGTGCGTGAACAGATGGCGCTCGTACAAATCCTCCAGGATCTCGGACGACCGTCGGTTGCCGGTCAACTCCTTCGCAAGCGAAACCGGCACCTGTGGCAGCACGGCGGTTTCAACCAAAAAGCGCTGCGTGGAATCGGGAAGATGCGCGAAAACTTGTGCGGCGAAATACGCGAAGATGGTCTCTCGTTCCGTCGGCAGGCCGGGCGAGACGCCGTTGCTCTTGCGATAAGCCTCCAGCATGAGCGTTAGCCCGGCCGCCCACCCCGCGCTTTGTTCGTACAAACGCTCAATCTCGCTCGCGTCCATCGCCGGCACACGAGCTTTGGCGATTGCTGTGGTTTCATCCAGGCTCAGCTTGAGGTCGTCCCAATCGACGATATCTACGTTCTCGTTCGCCACCAGCCGGGCATAGCAGTCCGGCGGATCGCGACGGCTCACGACCAGCAGCATCTGGTCGGCGGGAACTTCGGCAATGGCATCGGCCACCAGAGCGTGGAACATGTGCTGAGCATCCACTTCCTGATAGTTGTCGAGCACGACCACGGCGCCGTGGGGCAGCAAACCGAACAGTTCGCGGAAAAAACGGCGCGAGAATCCCGCCACGTCGTGTTGGTATTCGGGGGTGAGCAACGGCAGGGCCGGCTCGTCCTTCTTAGCGAAAGGCCGGGCCGCCTCCCCGAGATAGTAGAAGAACGTGGCAAGATCGGCGTCACCTGGATCGACTTGGTACCAGATGCCAGAAATCTCGCGGCTATCCAGCCATGCTGCGACCACCGTAGTCTTGCCTGCACCGGGCGGGCCTACGATGCAGATCGCCGACTTACGCCGCCTTGCCCGGTCCAACTGCGCAAACAGGTGACCTCGTTCCACGGCTTCGTGAAGGCGCGGACGGGTGAGTTTTGCAAGCGAGCTCGATGGCGACATCATAGGCTCCGCCGTATCCCTTCTCGCGTAGTAGTCAGCGCAGCGAGGGCGCGTTGCGAGCTTCGAGCGGCCGCTCGCCCCGCAACACCCGCATCACCTCCTGGCAGGCGCTATGCCTGAGCTCGACAAGAGACGCGTCGGACGAGAAGGCCACGTGCGGCGTTAGAATCACATCGGATCGCGAGGCCAGCGCGGCCAGCACGACTGGCTCGTTGTCGAGCACGTCGAGCCCCACTCCGGACAAGTGACCGCTCTGCAACGCCTCGATCAGCGCATCGGTGTCGACGATTGCCCCACGGCTCACGTTGACGAGAAATGCACCGGGGCGCATCAAGGCCAGGCGGCTCCGGTTGAAAAGGTGCCTGGTCTCCGCGGTGAATGGCACATGCACGACGACGACATCTGAGCGCGAAAGCAACTCATCGAGTTGTACAAATTCCACTGAAGAATCGGCCGGGCGCGGAAGCGCATCATGGGCAAGCACGTGCACACCGAAACCCGCTCTCAGTTTGTGCGCGGTGCGCTGCCCGATGCGGCCGTACCCCACGATGCCACAGGTAAGTGTGCTGACTCGACGCAGTCTGGCGGTGGCGGGCTCCCATCGCCCCGCCTTTACTTCGCGGTCGAAATGCAGCAGACCGCGCGACCACGCCAGAATCATCGCAACAGCATGATCGGAAACCTCCTCCAGGCAATAGGCCGGAACGTTCGTGACCCACACACCGCGGCGAGTGGCCTCGTCGACCGCGATATTGTCCAGACCGATACCCAGGCGCGCAACGATCCGCAGGTTGGGGCTCGCTGCGATGGCATCCGCCGATACCTGTGCCCAGCACGTGAGGATCGCCGCCGGCTGCTGTTCGCGCACCATCTGCGCAATGGTTTCAGCTGATGCAGGACTCGAGGGGCCGGCCGAAAGTCGAAAGCCCGCGCCTTCGATGATCTGCCGTTCAATCTCCAGGTCCGCCCACGCGTAGTCTGTGATCAGGACCGTCTGCGCGAGTGGTTCTTTCATGGTATGCGTGGACTCCACAATCAAGGGCGTGTCGAATCTTATCACTCACACCATCGACGATGCCGAAATCCACGTCGAGAGCGATCGACACGTCGCTAGTTGGCTGCGCAGCAATTTCGGGCAGCCGAAGCGAAGTGGAAAACCAGCAAAATGACCCTGAAATTCGTGGATGGCACTTCCCCCTGGCAGTCAACCACTGCCATCCCTGATGCACGCGCGGATCAGATCACACCACGTGGATGTCGGTTTGCTCCACGCTGTTGTTGTAGCCGACGCTGGCAATCAACTGCTCGCCGCCGGCCGCGGCGTTGGAATCGTAGTAGAGGTTACCCGAATTGGCTTCGAACAGGACGTGCGCTCCGCTCGCCCCGGCTACGGCCGACGCGTCCCCGGGGTCGCCTTCGAAGAAGGCCCCGGGCGCTAGCGTCCCTACCGCCAGACCAGCGAACACGGTATGGTCGAGCTCGATCTGGTCTGCGCCGCTCACGTAGTCGGTGATGTGGCTCACGTTACCCGCGCTCGGCGCGTGATTGAACACGAAGACATCGTTGCCCTGATCGCCCGACAACTGGTCGAGTCCCGTGCCGCCGCCGTTGAGCCGGTCGGCACCCGAACCACCGTGCAGGGTATCGTTGCCCAACCCACCGGTCAGACTCACCGTCGCGTTGCTGTCCCACGCTCCCACGAACAAGTCTCCGCTCATCGCCTGAGCGTCCACGTCCTGATTGTCCACCACCAGATCGAGACCTTGGCTGCCGGTCACATTGATCAGCGGAGCCCCCGACCCGCTTGCCTCAAGGAACGATGCTCCAGCACTGCC
>Ga0335082_10004868_pt1 | contig 14676 bp, 14 predicted proteins | sample Lox_Sample_41_FD_206718 | JGI IMG/M metagenome (GOLD analysis project Ga0335082, IMG submission 206718) | Soil microbial communities from Loxahatchee National Wildlife Refuge, Florida, United States - Lox_Sample_4.1 | ecosystem: Environmental > Terrestrial > Soil > Wetlands | place: USA...
GTCGAGAAGTCGACGCCGGCGGGGCGAACGCGTCGATCAGCCAGCCCGCGGGATCAGCGACAGCGTGAGCAGGCCGTGCGCGATCGTCATGCCGCCGGGCAACTCCCGGCGAGCGCGCTCCACGTCGACTTTCAGCGTCATACCTCCCCCATCTCGCCGAGATGGGCGCGCGGGAACGCGGCCGATCGAGTAGCGCGAGAGCATCGGCTCGCCGGCCTCGTTCCGGACGACCACGCGCGTGCGCACCGTGCCGCGGTCGGGCCGCGATGCCGAGCGCGCGACCTCGACCACCTCGCGCTCGACGACCAGGCGGTCGCCGGGGCGGACAGGCTTCAGCCAACGGCGCTCGTCGATGCCGATCCCGAGCATCGGCGTCTTGCCGTACCCGCCGGCCCGGATGAACTCCGTCATCGCGCGCGAACGCGGACGATCTCGTTCGCGCCGAGCGAGAAGGACTGGCTCTGCCAGCGCTCGCCGACCTGGAAGTCCTCGAGGTAACGGGTCCCGGTCATCGGCTGCAGTACTCCGCGCGCAGCTCGCGCTTGAGGACCTCGCCGAGGGCCGAGCGCGGCGGCTTGGCGCGGTCAGGCCGCGTAGCGTGCGCAGGCCTGCTCGTCGAACGCGAGGCCGAGGCCGGGCGTCTGCGGCACGGCGAGCTCGCCGGCGACCGGCCGCGGCACTTCCTGGAAGAGCCGGTTGGACCACGGCATGTTCTCGATGACGAGCCCGTTCGGCACGGCGCACACGAGGTGCACCGAGAGCTCCGGATAGAGGTGGCTGACGATCGGGAGGTTGAACGCTTCGGCCATCCCGGCGATCTTCAGCCAGTGGGTGATGCCGCCGGTGCGCATCACGTCGGCCATGACGATGTCGACCGCGCGCGCCTCGAACATGTGGCGGAACGGGACGCTGCCGTAGACGTACTCGCCGGCGGCGATCGGCGCCTGCAGGCCGTGGGCGACCGCGGCGAGCCCCGGGTAGTCGTCGTGGGCGACCGGGTCCTCGAGCCAGTAGAGGCCGAACTCCTCGATGCGGCCGCCGATCGAGAGCGCCTGCCGCACGTCCCACCGCTGGTTGACGTCGGCCATCAGGTCGACGTCGGGGCCGATCGCTTTCCGGATCTCGCGCACGCGCTCGATCTCCCCGCCGACGCTGCTGCGGCCGGGGAGCGCGAGCTGCATCTTGACCTGCCTGTACCCGCTCTCGACGAGGCGCGCCGCCGCCTTGACGCAATGGTCAAGCGTGAAGTCCCGCATGAGCGCGCCCGACGCGTACACGGGGGCTTTCGTGCGGAAGCCGCCGGCGAGCGTCGCGACCGGCAGGCCGGCGTGCTTCCCCTTGATGTCCCACAGCGCGATGTCGATCGCCGCGACCGCAAGCGCGAAGATGCCGCCCGGGCCGGCGGTGCCCGCCGCCGCGCGGAGCTTCTGGTGGATCGCCTCGATCGCGAGCGGATCCTCACCGACGACGAGCGCGCAGAGCTCGTCGACCGCGGTCCGCAGCGCCCCCGAGATCGCCCAGCCCATGAACGTGTAGCCGACGCCCTCGATGCCGTCGTCGGTGCGGACGACGAGCGTGACGAAGTCGCGGGTCGCCCCGAGCGCGGTCGGAGCGGGGCCCCCGGCGAGCGGCTCTTCCGCAGGGAGCCGCACGAGCCCTGACCTGGTGGAGACGATTTTCATGGGTTCACTCGATCCTGATCTTGGCTTTGTTCAGTCCGCGAGCGTCCGCACTAGGGCTTCGGGCAGCCGGTGCAGCCCGCGACGTTCGCGTGCCGGAATTCGGCCTTCTCGAGCTTTGCGCCGGTAAGGTTGGCGCCGTCGAGGTTGGCCTTCCCGAAGCGGACGCCGCGCAGGTCAGCGCCCTCGAGGTTGGCGCCGCGCAGATCGGCGGCGCGCAGATCGGCCCGCTCCAGGTTGGCGCCGGGCAGTTTCGCAGACTGCATCCGGGCGCCCCAGAGGTTGGCGCCGCTCAAGGTTGCGTCGTTCAGGTCGGCGTCGCTCAGCGTCGCGCCTTTCAGGTTCGCCGCGCTGAAGTTCGCCCGCACGAGCGTAGCGCCACTCAGGTTCGCCCCGCTCAGGTCGGCGCGCTCGAGCGAGGCTTGCGTAAGGTTGGCCTTCTGGAGGTCGACCCGCTGCAGCTTGGCGCGGTCGAGTCGCGCCCCGGCGAGGTCCGCGCCGGCCAGATTGGACCGGCTGAAGTCGGAGCGGGTGAGATCGGCCTTGGCCAGACTGGCGCCACGCAGGTTCGCGTTGAGGCACTGCGTGCCGGGGCGGATACGGCAATTGCCGACGGTGTCCGCGGCGGCGAGCGGCGTGGCGATGAGGGCGAAAACGATCGGTGCGAGGATGCGCATGGGGCTCTGGTCGGTCCTGGGGAGGCGCGAAGGGTACACCGCTCTCCGGGCTCGCGCGATCGGGTGGTCAGCGCGGCGCGTCCGGGGGGCGCGGCAGGTAGCGGCGATCCGACCACGTCAGCAGCCATCCCGGCCGGTACGCCACGAAGATCGCGGTCAGCATGCCGGTCAGCACTGCCTCGCCCCACGCGACCAGCCAGTGCCCGATGAGGAGCGTGCTGGCGTCGGTCGCGGGCGGGAGCGGACCCACGAACGTGGCAAGCGCACCGGCCGCCATGAGGGCGAGGGCGGTGCCAAGGAACGCGCGGCCGAGGATATAGACGAAGAGATGAGACGGTAGCAAGCGGCGGATTGCGATCCCGATCGCGAGCGCGAACGTCGCCGGCACCACGCCGTGCCAGGCCGCCAGCTCGACGCCCTCTGCCGGCGACGCACCGGCGAGCCACGCGCTGATCGCCGCGATCGGCAGCAGCGTCCACACCGCGAGCGGCCAGCCGAACATCAGCACGAGCAGGCAGGCGCCCGAGAGCTGCAGCGATGCACCCGCTGGCAGCGCACGAAGCGTCGTCCAGGCGAGCGGCAGGATCGCGAGCGCCGCGAGCCAGGGCGCGCGAAGCGCGTGTTCGCGAAGCACCGCGAACGGCCGGAACGGCAGCGCAGCCCCGGCCGCGGCGGCGACGAAGAGGGTAGCGAGCGCGAGCGTCACGAGCCGGGCCCTGTTTTGTTGCTTTGCCGCACGACTTCACCGCCACGGCGGCTCCACCCGCGGCAGCACCGATGTCGTTCCCGAAGCGACCGCGCAGCCCCGGATGTCGCTTGACGGAGGTCAATACACCCCGCCTCCGAAGGCGAAAAATGGCAATCAAGCATGCGGAGGTGAACCATGACTACTCTATGGATCGTCGTCATCGGCGCGATCACCACTTATCTCGCGTACAACCTGTACGCCAAGCGCATCGACCGGAGCGTCATCCAGGCCGACGCGAGGCGGGCGACGCCGGCCCGGATGTACATGGACGGGGTCGACTTCATGCCGACCAGCCGCAACGTCCTCTTCGGGTATCACTTCAAGGCGATCGCGGCCGCCGGGCCGATCGTCGGACCGATCACCGCCGCGAACCTCTGGGGTTGGTCGCCTTCGCTCGCGTGGCTGATCATCGGCGTCAGCTTCATCGGCTGGGTCAGCGACTACTCGGCCATCATGGTCGCGGTGCGGAACGACGGGAACAGCCTGTCGGCGATCGCACACCGGCTGATCGCGCCGCGCACCCGCACGATCCTCTTCGTCTTCATCTTCTTCTACCTGATGCTGCTCGCCGGCGCGTTCGTCGGCATTCTCGCGGCCATCCTGTCCGCGCGTCCGGACGTCCCGTTCGGCATCGTCGTGCTCGCCCTGATGGGGCTGCTCGCCGGGCAGATGATGTACCGGTGGAAGATGGGGATCATGCGCGTCACGCTGCTCGTCGTCGCGGTCACGGTCGTCGGCATGGCGGCCGGCCCGTGGGGCCAGCACCGCGACGAGAAGGGCGCCCTGGTGAACGGCCCGGTGGCGGCGGCGGTGGCCCAGCTGAATTACGCGGTGGACGGAATCACCGACCACAAGTCGCTCTTCGCGGTCGAGGACCCGACGCTGGCAGACCCGCGGATCCCCGCGCCCGGCAAGGACGGGAAACGTCCGACCACGCCCGCGTACGACGCGGCCACCGGTCTCCTCAAGACGCTGCCGAATTACCTGCTGTGGACGGTGTTCCTGTTCGCGTTCAGCTACCTCGGGGCGAATCTTCCGATCTGGCGGTTCGCCCAGCCGGTGAACTACATCGGCTTCTGGATCACCTCGATCACCATCCTCCTGAGCGCGGTCGGGATGGTGGTCGCGCCGCTCCTTGGAACGAAGGACGCGGCGGGCAACCTCATCGGCGCGTTCGCGCTGCCGGCGGTCAAGGACCTCGGGTTCGGGATCGTGGAGGGCGCGGCGTGGCAGCCGCTGTGGCCGATGCTCTTTGTCACCATCGCGTGCGGCGCCATCTCGGGCTGGCACGCCCTGGTCGGCTCGGTCGGGACCGCGCGCCAGCTCGAATACGAGACCGACGGTCTGCCGGTCGGTGCGGGCGCGATGTTCGGCGAGAACGCCCTCGCGCTGCTGTCGCTCACCGCGGTGTCGATTGCCGGCGCCGGCGGCGGCGGCGGCCGGTTCGCGATCGGGGTCGGCAAGCTCGTCTACGCCGGAACGTTCGGCCTCATCCCCGAAGCCTTGGGTACGGCGCTTGGCTTCGGCACGTTCGTGCTGATCGTGCTCACGGTCACCCAACTGGTCTTCCGCGTGATGCGCGTGACCCTCACCGAGTGGGTCGGCGACGCCGTCCCGCTGGTGCGCAACATGCACGTGTCGAGCCTGATCTCGATGGTGCTCACGCTCGCGCTCGTGCTGACCGGGACATGGGTCTACCTCTGGCAGATGTTCGGCGCCTCCAACCAGCTGATGGCGGCCCTCAGCCTCCTCGTGGTGGCGGTGTGGCTCAAGGCGGAGAAGCGCAACCCGACCTACGCCGTCGTGCCGATGGTCTTCATGTACGTGACCACGCTGGCGGCCACCGCCGTGACGGCGCGGAACCTGTACGTGACGATCGCGGCGAACCCGAAGATGACGGCGCTGCCCGTAGCGGGGGCGTGGGCGATGATCGCGGTGTCCGCACTCCTGTTCGTGGCGGCCATCCTCATCGGGTGGGACGGCTACAAGGCCTACCTCCGTCACGCAGCGACGCCCGCGGCGCCGGTCCCGCAGCCGGCGGCCGTACCGCCCGCGGCGCACGCATAGGTGCCCGGATCGTGTCAGGCGAGCGCGCGTTCGGCGAGGGCACGCACGGCTTCGAAGAACTCGCGCGCGGGCTGGCGACGATCGGGGAGCGGAACGTGGAGCTGGAAGTTCGGCTCGGTGCGGCGCGCGGAGAGGCGCCGCACCGCCAGCCCGGCCCGCCCGGCGAGCGCGAGCAGCGCTTCGGCGTGCTCAAGGGCCGCAGCGTCGGCGTAATGCACGAGCACGCCACCGGCGGCAGCGGCCTCGCGCACCGGCCACTCCCGGGGCACGCGGGGAAGCGCATCGCGGCCGGACCAGCTTGCGGGGTCGAGCGCTTCGAGCTCGAACGTCGGGGCGCGGTGCAGCACGCCGCGGACGATGAGCGTGTCGCGACGACCGCGGCTGCGGCCGAGCGCCCACATCCAGGGCAGGTCCCGCACCTCGAGGAAGACGACCACGGTCACGCTCGCGAACGGGGCGCTGCCGTCCCGGATCGCCATCTCGACCACGGTCGAGCCCAGCCAGCGCACGGTGGTGCGGCTGCCGAGGAGCGGGAGGCCGTCCTGCATCCAGCGCATCAGCTCGCGCCCGAGCCGGACGTTCCAGATCGTGCCGCCGGCGAACCAGGCGACGACCGCAACCGCGAGAACGCCGACGAGCTCCGTCATGGCGGGCCGGACGATAGCACGCCCGTCGCGCGCGGCTGGCGGCAGGCGGTGCGCGAGTTCCTGTACGGGCTCGCCGGCTACGAGATCGCGCAGCACGCGCTCGAGATCCGCGCGTCGATGGAGACGCTCTTCATGCTCGGCGTGTTCGGCGACATGCTCGGCGTGCCGGTCCTCCCGCCGTACTACGGGCTGCGCGTGCTGCCCTTCGTGGTGCCGCAGATCGAGACGTGGAAGCGCCGCTGCCTCCGCGAGCGCGAGCTCGGCAGCGACCACGAGCACCACCTACACGGAGTCTGAAAGGAGACGGTCATGACCGAGCACGAAAAGAAGAGCCTCTGGGAAAGCATCCGCGAAACCGTCTACGGCATGGCGGCTCACGACATGAGCCGTGCGGCGCTGCGCACCCGCGCGTCGATGGAGCACCTGTTCATCCTGATCACGATGGGCGACCTCCTCGGCATCCCGATCCTGCCGCCGTACTACAGCCTGCGGCTCATGCCCTACGTCGTGCCGCAGATCGCCACGTGGAAGCGGCGCATGCTGCGCGAGAAGGACGTTTCGGACGCGATGTTCTAGGGGGCGATGATGGGATTCAAGGAAGTGTTCCTGCAGCATCCCGAGCGCCGCTACATCATGTTCGGCGGCGGCGGCGGGGTGGGCAAGACCACCTTCTCCGCAGCGGCGGGGTACTGGCTCGCGAGCCACGGCAAGAAGGTGCTGGTGTTCTCCGTGGACCCCCAGGCGTCGCTCACCGACATCTTCAAGAAGGACATCTTCGGCAAGGGGCCGGTGCCCATCATGGAGAACCTCTGGGCCCAGGAGATCGACGCTGACAAGCACATCAAGGCCTACCAGCAGGAGATCCGCCAGAAGATCCTGGACATGTACGGCCTGCCCGCCGTGCCGGAGGAGATCGAGAACTACATCCAGGCGGCGAGCGCCGAGCCGGCGATGGAGGAGAGCGCGATGTTCGACGCGGTGGTGGACGTGGTCATGAAGGGCGACTACGACTACTACATCTACGATCTCGTCCCGCTCGGCCACGCGCTCTACTACCTGTCGATGGCGAAGGTCTACGACGAGTGGATCAACAAGATCACCAAGCTGCGGGAGGAGATGCGCGAGTACGAGGAGATGGTGAGCCGGTTGAAGCACGAGAAGCAGACCGAGCAGGACCAGATCCTCCAGGAGCTGCTCTACATCAAGAACCGCATCAACACTTCGGCCGGCATCCTCACGGACAAGACGAAGACGGCGTTCTTCTTCGTGGTGATCCCGGAGGCCGGGGTCATCAACGACACGCAGAAGGCGGCCAAGATGTTCGCGCAGTTCGACGTGCCGCTCTCCGGGTACGTGGTGAACCGGGTCATTCCGCACCAGCTGCTCGAGCAGCGCATCCCGGATTACCTGCGCCGCCGCATCGCGATGCAGGACGAGAACCTGGTCGGCGTGCGCGCGGCCTTCGGCGACCAGGTGCTGGCGCTCGCGCCGGAGATGGAGCGCGACGTCACCGGGCTGCCGATGATCGAGAAGCTCGCCGGCATCATGTTCGCCTAGCGAAGGGTCACCATGCCAGAGATCACCATGCCGATGGGCCGGTACCTCCGCGAGCATCCCGCGCAGAAGTACCTGTTCTTCGGCGGCAAGGGCGGCGTGGGCAAGACCGTCTTTGCCGCCGCCGCCGCCATCGGGCTCGCGCGGCAGGGACGCCGCACGCTGCTCGCGTCGACGAATCCCGTCCACAGCCTGACGAACCTCCTCGGCCAGGACGTGCTCGGCAAGCACGTCCCCGTCGCGGGCGTGCCGAACCTCTGGGCGTACGAGATCGAGACCAAGGAGACCATCGAGCGCAGCAAGGTGCAGATCCGCGAGAAGATCCGCTGGTTCCTCAAGTTCGCCGACATCACCACCAAGGCCGACGAGTTCGTCGAGACCGCGACGATGAACCCGGCGTTCGAGGAGTCGGCGATGTTCGAGAACATGATCGACCTCATGTTCAAGAACGAGTACGACGTCTACGTCTTCGACACCGCGCCCACCGCCAACGCGCGGCGCCTGCTCGGCATGTCGAAGGTGTACGCGCTGTGGGTCAACAAGATGATGAAGAGCCGCGAGGAGGCGCGCTCGCTGCGCGAGATGCTCTCCTTCACCAAGAAGAAAGAGGCGGACCCGCTGATGGAGTACCTCGTCTCCTTCCGCGACCGGATGGAGCACGCGCGCGTGCTCCTGACCGACCCCAAGCTCACGGCGTTCTACTTCGTGACGCTGCCCGAGGCGCTACCCATCGCGGTGGTCACGCGCTTCATCCAGTGGTTCAAGGACTTCGGCATTCCCGTGGGCGGGGTCCTCGTCAACATGCTGATCGACCCGGCGTCGGTCGGCCCGGACGCCGCGGACTTCGTCAAGAACCGCGTGGCCATGCAGAAGGAGCACATGCAGACGATCTGGCGGGAGTTCGACGACAGCGTCCGCGCCATCGTGCCCCTGTTCGAGACCGAGGTGCGCGGCGTGCCGATGCTCGAGCGCCTGTGCGACGCCATCTTCGCCGCCGACGGCGCGAAGCCGGCGACGGGCGCAGGCGCGCCGAAGGCCGCCGAAGCGCGAACCTGAAGCGGTGTCCGGCCGCTCGGCAAGGCGCTCGCGCGGACGTCCGACCGATCAACCGATTTTTCCGCCGGCGAGCGCGGGCTTCGCGGCGTGAAGGAGTTCAGGGCGTGCGCGTCAGCTCGCCGAGGCGATTGAGCAGTTGCGCTTTCTCCGCCTCGAGCTCCTGATAACGCGCATACAGACGGTCGAGCTCGGCACCGAGATCGTTGATGCGCTGCTCGCGCACCTCGCGCAGGCGCTGCAATTCGTTGTAGTCGCCGGGCGGCGGCGCCATCGTGTTCGGCTGCGGCGCGAACGCGTCGGATTTCGCGAGCTCGGCGCGCCGCAGCTCCTGCGCCATCTGGAACTGCTGGTAGACGCTTGCCTGCGCCTGCTGGATGCGGGCGATTGCGGCCTCGACGCGCTTCGTCTCGGCTTCTGTCTGGGTCTGGGTCTGGGTCCGGGGCTGGGGCTGCTGGGTTTGCGCACGGACACAAGGCGAGAGCGCGAGTGCGAGGAAGAGCGACAGGAGCCCTGCTTTCAGCATGCGAGCAGACCGCGGGCGGGGACGAACAGGCCGCTTATGGCGCGAGGCGGGCCGCGTGCTGGAGCGAATAGTTAGCATGATCAGAGCCGGGAAAAAACCTCAGTTCTGGTCGACCGCTGGACAGCTTAGCTGCTACGCCGGCTGCAACCAGCCGATCACGGTAGAACGTACGCGCTCGACGAGGCGATCCCACCGCGTCGGGTTCTGCACGATCTCGGCGCGGAAGAAGCTCGGACAGAGGATCGCGGCGTGTGCGACCTCGCCGCACAGCCCGCAGCCCACGCAGCCGTTGTTCACATGCGCCACCGGGTCCACCTTCAGCGGATCGGACGAATCCTTGAGGGTCAGCGACGGACAGCCGGAGAGCCGGATGCAGGAGTGATCGCCCGAGCAGAGGTCCTCGTCCACGCCGAAGCGGGTACGCACGACGCGCTCGCCCGACCTGAGCGCGGACGCGACGAGCGGGCGGATGCGCCGCTGGCGCTCGAGCTGGCACTCGCCCTCGGCCACGATCACCTTCAGACCCGGCTCGGGCGTGGTGAACGCCTCCTTGAGCGTCTTCGCCATCTCCGACACGCGGTAGGTGTGCACGGTCCGCAGCCACTTCACTCCCGCGCCCTCTAGTGTGCGCTCGATGTGCCGGTCGGCGGCCGCGGCGCTCTGCTCGCGGGCGGCGCGCTTCGCTTCCGCCGGCGGCGAGGAGAGCAGCTCCTGCGTGCCGGTGGCCGACGAGTAGCCGTTCTTCATGATGAGCAGGATCGAGTCGCCGCCGTTCAGCAGCGCGGACGAAACGCCCGACAGGAACCCGTTGTGCCAGAACCCGCCGTCGCCCATGATCGCGACCGGCCGCCGCGCCATCATCGGCGCGACGCCGGCGGCGCTCGCGAGGCTCATGCCGTAGCCGAGGATCGAGTTGCCCTGCGAGAACGGCTCGAAGGTCGCGAACGCGTGGCAGCCGATGTCGGCCGAGACGTGCGGCTTCCCGACTTCGCGCTCGACGAGCTTCATCGCGGCGAACACCGGTCGTTCCGGGCAGCCGACGCAGAAGGTCGGCGGGCGGGGCGGGAGGTCGCCGAGCGCGGCGGCTGCGCGCGCGCGCAGTGCGTCCACCCGCGCGATCGACCCCGCGCCGGCTCCGGCGAGCCGCGGCGCCTCGGCGGCGAGGAACCGCTCGAGCCCGCGGAGAATCGTGTCGGACGTGTACTCCCCCGCCATCGGCAGGACATCCTTGCCGTAGAGCTTCGTCTGCAGGTCACCGCGTCGCAGCGTGGTCGCGATCTCCTGCTCGATGAACTCAGGGCTGCCCTCCTCAACGACGAGCACCGCGCGCTTGCCGGCGCAGAACTCGCGGATCTGCTCGGGGACGAGCGGATAGACGACGTTCAGCGCGAGGATCGCAATCCGCGCCGCGCCGAAAGCGTCTGCGAGCCCGGCCTGCTCGAGCGCGCGGATGAGATTGTTGTGGATCCCGCCCTGGACGATGATCCCGATGTCGCGCTCCGGGCCGTCGAACAGCTCGTTCAGGCCGTGGTCGACGATGAACTTCCGCGCCGCCGGCATCCGCACGTCGAACTTGAGCTTTTCCTGGCGGAAGGTCGCCGGCGGGTGCGCGAGGCGCTCGTAGACGAACGCGGGCGGGCCCTCGAGCACCTCGCGGCGCGAGATTGCCGGCGCGCGATTCGCGCTCGCCTCGAAGCTCCCGCGCACGTGGCAGGCGCGGATGCGCAGCGCCATGATCACCGGCGTGTTCGACGCCTCCGAGAGCTCGAAGCCGCGCTCGACCATGCGCACGATGCTGGCGAGCTCGGGCCGCGGGTCGAGCAGCCACATCGACGACTTGAGCGCGACCGCGTGCGTGCGCTCCTGGATCACGCTCGCGCCTTCGCCGTAGTCCTCGCCGACCACGATCAGCGCGCCGCCGATGACGCCGGCCGAGGCGAGATTCGAGAGCGCGTCGGAGGCGACGTTGGTGCCCACGATCGACTTCCAGGTGACCGCGCCGCGCATCGGGTAGTTGATCGAGGCGCCGAGCATCGCCGCGGCGGCGGCCTCGTTGGTGCACGCCTCGACGTGCACGCCGAGCTCGTCGAGGTAGTCGCGCGCCTGGACCATGACGTCCAGCAGGTGCGACACCGGCGCGCCCTGGTAACCGCCGACGTATGCGACGCCCGACTGCAGCAGCGCCTTCGTCACCGCGAGGATGCCCTCGCCGTGAAAAACGTCGCCGGCGCCGAGCTTGAGGTGCTCGATCTCGTCGTGGAAGGACACTTCCATGGGGTTACGCCACCCGCTTTTCGCCGCCCGGCGGGCGACGGAAGAACTGCAGCGGCTTCGGCTGCGGGGGCAGTGGCGCGATGCCGGCGGCTTCGAGCGACTGTTCGAGCTTGCGCCCCTCGGGATCGGCGAGCGCGGCCTCGCGGGCCTTGCGGATCGCCTCTGCGCGCGCGGCGTCGGAATCGAACGCCCCGCCGCGGACGATCGTGTCGAGTATGCGCAGGAAGTTCGCTTTTGCGCGCCGGTGCGTCTCGCCGTAGCCCTTGATCAGCCGTCCGCAGAGCGCGATCTCCAGGGCGAGCGCGAGATCGCGCTTCGCCGCGGTGATGATCGCCGCAAGCCAGCGGTCGATCAGCGTCTGCTCCTCGTGGAAGCGCGCGGTGATCCGCCGCAGGCGCCGCATCGCCGCGAGCAGCCGCAGCTGCAGGAAACCGAAGACGCTGGTCGTGCGCAGGTACATCCCGACGTTGAGCTTCTCGGTCAGGCCACGGCGCGCGGCCCACCCGGTCAGCCACTTCGACAGCCGCGGCGGGAGGACTGCGGCGACCTCCTCCACCCCGGGCTTCAGGTACTCGACGATGTGTACCGGTTCGTCCGGCCTCGCCTGGACTTCCGCCCGGATCCGCTCGAAGCGGGACTTGCGCGACTTGAGATCGGCCACTCGGATCACGTCCTCGTAGCACATCCACAGCGCGAGGAACCGCCCGGTCTCGTGGGTGAGCTTGGAATCCTGATGCCAGTCGAGCTTGGCGATCGGCACGAGCCGGTCCAGATACAGTGCCGCATAGGCGCGGTCCTGATAGTCGGTCGTGCGCGCCACCCCTTCCTCGAGGATGCGCTGCGCCGCTGCGGGGAAGGCCTGCCGGACGCGCTCGACCGGGTGCTCGGCCCAGCGCCTGGGCTCGGCCGGCGAGGGGGCCGCTGCCTCACCGGTTGCCTGCGCAAAGCCGAGCGCAAACCCCTTCAGGCTCGCCTCCACGCCCTTGCCCGCGCTGCGGATCGCTGCCTCGCACTGCTCGCGCGAGAGCGGGAGCACCCCGGTGCCGGCGATCGCGCCGAAGAGGACCGCGCTGATGACCGTGCCCGACCGGGCCGTGGCCTCGGCCATGTCGAACAGCACCGCCCGCTTCGCGAGCTCGCCGGCGGCCTTCAGGATGCGGTCGGCGTCGGCGCGGCCGTCGCCCATCGCCATCTTTTCCGCGACGCTGTAGATGCGGTGCGTCGATGCGACCAGGACGGTGCGGTCGGGGCTGACGAAGCCGTTCTGCATGGCGCGGCCCGCTTCGACGAGCTCGGAGGCGACCATCAGGTCGACGTTGCCGGGCGAGGCGGTGAGCGCGAGTACCGGCCGCCGGCCGTCGAGAACATCGCGCTTCGCCGGGTAGACTTCGACGTAGTAGGTCGTCGCACCGGTGCGCTGCGCCACGCCGGGGATCGACGTGCTCTGCACCGGGTAGCCGGCGGCGGTCGCGGCGGCGACCAGCCAGTCGGCGAGCACGCCGCCGCCTTCGCCGCCGAGCGCGGCCACCAGCACCGTGAGCGGCCGGGCCGGGAACTGCCGGCCCTCGTAAGTGATCGTGTCGGTCATCGCGTTCATGGTCCGTTCCTCAGGCGGGCTGGAGCCAGCCGATCACCGCCGAGCGAATGCGCTGCGCGAGGCGGTCCCACCACGTCGGGTTCTGCACGATCTCGGCGCGGAAGAAGCTCGGGCACAGGATCGCCGCGTGCGCCACTTCGCCGCACAGCCCGCAGCCGACGCAGCCGTCGTTCACGTGCGCCACCGGATCCACCTTCAGTGGATCGGACGAGTCCTTGACCGTGAGCGACGGGCAGCCGGAGAGCCGGATGCAGGAGTGGTCGCCCGAGCAGAGGTCCTCGTCGACGCCGAAGCGGGTACGCACGACGCGCTCGCCGCCCTTCAGCGCCGCGGCGATGAGCGGGCGGATGCGCCGCTGGCGCTCGAGCTGACATTCGCTCTCGGCGATGATGACCTTGAGGCCCCTGAAGGGCGTCGTCATCGCATCCTTCAGGGTAGCGGCGACCTCCGCCACTTCGTAGGTCGTCACGCGCTTGATCCAGCCGACGCCGACGCCCTTCAGCGCCTGCTCGATCGACATGCCGGTCATCTTCTCGTCGGGCTGGTGCGGCGAGGACGGGATGTTCTGCGTGCCGGTCGCCGACGTGTAGCCGTTGTTCATGATGACCAGGATCCCGTCGTCCCGGTTGAACACGGCGTTGGCGACGCCGGAGGCAAGGCCGTTGTGCCAGAACCCGCCGTCGCCCATGATCGTCACGGTGCGCCGGTCGAACAGCGAATCGATCGCCGAGTTGCTCGCGAGCCCGAGCCCGTAGCCGAGCACGGTGTTCCCGATGTTGAACGGCGGCAGCGTCGAGAAGAGATGGCAGCCGATGTCGGCCGAGACGTGGAACTTGCCCGACTCGCGCTCGAGCAGCTTCATCGCCGAGAACACCGGCCGCTCGGGGCAGCCGATGCAGAACCCCGGCGGGCGGCCCGGGACGCCTCCGGCGAGGAGCTCGCCCGCGCGCGCCTTCGGTGCGAGCAGGCGGTCGCGTGCGTCGCGCACCGCGGCGATGTCGACCCCGGCCGGGACCGACCGCAGCACGAACTTCGTCAGGCCGTCGAGCATCACCTCGCCGGTGTACTCCCCGGCCATCGGGAAGACGCCGCTCGCGGCGTCGGTCAGGCCCTGCTTGCCGTGCACTTTCGTCGCGTTGACGTCCGCCCGGCGCAGGGCCGCGAGCACCGCCTCCTCGATGAACGCCGGCTGGCCTTCCTCCACGACGAGCACGTGCTGCTTGCCGGCGCAGAAGGCGGCGATCTCCTCGGGGATCAGCGGGTAGGTGACGTTAAGGCAGTAGATCGGGACCCGCGAGCCGCCGAAAGCGTCGGCAAGGCCGATCTGCTGCAGCCCCCGGATCACCATGTTGTACAGCCCGCCCTGCGTGATGATCCCGACGTCCGGCTGGAAGCGGGGGACCCCTTCCATTCCCCCGACCGGGAGCGCGCCGTGGAACACCTCGTTCAGCTTCTCGGCGCGCACGAACTCGGCCGCGCGCGGCCAGCGGATGTCGACCTTGTGCTTCTCCTGGGCATAGCTCGAGGGCGGCAGCACGATCCGGCCGTAGTCGAACGTCGGCGCCTCGAGCGCGCGCCGCTTCGAGATCGCGGGTTCCCGGTTCGGTCTGGTCGTGAACGTGCCGTGCACGTGGCAGGCGCGGATGCGGAGCTCGAGCATCACCGGCGTGCTCGAGGCCTCCGAGAGCTCGAACCCCTTCTCGACCATCTTCACGATCGTCGGGAGGTCCGGCCGCGGGTCGAGGAGCCAGATCTGCGACTTCATCGCAAACGCGTGGGTGCGCTCCTGCATGATCGAGGAGCCCTCGCCGTAGTCCTCGCCGATCACGATCAGCGCGCCGCCAGTGACGCCGG
>Ga0335082_10004869_pt1 | contig 14675 bp, 11 predicted proteins | sample Lox_Sample_41_FD_206718 | JGI IMG/M metagenome (GOLD analysis project Ga0335082, IMG submission 206718) | Soil microbial communities from Loxahatchee National Wildlife Refuge, Florida, United States - Lox_Sample_4.1 | ecosystem: Environmental > Terrestrial > Soil > Wetlands | place: USA...
AAACACCGTGGATCTTAAGCGCCTCATCAGCACGTTCACTTACCGCATCGAGCCCAAGCCTCAAGGCGGATTCATCGCCCATGCGAGCGATCCCAGCCTGCCGCCGATTGAAGCTCCCACGCGCGAGGAGTTGCAGCAGAAGATCCAGGCCAACATCAGCGCCGGCCTGGCCCGGGAATTCCCCGGATTAAATCTTCCCTCCGGGAATCCTCCGTCCGGAAATAAGGGACCCAAGTTCGCTTTCCACATTGAAGCCAAGCCGGGCGGTGGATTCAGCCTCCATTCCCACGATCCGAACGCCACCACGATTGAAGGAGCCAGCCACGAGGAAATCGAGCTGCCTTTCGCGGAAAAGCTTGCCGGCATGGTCGGCTACTTCCTGCCCGAGCTATCGCAGGCGCTCGCCACGGCGGGCGGGGCTGGAGATGTAAAGGTGTTCGTGGACCGGAAGGTGAGCTTTACCGCAAACCCCGGTTCCCAAAAGATGACCCTCGGAGGCATGAAAAATAGCCCGCCATCCGGCACGCTTCAGCCCCGGAGCATCGACAACTCGCCCCTCACTTTCGAGGAAAGCAAGAGTTGGCCTATCTTCCGCTTCCTGCTTGCATTACTGGTGTTCGCCGCGCTGGTGTACTTCTTCCTTCATCGCTGAAGACGACGCCTTTGCGCCTGACGGGCTGTATTCGCCAGAAGGTTGCCGAGCTTCGCTCGGCTGGACGGGTGTGTCACCCGTCCCTACGTGATCTCTTACTGAAACTCCACGGTGATGAGCTTGGCGTTTTGCTTGCCTGCGTTGGTCAGCGCATGGGTGAGACCGCCCTTCTGCCAGAGTACGTCTCCAGCCTTGAGTTGCACGCTGGATGTGGCTTTGCCTTCGACCTCGCTGCGCAAATCGATATCGGTCACGGCTACGACCAGATAGGGACCGGCGTGATGGTGTTTGGGCAGGACCCCACCTGGCTGCAGCTGAAGCTCGGAGGCGCGGGCGCCGTCCTTGACGAAGAGGATGTCCTCGGTGCCGCCGTTCAGGATGTGCAGACCTCTTTCCTCATCCCACCTAGGCGGCGGCGAGCGATGGGCTTTTTCGTCCTGCAGCAGTTCGATGGTGACGTTGCGGAAGGGCTGGTCGGAAAGGTTTTTCCCGATGTGGGCGAAGCCGCCAGGGAGAGAGTGCGTCTCTCCATCCTGCAGACGGATCGTGACCGGGGGCTTGCCTGCGACGTCGTTCTCTACGTGCGCGGCCCCCAGCGTCACGTAGATATAGTCGTGGCGATGACGGTGCATCAGCGTGGCCGCATGGGGTGCGACTTCCAGCTTGAACACGCGGACGAATTCATTTTGCAGGGCGAGATGGTGGCTGGGCTCGGAGGTGATCTCGACTTCCGGCGGGGCTTGGGCGATGAGGGTAAGAGGGAACAGCAAGGTGATGCAAAGAGCCAGACAGCTGCGCATGAGGCGAGATTCTAGCATCTGTATCGGCGCTTTCTGAACTCAACCACGGAGGACACAGAGGACACGGGGTAGCTTCGGCCAGGGTTTAGACTGTGTCTTGCATGAACGAGCTAGGCAAATTGCTGGTGGTGGTTGGAGCTATTGCCATTCTGGCGGGAGTGATATTGATGCTTGCAGGGCGGGCCCACATCCCTCTGGGGCGGCTGCCTGGCGACATCGTTTATCGCGGCAAGAACAGTACGTTTTATTTTCCGCTGGCGACCTCGATTTTGGTCAGCGTGGTGCTTTCACTGGTGCTTTATTTGATTGGGCGCTTTGGGCGTTAGTGCGGTTCCGGGGCACGAGAGCAGACAAGTCAGAGTCAAAATCAAAGGCGTCGGACAGAGCCTGCCCTGAGCGAAGTCGAAGGGTGTGTCCGACCCACACGGGTGTGTGCGACCCACACTGGGTCGCTTATGAGTTCCACTGACCAGCTCGGATTCAGTTTCAGGCCTCCTGATCGCCGCGTCTGGACGGTGCGCGATCTGGTGGCGGCGGTGCGCACGCACATTGAGCGCGAGTATGGCGATACCTGGGTAGAAGGCGAGATTTCGAATTTCCGCGCCCATGATTCCGGGCACTTGTACTTCACTTTGAAGGACCAGAACTCGCAGATTCGCGCCGTGATGTTCCGGTCGCAGGCACGGCTGTTGCGCTTTCGTCCGGAGAATGGCATGCAGGTGGTGCTGCGCGGTCGAGTCACGATCTATGAGGACCGCGGCGAGCTGCAGATTTCCGCCGAGTACCTTGAACCCAAAGGCGCGGGCGCGTTGCTGGTTGCGTTCGAGCAGCTTAAGGCGAAGCTCGAAGCTGAAGGGCTGTTCGACGCCGCGCGCAAGAAGTCGATCCCAACCTTGCCGAGGCGAATCGGGGTTGTGACCTCGCCACAGGCGGCCGCTCTACGCGACATTCTTAATATTCTGCTGCGGCGTCATCATACTGCCGGTGTTCTGATTTTTCCGGCGCAGGTGCAGGGTGACTCGGCGAGTGCCGAGGTCAGCGCCGGAATTCGCTACTTCAACAAAACGCGCAACGTGGACGTCATCATCGTGGCGCGTGGCGGAGGCTCGGCCGAAGATCTGGCTGCGTTTAACAACGAGGCGCTGGCGCGGGTGGTGGCCGCTTCCGAAGTTCCCATTATTTCCGCGGTGGGCCATGAGACCGACTTCACGATCATTGATTTCGTGGCAGACCTGCGGGCTCCGACGCCTTCGGCCGCCGCCGAACTGGTGATTCGTTCCCGGCAGGAGGTTGAAGAGCAGGCTGAGGGACTGCGACAACGCCTGGTTCGCGCCCTGCGTTACCGGCTGCTGATGGGGCGGCAGGCGCTGACTGAACTGGCGCAGCACGGCGCGTTTGGGCGCATGGTCGATGGCATCAACCGGCGTCAGCAGAAGCTTGACGACTTGAAGAATCGTCTGGATCGGGCCGAGCACCTGATTCTGGAGCAGCATCGGCGGCGCCTGGAGACGGCGGCGGCCACTATCCGGCATTACGACGTCCGCCGCATGCTCGCCGGTATCCACAAACAACTCGACTCTGGCGTGGCTGCCCTCGCCGCCGCTGCACGGACTTTGCTGCTGCGGCAGAGAGGCCGGCTCGATCAGCTTGCAGGACAACTGGAGGCGTTGTCTCCGCTGGCCATCCTCGATCGCGGGTATGCCCTGATATTCGATCCTTCCGGGGTGTTGCTGAAAGATGCTGCTCGCGTGAAGGCTGGCGACGAAATCTCTGCCCGCCTGGCAAAGGGGTCGCTCAGTGCGACCGTAGTCCGGCGAAAACAGAAATAGTCCGTTTTTTGTGTGGGTCGGACAATCCCTTCGACTTCGCTCAGGGCAAGCTCTGTCCGACCCACACGGGACCCACATATCTTTACAAATCCTTTATTTCGATCAACATAGCCCCGACCTGGATTACAATTACTTCGTTCCCGCTCAGGTCACGTCTATTTTTGGAAAGGGGTCCGCAGGTGAAGTTCCTGGGAGCGCCGTGGCCGCATTTGTCGCTGATTTCAGTCGTCGACATCCTGCTGGTCGCCATCATCATTTACGAACTGCTGGCCCTGATCAAGGGGACGCGCGCCGCCTACATGCTGGTGGGGGTGGCGGCGCTGGCGCTGGCGTTTTACTTTTCCCGGGTCGGCGAGCTCACCACGCTGAACTGGCTGTTGAGCACTGTGCTGCCGTATGCGGTGTTCGCGCTGATCGTGATTTTTGCGGGGGAGATCCGGCAGGCTTTAGCGCGCCTGGGACGACGGCTGTTGCGCAGCCGGACGGCAGCGTCGGAGGCGGACGCGTACGACGACATCGTACTGGCGGCCAACCTGTTTTCCCAGAATCAGACGGGCGCGCTCATTGTGATCGAGCGGGAAATCGGGTTGCGCACTTACATTGAGAGCGGCGTTCCTCTGGATGCGCATCTTTCCTACGATCTGTTGGCCACGATTTTCCGCCCCAGTGCGCCTCTGCACGATGGGGCCGTGATCGTGCAGAAGGACCGGATCGCGGCTGCGGCCTGTTTCTTGCCTCTTTCCATGAATCCGGTGCTTTCGACCCAACTCGGCACGCGGCATCGTGCCGGCATCGGCGTGACCGAAGAAACCGATGCCATTGCCGTAATTGTTTCCGAGGAAACCGGGGCCATCAGCCTGGCGGTGAGCGGCAAGATCGAGCGCGACCTGACCGTGGATCAACTGCGCGAGCGCATCGGAGAGCTGTTGCGCAGTTATGTGCCGCCGTCCACCTTACCCACTCCCATTACCAATGGCGGCGAGGAAGCCGCCGGATCCGAGGACGATAGTCAGAGGACATCGCTTCCACGCGCGGCCGATTCGCGGTTCAGCCCGGGAGGCGACCGCTAGCCATGAGAGATTTCGTTCATCGCCACGTGCTGCACAATTTCGGCATCAAGCTGCTTTCGCTGGCGCTGGCGGTGGGCTTGTGGCTGGCGGTGGCCAGCGATCCGCCGGCGGAAGTTGCGGTGGATGTGCCCATTGTGTTCCGCAACATTCCCGAGAATCTGGAAATCAGCACCGAAAATATTCCCCGGGCCCAAATCCGGGTACGAGGGCCGCAGCGCGTCGTTCGCAGCCTGCAGCCCGCGGACATTTACGCCGAGATGGACCTCAGCGGGATGAAGCCGGGGGAGCGTACGTTCGATTTGACCGCGCAGCATGTCCATCAACCCCGCGAGCTTGAGGTCATCCAGGTAGTTCCGAACCAGTTCCACCTTATGTTTGACACCCGTCTTACCCGCCAGGTTCCGGTGCATCCGCGGGCCTTCGGCAACTTCGCCCCGGGTTACCAGATCGGACGCCTGGAGGCGAATCCTTCCTCGATTACGATCAGCGGGCCGCGCCAGCGTATCGAGGCCGTCCAGGCTGCCATCACCGACCCGATCGATGCGAGCGGAACCATGGACCGGGCCACTTTCGTGCGCCATGCTTACGTCTCTGATCCCCTCGTCCAGGTGCTGACCCCCAATCCGGTGCGGGTCACGGTTATTATGGAACACACCCCGGCCGGAACCGGGCGTTGAGCATTTTCAATTCAGCATGACAACCCAGACGCGACAACTCTTCGGCACCGATGGGATTCGAGGCGTAGCCGGCGAATTTCCCTTGACCCAGGACAGCACCTACATGATCGGCCGCGCGCTGGGGCATGATCTGAAGCGCTCGGGAGGATCGGGGCGGGTGGTGATTGGACAGGACACGCGCGAATCCAGCGCGTGGATTGCCGACCGGGTGACGCACGGCCTGATTGCCAGCGGAATCGAAGTTCACAGCGCCGGAGTGATCACAACCCCCGGAGTTGCCTATCTCGCACGCTCGCGCAAGTACGCGGCGGGCGTGGTCATCTCCGCGTCACATAATCCCTGGACCGACAATGGCATCAAGGTCTTCTCCGGCGACGGCTACAAATTACCGGATGAGCATGAGATCGCCATCGAGCAGGAAATCTTCGCCTTGCTGCAGAACCCGGAAGCTCACGTGGATTCGTCGTTCCAACCCTCGCCGAGTCTCCCCGGAGAGAGCGGACTCCGGCAGGCGTACATTGCATGGCTGACGCAGAATGTTGGCGCTGATTTGAGCCGGCTGCGAGTGCTGGTGGATTGCGCCCATGGCGCCGCCACGGCCGAGGCCCCGGAATTGTTCCGCTTGTGCCGCATCCAGGCGACATGTCTAAACGCGGCCCCGGACGGCAAGAACATCAATGAAAGCTGCGGTGCGCTGCATCCCGAAACCGTAGCCCGCGCGGTGGCGGATAAGCCGGGACAATTTGACCTGGGCGTGACCTTCGACGGCGACGCCGACCGCGTGCTTTTTTGCGATGCCAATGGCCGGGTGGTGAACGGCGACGCTGTCCTTCTGCTGGCGGCACGCTACATGAAATCGCAAGGGGCCTTGCCGGGCGAGACGGTAGTCGCGACCACCATGTCCAACATGGGCCTGGAAATTGCGTTGCGTAATTCCGGCATTCGCCTGCTGCGCGCCAACGTCGGGGACAAATACGTGCTGGAGGAAATGCACAAGAGCGGTGCGGCACTGGGCGGTGAGCAATCCGGTCACATTATTTTCCGGGATGGCGAAGCCACCACTGGCGACGGACTGTTGACCGCGCTGCGCGTCATGGAGACCATGGCGCGGACGGGAAAGTCCCTGGCGGAATTGGTAAGCGATCTCAAAGTCTTTCCCCAGATGATCCAGAACGTTCGCGTGCGCGAGAAAGTGCCCTTTGCCAAAGTGCCGGAGATTCAAAAGTCGATCGAGGCTGCCGAACGCGAACTGAATGGCAACGGGCGCGTGGTGGTGCGTTACTCGGGGACGGAGGCACTGGCTCGCGTGATGATCGAAGCGGAGTCAGAAGAGAAGATGAACGTGCTGGCGCAGAATATCGCGGGGGCGATCAAACACGCGCTGGGAGCGTAAAAGGTCGTGTAGGGACGGGTCTCCGACCCGTCCGGGCCGAGCCAAGCTCGACTTGATTTGATTTGCTCCGAGACTCACCAAAAGGAAGTTGCTAATTTTCAAAGCCAGGATTTAGCAAGCGGAAAAAGGCTTGTCGAGCTACGCTCGACCTGGACGGGTCAGAGACCCGTCCCCACACGGTCTTTGCCAGGCTCCGCTTCCTATTCCAAGTCCCGCCAGTTTTGCCCCACGCCGACCTCGACCAGCAGCGGCACCGTCAGGGGATGAACGTTTTCCATCTGGTCGCGCACCAGGCTGCGCATGGCATCGACCTCGCTCTCCGGCACTTCGAACACCAGTTCATCGTGGACCTGTAGCGTCATGCGTGATCTCAGGCCGCGTTCGCGGAGCGCGGCGTCAATCCGGATCATGGCAATCTTGATCAGGTCCGCCGCCGTACCCTGTAACGGGGTGTTCACCGCAGTGCGTTCAGCGAAGCCGCGCTGGTTCGGGTTCTTGCTGCTGATGTCGGGGATCGGCCGTACCCGCCCGAACAGCGTTCTGACTCTCTGGTCGCGCCGCGCTTCGTCGAGAGTGCTGTCGATAAAAGCGCGAACTCCCTTGTACTTTTCAAAATAGGCGTCGATGAACTGTTTGGCTTCCCTGGGCTCAATGCCGAGAGTTTGCGACAAGCCGAAGGGCGAGAGCCCGTAAACGATCCCGAAATTGACCACCTTGGCCTGGCGGCGGTGGTCTTCGGTGACCATCAGCGGCGGCACGCCGAAGACCTGCGACGCGGTAAGGGTGTGAATGTCGTCACCCCGACGGTAGGCTTCCACCAGCAATGGATCTTTCGAGAAGTGGGCCAGCAGGCGGAGTTCGATCTGGGAATAGTCCGCGGCGAGCAGCACGTGGCCGGGCTCGACCGTAAAGGCAGCGCGGATCTCACGGCCCAACTCCGTGCGGATGGGAATGTTTTGCAGGTTGGGATTGGCCGACGACAGCCTTCCCGTCGCTGTACCGGTCTGCCCGAATGTGGTATGCAGACGGCCCGTGGCCGGATTGAGCAGCGCCGGCAAGGCATCCACGTAGGTTGATTTGAGTTTCGAGAGCTGGCGGTAATCCAGCACCTTACGGGCAATTTCATGAGTTTCCGCCAGAGTTTCCAGCACATCCACGGCGGTAGAAATGGTCTTGCCTTTGCCGTACTTCACCGGCTTGGGCAGATTCATCTTGTTGAAGAGCACGTCGCCCAGCTGCCTGGGGGAATTGATATTGAACTCAGACCCGGAGAGTTGCCAGATTTCGCGGGCCTTGGCCTCGACTTCGCGTTCCAGCCGCGACGACATCTCTCGGAGAACTTCGCGGTCGATCTTGACTCCAGCCTGCTCCATGCCTGCAAGCACAGTCACCAGAGGCAAATCAATTTCTTCATACAGCTTCAGCAACCCGGCCTGTTCGACTTGCTGGCGGAGCGCTGCGGCAAAGCGTCCGGTGACGTCGGCCGATTCTGCCAGGGTCCCACTCAACTTGAGGTTGAAGCGACGCAGCGCCACTTCAGCCAGCCGGTGCGACGAGTAGGTAGGATCGAGTAAGTAGGAATACAGCATCGGGTCGTGCCGCACGCCGCGCAGCATGATGGCCTGCGGCTCGAAGGCGTGGATGGCCGCCTTGTAGTCGTGGATCGCCTTGGACACGCTTTCGTCTTCCAGAGCAGATCGCAGCCGCGCGCCTGCGGATTCCTGCAGGGAAACGGTTAGCGCCGTGCCTGCGGCAGCGGAAATTGCAACCATGCGGGCAGGGACAGATTCCGCGGGCGCCGCAGTCAGAGGCAACATGTGCTCCTGGGAGTCGTCTTCCTCGTCATCGTCCTCATCCTCGACGTCGCTGGACTCGGCCTCGACGGCCACGGCCAGCGCGTTCCCGCCCGAGACTGCCTTCAGCACGGTTTCCACGTCAGCCGCGGACTTCGCCTCGGTGTAGTGCGCCTCGGTTACTTCCACCACCGGCAGCAGCTCTTTCAGCAGCGAAGTGAACTCCAGTTCAGTGAACAACTGGCGCAGGGCTTCGACGTCGGGCGCTCCGGCGCGCATGGCGTTTACATCAAGCTCGACCGGGACATCGCGGTCGATGGTCACCATGCGCTTGCTAAAGAGGACATTGTCGCGATTGTTCTGCAGCGATTCGCGGTAGGATTTTTTTTCGACTTCGGCGGCGCGGTCGAGCGCCTGCTCTACTGTGCCGAAGCGCCGGATCAGATCAACCGACCCCTTGTCGCCGATTCCGGGAGCGCCGGGAATGTTGTCCACGGAGTCGCCGCGCAGGGCCATGACATCAACGACGCGTTCCGGGGGCACGCCGAGAATTTCTTCTACTTTCCTGGCGTCGCAGACCAGGTTGTCCTTGGGCGGATTCAGCACCAGGACACGATCGTTGACCAGTTGCAGCATGTCTTTGTCGCTCGAAACCACATACACCAGATAGGATTGCGCGGCGGCCTTGCGGGCCAGGGTGCCAATCACATCATCGGCCTCGTAGCCCGCGAGTTCGACGATGGGAATGCGGTAAGCCTCGAGGGCGCGCCGGATGTAGGGCACCTGCTGCACCAGTTCCCCCGGCATCTCGCTGCGATTGGCTTTATAGCCGCGATATTCAACTTCCTGGAAGGTCTGGGTTTTCAGGTCGAACTTGCGCACTTTGGTGACCGCTTCCGCTTCGGTGTCCCGAAAGGTGGGAGCGGCCACGTCAAAGACTGCAGCCAGATATTCGGGCGAGAAGTCGTCGCGCAATTTGCGCAGCATATTGACGAAGACGTAGGTGGCAGCTGTGGGCAGGCCGGTCTTGGTAGTCATGCCGCGCTGTCGAGCCATGGCGTGGTAGGCGCGGAAGATGAAAGACATCGCATCCATGAGGAAGATGCGGCGACCATCCCTCGCCGTCAGCTTGGGCGAAGGAGGCGGCCCCGTGCTTTCCACCTGGACCGTCGAGGATTTTCTTCTGGGCGGCAAGACTCAAGTTTAGCAGGACGCCAGTTGTTAGTTCGCAGTTCTCGGATGTCAGTTTTTTACCGGTTTGCCGTACGCGGTCTGATAGTGCAGTTTGATCACGCCGCATGTGCCCTGCTCCTGCGAATAAACCACACAAGTATCGAAGGGGCGGGAGTAAACGTGCAGGCTGACCGCGCGCTGGTTGAATTCTCGGGGATTGTAAACCCGGTGCACGGGCTCCCGGGGATCCACGGCGCAGGGTTGGCGGGGATTCATTTCCACCGTGTCCGCGGTCTCGAGCTTACAGGTGCCCTGGTCGAGGTCTTGCGCAATCGTGCGGTAGTTCTCGACTCGCAAGCGTCCGATAGGGACCGCCATCCAGCAATTCTGCTCGCGGTGGTTGTGCACCGAACTGGCCTGCCCCACCTCCCAGCAGATGGCAACCAGTTCGTAGAGTGGGGTCTTGTCAATCAGGTTGCGGGTATAGTGCTGACGGTCCCAGGTCAGGTAAGGAGCCAGCGTGTCGGAGGCCACGGGAGTGCTTTCGAGAAAGCGGATGATCTGATCGATACGGCTGAATGCAGGCTCGGAAAATTTTCTGAGCTCAGCTACAAAATCCTGGATTGGAATTGGTTTCGATATGGCTTGCGTTCCCATATTTCACTCCTGCAGGGCCAGTATATTCCTGGGCCGGGTCACTCCAGAAACATGCAATCTCCGTAAGAATAGAATCGGTAGCGTTGGTCGACGGCATGACGATAAGCGTCGAGCACGCGTTGCCGGCCCGCGAACGCACACACCAGCATGAGCAGCGTGGATTGCGGCAGATGGAAATTGGTGAGCAGCGCACCCACGATCCGGAACTCATAGCCAGGATAGATAAAGATATCTGCCTCGGCGCTTCCTGCCTCCACGCGGCCTGACCCCCGGGCCGCATATTCGAGCGTCCGGACCGTAGTGGTCCCGACAGCCACGACTCGCCGTCCGGAATCCAGAGCGCGATTGATGGCAGCAGCCGCTTCCAGGGAAATGGAATACGATTCGCGGTGCAGTTTGTGATCTTCCACCCGCTCCTCGCGCACTGGTTGAAACGTACCTAGTCCCACGTGCAGCGTGACTTCGGTGGTTTCAATGCCTCGCTCTTTTATCTGGGCCATAATTTCCGGCGTGAAGTGCAGACCTGCGGTGGGTGCGGCCACCGAGCCCTTTTCCCGGGCATAGATGGTCTGATAGCGTTCCCGGTCAGCTGGGCTGTCGGGCCGATCAATATAAGGAGGAAGAGGGACGTGGCCGATGCGCTCGACCACAGCAAAGAAATGGGGCACGGGGACGAAGCGTATGCGACGCTCCCCGAAACTGCCTCGGGCCACGACTTCCGCCTGCAGTTCGTCTTGCTCACCGAAGAACAAAATTTCCCCCGTCCCGATCTTCCGCCCGGGACGCACCAGGCACTCCCACTCGTTGCGCTCGCGCGAGAGTTGACGGGTTAAGAGGACCTCGATCCGGCCCCGCAGAAAATCGCGCGCCGCTGGATTCTTCGCACTGAGGGGCTGCGCTTTTACGCCGCCTCTCCGGCCATACAGGCGTGCAGGGAAGACGCGGGTATTGTTGAACACGATCAGATCGTCCGATCGCAGTAGGCCGGGTAAATCCCGGAATTGTGCATTGCGCATCTGCTCAGAGCCGCGCTTCAGATGTAGCAGCCGCGACGCCGCCCGGTCGGACAGAGGTTCCTGTGCGATGAGTTCGTCGGGCAGTGAATAATTGAAATCGGAAACCAGCACGCGGTCTGATTATAGGATTTCTCGCTGGCCTCATCCGAAACGGAGGCCGGGCGGGCCGCGTGCAAAAAATGTATCACTGTGTAAACTGTGTAAACGCCGTTGTAACCACCAACCAGTTGGGTTAACATACGCGGAAACAGCCGGGGCTAACGGTTTACCTTCCCGAAACGATGTCCAGCGAACGTCAATATCGGCGCGAAATCGTCCTCTTTGGCAGCGCCTTGCACCAGCGTGGCTACGTGGCGGCGATGGATGGCAATCTTTCCGTGCGCCTCGACGAACGCCGCATCCTCGCCACTCCGACCGCCATGTGCAAGAGCATGATGAAGCCTTCGGACCTGGTCATCGTGGATATGGAGGGCCGCTGTTTGGAAGGGCGCCGCGACGTTTCGAGCGAAATCGCCATGCACCTGCTGATTTACAGGTTGCGGCCGGATGTGCAAGGCGTGGTGCATGCGCACCCGCCCACCGCCACCGGCTTCGCCGCCGCCGGCATGGCACTTAACCAACCGCTGGTATGCGAGGTGGTCATCGGACTGGGCTCGATCCCGTTGGCCAAATATGGGACGCCCGGGACGTCGGAGCTTACCGCAGCGCTCGAACCCCTGGTTCCCCAATACGATGCCATTCTGATGTCGAACCACGGCGTGGTCGCGTATGGTGCCGACCTGCATCATGCCTACATGAAGATGGAAACGGTCGAGCACTTCGCCCAGATCGCTCTGGTCACCCACCTGCTTGGACGACAGCAGCCGCTGGGCAGCGAGGAACTGGGCAAATTGATGGCGGCGCGCAGCAAGTATCAGGGATCCAGGTCGGCTGCGTCTCTCCCCCTGGCCGTGCCCTCCGCCGGCGAGACGGATGATCGCCCGCAGCCGGTTGCCAGGCCTTCGCGACGAGTTCGTCACCGGTAGATTCATGTTCGGCCTATGTGGTCGCGGGCGAGTCGCCCGCGACCACACAACCACACAACCAACCTGCTAATCTCCGCCGATTCTGAAACGCATTCCAGCCCGGACATTTGCTCCCAGCGCCGGGTAACCCACGACTTCCTGGTAGGCCTTGTCGAGGGCATTCTCCAGATTCAGGTAGGCGGTGATACGAGAGGTGATGGCATACCATCCGCCGAGATCCACCCGAGCATAGCCCGCCGCATGGTTGATGCCGTAGCCGAGAAAATCGGAATCGGTGCGTCTGCCGATGAAACTTCCGCCTAGACTTGCTCCCCAGCGGGTGCTCAGGTAGCTCAGCAACAAACTTCCCGCATGCTTCGGACGACGGATCAATGGCTGCCCGGGCTCGAGCAGCGGATCGAAGGCGAACGGTTGCTCCAGGATCTGCGTCGAAGTGTAAGTGTAGGAGCCATCGAGCGAGAGCTTCGCCAGCGGGCGTCCGTGAAACTCCACTTCGGCGCCGTGCGCCAATGCTTCATTGACATTGATGTATTGACCGCAGAAGGCGCTGGGCGGCGGACAGGCTGTGCCCGTCAGGAAGTTGAAATCAATCTTGTCGCGAAAAAGACCGTTGAAATAAGTCGCGGTCAGGGAGTAGTTCTGGGAAAACTTCTGCTCTACCCCAGCCTCGAATGAGCGTGCCTTCTCCGGCTGAAGGCCGGGATTGGCGATCACGGGAAAGCCCCCTCCATTCCCGAATGATTGCGCGAAACTGGGTTCCTTGATGCCGGTGGCGTAGCTGAAGCGGAAGCGCGTACCGGAAAAGAAATTCCCACCGCGTAAGGCCGTGAGACCCAACCCAACTCGCGGCACAACTTTGTCTCCAAAGCTCCCGTTGTGCACAAAGCGGGCCCCGGCCACCACGGAGAGCCGGCCCAGGCTCAACAGCTGCTGGCCGTAAACCGCCTGGTTCAGGCGCACGCCGTGACTCAGAGAATCGGGAAGGGTGCCGGTGGTCCCGTTTTCATCCTCGAACTCATATCCCACTGTGGTCTGGGCCCAACTCCGCTCCGTGTAGTCGCCTTGATAATCGAAGCCGGCGCGGTTGATGTTGGTGATGGCGTGGAAAGGAGTGTCGATCTGTTCGCCAAAAGGGTCGACACGGCCGGGCTGGTTGACCGTCTGGATATTGGTGCGATGCAATGCGTACTCGAAGCCGGTGAAGCGATGCTGCCAGCGAGACGGCCCTGCAATCGTCAGCTCAGCGCTGGCCAGCAGGTTGTTCTGCCGCGCACGCTGGTCGAAGTCCGGAGGAAGGATGGGGTCGCCGTTGAAATTCCAGTAGCTCTGCACGCCGGTAGCGCTGTTGGAATGGCGAGCGCGCAGGCGCAGGGCCGCCCAGTCGGTGAACTTCAAACCGACGTTCCCGCCCTGCAGAGAGTTGGAGTAGTCATCGTTCGGACCCTGTCCCATGGTGTTGAACTGGTCGCCGAACAGGTTGTAATCGAAATGGCCGTTCGCGCCGGCGAGGGCCGCATATCCGTTCGCTGTGTCCAGATTCCCGCCGTCCGCGCCGAAACGAAGTTCAGGCACCGGCGTGCTGCCGGTGCGGGTGAAAACCTGCACCACGCTGGTCATGGCATCGGAGCCGTAAAGTGTGCTCTGAGAGCCGCGAACAAACTCCAGGCGGTCCGTCCCCGTGAGGGGAAGCACGCCGAAGTCGAAGATTCCGCCGGGATCGTTGGCCGGAACTCCGTCCACGATCACTTTGTTGTAAGTGGACTCGCCGCCACGAACAAACAAGGAGGACAGCCCGCCGCGTTGCCCGGCGGCGCTCACCACTGCGCCGGGAAGAAAATGCAGCGCATCATCGGCCGCCACCGGCCGCATGACTTCCAGTTGCCCGGCGGTCAGGACTGCCACGTCGGCCCCTGCCACGCTACTGGGAAGCAGGGTGCGGGTGGCGCTGACCGTAACCGTTTCAGTGGCGGGGGCCAGTGGAAGGCTGACCGTGACTGTTTCCGAGCTGGACGCGGAAATGTCGGCGGTCGCGACGGCAAACCCTGCAGCCAGTACGCGCACGCGGTAGGAAGCAGCCGCTGTCCGGCGAAATACCGCCACGCCCTCTGCGGAAGTGGTCTGAATGGCGGCCGGAGTCGAGGAGCCTGCAAGAAACAATTCGACTTGCGCCCCGACGACCGCCGCTGATTGGGGATCAACAACCCTAATCCTGAAATCGGCAGCCAACGCTGGCGCCAGCAGGACTAAAACAGAAAAGAAAACCTTAACGGAGCGCATGCACTCCTCCTTTGTCACGCGAAAGGGGTTGGTGTGGACGGTTCACGCCGGTCTCCTGGCTTGCGAGTAAGGACCGAGCTTCTCGATCTCCGATGAATACAACCGGCCTTCCCGGGATTCCCCAGTGACCGGCTGCGATTTCCTCGCTTACAGTTGCGCGGCAGCGCGGGATTCTCACCCGCTTCCCTCCTCGTCAAGGTGACGAGGGTGCGCGAACCAAAGAATTTGTGAAAGAGCAAACCGAATATGGTTTGGGAAATTTACTCGCTCGCCGCAGTGAAGTCAAACGGAGTGAGATGGAGGACGGGCTCCC
>Ga0335082_10004872_pt1 | contig 14673 bp, 11 predicted proteins | sample Lox_Sample_41_FD_206718 | JGI IMG/M metagenome (GOLD analysis project Ga0335082, IMG submission 206718) | Soil microbial communities from Loxahatchee National Wildlife Refuge, Florida, United States - Lox_Sample_4.1 | ecosystem: Environmental > Terrestrial > Soil > Wetlands | place: USA...
TCTCGGCGTCGCCGCCGAGCGGCTTCTCGACGAGGAACGGGATACGGCGCTCCAGGAGGAGGTCGCAGGCGGCGGCGGAGAGGTGGGGCGGCAGGGCGACGAATGCGGCATCGGCGCGGGTCTCGTGGAGCATCCGGGCCACCGCGTCGGCACCGTAGACCGCCGCGCCGTCCGGCCCGGCGAGTTCCTTCGCCCGCTCGGCCGACCGACCCGCGACCCCGACGATCCCGCCTCGACCGAGCGCCCGGAGCGCCCGGACGTGCTGGCCCGCCGCGCCGCCGGCGCCGACGATCGCGATCCGCTCCGCCTCCCGACCCATGCGGCCATGGTGCCACGAGGCGGGTCGCAGCCGGGTGACGACCGGGCCCGGCCGGGTCGCGCCCGTATACTTCGCGCCGATGAACGTCACCGCCACGCCCGCTCCGAAGAGCTCGATCGTCCTCGAGGTCGAGCTCCCGGCCGACCGCTTCGACCGAGCCGTCGACGACGCGGTCCGCCGCCTCTCCCGCCGGACCCGCGTCGCCGGCTTCCGCCCCGGCAAGGCGCCGCGAGCGGTCCTCGAGCGGGTCCTCGGTCCCGAAGCCATCACCGACGAAGCCGTCGAGCATCTCGTCTCGGACGCCTACCGCGAGGCCGTCATCGAGCGCGACATCGTGCCCTTGACGAACCCCGACGTCGAGGTCGTCCAGGCCGAGGCGGGCAAGCCCGTCATCTTCAAGGCGACCGTGCAGGTCCGCCCCGAGGTGACCCTCGGCGACTACCGGAACTTCCCCTTCCGGCCCGAGATCGAGACCGTGGACGACGCCAAGGTCGCCTCGGTCATCGACGAGCTTCGCGACCAGAACGCTGCCCTGACCCCGGCCGATCGCCCGGCCGAGAAGGGCGACTACGCGATCATCGCCTACGAAGGTACCCGTGACGGGGAGCCGTTCGACGGCGGATCCACCGAGCGGATGCCCCTCATCATCGGCGACGAACGGCTCATCCCCGGCTTCGAGGACCACCTCGTCGGGCTGTCGGTCGGCGAGTCGACGTCCTTCGACATCACGTTCCCCGACGACTACGCCGAGGAGAGCCTGGCCGGCAAGCAGGCCCACTTCGAGGTCGACCTCCGCGAGTTGCGGGCCAAGATCCTGCCCGACGCCGACGATGAGTTCGCCCGCTCGATGGGCGACTACGCCACCCTCGACGATCTCCGGGCCGACGTCCGCCTCCGCCTCGAGCGGAGCGCCCTCGACCGGGCCCGCCACGGGTTCAGCGAGCGGATCATCGACTACGCCGTCGCCAACGCCACCCTGGAGCTGCCGGACATCCTCATCGACCAGGAGGTCGAGGTGATGCACGACGAGTTCCGCAGCACCCTCGCTCGGCAGGGCATCGCCGAGTCGGCCTACCTGTCGGTCACCAAACAGACCGAGGCCGACCTCCACACCGAGTTCCGGCCCCGGGCCGAGACGCGGGTCAAGACCCTCCTCGTCCTCTCGAAGATCGCCGAGGTCGAAGGAGTCGTCGTCCCCGACGCCGACGTCCAGGCCGAGGTCGACCGAGCCCGCGAGCGCTACGGCCGGGACGCGAAGCTCCTCGCCTACTTCGAGTCGGACCGCGGCCGCAACTTCATCCGCAGTACGCTCCGCCGGAGCCAGACCGTCGAGAAGCTCATCGACGGGTGGCTGGCCGCCCACCCGGAGCACCCACCGATCCCCCACGCCGACGACTCCGAGACCGCTGCCGTCGACGCTGCCTCGGTCGAGGCCTCGGCCGCGGTCGGGGCGACCGATCCGGACGCCATCCCCGTCAGTGCCGGCGAGCCGGCCTGACGATCAGCCCACCCTGCAGGAGAACGCGACGATGCTCGTACCGATGGTCATCGAGTCGTCGAGCCGCGGAGAGCGCGCCTACGACATCTATTCCCGGCTGCTCCGCGAGCGGATCATCTTCCTCGGCGACACGATCGAGGACCACACGGCGAACCTCATCATCGCCCAGCTGCTCTTCCTCGAGTCCGAGGACACCGAGAAGGACATCTTCCTCTACATCAACTCGCCCGGCGGCGTCGTCACGAGCGGCCTCGCCATCTACGACACGATGCAGTACCTGCGAGCTCCGGTCGCCACGATCTGCATCGGCATGGCGGCCTCGATGGCGGCCGTCCTCCTCACCGCGGGAGCGAAGGGCAAGCGCTACGCCCTCCCGAACAGCCGGGTGATGATCCACCAGGGCTCGGGCGGCTTCCGGGGCAACGCCCAGGACGCGATCATCCAGATGAAGGAGTGGGAGTTCCTCGTCCAGCGCAACCACGAGATCCTCGCCCAGCACACCGGTCAGCCCCTCGACAAGATCGTCCGCGATACCGACAGGGACTATTTCATGTCTCCTGACGAGGCCCGCGACTATGGCATCATCGATGCGGTCTACTCGGCCAGCACGGACTCCCTCATCGCCCAGATCCACGACAAGGCGAAGGAGGAGGCCGGATCCGCGGCCGAGGCGGGGGAGGGGTCGGACGACGGACCGGCCCCGGCCAAGCGGTGACTCGTAGCGCCGGCCCGGCCCGGCAGGCAAGGGGACCACGCGAGTGACGTCGACGAGCGGCGCGAAGGGACCGAAGGTCCCCTACCGCTGCAGCTTCTGCGGCAAGAGCCAGGAGCAGGTCCGCAAGCTCATCGCGGGCCAGGGCGTCTACATCTGCGACGAGTGCATCAACCTCTGCCAGGAGATCATCGAGGAGGAGATGCTCGAGGCGCCGAAGGCGAAGCCCTCGAGCACCAAGCTTCCCAATCCCCGCCAGATCAAGTTCGCCCTGGACCAGTACGTCATCAGCCAGGAGCGGGCCAAGAAGGTCCTCTCGGTCGCCGTCTACAACCACTACAAGCGGATCAACGCCGGCCACGCCGTCGACGAGGTCGAGCTCCAGAAGTCGAACGTCCTCCTCGTCGGCCCGACCGGCTCCGGCAAGACCCTCCTCGCCCAGACCCTCGCCCGGGTCATCGACGTCCCGTTCTGCATCGCCGACGCGACCTCGCTCACCGAGGCCGGCTACGTCGGCGAGGACGTCGAGAACATCCTCCTGCGGCTCATCCAGGCGGCCGACTTCGATGTCGCCCGGGCCCAGCGAGGGATCATCTACATCGACGAGATCGACAAGATCGCCCGCAAGGCCGACAACCCGTCGATCACCCGCGACGTCTCCGGCGAGGGCGTTCAGCAGGCCCTCCTCAAGATCCTCGAGGGGACCGTCGCCAACGTCCCGCCGCAGGGCGGCCGCAAGCACCCCCACCAGGACTTCATCCAGATCGACACGACGAACGTCCTCTTCATCTGCGGGGGAGCGTTCGACGGGCTCGAGAAGATCGTCGAGGAGCGGGTCGGACGGCGGGGCATCGGCTTCGGCTCCGACACGGCCGTCTCGAAGGCCGACCGGGGCAAGATCCTGACCCGGCTCATGCCCGAGGACCTCCTCAAGTTCGGGCTCATCCCGGAGTTCATCGGCCGCTTGCCGGTCATCGTGACGCTGACCGCGCTGACTGCCGAGGACCTCGTTCGGGTCCTTACCGAGCCGAAGAACGCGGTCACCCGCCAGTTCCAGCGCTTCCTCCAGCTCGATAAGGTCGAGCTCGTCTTCACCCCGGGCGCGCTCGAGGCGGCGGCCGACGTCGCCCTCGATCGCAAGACCGGCGCCCGGGCCCTGCGCTCGATCGTCGAGGAGGCCCTTCTCGAGGTGATGTACGACATCCCGGAACGGACCGACATCCGGAAATGCATCATCACCGAGGAGACCATCCGCGAGGGACGGATGCCGCTCCTCCTGACGAAGACCGACGTCGACAAGGGCGTCGACGAGACGAACTACATCGACTGGCTCGCCGAGCGGGGCGAGAGCGCATAGGTCGGCGTCCCCCCTCGACGCCGCCCGGGGCGGTGCTACACTCCCGGCCTCACGGCAAGGACCGAGAGGAGTAACGCCGGACGGCGGACGAGCGAGCGGGAGACGGTGCGAGCCCCGCCCAGCGCCGGCGCGAACGTCACTCGCGAGCCGTGCGGCCGGCGCCCGATAGCGCGCCGAGAGGGAGCCGGACGAGGCGAACCGCGATGAGCGGGACCGCCCCGGATCCGAACCAGCAGGTGGTACCACGACCCGTTCGTCCGCTGGACGAGCGGGCCTTTTCGTTCCGGGGAGCGACGAGATGACCGAGCGAGCAGCGATGGCGTCGGGAGGCCTCGACAAGGCCTACCGGCCGGCCGACTTCGAGCCGGCTATCTACGAGCGCTGGCTGGCCGCCGACGTCTTCGCCCCCGACGGCGCCGGCTCGCGGGCGGACCCGGCGAAGCCGCCCTTCGTCATCATCCAGCCGCCCCCGAACGTCACGGGCTCGCTCCACCTCGGCCACGCCCAGCGATCGACGGTCGAGGACCTCATGACCCGCCACGCCCGGATGACGGGCCGACCGGCGCTGTTCCTGCCGGGCCTCGACCACGCCTCGATCGCCGCTCAGTTCGTCCTCGACCGGATCCTCGCCGAGGAGGGCGAGACTCGGGCGAGCCTCGGCCGTGAGGCGTACCTCGCCCGGATGGGCGACTTCATCGAGCGGACACGGACGGTCATCCTCGGCCAGCAGCGTCGGGTCGGCGCCTCGCTCGACTGGAGCCGGCTGCGGTTCACCATGGACGACGTCTCGGCCCGGGCTGTCCGCGAGGCGTTCAGTCGCCTCTATCGCGAGGGCCTCGCCTACCGGACCGAGGCGCTCATCAACTGGTGCCCCGGCTGCCGGACGAGCGTGTCGGACCTCGAGGTCGTGCCGACCCCCGAGACCGGGACCCTGTGGTTCGTCCGCTACCACCTCATCGACGAGGCGACCGGCCGACCCGATCCGGTCGCCACCGTGACCGTGGCGACGACCCGACCCGAGACGATCCTCGGCGACACCGCGGTCGCGGTCCATCCCGACGACGCCCGCTACGCCGCGCTCGTCGGCCGGCGCGTCCGGATCCCGTTCGCCGAGCGCGACGTGCCGGTGATCGCCGATGCGATCGTCGATCCGGCGTTCGGGACGGGCGCCGTGAAGATCACCCCGGCCCACGATCATGACGACTACGCGACGGGCCGCCGTCACGACCTCGCCCTCGTCACGATCCTCGACGACGAGGCCCGGATGACGGCCGATACCGGCGCCTATGCCGGGCTCGACCGGTTCGAGGCCCGCCGGCGGATCGTGGCCGACCTCGCGGCGCGTGGCGACCTCGAGGCGGAGCGTCCGCACGAGATGGTCGTCGGCCGCTGCCAGCGCAGCGACGATGTCGTCGAACCGCGCCTCAAGACGCAGTGGTTCATCCGGACGACCCCCCTCGCGGAGGCGGCCCTGGAGGCGACCCGCTCCGGACGGACCCGCATCCTCCCCGAACGCTTCGAGAAGGTCTGGGAGAACTGGCTCACGAACATCCGCGACTGGAATGTGAGCCGCCAGCTGTGGTGGGGCCATCGGATCCCGGCCTGGTACTGCCCCGACGGCCACGTGACAGTGAGCGCGGCAGAGACCGGGCCGTCGGCGTGCGATGCATGCGGCCGCCCGGCGGCCGAGCTGACCCAGGACCCCGACATCTTCGACACGTGGTTCAGCTCGGGCCTGTGGCCGTTCTCGACCCTCGGCTGGCCCGAGGACACCGCCGACTACCGCCGTTACTACCCGGGCTCGGTCATGGAGACCGGCTACGACATCATCTTCTTCTGGGTCGCCCGGATGATGATGCTCGGGCTCAGGCTGACCGGCCGGGAGCCGTTCGAGACCGTCTACCTGTCCGGCCTCATCCGCGACCCGTACGGCCAGAAGATGAGCAAGACGAAGGGCAACTCCGTCGATCCGCTCGAGGTCATGGACGAGACCGGCGCCGACGCCATGCGCTTCGCCCTCATCCACGGCGCCACGCCGGGCAACGACCAGCGGTTCGGGCGAGAGAAGCTCGACAACGCCCGCAACTTCGCCAACAAGCTGTGGAACGCCGCCCGCTACGTCATCGGGGCACGGCCGGCATCGATCCCCGCCGACGCCGCCCGCCGGCCGCCCGATCCGACCCACCTTGGGCCGGCCGACCGCTGGCTCCGCTCGCGCGTCGCCGCGACGGTCGACGCCGTCGACCGGGCGATGGCCGACTTCGCCTTCGCCGAGGTGACCCGGCTCCTCTACGAGGCGATCTGGAACGAGTACTGCGACTGGGCCCTCGAGCTCGCCAAGGTCCGCCTCACGGACGAGTCCGTCGACGCGGCCGAGCGCGAGGCGACATGGTGGACGCTCGTCGAAGCGCTCGACACGTACCTCCGCCTCCTCCATCCGGTCATGCCGTTCGTCACCGAGGCGATCTGGGCGTCGATCCCCCGCGGCTCCGGCGACCCCGCCCTCCTCATCGTCGCCGACTGGCCGGCGACGGCCGCTCGCGACCAGGCCGCCGAGGCCGACGTCGAGGCCGTCCTCGACCTCGTCCGGGGGGTCCGCAACGCGCGGGCCGAGGCGCACCTCGATCCGGCCGCCTGGCTGCCGCTCGACGTGGCAGTCCCGGCCACCCTGGGCCCGACGTTCGAGGCGCTCCGGCCCGCGGTCGGCCGGCTGGCCCGGGCACGGCCCGTGGAGCGGCACCTGACCCGGGAGTCGCTCGAGGCCGTCCGCGACGGCGGCGGGCTCACGATCATCGCCGGTGAGGTCGAGGCGCACCTCGGAGGAGCCGGGACCGACAGCCACACGGCGGGGCTCGAGCGGGCCCGTCTCGAGAAGGAGCTCGCCGAGGCCGAGCGGCTCCTCGCGGCCTCGCGTGCCCGCCTGGCCGACGAGTCGTTCCGGGCCAAGGCGCCGGCCCAGGTCGTCGAAGGCGCCATCGCCCGCGAGGTCGAGCTTGCCGAGCAGGTGGCACGACTCGGCGAGCGACTCGGCCGTGGTCCCGGATCGGATCCCCGGTGAGCGACAGCGGGGCCCACCTGCCCGGCGCGGACGACTGGTGGCGGACGGGCATCGTCTACCAGGTCTATCCGCGGAGCTTCGCCGACGGCGACGGCGACGGGGTCGGCGACCTGCCGGGGATCATCGCCCACCTCGACCACCTGGCCGGCGACGGCCCGGATGCCCTCGGCGTCGACGCGGTCTGGCTGTCGCCCATCTACCCTTCGCCGGGCCTCGATCTCGGCTACGACGTATCGGACTACACCGGGATCGACCCGATGTTCGGTACGGCGGACGATCTCGATCGTCTCGTCGGCGAGGCCCATCGCCGCGGCCTCAAGGTCATCCTCGATCTCGTCCTCAATCACTCGAGCGACCTCCACCCCTGGTTCGTCGCCTCGAGGTCGAGCCGCGACGGCCCGTACGCCGACTGGTACATCTGGCGCGACCCGCCGGGCCGGACCGCGGACGGAGCCCCGCTGGTTCCGAACAACTGGGTGTCGTACTTCGGCGGACCGGCCTGGACGTGGGACGAGGGCCGGGGCCAGTGGTACATGCACACGTTCCTGCCCCAGCAGCCCGACCTCAACTGGCGCAGCCCGGCCGTCCGGGCGGCCTGCCTGGACGTCATCCGGACCTGGCTCGACCGTGGTGTCGACGGGCTGCGGTTCGACGTCTTCAACGCCTTCTTCAAGCACGCCGACCTGCTCTCGAACCCGCTCCTCCCCGACGGACCGACGGCGTACGCCCGGCAGGTCCACCGCTACGACAAGAACCAGCCCGAGATGGCGGAGCTCCTCGCCGAGATCCGGGCCATCGTCGACGAGCGACCCGGCCGGATGACGGTCGGCGAGCTGTTCGAGGGACCGGCCGAGCTCTCGGCCGCCTACGCCGCACCGCGCCATCTCGTCTTCGACTGGGCGCTCGTCGAGACGCCCTGGGACGCGGCCGCCTTCGCCCGCTCGATCGCCGTCCGGGAGACGGCTTTCGGGCCCGATCGCTGGCCGACGGTCGTCCTGTCCAATCACGACCGGTCGCGCCATGCCAGCCGCTTCGAGGGCACTCGCCGGACGGACGAGCGGGCCCGCGTCGCGGCGGTCCTCGAGCTGACCCTGCGGGGCACGCCGTTCCTCTACTACGGCGAGGAGATCGCGCTCCGCGACGTGGAGGTGCCGGAGGACGAGATCGTCGACCCGCCGGCCCGCCGGCCGGACCTCCGGGCGACGTGGTGGAACCGCGACCAGGCCCGGGCGCCGCTGCCGTGGGGACCGGGACCGAACGGCGACTTCACGACCGGGCGCCGGACGTGGATGCGGATGAGCCCGGACTTCGCCTCCCGCAACGTCGCGAGCCAGGCGGCCGACCCGTCGTCGACGCTGTCGCTCTACCGGCGCCTCATCCGGCTTCGCCGGGCGGTGCCGGCCTTGAGCGGCGGGAGCCAGGAGACCATCGATCTCGGCGTCGGCGATGTGATCGCCTGGCGCCGCACCGACCCCGATGGGACGGCCGCGCTCGTGGTCCTGGGTTTCGCCGACGAGGGCCGCGAGGTCGTCCTGCCGGGTCCGCCGGGCGGTGGATCGTGGACGACGGCTCTGTCGACCCATGTGCCGGCCTGGGCCCCGGACGGGCACGGTCGCCTCGCCCTCCGACCGTGCGAGGCGATGGTCCTCGTCGATGGACGCATCGCGGCCACGCTCGGCGATGATGGGGCACCCGCCTGAACCGCCTCCTCCGCGCTGCTACGATGGGCGGCGACCAGCCAACTCACGACGGGGAAACGCCGCGTGCCACTCGAGTTCCTCAAGCGCAAGTCCGGTGAGCCGGCGCCGTCCGACGAGGCGGAGCAGGCGAGCGCCTCCATCCCGGGGATGCCGGAGGAGGTCGTCGCCCAGGAGTACGTCCTCAAGCTCTACTACGCCGGCAAGAGCAGCGAGGGGGTCCGGATGAAGGCGGGCCCGCGGGCCCTCCAGGAGCTGCCGGGGATGCTCGTCGGCATGGCCAAGAGCGAGATCGAGACGGTCGAGCCGCTGCCGATCGAGTTCGGCCAGGCGACCCCGGTGATCAGCCGCCCGTCCGAGGCGATGCAGTGGATCAACGCCCACCACGTCCATAGCCCGATCACCCGTCACGCCCTCGTCGTCCTCGAGTCGATCGATGCCATCGACCTCGCCTTCGACACCTTCGTCTGCTCGCTCCTCGACGGTGAGGTCGACACGTCCGGATACCCCGAGTACAACGCGGTCGTCGGCGGCGTGGCCTCCCACTGGGACGAGACGACCGGCGACATGATCGTCAGGGCGGTCGTCGGCTGGGGTGGTCGCGGAGTCCGCGGCGACACCGATCGGATCGGTGCCCGTCTCCTCGGCGGGCTCCTCACGAACATCCTCGCCAACCAGTTCGCGATGGGCATCACGCCGACCGAGCGGCCGGTCCCCGCCGCCGGTCGCGGCGGCCTCGTCTGCGCCCACTGCGGGTTCGCCTCCGCCCATGAGCGAGCGTTCTACTGCCCCAAGTGCGGTATGCGCCTCCTCCGCGGCTGACGGCCCGCGTCGAGCCCACGTGCCCCTCTACGACTACGTCTGTGCGGCCTGCGGCCATCGGACGGAGGTGATGCACGGGGTCCACGAGCATGGACCCAGCCAATGCCCGAACTGTCATGCCCACGCCCTCCGCAAGGCCATCGCCGCGCCGGCCATCGTGTTCAAGGGCAGCGGCTGGGCCAAGAAGGACCGGGGCGGCTCGACCCGGACGAAGGCGGCCGCGGCGTCATCGAGCGGCGACGGCGATCACGGGTCATCGTCGGGCCCGGGCGGGTCGGGAGCCGACGGCTCCGCGTCCAGTAGCGGCTCCTCGTCCGGTAGCGATCCGTCGTCGGGCCGCTCGTCGTCAGGCGGCGGATCGTCGGGCGGCTCGAGCGGATCCGCGGCGGCGGACGACTGAGCGATGGCCGCTCCGTCCGACTGGATCACGCTGACCGAGGCTGCCGACCTGCTCGCCGCCGCCAACGTCCATTTCCGCCCCGAGACGATCGGCGCCTGGGCTCGACGGGGCCGTCTCCAGAGCATCAAGCTCGGCGGTCGGCGCTACGTCCGGCGGGCCGAGGTCCGGTCACTCGTCGCCGCGCCCCGGCGGGTCCCCGCCGACGCCCTCCAGCCGAGCCTCTTCGAGGACCTGCAGGGCTGATCGCCCTGCCGGCACGTCGGTGCGACTGACCGGACCGGGATCGATCGTCGACCGCGTCCTCGAGCTTCGGCTCGTCCTCGTCGTCCGGCGCACCCTCGAGGTCTACGGGTTCGGTGGCGGCCTCCTCGCCGCCGGGCTCGCCTATCGGAGCCTGTTCGCCCTCCTCTCGGCGAGCCTCCTCATCGCCGGGCTCGTCGGCTTCGTCGTCCGCGACTCCGCCCGTCAGCAGGAGATCATCGCCAGCCTCGCCGAGCGGTTCCCGCCCATCGCGCCGCTCCTGCAGACGGGCCTCGACGGCATCGCCAGCGGCGCCGTCCAGTTCTCGATCGTCGGCTTCGCCGGCCTCGCCTGGGGCATCAGCGGCGTCTACGGCACGCTCGACATCGCCATCGCCCGGATCTTCGGTCACGACTACGGTCGGGGATTCGCCATGCGGACCGTTCGCGGCCTCATCCTCGTCGGCGTCCTCGTCCTCGCGGTCGTGGTTGCCGCCCTTGCGACGACGATGAGCCTGACGCTCGAGATCGTCTCCGGACCCCGCGGCGCGGGATCGGATCTCGAGACGGTCGTCGGCCTGGTCTCGCCGCTGGTCAGCGTCGTTCTCTACGTCGGGGCCGTCACGCTCGTCTACCGCTTCGTCCCACCGGTCGCGCCCTCGTGGCGGGCGCTCGCCGTCCCGGCCATCGCGATCGGGATCGTCTTCGCGATCTACAACACGATCTTCGTCCGACTCCAGACGTTCCTGCTCGGATCGTTCCAGCTGTTCTCCGCGTTCGCGGTCGTCCTGGCCACGATGATCTGGCTGTCCTTCGGGTTCCAGATCCTCCTCATCGGAGCGTCATGGATCAGGGCCCGTGAGGAGGGTGGCGACGTCGTGCCGCTCCCACCCGACTTTCCCGAGCGGCAGTCTGCGCGAGGATCCGACGAGGACGGCCACGGACAGGCGAGTGGGAGCTCGACAGGGGGAGCCTCGGAGGCGCCGCCTCAGACGGACCCGACGGACGGGGATGCGGTCAGGCGCTGACCTGGCTCGACCCGCAGCGGCGGCAGAAGCGAGCCGTCGAGGACAGGGGAAGGCCGCAGTTGAGGCATGCCTGCACGCCGACCGGCCCGGGCCGGTTGAGGACGTCGCGGCTGGACTGGGCCCAGACGGCGTCGGCTCCCGTGGGTGCAGAGCGTGGCGCGATCGTCGCCGGCCAGGCCGGCGAGGCCGGCCACTGTGGGTCAGCGCCGTGGTCGTGGCCGTTCGTCCGGACCGGCGCGGTGGACGCCGGGTCGGGAGTGGGGGCTCCCTCGGGCGCGACCATGTGCCAGACCGGGGCGCCGACCTGGTCGACTGGCGGGCGGGACGGCGCGTCCGCTTCCGCGGGCGTGGGCAGGACCTCTGGAGCGGCGAGCTCCGGGACGGCGGCGGCCACGACCGGCTCCGGGGCCGGGGGCTCCGGGACGGCGGCGGCCACGACCGGCTCCGGGGCCGGGGGCTCGGGCGGTGCGGGCTGTTGAGCCGGGGCGTCGTCCCGCGATGCACTGGTGGCGACGGCCGCCGGGGCGAGGAGTCCGGCAGCCGGCCGGGACGCCTGGAACCGGCGGAGGATGGTGCTCGTGTTGCCGGCTGCGGCCGCGGCACGCTCGTCCGTGGAATTGGGCACTGGAGCCACCGGCGGGACGGCAGCCACGGGCGGGACGACGGCCAACGGCGGGACGGCAGCCAACGGCGGGATGGGAGCCGCCGGGGCGGTCGGCTCGGCCGGCGGGACATAGGTCGGTGCGGGGGTGGCCGACGCCGCGGGGGCGAGGCTCGGCGATGGGGTCGGCGTCGCCGACGCGGGCCAGCCGGCAGGCTGGGACGGGAACAGGGACTCGGCCTCGACCGAGTAGGCACGCTCGACATGGGGCGCGAACAGCTGCTCCGCTTCGACCGAGTAGGGCGACGGGGCGTGGCTCGGGAACAGCGAGTCGCGATCGGCCGGCTCGGGTGTGGGCTCGACGGTCTCCGGCTGGCTCGCCGAGATCGCCGCCTCGGCCGCGAGGGCCATCCCGGCGGCAGCCGCGATCCGATGGGAGTCGTCGACCGCGGGCTCGGGCTCGACGAGCGTCGCCGCTGCCGCGAGATCCCCGGTCGTGTCTCTCCCATCGGTCTCGACCGGCTCGGCGATGGCGTCGGCGACGGTCGTCGGCTCGGTCTCGACCGGCTCGGCCTCGATCGGCTCCACGAGTGCGGGACCGGCGGCGCCGGCGAGGAGCGCCTCGACCGAGATCGGCTGGGCGTCCTCTTCGGCCGAGGGCGCCGTCGTCGAGACATCGTCGATGAGGACCTCATCGGAGCCCGGCTCTCCGCTGAGCCAGTCGCTGGTGTCGATCGACGGCTCGACCACCGCCTCGGCCGGCGCGACGGCGAGGGCGTCCACGACCGGCTCGGCGGCCGCCTCGGCGACGGGAGCATCGGGCTCCGCGACCGGCCGGGGCTTCGGCGCGACGCCGAACAGTGCCTCGAGGCGGGAGACCGGGGCCAGGCCGCTGTCGTCGGATCCGGTCGTGTCCGCAGCGTCGGCGGTGAGTCCTGCCGCTGCGGTGGCCGTGGCCGACTCACCGAGGTCGACGGTGGGCCACGAGGTGGCGTCGATCGTAACGGGACCGGAACCGTTGCCGTTCGCGTGACCGTTGCCGTTGCCGTTGCCGGCGGCGGCGCCGATGAGCCCGACCGTGGGCTCGAGGGTCGGGAACGGCGCGGGGAGGATCTCCCGGCCGAGGTTCGGGGCACAGGTGAGGCAGCGCCCTTCCGGTTCGTTCCAGCAGTTCGAGCACGTGTACTGCCGACACGACATGCAGAAGTTGAACGTCTTGTGGAACGCGTCGAGCTGCTCGCTCGAGGTCCGCCGATCGTCGTCGTTGCGCGCGGCTGCCAGGGCCTCGTCGAGCGAGGCGTCATCGCTGAGGACGTAATTCTTGAGCCCGGAGGAGAGGGTCTTGAAGCGACCGAGCCGGCCGGCCTTCGGGGCGGCCGTCTCGAAGGTGTAGCGGGTGCCACACCGTTCGCAGAATGATTCGGTCAGGATCTCGGGCATCGGGCCACCGGAATCAGGTCTTCACGCGTTCGCAGCGGCATGGCCGCCCGAACGGGACGGAGAGTATACCGCAGGGTGTTTTCGACTCCCCCGACCGCAGGTACCCCACCCGTGGCCCGATGGTCCGGGCGGCACCCTCTGCTAGACTCCGGGCTCCCCATGCGTCCCTTCGCCACCATCGAGCGGCTCATCGAGCGGCTCATCGAGCGTCCCTCTGCGCGACTGTTCCGCACCCGGCTCCAGCCGGTCCAGCTCCAGCGCCGCATCGAGCGGGCGATGGAGACCGAGCGGCGGAGCGGCCCCGGCGGAGTCCTCGTACCCGACCGGTTCATGGTCCGTCTCCATCCCGACGATCTGGCGGCGCTCCCGTCGGCGACCGACGTGTTGCCCGCCCAGCTGGCCGACGGGGCGCTGACGTTCGCCCGGGCCCACCGCTATCACCTCGCCGGGCGGCCGATGGTCGTTATCGTCTCCAGCCGGGGGGTCGCCCGTGGCGACGTGGCCGTCGACGCGTCCTTCGCTCCGCTCGCCGCCACCGCGGCCGCTCCCGAGCCGCGCCCGGCCGGCGAGGCCGGCAGGGGCCCGGCGGCCGGTCAGGGGGCCGCGTCCGACACCGGGCCGGCCGACGCGACCGCGGTCTACGCGGTCCGGGCGACCGACGCCCCGATCGCCATACTCCGCGAGGTTCGCCCCGGCGCTCCCGACCGGACGATCGCCCTCGACGGCAGGCCGGTCACGGTGGGTCGGTCGCCCGACAACGACGTCGTCGTCGCCGACCCGCTCGTCTCGCGCCATCACATCCGCCTCCAGGCCCGTCGGGGGGCCCTCATCCTCACCGATCTCGAGAGCCTCAACGGGTCGCGGGTGAACGGCATCGCGGTGACCGAGGTGGCCCTCGGCGGCGGAGATCGGATCCAGGTCGGCGACACGGTGCTCGTGGTCGATCCGCCCCCGGGCGGCTGACCGCATGGATCCGACCCTTATCTCGCTCTGGATCCTCCGCATCCTGTTCCTCGTCCTCATCTACCTGTTCCTTTTCGCGGTCGCCCGGGTGCTCATCCGCGACCTCCGCTCGGCATCGCGGGAGCGATCGGTCGAGCTCGGCCGGCTCATCGTCGTGGCCTCGCCCTCGGCCGAGCCGGCGGTCGGCTCGGTGTTCTCGCTCGACGCGGTGACGACGATCGGCCGCGACGTCAACAACGCGATCGTCGTCGACGACCAGTTCGCCTCGGCGGCGCACTGCGAGCTGACGTTCCGGGGCCGGGCCTGGTTCATCGAGGACCTCGCCAGCACGAACGGGACGCTCTGGAACGGCGAGCCGGTGACCGGCACGGTCCCGCTCGGCTACGGTGACGAGATCCAGCTCGGCGGGACGCGGTTCCGGCTCGAGCGCGGGAGGTCGCGATGACGGTCCGTCCGGCGGCTCTGCCGGCGATCCCGTTGACGGGCATCAGGCCGCGCCTGCGTCGGCGCGAGTCCGTCCTCATCGCGCTCGTCGCGAT
>Ga0335082_10004873_pt1 | contig 14673 bp, 13 predicted proteins | sample Lox_Sample_41_FD_206718 | JGI IMG/M metagenome (GOLD analysis project Ga0335082, IMG submission 206718) | Soil microbial communities from Loxahatchee National Wildlife Refuge, Florida, United States - Lox_Sample_4.1 | ecosystem: Environmental > Terrestrial > Soil > Wetlands | place: USA...
ATCGACGCCAACGGCATACTGCATGTGTCCGCGAAGGACAAAGCCACCGGCAAGGAGAACAAGATCAAGATCCAGGCCTCGAGCGGCTTGAACGAGGCCGAGATCCAGAAAATGGTCAAGGACGCCGAGGCCCACGCCGAAGAGGACCGCAAGGCGCTGGAACTGGTGAATGCACGCAATCAGTGCGAGGCGCTGGTGCACTCGATCAAGAAATCGCTCGCCGAGTACGGCAACAAGCTGGACGCGGGCGAGAAGGAAAAGATCGAAGCGGCGATCAAGGACGCCGAGGCCGTGCTCAAATCCGAGGACAAGGCGGCGATCGACGCCAAGGCGCAGGCGCTGGCCCAGGTGTCGCAGAAACTGGGCGAGAAGATGTATGCCGACGCGCAGGCCGCGGGCGAGAAGGCGGCGCCCGGGGCGAAAGGCGAAGCCAAGGCCGACGAGAGCGAGGTGGTCGATGCCGAATACACCGAGGTCAAGGACGCCAACAAGTAAAGCGCAAAGTGCCGGCCGCTAAGGGGCGAGGAGTGGTACCCTCGCCCCTTTTGCCGTTTGGCACTCGCTACCAACTTCTCACTTTTCAGCGAAACCATGGCTAAGCGCGACTATTACGAAATACTCGGTGTCAATCGCGACGCGGACAAGGACGCGATCAAGAAGGCCTACCGCAAGCTCGCGATGAAGTACCACCCGGACCGCAATCCGGAGGACAAGGGCAAGGGCGCCGAAGAGAAGTTCAAGGAGGCGAAGGAAGCCTACGAAATACTATCCGATGCCGACAAGCGCGCTGCGTACGACCGTTACGGCCACGCCGGCGTCGACCCGTCGGCAGGGGCCGGCGCGCACGGCGCAGGCTTTTCCAATTTCGCCGACGCGTTTGGCGACATTTTCGGGGACATCTTCGGCCAAGCGCGCGGCGGTCGCTCGAGCGTCTATCGCGGCGCCGATCTGCGCTACAACCTGGAAATTTCGCTGGAGGCCGCGGCGCACGGCACCGAAACCAAGATTCGCATTCCCACCATGGATGAATGCGCGACCTGCCACGGATCGGGCGCGAAGCCCGGCACCCAGCCCAAGACCTGCCCCACCTGCAATGGCCAGGGCCAGGTGCGGATGCAGCAGGGTTTCTTCTCGATCCAGCAGGCCTGTCCCAAATGCCACGGCACGGGCAAGGTCATCGCCGAACCCTGCGTCACCTGCCAGGGGGCCGGACGCATCAAGCAGCACAAGACGCTGTCGGTCAAGATTCCTGCCGGTGTCGACGACGGCGATCGCATCCGCCTGAGCGGGGAGGGAGAAGCCGGGGTCAACGGCGGTCCGCCGGGCGACCTGTACGTGCAGCTCCACCTGAAGCCGCACGCGGTGTTCCAGCGCGATCACGACGATCTGCATTGCGAAATGCCCGTCAGTTTCACCGTTGCAGCGCTCGGCGGAGAAATCGAAATTCCGACGCTTTCTGGCTCCGCCAGGATCAAGATCCCGCCCGAAACTCAGAGCGGCAAGATTTTTCGCCTGCGCGGCAAGGGCATCAAAGGCGTGCGCAGCCACGCCCACGGCGACCTGCTCTGCCATGTGGTGGTCGAGACCCCGGTGCACCTCACCGAGCGGCAGAAGGAGCTCCTGCGCGAACTCGAAGCGATCAACGTGAGGGATTCAGACCGGCACAATCCGCGCGCCAAATCGTGGATGGACAAGGTGAAGGAATTCTTCGCGGAATAGCGTAGGATTCATTGGCCTCGCGGCGCCGGCCGACCTTGCGCGCGGCGCCGCTTGAACGGGCGCGGCCCGCGGCCGAAGCTTTGGATGCACGGCCTTCCCCGGGAAGAGAACGACCTAGCTATGCGGTCAGGCGCGGCTCAGGCACGACGCCAGGTCGTTCCCTGCGGAGCATCCTCGAGCACGATGCCGGCATCGAGCAACGCCTTGCGGATGCGGTCGGCGTCGGCGTAGTTCTTGGCTTTCTTGGCGGCAGCGCGAGCTTCGATCATCTGTCCAATTTGGCCGTCGCTAAACGCTGGCGATGGCACGGGAATGTCCGTACGCCCGGTCCCGGTTGCCGCCATTGGCTCCATTCGAACCGCGCCCGACGCCGAGGGTCTCTGCAGAAATTCGGTCGCATCCTGGCCGAGCAGGCCCAGGATCCCGCCCAGCGCCTTGAGCAGGCCCGAGGCCGATGCGGACTTGCTGCGATTCGCTTCGGCCGCAAGTTCGAACAACACCGCGACGGCCTCCGGCGTGTTGAAATCGTCGTCCATCGCCGCGCGGAAACGGCCGGCGTAGGCATCTTTCCAGTCGATTGCCGTAAGCTGCGGCGGAACGTTCTTGAGCGCCGTGTACAAGCGCGTCAGCGCGCTCTTGGCGTCGTCCAGATGCCGGTCGGAATAGTTGAGCGGGCTGCGGTAGTGCGCGCGCAAGATGAAGAAGCGCACCACCTCGGCATCATATTGCTTCAGCACCTCGCGGATAGTGAAGAAATTGCCGAGCGACTTGGACATTTTCTCGTCCTCGACGCGCACGAAGCCGTTGTGCATCCAGTAATTCACGAAGACTTCCCCGTGCGCGCCTTCGGATTGGGCGATCTCGTTCTCGTGGTGGGGAAATTGCAGGTCCTGGCCGCCGCCGTGGATATCGAAATGCGCGCCCAGCAGCGCGCTCGACATGACCGAGCACTCGATGTGCCAACCGGGACGGCCTTCGCCCCAGGGCGAGGGCCACGCTGGCTCGCCCGCCTTCGCACGCTTCCACAGCACGAAGTCGAGCGGGTCGTGCTTGCTCGGATCGGCATCGACGCGCTCGCCCGCCCGCAGTTCGTCCAGCGTCTTGCCCGAAAGCTTGCCGTAACCGGGAAATTTGCGCACGGCGTAGTTGACGTCGCCGCTGTCGGCCTGATAGGCCAGGCCCTTCGCCTGCAGCGCCTCGATCATCTCCAGCATACCCGCTATGTACTGGGTGGCGCGCGGCTCGTAATCGGGCGTCTGCACCCCCAGCGCCGCCGCGTCCTCGTCCATGTAACGGATGAAGCGCGCGGTGAGTTCACCGATGGTCTCGCCGTTCTCAATGGCGCGGCGGATGATCTTGTCGTCGACGTCGGTTATGTTGCGCACGTAGGTAACGTCGTAGGCGCAGGCGCGCAGCCAGCGCTGCACCATGTCGAATACGAGCAACAGCCGCGCGTGGCCCAGGTGGCAATAGTCGTAGACGGTTATGCCGCATACGTACATGCGTACCCTGCCCGGCTCGATCGGGACGAAATCTTGCTTGCGGCGGGCAAGGGTGTTGTATATCTTCAGCATGTGCAAACCGCGGCCCGGATGCAGTCGGCCGCCCCGCGCGCTCCGCGGTAAGACGGCGGCACTACCGAATACCGGCAGCGGCCTCTATTGTGGAGTTTCGGGTGTTGTTGTTAGAATGCAGAGTTAATCCTACTGGCGCGAAAGTATATCACAATGCACTCACTCCTTCGCCGCACCGCCTTCACCCTGAGCCTCGCATTGGCTGCCGCGGCCGTTCGCGCCGATGAGTTGCAGGATATCAATCGAATGATGCGGCAGGGCCAGCTGCCACAATCTCTGGAACGCGTCGACAAGTACCTGGCGGGCAAGCCGCGGGACGCGCAGGGACGGTTTCTGAAAGGGCTGATCCTGACCGAGATGAACCGGCCCAACGAGGCGATCCAGGTATTCCTGAAGCTGTCCGAGGACTATCCCGAGCTGCCCGAACCGTACAACAATCTCGCGGTGCTGTACGCCTCGCAGGGCCAGTATGAAAAGGCCAAGACCGCGCTCGAGAGCTCGATCCGCACGCATCCGAGCTACGCCACGGCGCACGAAAACCTGGGCGATATCTACGCCAAGCTCGCCAGCCAGGCCTACGACAAGGCGCTGCAGCTGGACTCCTCCAACACAGGCGCCAAGACCAAGCTCGCCATGATCGGGGAGTTGATCGGCAGCGGGACGCGCCCCGCCCGCGCCCCCGCACGCGTGGAACCGGTCAAGGTCGCGGAGGCGCCCGCGACGAAAGTGGCGGACACCGTCAAGCCAGGCCCGGTTGCAGGCGCGAAGCCGAGTGCGGAACCCAAGGCGGTGGAATCCAAAGCCGCAGAGCCCAAAGCCGCGGAGCCCAGAGCCATCGAGCCAAAAGCGACCGAGGCGAACGCGGCCAAACCCGGCGAAAGCAAGAGCGCCGAGACCGACGCACTGCTGAAGGCCGTGCGCGCCTGGGCTGGCGCCTGGGCCAAGAAGGACGTCCCTGCCTACCTCGCGCATTATGCAAGGGATTTCAAGACACCCAACGGCGAATCGCGCGCCGAGTGGGAGAAACAGCGCAATCAGCGCATCAGTGCGCCGAAGAAGATCGAAGTCGACGTGGTCGCACCCAAGGTCAGCTTGAATGGCGACAACGCAGCGAGCGTGACCTTTCGCCAGGTCTACCGGTCCGACGTAGTCAAGGCAGCGGGAACCAAAACGCTGGAAATGGTCAAAACCGAAGGGAAATGGCTAATTCGTGAAGAGCGGGTCAACTAACTGATGCAGTTGCGGCGCGGTTTCTCCAATTCCGTACTCGCCGGGACCCTGGTCCTTGCCAGCGCCGCCCTTCTTTCCCCCCTTCCGTCCCGGGCAGACGCGAACACCGACGACCTGCTCGGCAAGGTATTCGAGGAGATCGAGAGCAACCACCTCGACCTCGCGCTCAAGCACGTCGAATCCCTGCTCCAGGCCAAACCCAATTTTCGCCTGGCGTACCTGATCAAGGGTGACCTGCTGCTCGCCCGCGGGCGCGCGCTCACGACCTTCGGCAACGCCCCTCAGGGATCGAGCCGGCAACTCGATGACCTGCGCGCCGAAGCGCTGGTCCGTCTGCATGCATACCGCGACCGCCCGCCGCAGGACCGGGTGCCGCGTTACCTGATGCAGCTGCGCGGCGATCAGCGCTATGCCATCGTCGTCGACAACAAGCGCTCGCGCCTGTACCTCTACCAGAATGAGAACGGACGGCCCCGCTTCGTCGCCGACTATTACATCAGCACCGGCAAGCGCGGCGGCGAGAAGACTCGCGAGGGGGACGAGAAAACGCCCATCGGCGTCTACCACGTGACCGCCAGCCTGCCGCGCAACAAGCTATCCGATTTTTACGGCAGCGGCGCGTTTCCGATCAGCTATCCCAACGAATGGGACCGGCGCCATGGCCGCAACGGCCACGGCATTTGGCTGCACGGCACGCCCAGCGACACCTACAGCCGCGCGCCGCGCGCCAGCAACGGCTGCGTGGTACTGGCCAACGCAGACCTCGACGCCCTGTCGAAGAAGCTGCAGATCGGGCTCACGCCCGTCATCATCAGCGAACAGGTCGAATGGCTCTCGCTGGATGACTGGAACGCCGAGCGCAATGCGCTCAATACCGAAATCGAGCGCTGGCGCAGCGACTGGGAAAGCCGCGATACCGAGCGCTATCTGACCCACTACTCGAAGAAATTTTCCACCGGCCGGGAAAATTTCGCGGATTGGGCGCGGCACAAACGCGAGGTCAACGCCGGCAAGAGTTGGATCAAGCTGAGTCTTTCCAATTTCAGCATGTTCCGCAATCCCGGCAAGGACGAACTGGTAATGGTGACATTCGACCAAAATTACCGCTCGAACAACCTGTCCAATACGATGAAGAAGCGTCAATACTGGACCAAGGAAGGCGGCAAGTGGCGCATCGTCTACGAGGGTGCGGGGTAATCCTCGGGCGCGGCCGTTGCTCCAGGGCATTCGGCGCGGCGCATTACCCGGGGCGCTGCGCGGCATCAATTGCGGGCATGTCCCGCCCACATCGATGTGTACCAAAATCTATTCGAATTGAAAGGCTGAAAACATGCGATCTCTCCGGCTTCTGACATTGGCACTGCTGCTCTGGTCCGTCCAGGCGTTAGCCGTCAACCCGATCGTCGAAATGAAGACCAGCGCCGGTCCGGTCCGCATCGAACTCTACGCCGACAAGGCGCCCAAATCAGTCGCCAATTTTCTGCAATATGTAAAGGACGGCTTCTATGACGGACTCGTGTTTCACCGCGTCATCGACGGCTTCATGATTCAGGGTGGCGGCTACTATCCCGATCTCAGGGAAAAAAAGGCCAACCACCCTCCAGTCGAGAATGAGGCCGGCAACGGACTCAGGAATGAGGTCGGCACCCTGGCAATGGCGCGCACCTCCGATCCGCAATCGGCGCGCGCGCAGTTCTTCATCAACGTGGCCGACAATGCATTTCTCAATTTTCGCGAACCGAGCGCAGCAGGCTTCGGTTATGCGGTGTTCGGCAAGGTAACCACGGGCATGGATGCAGTAATGCGCATCGCTCAAATGCCCACCGGCCCGGCGGGACCTTTCCCCAAGGACGTGCCGCAGCAGCCCGTCGTCATCCAATCCATCACCCTCCTTTCGGATAAATAGCGAGCACATCATGGTCAAATTGCACACCAACCACGGCACCATTACGCTGGAACTCGATGCGGCCAAGGCCCCCAGGACGGTCGAGAACTTTCTTGCCTATGTCCGAAGCGGGCATTACGACAACACGGTGTTCCATCGCGTTATCGACGGTTTCATGATTCAAGGCGGCGGCTTCGCCCCGGGGATGCGGCAAAAGCCGACCCAGGCGCAGATCGAGAACGAGGCGAACAACGGCCTCAAGAACAAGCGCTACACGGTCGCCATGGCGCGCACGTCGGATCCGCATTCCGCCAGCGCGCAGTTCTTCATCAACGTCAAGGACAACAACTTCCTCGACCATAGCGCGCCGACGCCTCAGGGTTGGGGCTATTGCGTATTCGGCAAAGTGGTCGAGGGCATGGACGTCGTGGACAGGATCACGGGCGTGAAAACCGGCAGCCGTGGCATGCATCAGGATGTCCCCAGCGAAGACGTGGTGCTGGAACGCGCCGAGGAAATATGAACACCCGGGCAGCGGTCAGGGCACCGGGCGTGAGGTTGCGCGGGTGTGCCCTCTGATATCGGTGTTGCGTTCTCCGCGCCGCGCTCGCTGCCCCGCTTGAGCACCCTGTTCATCTCCGACCTGCATCTTTGCGCCAACCGGCCGCAAGGCAATCGCAGCTTCTTCGCCTTTCTCGAACATGAGGCGCGCAGCGCGCGCTCTCTCTACATCCTGGGCGACCTGTTCGAGTACTGGGTCGGCGACGACGACCTGGAAGACCCGTTCAATGCTTCGGTGGTCGCGGCCCTCGCCCGGTTGGTCGCCGCAGGCGTCCCGACCTTTCTGATGCACGGCAACCGTGATTTCGTCATCGGCGGAGTCTTCGCGCGCGCCAGCGGCGTGACGCTGCTGCCCGATCCCAGCCTGGTCAAGCTCGATGGCCAAGACGTGCTGCTGATGCACGGCGATACCCTGTGCACGCTCGATCTGGATTACCAGGCGTTCCGGCGCGAGGCGCGCAGCCAGGCGTGGATTGAAGGATTTCTGCGCCAGCCCCTGGCCAGTCGCAAGGCCGCGGTCGAGGCGCTGCGCAGCAGGAGCGAGCAGGAGAAGCGCGGCAAGCCCGCCGAAATCATGGATGTCGCGCCGGACGAGGTCGAGGACGTGTTGCGACGCTACGGCTACCCGCGCCTGATCCACGGTCACACGCACCGCCCCGCCCGCCATGTGCATTCGATCGACGGCCATGTGTGCGAACGCTGGGTGCTGGCGGATTGGTACCGGGGCGGCAGCTATCTCGCCTGCGACGCATCGGGCTGCCGCGCCCTGCAACTGAGCGCGCGCTAACCCTCCATGGAACGACCTGCTCTGGCCCGACCTAGGCAGGCAAGGGGAGCCACGCCCAGGCGGCAATAACGGCTCCAAACGAACCTGCAGAATTACCTATAGGTCGCGACTCACGCGAGACCCCGGTCAAGATCCGCCTGTATGTCGCCGAGCGCCTCCAAGCCGACTGCCACGCGCAGCAAACCCTCGCCGATTCCTGCCGCCTGGCGCGCTTCGGCGCTGATGCGACCGTGGGTGGTCGTCGCCGGATGGGTGATCGTCGTCTTGGTATCGCCCAGATTGGCGGTAATCGAAATCATGCGCGTCGCGTCCACCACGCGCCATGCGGCGTCGCGCCCCCCCTTTACCTCGAACGAAACCACCGCCCCGCCCAGACGCTGCTGCTTTTGCGCAAGCGCGTACTGCGGATGGGAAGGCAGTCCGGGGTAGTACACGCGCTCGACGCCCGGGCGCCGTTCCAGCCACTGGGCCAGCTGCAGCGCGGCCTGCGACTGCGCGTCCATGCGTATGCGCAGCGTTTCCAGGCCCTTCAACAGCACCCATGCGTTGAACGGTGAAAGGCTCGGGCCGGCAGTGCGCAGGAAACCGTAGATCCCGTCCATTACCGCGCCGCGCGGACCGACCACCGCTCCGCCGAGCACTCTGCCCTGTCCATCCAGATACTTGGTCGCCGAATGTATCACCAGATCGGCGCCGAGCTGCAGCGGCCGCTGCAGGGCCGGCGTGCAGAAGCAGTTGTCCACCGCCAGCAGCGCGCCCGCGCCCCTGGCCACCGCCGCCATGGCCTCGATATCTGAAATTTCGGTGAGCGGATTGGAAGGCGTCTCCAGAAACAACAGTCTGGTGTTCGCGCGCAGCGCACCCTCCCACGCCGCGATATCGGCGCCGCTGACGAAGGTAGTCTCCACGCCGAACTTGGCCATGATGTTGGAAAACAGCTGCAATGTGGAGCCGAACACGCTGGCCGAGCACAGCACATGATCCCCCGCCTTGAGCACGGCCATCGCCGTCGCCAGGATGGCGGACATGCCCGACGCGGTGGCGACGCAGGCCTCGGCGCCTTCGAGGGCAGCCAGGCGCTCCTGGAACGCGCTTACCGTGGGATTGGTGAAGCGCGAGTAGATGTTGCCGGCCTCGCCGCCGGTAAAACGCGCCGCCGCCTGGGCCGCGTTCTCGAATACGAAGCTCGAGGTTAGATACATGGCCTCTGAGTGTTCGCCGAACTGGCTGCGGTGGATACCGGTGCGCAACGCCAGGGTATCGAATTCGCTTGTGTCTGCCATCATTTCACCCGTATAAAATGCAAAAAACCCGCTCAGCTTTAGCTAAGACGGGTTTCCCACGCTTTAGCTGCATTTGTTTGCCGGGTCGATAGCACCTGGAACCGGCGGCGCCCGCAAGCTATGCTTCAAATCGGCGCCATGTCACGTTACTACCGTGACCGGGGATTGTCAAATCCTAGAGGATGTACGGCATGCATCGATGCGCGCGTCCGGCACGCCGTGCGGCGGAGTCATGATTGAACTACCTGCGCGAGTATCTTGCGCGGGTGCTTCCTGCTAATCGGCTTCCACCAGCCCCAGATCCAGCTGCGTGCTTGGCGCCTCCTCGGTCGATTCGCCGCGTGCGCAATTGCGGTGATTCTCCACGCTGTCGAGGTACTCGCGCGTGACGTCGCCGGTGATGTAGTTGCCATCGAAGCAGGAGGTTTCGAACTGGGTCAGCCGCGGGTTCGCCTCGCTCACCGCGGCCTTGAGCGCGTTCAGATCCTGGTAGATGAGCGCGTCGGCGCCTATTTCGCGGGCAATCTCCTCGTCGCTGCGGCCGTTGGCGATCAATTCCTGGCGTGTCGGCATGTCGATGCCGTACACGTTGGGATAGCGCACCGGCGGCGCGGCCGAGGCGAAAAACACCCGGTTGGCGCCGGACTCGCGCGCCATCATCACGATCTCGTGGCTGGTGGTGCCACGTACGATGGAGTCGTCGACCAGCAGCACGTTCTTGCCCTTGAATTCCATCGCCACCGCGTTGAGTTTCTGCCGCACCGATTTCTTGCGCTCGCGCTGGCCGGGCATGATGAAGGTGCGGCCGATATAGCGATTCTTGACGAAGCCTTCGCGGTAGGACAGGCCGAGGTTCAGCGCCAGCTGCATCGCGCTGGGACGGCTGGAATCCGGAATCGGGATCACCACGTCAATGTCCAGGTGGGAGTACTGGTTCCTGATTTTCGCCGCCAGCTGCTCGCCCATGTGCAACCGCGTCTCGTACACCGACACCCCGTCCATCAGCGAATCCGGGCGCGCGAGGTAGACATACTCGAATATGCACGGGTTGAGCGAGGTCTTCGGCGCGCACTGGCGGCTGAAGAAATTGCCGTCTTCGTCGATGAACACGGCCTCGCCCGGCGCGACGTCGCGCACGATCTGGAAGCCGAGGGTATCCAGGGCTACGGATTCCGACGCAACCAGATATTCGTAACCGTTTCCCGTGTCGGTGCGCCCGATCACCAGCGGTCGTATTCCATACGGGTCGCGGAATGCGAGCAGACCATAGCCCGCGATCATCGCCACCACCGCGTAGGCGCCGCGGCAGCGCCGGTGCACCGCGGCCACCGCGGCAAAAATTGTCTGCGGATCGAGCTTGTAGTTGGTCGATGCCTCCTGCAGTTCGTGCGCCAGCACGTTAAGCAGCACCTCCGAGTCGGAATTGGTGTTGATGTGGCGCAGGTCCTGGCGGAACATCTCCTGCTTGAGGCTGTCCGAATTGGTGAGATTGCCGTTATGGCCGAGCACGATGCCAAACGGCGAGTTTACGTAGAACGGCTGCGATTCCGCGGCGCTGGACGCGGAGCCCGCGGTGGGGTAGCGGCAATGGGCAATGCCCATGTTGCCAGGCAGCGCGCGCATGTTGCGAGTGTGGAACACGTCGCGCACCAGGCCGCCGCCCTTGTGCATGTGGAAGGTCTGTCCCAGGGCGGTGGCGATTCCGGCGGCATCCTGGCCGCGATGCTGCAGCACCAGCAGCCCGTCATAGAGCAACTGGTTCACCGGAGCCCTTGCCACTACACCGAGAATCCCGCACATGGCTTCACCTGTAACGGATGCGTTGCGCCAAATCTTTCGGCAGCGCCGGCTTCGCCGCCAGCACAGCAGTCTCGACCGGCCCGGAAAGCGCCGCGTCGCGCCAGAAAGGCTCTTTCGGCAAATTGGTCAGTCCGGCTAACATTACTCCGACAAAAACGATCAATGCCCCGCGCACCAAACCGAACAAAGCGCCTACGGCCCGGTCCGTGAATCCCAGTCCAGCCGCGTGAAACAGTTTCGCCAGCAGCAATCCAATCAATCCGGACAACAACAGCACACCGAGAAAGATCACCACATACGCCACGACCGCGCGCAGCGTCAGCGACAGACCCGTCGGCAGCCAACGCGCGAGATCCTGCGCGAACAGGCCCGACAGGATCAAGGCCGCGATCCACCCCGCCAGGGCCGTGATTTCTCTCACCACCCCTCGAAACACTGCCAACGCCACCGACAGGCCAAGAACGGTGACGACGGCGTAATCGAACCACGTCATCGGCTCGCGACGGCGCCCGGCTTGAGTCCCATCGCCTCCAGCTTGGCACGCGCCTTCTCGGCGGCTTCCTTGCTCGCAAATGGGCCGGCGCGCACGCGCGTCAAGTCGCCCTTGCCGGTCTTGACCGGCTCAGTATAAGACTTTAGCCCGGCCGCTGACAGCTTGCTGCGCAGCTGCGCGACGTTTTTCTTATCCGCAAAAGCGTCCAATGGCACGACCCAGGCCTCGTCGCTGAGCGCTGCCCGTGCGCGCAGCTCTTCCGCCTTGTCCGGCGCCGCAACGGCCTCGCGCGCAGCATCCGGCTGCGGCTTGCTCGACGGAACGATCGCCTTGACCGGCGGCGCTTCCGGGCTGACCGGTGCGGTCTCGGTCTTCTTTTCGGACGGCGGTGCTATAACGCGTGGATTGAATCCGGCTGACTCCTGGCTGGGAATCTCTACGCTGAGCGGCGGGCCGGCGGGGCCGGGCTCCTTGTCCAGGACGAGCGGCAGAACGATGATCGCGAGGGTGACCAGGGCGATGGCGCCGACCAGACGGCGCCGGGCTCGCCGTTTCAGCTGCAAGGCTTCTTCGCTCTCGGCCATCTAGGTCCTGTGAAAAATGCGCATTGGGGCATGCCCCGCCGCATCCTCCCCCGGGCGTCAGGCGCCGCTTCAAAGACGCCTGAACCGGCCTTAGGGCCGTTCCCGGGCGCCGATCACTTCGGCCACGGTGTGAAAGGATCCAAACACGACAATTCTATCATTTTCAGCGGCGTCGCTGCGCGCGGCCGCGTAGGCCTTGGCCGCGGTTTCGAACTCGCGCACCGCCTCCACCCCGGCCTCGCGTAACACCTGCGCCAGGACAGCTGCCGGCGCGCCGCGCGGGGGCGGCAGAGTGCAGACGTACCAGCGGTCGATGCGTTTTGCCAGCGGGCGCACCACGCCGGCAATGTCCTTGTCGCGCAACATGCCGAAAACTGCCGCGGTGCAGGAGCATGGCCCCAGATCGGCAAGATTTTGCGCGAGTACCGCAGCCGCCTGCGGATTGTGTCCCACATCCAGCACCAGTACCGGGTGCTCCGGCAACACCTGGAAGCGTCCCGGCAATTCCGCCGCGGCCAAACCCTGGCGCAGGTGCTGCAGGGACGCCGGCAAGCGCCCGCTCAGCGCATCCAATGCCACCAACGCCGCGCTCGCGTTCTGCAGCTGGATTTCGCCGCGCAGTACCGGGTAAGGTAGCCCAGGCGTCCGGCCTGCCGGTCCCCAGAACGTCCACGTCCCGCGCTGCCTCTCCCAGCCGAAATCCTGTCCGATGCGCAGCAGGCGGGCGCCCACCGCCCCGGCGTGCGCGAGCAGCGACGCCGGCGGATCTGGATCGGCGACGACCGCCGGTTTTCCGGCGCGGAATATGCCGGCCTTTTCCCGGCCGATCGCCTCGCGCGTGGCGCCAAGGTAATCCATGTGATCGAGGCCGACGCTGGTTACGATCGCGCAATCCGCGTCGAAGGCATTCACCGCATCCAGGCGCCCGCCCATGCCGACCTCGAGCACCAGCACGTCGACATCGCTGCGCAGGAAAAGATCCATCGCGGCAAGCGTGCCGAATTCGAAATAGGTCAGACGCGTATCGCCGCCCGCCTCGCTTCTGGCCGCCTCCACCCGCGCGAATGCGGCGGCGAGCGACGCGTCGTCGGCCTCCCGCCGCGCGAGGCGCACGCGTTCGTTGTAGCGCAACAGGTGCGGCGACGCATACAGCCCGACACGGTACCCCGCCGCCGAGAGCGCGGCCTCCAGCATGGCGCAGGTCGAGCCTTTTCCGTTCGTGCCGGCGACGGTGATGATCGGCACCTTCGGCGCGAGGCCCATCGCGTCACGCACGCGCGCGACCCGTTCCAGCCCGAGCGCAATCGTCTGCGGATGCTGGTGCTCGATGTAGGCCAGCCAGCCCGGCAGATCCTCCGGGGGGTCATTGTGCATTGGCGATCGCGCGCAAATCATACGCAGCGGTGGGCGGAAATACGGAGGAGCCGCGATGGCATGCCGGCTTTTGCTCTTGCCGGCCGCGACCGAACGTCACCGCACGCTCCGGCGCTTCAGGCGCTTTCGGGTGCAATGCGCATGAGCAACGCGATCAGCTGCGCCAGCCTGTCGCGCATCTGGCGCCGGTCGACGATCATGTCGATCGCGCCTTTCTCCAGCAGGAATTCGGCGCGCTGGAAGCCTTCGGGCAGCTTTTCGCGCACCGTCTGCTCGATCACGCGCGGCCCGGCGAAGCCGATCAGCGCCCTCGGCTCGGCGATGATCACGTCCCCGAGCATGGCGAAACTCGCCGACACGCCCCCCATGGTGGGGTCGGTGAGCACCGAAATGAAGGGCAGCTTGCGCGCCGCGAGCTGCGTCAGCACGGCCGTGGTCTTGGCCATTTGCATCAGCGACAGCAGGCCTTCCTGCATGCGCGCCCCACCGGTCGCCGTGAAACAGACGAAAGGCAGGTTTTGTTCCACACACACATGCGCGCCGCGTACGAAGCGCTCGCCCACCACCGAACCCATCGATCCGCCCATGAATTCGAACTCGAATACCGCCACCACCAGCGGAATGTTCTTGATCGCGCCCTGGATCACGATCAGCGCGTCTGTTTCGCCGGTCTGCCGCTGCGCCTCCGCGAGACGGTCGGAATAGCGTTTGCTGTCCTTGAACTTGAGCGAGTCGATCGGCACTACCTCGGCGCCGATTTCGAACCGGCCTTCCGGGTCGAGCAGCATGTCGACGCGCGCGCGCGCCGACAGGCGATTGTGATAATTGCACTTGGGACAGACATTGAGGTTCTTCTCAAGGTCGGTGGCATACAAGACGGCATCGCAGGAGCCGCATTTGATCCACAAACCCTCCGGCACGGCACGCTTGCTCGGGCCGATCGAGCGGTTTATTTTCGGCGGCAGCAGCTTCTGCAACCAGCTCATCGTGCGTCCAGCGCCTCGCGAATCCCCAGCATGAACCGGCTCGCACGCGCTACCTGCTCCCCGGGCGGGGCAGTTTCCATTTGCTGGATGATGGCGCTGCCGATGACCACCGCATCAGCGAACTCCGCCACGGCTTTGGCGGTAGCCGCGTCGCGAATGCCGAACCCCACGCCCACGGGTAAGCTGGTCTGACTGCGTATTCTCGGAATCTTCTGCGCAACCTCGGCGAGGTCCAGGTGCCCTGCCCCGGTCACTCCTTTGAGGGAAACGTAATACAGGTAGCCGCTTGCAAGCCGCGCCACCTGGGACATGCGCGCATCGCTGGAGGTCGGCGCGAGCAGGAAAATCAGGTCCATGCCGCAGCTGCGCACAAGTTCGGCAAAGTCGGCGCACTCCT
>Ga0335082_10004874_pt1 | contig 14670 bp, 11 predicted proteins | sample Lox_Sample_41_FD_206718 | JGI IMG/M metagenome (GOLD analysis project Ga0335082, IMG submission 206718) | Soil microbial communities from Loxahatchee National Wildlife Refuge, Florida, United States - Lox_Sample_4.1 | ecosystem: Environmental > Terrestrial > Soil > Wetlands | place: USA...
GCCGTGGTTCAACCGGTAGGCGAAATCCACCCGGATCGGCCCGATGATCGTCTTGTAGCGGAGCCCGAAGCCCACCGCGTACTGCATCATCGGCCCCACGTCGTGGAAGTCGAACGAGCCCACGCTCACGAAGCCGGCGTCGAGGAACACCGCCAGCGTGAGATCCCCGATGAGCTTGTAGCGAAGCTCGATCGAGCTGTCCCAGATCCCATCCCCGCCCACCGGGACGTAGCTGCCCTTCAGCTCCGGCGTCCCGAGGTTGCCCACCAGCGGATGGGTGGGCAGCGCGTTGTTGTCCGGGACGGGGAGCAGGGGCGACAGCCGGCGGCTCCCGAAGCCGCGGTGGAAGGTCCCTCCGCCGGAGAAGAAGCGAGCGGTGATCGGGCTGGTCTGGTGCGAGAGCAGGGTGCCGATCCGGAGCTTCCCCGCGAGGGTGAACTTGCCCCACGAGGTGTACGCCCGCAGGTCGGGGAACAGCCGGGTGTAGGTGTAGTCGCCGCCGAGGAACCCCCCTCCCTGCTGGATGCCGAGCGAGAGGAACCAGCCCTCGCGTGGGTCGAGCTTGTCGTCCCGCCGGTCCCACTCGATGAGCAGCTCGAGGTAGGAGAGGACGACGTAGCAGCTGGGGGTCTCGGGGGTGAGGTTGCAGCCGTAGGCGAGCGACGGCGCGCTCCCGGTGAGCCCGTTGGTGACCCCGGTGATCCGGTCGATCTCCAGGTTGTACGAGGGGTAGATCCGGAAGCTGGTGTGCGGCTGCCAGACGATGCCGGTCCTGCCCCGGCCGCCCCAGTATCCGTAGGCCTCCTCCAGGTTCTTGTAGACCTCGACCGAGCTGATCCACCGGAAGTCGCGGCCGGGAAACCGCGGCTGCTCGAACTCGGCGAAGAGATCGAAGATCGGCGCCTGCTGGCTGACGTTCCACAGCGCCGGAAGGAACGCCCAGCCCGCCTTCGCCCTCAGGGTGAGCTTGCGGAGATCGCCCAGGAAGTTCCGGTCCACGTACTCGGAGATCAACCGGTACTCCTGGCGGACCGGGTCGATCCCCACGCCCCCGCCGTAGCGGAGCGTGTGGAAGGGGGACTCGCGCACGTCGACGATCACCGGGACGACCGCCTGGGTCTTGTCCGGGGTCCCGGTGGTGACCTTCACCGCCCCGAAGACGCCCATCTGGAAGACGCGCCGCTGGGCCTCGTCCATCGCCCGGTCGCTGAACCAGTCGCCCTTGCGGATGGCGCCCTCGGCCTGGTCGATGATGAAGCGGACCTGCACCGAGGGCCGCGGGCCGGTCGCCACGAAGATGTTCCCGAACTTGTACCGGAGGCCGGGGTTGCAGACGATCCGCAACCGGGCGGTCTGATCGGTGGTCTCGACGAACGCCTCCCCGCCGACCTCGGCCTCGGCATAGCCCATCGAACGCAGCGCCTGCAGGACCTCGCGCTTCACGCCCTCCCACCGCTGCTCCCGCAGGATGTCCCCCACCTTGACCGAGATGCTCCGGCGGATGCGCCTCTGGAAGTCGCCCGGCAGCTCGTCGAGCCCCTCGAGGTCGATGCGGGAGATGCGGGTGGCCTTTCCCTCCTCGACCTTGACCTCGAGCGCGACGCCCTCTCCCTCCTGCCGCACCTCCTCGTCGACCACCTTCGCCTGGTAGAAGCCCTGGGCCTGGTAGTACCGCTCGATGCGGCGGAGATCGGCCTGCCAGGCGATGGGATCGAAGTAGGGGACGGGCGCGAAGGGCCACCAGGAGGGACCGGTGGTGAGCAGGTGGTCCTCGATGTCCCCGGCGGAGACCTGGCTCGTCCCCTGGATCTTCAGGGAGCGGACGGGCGGCTCGTCCGGCTTCTGCTTCCCTGCGCAGCCGGAGAGGCCCAGCGCGAGCAGCGCCCCCAGGACCTGCGCTCGCCTCCGGCTCATGCCCGGCCGAGACGGTTCGCCGCGCGGGTGAGGGCGGAGAGCCGCTCGGCCGCGGTGCGGATCTCCGGCTGAGCGCCGAGCTGCTCCACCGGGGCGGAGATCCGGTACGCCCAGTTGGCGTCCTGCACCGAGCCGGGCAGGTTGATCCGCTCGATCTCGCCGAGCACGTCCTGCCAGGGCAGCACGCAGAGGCTGGAGGCGGCGTGCTCGGCGGTGGCGAGCAGCCGGGTGTGCACCTCCGGGGTGAACTCGGCGGGGGGAGGACGGAGGCCCGCGAACTCCGGCCAGCCCTCCGCCGCGGCGGCGCGCTCCGGCGGCTCCAGGGCCTCCCACCACTCGCGAAGGGTCTCGGTGTCGTGCGTTCCGGTGGTGACCAGGGAGACGGTGGGGAACTCGTGCGGGTTCCGGTAGACCCGCTCGTCCTTCTCCCACCGCAGCACGCGGTAGCCGGGGATGTGCAGCTCGGCCAGCGTCCTGCGCACGAACGGAGGAACGACGCCGAGGTCCTCGGCGACGATGCCGCTGCCCTCGGAGAGCAGCCGGAAGATCCGCTCTCCCAGCCGTCGCTGCTCCTCCTCCTCCGCCGGGAGGAAGCGGCCCCTGGGCGTCCTCGCGTCGCGGATGTACTGGCGGAAGTAGCCGACCGCGTGGTCCACGCGGCGCAGGTCGTAGTCCGCGGCGGCGTGGAGGGCCCGGAGGCGGAGCCAGCCCCAGTCGTCCTGCTCGATCGCCCGGAAGTCGAAGTAGGGCAGCCCCCAGTCCTGGCCGCTGTCGGAGAACTCGTCCGGCGGCACCCCCAGCCGGGCATCGCGGCGGAGGAAGCGGGGATTGGCCCAGGTGTCCGCGCTGTCCTGCCCGATGATGAAGGGCTCGTCTCCGGCGAGGAGCACCCCCTCGGCGCGCGCCGTCTCCCGGACGCGGTTCCACTGCTCCTGGGCCACGAACTGGAGCCAGGCGTGGAAGCGCACCCGGTTCGCCAGCCGCTCCGCGGTGGAGGCCAGCGCCTGGGGCTGCCGCTCGCGTACGCCCCGGGGCCATTCCCACCAGGGGCGTTGCTCCTGGTCCTCGGCCATGGCGGCGTAGAGGGCGTAACTGTCCAGCCACACCGCGCTGTCCCGCCGGTAGGCCTCGAACCGTCCGGAGCGATCTCCCCCCTGCTCCTCGAAGCGGCGGAAGGCGAGCCAGAGCGCGTTCCACTTCACCCGGAACACGGACGGGTACTTCACCCGGTGGGCGGCCCGCGCTTCCTCGAGCAGCCAGCGCTCCTCGTCGGAGAGGGTCGACAGCCCGCCCGCATCCCGGTACTCGGGGAGGGACTGCAGATGGATGAACAGCGGATTGAGGCCGAAGGCGCTCCGGGTGGCGTAGGGGCTCGCGTCGCCCCGGGCGGTGGGAAGGAGCGGCAGCACCATCCACAGGCGCTGCCCGGCCCCGCGCAGGAAGCGGATCCACGCTCCGGCGGCGCCGAAGTCGCCGATCCCGAAGTCCTCGTGGCTGCGAAGCGAGAACAGGGGAAGCAGCACGCCCGAGACGCGACCGGTGTCGAACATGGTCGCCCGAATCTGCACCGAAGCCACCTCGAGGCAATCGAGCCCGCGCCGGGGAGCAGGGCGTGGCCTGGACAGTGAACATACGCGGGAGCCCGGCCCGTCCGCTTCCACATTCCTTCTACGCTCGGCCCGCCCGGGTGGTGGCGCGCGCGCTGCTGGGGAAGGTCCTGGAGCACCGGGGTCTCCGGGGGCGCATCGTGGAGACGGAGGCCTACGTCGGCGAGCACGACCTGGCCTGCCACGCCGCCCGGGGACGCACGGCGCGGACGGAGATCCTCTGGGGGCCGCCGGGGCGCGCCTACGTGTACTTCGTCTACGGGATGCACTGGTGCTTCAACGCCGTCACCGGCCGCGAGGGCAGGGCGGGGGCGGTCCTGGTCCGCGGGCTCGAGTCGCTGGAGGGGCTCGACGCTCGGGTGCGGCTCGACGGACCGGCCCGGCTCTGCCGGGCGCTGGGGATCACCGGCGCGCAGAACGGAGCGGATCTGGAACGCTCGGCGCTCCGGATCCTGGATGGCCCGGCGCTCCCGGGCAGGGAGGTGGTCCGGGGGCCCCGCATCGGCGTGGACTACGCGGGGGAATGGGCGGGACGTCCCCTGCGCTTCTGGGTCCGGGACAGCCCGGGGGTCAGCCGCGTCCCGGCGCGGGGCAGGCGAGGTCAGTCGCGCGCCATACGATGACGGTCCCATGGCGATCCCTCGTCGGCGAGGAGCGCGATGGACGAACCGGACATCGACCTCGAGATCCCCCAGTGCAGCCACTGCGGGGTGAGCCTGCTCACGTCGGATCAGCCGCAGGCCAGCCTGGTCGTCTGCGCCGACGGCTGCGTGCTGCACTGGTACTGCGCCTACCCGGAGGGTGAGAGCGCGAACACCGGCCTGCGCCACTGCCCGTCCTCGCACGAGCACCTCGACGTCGGATGGTGAGGGGCGGCCCGGCCGCCGGGCGGGCGCCGGGGGGAGGTGGCGACCGGTGGGCGGTCGGCGGGGCCGCGGCAGTGGTAGACCCCCGAGCCCCGTGGTCCTGCTCCGGAGGTCGTCCTCGCCCATGCGCGCCACGCTCCTCGCCATCCTCTGCGCGGTCGCATCGGTCGGCTGCGAACGGAAGCAGTCCTCCGCCGGGAGCGCCGCGCCCCCCCGGGAGCAGAGCGTGCCGGACGGTTCGGGCCCGCTGCTGATCGGCGTCGTCGGCGCGCTCACCGGTCCCGAGGCGCACTTCGGGCTGGAGACCCGAAACGGGGTCCAGCTCGCGATCGAGGAGGTCAACGCCGCCGGGGGGGTGCAGGGCCGGCCGCTCGCCCTCCGGGCCTACGACTCGCAGGGCCGCTCGGAGGAGGCGGCGAACGCGATGACCCGGCTGGCCACTCAGGACCGGGCGCTCCTCGTGATCGGCGAGAACCAGAGCAGCAACACCCTGGCCATGGCCCCCGCCGCGGCGAGGAGCGAGGTCCCCCTCGTCTCCCCGTCGTCCACCAATCCCCGGGTGACCTCCGAGGGCGGGCCCTACGTCTTCCGGGTCTGCTTCACCGACACGTTCCAGGGCGAGCTGCTGGCCCGGTACGCCCGGGAGCAGCTCCACGTCGAGCGGGTGGCGATCCTGGTGGACCAGCGAAGCGACTACGCGGTGGGCCTCGCCCGGGTGTTCGCCGGTCGCTTCGGGGCGCTCGGCGGGAAGGTGGTCTCGGAGGAGGCGTATGCCCGCGGGGACTCCGACTTCCGGGCGCAGCTCACCCGGGTGAAGGCGGAGCGCCCCGAGGTCATCTTCATCCCCGGCTACTACAGCGACGTCGGGCCCCTGGCGCGGCAGGCGCGCGAGCTCGGGATCCGGGCCACGCTGCTCGGGGGCGACGGCTGGGACTCCGGTGGGCGGCTGGCGGAGCTGGGGGGCTCCGCGGTGGAGGGCGCGCTCTACTCGTCGCACTTCGCCGCGGACAATCCCGGCCAGCGGGTGCAGGGGTTCCTCGCCCGGTACAGGGCCCGCTTCGGCCACCTGCCCGATGCGCTGGGCGCGCTGGGCTACGACGCCGCCCGGGTGGGGATCGACGCGCTCCGCAGATCGAGTGGCGCCGGCGGGCCGATGCTCCGGGAGCAGATCGCCAGGACCCGGGACTTCGACGGCGTCACCGGTCGCATCACCCTCGGCCCGGACCGCAACGCCGTGAAGTCCGCGGTGATCGTGAAGCTGGTGAAGGGGGAGCCGACGTTTGCCGCCGAGGTGTCGCCCTAGCCCTGCTTGACCTCCGCGCGGAGCCCTGACACACACCTCCCCCTCGATGACGGACACCAGCGTCGAGGAGGACCGCGCTCTGCTGGCCCGTGCACAGGCCGGGGACATGTCCGCCTTCGAGTCCCTGGTGGGACGCCACGAGGAGAAGGTCTACGGGCTCGCCCTCCGGATGACCCGGAGCGAGGCGGACGCGGCGGAGATCACCCAGGACACCTTCCTCTCCGCCTACCAGCACCTCGGCGAGTTCCGCGGCGAGGCGGCGTTCGGCAGCTGGGTGCACCGCATCGCGGCCAACAACGCGCTGATGCGGCTGCGGCGCCAGAAGGTGCTGGACATCGTCAGCGACGAGCTGGCCGGACCGGAGTTCACCGACCGGGGGAGCCTGGCCGAGGTGCCGGAGACCGACTGGAGCCGTCGCGCGGACGACAAGGTGCTCGACGACGAGCTGGGGCGGGCCATCCAGGTGGCGACCGACTCCCTCCCCGAGGGGTACCGGGAGGTCTTCCTCCTCAAGGACGTGGAAGGGCTCTCCTATGAGGAGATCTCGCAGATGGTGGGCATTTCCGTACCTGCGGTGAAGAGCCGCCTCCACCGGGCGCGGCTCGCGCTGCGAGAGGCGATCGACGCCTTTTACAAAGAAGTGTGAAACGCGGGGGCGTCCCGGGCATCATTGGGCCAACGCCCCCTCGAGGGGGCCGCCGTCCCGGTCAGGCATGTTCAACTGCAAGGAATCGATCGACTCGCTGCTGCCCTTTCTCGAGGGCGAGATGTCCCCCGAGGACGAGGAGCACCTCCGCGAACACCTGAACGGCTGCCCTCCCTGCGTGGAGTTCGTCCGGACCTACCGCGCGACGGCGCCGATGTGCCGCAAGGCGCTGGTGAAGTCGATGCCGCCGGAGGTCGCCGGCCGGCTGCGAGACTTCCTCCGTAGCAAGCTCGAGAGGAAGTGAACCTCCGGGGGATGGAGCTCGCGGATCTGTCCCGCGAGATCGCCCCGCTCGGCGCCTCCCCGCTCGAGATCCGCAAGCTGTTCGCCGCCGTCCACGCGCACGGTGCGGAAACGCCCCAGGCGCTGCGCCTCACCCCGCAGCTGACCCGTTCGGTCCGGGACGCGGTGGTGGGCCGGGCCGAGCTTCCCTCGCTGGAGATCGTCGAGCGGCGGCGCGCCGGCGACGGCTTCGTGAAGTACCTCTTCCAGTCGCCGCTGGGCGGCAGGGTGGAGGCGGTGCGCATCCCGCTCTTCGACACCAAGTACGTCGTGTGCGTCTCCAGCCAGGTGGGATGCGCGCTGGCCTGCGATTTCTGCGCGACCGGGAGGATGGGGTTCCAGCGCAACCTCCTCACCTGGGAGATCCTCGACCAGGTCCGGTGGATCCGCGCCGAGGCGGACCGCCGCATCACCGGCGTGGTGTTCATGGGCATGGGCGAACCGCTGCTCAACGCCCGCGAGGTGCTGCGCGCCGCCCGGATCCTCGCTCATCCCGCCGGGTACGCCATCTCCGGCAGGGCGATCACCCTCTCCACCGCTGGCTGGGTGCCGGCCATTCATCGCTACGTGGACGAGGGCCACCCCTACCGGCTCGCCTTCAGCGTGACCTCGGCGATCCCCGAGAAGCGGCTCCGCCTGATGCCGGTGGAACGCACCCATCCCCTCCCGACGCTGGTCGGGGCCATCGGCCGGTACGCCCGGGTCCGGCGCGAGCGGGCGATGGTCGCCTACGTCTGCATCCGGGGGGTGAACACCGGCCGGGAGGACGCCCAGGCGCTCCGCGAGGCGTTCCACGGGGTGCCGATCAAGCTCGACCTGATCGAGGTCACCGACCCCACCGGCCGCTGGCAGCCGCCCCACGCCGAGGAGCTGGCGCGCTTCAGGGACGAGCTCCAGGTGCTCGGGGCTCCCGTCGTGCGCCGCTACTCGGGAGGGAAGGAGATCGGCGCCGCCTGCGGCACGCTCGAAGCCTCTTCTTACGGGGGAGTCTTGATTTCCCCGGTTGCTCGCTTGGGCTGAGGCAGGGATCTGGGTACATTGCGACCCGGGTCATCCATCCGATTTCTACCCTTCCAACTTTCCAAGGGCGGTGGCACAGTTCGCCGCCCAACACCGCCATTTCCCGTCGGTCCTAACGGACCCACCAAAGGCCTCCGATGTCGCAGCCCACGCCCGTGCGTGCCGCGCCTGAAGCCACGAAGACCCAGTCCCGTCCCGACGGCGGGATGCCCCGGACCACCAGCCGCGAACGCACCGCACCGGCGATCACCCGCGAGGCGCCGTGGTTCGCGTTCAACGCGTCCTCGGTCCCGGTGCAGTCCGAGGGACCCGCGTTCGGCCCCACCCGGTTCGTGCTGGGCGCCAACGTGCCGTGGGTGCACGAGGGCGTGGACATCGGCACCTCGCCCCTGCGGCCCGAGGGCGGGTTGCACGCGCACCCCGAGGACGCCGCGCTCCTCCGCCAGGTGTTCGAGCGCCTCCGGAGCGACGGCGTGGAGACGGCCCGGTTCTTCGTGCTGGCGGACGGCCGCGCGGGGCTCCGCTTCTCCGAGGACGGAACGCCCGAGGGGCTCGATGGCGCCGTCTTCCCCGACCTCGAGGTGGTGCTGGAAGCGGCGCGCAGCTCGGGGATCGGGCTGATCCTCGTTCTCCTCGACGAGAGGTGGATGGCGCCGCCCAGCGCGTTCGAGGGCCGGCAGGTCGGCGGGCACAGCGACACCATCCGCGATCCGGCGAAGCGCACCGCCTTGCTCGAGAGGGTCCTCCGGCCTCTGCTCCTCCGCTGCGCCGACCATCCGGCGATCCTCGCCTGGGAGATCCTCGCCAACGCGGACCTGCAAACGGTCGGGCACGGCCCCGCTCCCGTCGCCCGCCGCCCGGTGCGAGACGCGCTGCGCCGGCTGACCGGGAGCACCCGGAAGGACGCCGAGGCGTCGGCCCGGGTCACGGTCGAGGAGATGCGCGCCTTCCTCTGCGACGCCGTGGCCCTGGTGCACCGGCACACCCGGGCGCTGGCCACCGTCGGAGTCGGCCGCTGGAGCGAGCTGTCCCTCGTGCGCGGTCTGGGTCTCGACGTCTACTCGGTGGGCTGGCCCGCCGACGAGACCGAGCTCCGCACCGCCGTCTCCGATCTCCGGCTCGATCGTCCGCTGTTCCTCAACAGCTTCCCCGGGGGCCATCCCCGGAAGAGCATCAAGACCATCCTCGACACCGCGCGCTGCGCCGGCTTCGGCGGGGCGTTCGTCTGGTCGGTGCTCCGGCATGGTGCGGCCTCGGGCTACGACGGTCAGGTGGGGCAGTGGTCGCGGAACCACGCCGCCCACCTCCACCGGCGGCAGCCGGCTCCCGCGGCGCCCGCGTCCGAGCAGCGCGAGGAGGTCGCCGCTGCCGTGTCCGCGACCCTCGTCGTCCAGCGCTAGCCCTCGGCGCTGTCCAGCCACAGCTCGTCGAACCGGACCTGCGGCGGCGTGGAGTGCAGCCGGAGCCCCTGCACCCGCGCGCTGGCCGCGGCGTAGATCCGCTCGTGGTACAGCGGGATGACCGGGCACTGCTGGGTGACGATGCGCTCGGCGGCCCGGTAGAGCGACATCCGCAGCTCGGGATCGATGCTGACCCGGGCCTCGGTGGTGAGCGCGTCCAGCTCCGCGCTCTGGAAGCCCAGGCCGAAGACCGTCTGCGCGCCGGAGTGCAGGAGGAAGTGGAGGAAGTTGTCCGCGTCCGGATAGTCGGCGATCCAGCCGGCGCGGAAGGCCGGGAGGCGCCCGTCGCGCGCGCGCTGCCAGAAGTCGGTGGGCTCGATCTCGATGTGGTGGATCTCCACCAGCTCCGCCTGGACCAGGGGGCGGAAGAGCACCGCGTCCTCCGCCTCGGTGTTGCGCCCGGGCGGGTAGGCCAGCTCGAGCCGGAGCCGTCCCACCCCTGCATCGCGGAGGAGCTGCCTGGCCAGCGCGACGTCGGTGCGGGGGGGAGGAGGGAGCTCACCGGTCAGCAGGGACGGCGGGGTGAGGGTGGAGGCCACCCGCGCTCCGGGGTGGAACTGCTCGACCATCCCCGCGACGTCCAGCCCTGCCCGGAGCCCCAGCCTGACCCGGACGTCGTCGAAGGGTGGAGTGCGGACTTGGAAGCCCATGAACCAGCAGGAGGGCTGGCTGCCGGCGATGACCTGCTGCGGATCCACCCCGGCGTCGCGGACGTGCTCGGCGTAGAGGCCGGAGACCACGTCGAGGTCGCCGGACTTCAGGGCCTCCAGCGCCCGCTGCCGGTCGGGGTGGAAGACGAACTCCAGCCGGTCCACGAAGGGGCGCTCGGGCCGGAAGTACTGCGGATGGCGCTCCAGCACCACCCCGCCGGGGTCCACGGAGACCGGCCGGTAGGGACCGGCTCCGAGGAATCGCCCGCTCGCCGTCCTCCGCGTCACCAGCGTCGCCGGCAGCGTGACCAGGTGGAGGAAGAAGGCCTTCGGCTCCTCGAGGCGGATCTCCAGCGTCGATTCGTCGACCACCTGGAACCCGGACACGCTCGAGGCCCGTCCGGCCAGGTACTCCCGGGCGCCCTCCACCTCCTTGAAGATCCACTGGTCGGGCGAGTCGACCTCGGGATCGAGCAGCCGCTCGAAGTGGCGCTTCACGTCCATGGCCCCCAGCGGCGTCCCGTCGTGGAAGGTGAGCCGCGGGCGGAGGAAGAAGCGATAGCTCCGCGCGGAGGGGGCGGCCTCCCAGCGCTCGGCCAGCTCGGGGACCATGACCCCGTCCTCCTGCCGGAGGAGCCCGGCGTACATGCTCGCGCCGATCTCCACCATCTGGTTGTCGAGGGTGAAGAGCGGGTCCAGCCCCCGGGTGGAGCCGAACATGGCGGACTGGTGGATGCCCACCCGGAGCGTGCCTCCGCGCCGGGGCTCGGGAAGCCGGAAGCGGAACACCTCGGCCTGCAGGCTCGCCGCCTCGCGCGAGAGCTGCTCCACGCTGCGGGAGAGCCCGTCGCCGATGCGGAGCACCGTCTGCGCGTCGGCCCGCACCTGCCGCACGTCGTCGGAGATGGCCGCGTCGCCCCGGGTGAGCACCGCGTGGGCGGCGCGGATCTCGGCGATCGCGTCGGTGAGGCGGCGGACGGCGTCACTCAGCGCCCGTCCGGTGCGGGCCTGCCCCTCGGCCTTGGCCGAGGCGCCCTGCGCCAGCCGGGCCATCTCCTGCGTCTGGCGGACGAGGTCCCTCCCGGCATCGGCCTGCTCCACCGAGGCATGGGTGAGCTCGGCCACCCGGCCCACCACCCGTGTCGAGGCCTGCACCACGTGGGACCCCTGCGCCTCCAGCCGCGCCGTCTCGAGCACCGTCGCCTCGACCGCGGCGAAGGTCCGCTGGGTGGTGGCCCGGATCTCCTTCAGGGCCGAGGCCGCGCGGTCGCCGAGGGCCACCCCGGCGGTGGCCCGCTCCCGTCCCTCCTGCACGTGCAGGACCGCCGCCTCGACCTGCCCCCGGGTCTGGCGGACGATGGCGGCGATCTCCCGCGTGCTCCGCGCAGTGCGCTCGGCCAGCGAGCGGACCTCCTCCGCCACCACCCCGAAGGTGCGGCCCTGTTCGCCGGCCTGCGCCGCGATGATCGCCGCATTCAGCGAGAGGAGGTTGGTCTGGTCGGCGACCTCCTGGATGACGTCGACGATCCGGCCGATCTCCTGGCTGCGCTGGCCGAGGGCCTCGACGATCTCCGAGGCGCGCCGGATCGACTCCTCGACCCGGTACATGCCCTGGACCGAGTCGTTGACCAGGGCCTCGCCCCGCTCGGCGGTGGTGGTGACCACCCGGGCCAGCTCGCCGGTCTCCCCCGCCCGGCGTCGAACGGCGTCGATGCCCTCCTCGACGGAGGTGACGAAGGCCGCCGCCTCGCTGGCGAACCGGGCCAGGGCGTCGCCGCTGGTCGCCACGGAGGACAGGCCCTCGCTCATGATCTGCACCCGCTCGGTGGTGCGGAGGGCGAAGCTGTCGAGCGTTCCCAGCGCGGAGGCGACCTGCTCGATGCGCGCGGTCATCTCCGCCAGCGCCGCGGTGGTCTCCTCGGCGAAGGCCGCCACCTGCGTCAGACCCTGCCCGGCGGCCTGGAGGGAGCTGCCCATTCCCTGCACCGAGTCCAGCGAGCGGTCCACCGCCGCGCCCTGCCGCCGCGCCGCCTCGAGCAGGGCCAGGGACTGCTCGCCCACGCCCTTCCCCGTGCGCTGGAGGTTCGCGGTCACCCGCTGCACCTGGAACAGCGCGCGGCGCAGGGAGAGGATCAGCCGGCGGACGTCCTCCTGGCTCTCCCCGGCGGTGACCTGGGTCGCGAGGTTCCCGCTGGCCAGCTGGGCGATGACCCGCGCCCGGGCCAGCTGCCTCGACCGCGCCCAGCGGAGCCAGGTCAGCCAGCCACCGACGGTGAAGCCGACGACGTTGATCGCCACCACCACCGGGTAGAGGGCGAGCGGCAGGCGCCTGGCGCCGAGCACGTCGAGGAGCAGCGCGCTCACCAGGCCCGAGGCGAGTCCGCCGAGCAGCCCGAAGACGAAGAGGAAACGCTTGCCGCCCATCGGACGAGTTCGCCGAGCCTAACAGGAGCCGCGGGCTCCCCGGACGCGCCGTTCGGGGTGGGGCCGGAGTCGGTGAGGGTGGGCGAGCCTCGCCCGGCGGCCCTACGAGCCTTCGAAGGGGATGAGCGAGACCTTGACCCCGCTGCCGACCCCGAGGAGCTCCTGGGTCTCGCTCGGCAGGTAGACGATCTGGTCGTCGATCCGGACCTGGCTCCGGACCGCCCGGAAGCGGTTTCGCCCGGACTCCCGCTCCACCGCCACCAGCATGTCCTCGGCCACCTCGAGGGCGAGGTCCTCGGGGGCGACGCGCGCGGTGCGGAAGCGGCGGACCAGGGTCACCTCCGACGTGCGGGCCTCGAAGTGCGGGCCGCCGTCGAAGGGGTCCACGCGCTCGACGTAGCGGAAGCCGATCCGCTCCAGCATGCGCTGCACGCCCCGGGTCTGGGGGCCGACCTCCCCCACGATCTTCTGCGCCCGGTCGGGGAAGAGGGTGACGAAGATGTCGGAGGAGGGAAAGAGCTCCTTGATGAACTCCTTGTTCTGCCGGCTGAGCCGGTCCGCCTCGAAGTAGGTCAGGCCGGTGAACTTCTTGCCCACGCATTCCCAGAGCAGGCTGCGCCCGTCCGGGAGCAGCGGGGGCATCAGCTCGGCGAGCACCCGGTCGCGGAAGCTGGGCCGGTGCATCGCGATGTAGAGGAAGCGAATGTAGGAGAGCTGCTTGCCGGGCTTGTCCGGGCCGCTCCGGTGCAGCGGGTCGACGACGAGGCCGCCGATCTCGGTGGGTCCCTCGTAGTTGTAGGCGATGGAGAGGACCTTGTGCCGGAAGTGCCGGTCGATGCTCGCCGAGTAATGCTCGCGCTCGCTCACCTCGTAGTAGATGTGCGGCGCGTCGTAGGTCCCGTGCTGGGCGATGACCATGCTGGTGCCGATGACGGCGCCGGTCCGCGGCTCCTCGAGGACGAAGAGGTACTCGCGCTCGAGCGGGTCCTTCACCTTGCCGGCGAAGCTCCGCACCGACACGTCGATCAGCCGCTCCAGGGTCTCCTCGTCGTTGGGCAGGTTGACGGTGTTGAGCACCGCCGCCAGGCGCTTGAGGTGCGGGAGATCCGCCTTCTGGACGTCGCGGAGCAGGAGCATCGGGGGACGGCTCTCCTATAACAGAGGGAGGCTGGAGAGCCGCTAGCCGGCCTCGGGCCCTGCCCGGCCGGCCGCCCGACGGGTCCACGGGGATGGTCACGTGGTGACTCGAAGCTCGGGAGCGTGGGGGAGGGGAGGAGGCGTCCTCGGGTCCCACGACCGGACCGACGGGCTGCACCCGGTGCAGTGCGGCGCGCGGTCTCGACCGGTGGACGAGGGGGTCGTCGTCTGCGGGCGTGACCGAGGCGCGCGGCGCCGTCCGGATGGCGATCCGCGGATGATCGCCTGGACTGTATCGATCCCCGACGTCGGGGGGTGGTGGAGTGCCCGCATGCCCTCGCTCCCGCTGCTGCTCGTCGACGCCTTCACCGACCGCCCCTTCGCCGGCAACGCCTGCGCCGTGGTCCTCGACGCGGGCGGGCTCTCCCGCGAGCAGATGCAGGCGATCGCCCGGGAGATGAACCAGAGCGAGACCGCCTACGTGCTCGGCGGCAGCGGCACCCGGTTCGACGTCCGCTACTACACCCCGGGCGAGGAGATCCCCCTCGCCGGGCACCCGACCATCGCCACCACCGCCGCGCTGGCCGACGCCGGGCGGCTGGTGCCAGCGGGCGCCCGGACCGAGGTCACCTTCGTGCTCCGCGACGGGCCGATCTCCATCGGGCTCGAGCGAGGCAAGCAGGGGCGACCCCGGATCATCATGGTCCAGCGGCCGCCCGAGTTCCGGCAGCGGCTCGAGGCAACGGCGATCGCCCCGATCGTCGGCCTGCGGGCGGCCGATCTCCGCTCCGATGCACCGGTGCAGGTGGTCAGCACCGGGACGCCGCAGCTCATGATCCCGGTCGCCTCCGCCGAGGCCCTGCGCCGGGCGCGGCTCGACGTGCCCGCCTACCTCGCGCTCCGGGCGAAGGAGCAATTCTTCAGCGTGCATCTCTTCGTGCTCGAGGGCGCCACCCACCAGGGGCAGACCTTCGCCCGGCACTTCGGCGTTCCGCCGGATCAGACGGAGGATCCGGTCACCGGATCCGCGACCGGGGGGATGGGCGCGTACCTCTTCCACCACCGGCTGATCCGGGAGCACGACTTCGTCGCCGAGCAGGGGCACTGGATGGGCCGCCCGGGGATGGTCGAGGTGCACGTCGAGGGAACGCCGGAGGACGTGCGCTCGGTGTCGGTCGCCGGCCCGGCGGTGGTCGTGGCCCGAGGGACGCTCGAGGTCCCGTGAAGCTGGTCGATCACCTGACCATCGCCTCCACCTCCCTGGAGGCCGGCGCGAGGGAGGTCGAGCGAGCGCTGGGGGT
>Ga0335082_10004876_pt1 | contig 14668 bp, 15 predicted proteins | sample Lox_Sample_41_FD_206718 | JGI IMG/M metagenome (GOLD analysis project Ga0335082, IMG submission 206718) | Soil microbial communities from Loxahatchee National Wildlife Refuge, Florida, United States - Lox_Sample_4.1 | ecosystem: Environmental > Terrestrial > Soil > Wetlands | place: USA...
TGGACCCGTCGAGCCAGCGCGGATCGAGGCGCAGGCGCATGCCTGCTCCATAGGCCGTCGCGCCCTCGTTGGCGTTGTGGCAGGTCACGCCGCAGTTGACGTGGAGCCACGCGAGCGCGGGAGCATCGAGCCCCGTCCCGTCGTCGCCAATCGAGAGCGCGCCGAGCGGCGGCGGCGGATCGAGGAGATCGTCGGCGACGAGCCGAGACAGCGGCATGCCGGAGGCGCCCGGCAGTCCGAGATTCACCGCCTCGAAGCCGAGGATGCGATCGCTCCGGCCGTGGTGACAGGAGTCGCAGTCTCCCGGCGACGGAATGAGCCACGAGCCCCCGTCGGCGGTCGCGACGCTTTCGCCGTACGAGATCTGCGTGGCCGTCTCGGTCTCGTTCCACGCGTAGGTCGCGTGCACCCACTCGTTCGGCGCGACCTTCTGGAACAGTCGCGTCTCGACGCGCCGGCCACCGTAGCTGAACTGCTTGAACACCTTGGTGCCGACCGGGAAGACCCACTCGTCGGGGTCGCTCGCGTCGATCTTCTTGCCGGCAGGCAGCTCGATCCAGCGCTGCTTCTCGGCGCCGTCGGACCAGAGCGGCACGGCCGGCGTGTACGCGTGCATCGTCGACGCGATCGTCTTCGTCGCGAAGTCCGAGTACAGGCCGGCGCACTCGAGCGTCGAGGGTGGCACTTCGCCGGAGCCGCACGCGCTCGGCGCGGCGTCGGCGCCGGCGTCACCCACGCCGCCTGCGTCGCCGGGCGACGCACCCCCGGCGGCGTGACCGCAAGCGGTCACGATCGCGAGGAGTGCAACCACCCGGCGAGTCATCCGCAGACCGCGAGAACGATGTCACTCGCTGGCTGCGTCGCTCGACGGACCGGGCCCACCGCCGCCCTCACCGCCGCCGTCCGGCCTCGGCGGCCTGCCGCCGTCGCGTCCGCCGCGCCCGCCGAAGTTCGAGGTTCCCGTCTGCGGCGCAGGCGTGAGCGATCGCAGGTACGTCACGATGCCCGTGTACTCGTCCGACGTGATGTCGCACCACTGGTGGAGGGCGTGCCACCGCTGGTAGGCGCGATCCGCGCAGGTTCCACCGTCGCAACCGGCGATGACGACGCTCGGATCGAAGTAGCCGCCGTCGGGGATCTCACCGTGCACGATGATGTTGATGAGGTCCTCGTCGCTGAAGCCGCCCGTCTGCTCCGGCGTGTGCGCCACGTCGTTGAAGAGCGTCATGCCGGTGGCGCCGTGACAGTTCGTGCACGCCGTGCCGCCGTCGACCTCGACGATGCCGCAGCCGCTGTCGTTGTCCATGCCGCCGCCGCCCATCCCGCCGCCCTCGGGTCGCATGAAGCCACCGTCCCCGAAGCCGCCTTCCGGACGCATGAACCCGCCGTCGCCCGGGCCGAGATGCAGCGACACACCGTCGTTGTATCGCGTACTGCCGTTCTGCCAGTCATTCTCGGTCGCGCTCGTGATGTTCAGCGTCGAGGTCCCGCACACGCCGCCGCTCTTCGTGGCGATGACCGTGACGGTCCCGGTGCCCGTCACCGTGATCATGGTGCCCGGATCGCCGTTGAACATCTGCGTCGCGAGCGTCGCCTTGCTCGGGTCGGAGACGCTCCAGGTGGCCTCGCTCCCGTCGTCGAGGATCGCCGGGATCTGGAACGTGTGCGTCGTGCTCCCCGGGATGTACGCGGAGTACATCGGCGCGAAGATGATGTTGAGCGTCGGGTTGGCGCACGTGGTCTGCACGCTGCCCTCCCCGCCGGTGCTTCCGTCGTTGCCACCGAAGCCGGTGCCCGGTGAGGAGCTCGAGCTGCAGGCCTCGAAGCCTGCGCCGAGCGCGAGGATGCCGAGTGCCACCCCCAAGGACACCTTCGTCGAGTGAGCGAACAGCTTCATGGTCATCACCGCCTGTAGGAGGTGACGCACCGTATTCGACATTGCCGGATGGGCAACGCGAATCAGCGCATACAAACCGCGTCTCACGTCGATGGGAGCGCAAACTTACCGCACGTGCGCGTCGTTCACGTCGACATGCGAAAACTGCCGTACGTGCGAATGAAGAAATACGTCGTCATCGACCACGCGATGAGCATGACGAGCCAGCGGACGTACTTCGGATCGACGCGCCTCGCTGCAGCCGCGCCCGCATAGCCGCCGGTGATGCCGCCGACGATCATCACGACGCCGGGCGCCCACCGCACCGCGCCGGCCACGACGAACGCGACGACCGCCACGCCGTTGATGAGCGCCCCCAGCACGTTCTTGAGCGCGTTCATGCTGTGGATGTGGGTCATGCCGAGCAGCGTGAGGACGGCGAGCATCATGATGCCCATGCCGCCGCCGAAGTAGCCGCCGTAAATGCTGATGGCGAACTGCGCGACCACGGCCACGGCGAGCGGCGCGTGTGCGCCGCGCGTGAGCTTGCGCGCGATGGTGCCGCCGAACGTGAAGAGGACCGTCGCGAAGAGCAGGAGCCAGGGGATGAGGAGAACGAACGTCGTCTCCGCCGTACGCAGCAGGAGCAGCGATCCGGCGAGCCCGCCGACGAGCGCCGCGACGCCGAGAGGGACGAGCTCGCGGCGCACGTCGCCGAGCTCGCGGCGATACGCGACGGCGCTGGCGACGGCCCCGGGCCAGAGGGCAATCGTGTTGGTCGCGTTCGCCGGAACCGGAGCGACCCCGGCGAAGAGGAGCGCCGGGAACGCGACGAAGCTGCCGCCGCCGGCGACCGAGTTGAGCGCGCCGCCCACCGCCGCGGCCAAGAAGAGCAAGATGCCCGTCGCGAGGGTCACGGCGATGATTCAGCTCGTGCGCGCGAAGAGGAGCAGCTTGTAGTCCGACAGCGGCGATAGCCAGCGCGCCGCGTCGAGGACCCGCTCACCAGCCGCGAAGATGGGCCCGACCACGGCGCGAGGCAGATCGCGCACGCTGAACACGAGCCGCACCGGCACGAAGCCCATGTGGTCGGACCCGAGCAGCGAGAGTCCCGCCGCGTTGGCGCAGGTGATCCAGTCCTCGACTCCCAGAGCCAGCACCCGGCGAAGCAGCGGGGACCTGTGGATCGGCTCGAGCAGCAGCACGCGCCCGCCCTTGCGGACGGTGCGCGCGACGTTGGCCATCGCCCGCTCGAGTTCCGCCCGGTCGCGGCACGCCACCGAGAAGCAGCCGAGGACGATCGCGTCGTCGAACGTCCCGAGGCCCAGCGTCTCGAGCCCCGCGACGACGTCGGCGCGTTCGAAGCGCAGGAGCCCCGACGAGACGAGGGCGCTCGATTCGTGGCGCGCCGCCTCGATGGTGGCCGGCGAGAAGTCGATGCCGACGACCTGCCGCGCTCCTCGCTGCTCGGCGAGCCATCGGGTCACGCGGCCCGTGCCGCAGCCGACGTCGAGCACGCGCCGCCCGGTGACGTCGCCGAGTGCCCTCACGAGGATGGCCCTCTGCCGTTCGTCCCACAGCTCGTTGAAGACGTTGGACGGCCACAGCGAGCGCGCCATCCCTCGACGCGCCGACGCGCGCGAGTCCCAGTAGGAGGACACGCCGTAGAGCGCGCCGCGCGTGCGTCGCTCCTTGAAGAGCTGCCACACGCCAGCCGATCCCGTTCCGCCCCCCCGGCGAGTGTCAGTACCGTTGGACGTCGTCACCTGGCCTCCGCGCGAGAGTCGGTCGATGTGTCGATGTGGATGCGCGCGAGCGCCTCGTCGGCACGAGCGGTCGCCTCGGCGCGCGAGCCCCCGTGGCAGAGGACGTACGCCGCACGCTTCGCGCTGTCGGTGAGCGGCAGCACGCGACCGCCGACGGGCACGAATACCTCGGCGTCGTCCACGCCGGGCATCGCGCGCGCCTCGTCCAGACCCGCGATGGTCCGCACGGGGCCTGGCTGCGCGACGAGGAACTTGGCTATCGCGCCGCCGTGCGTCTTCGCGACTGCGCCCTGGCGCTCGAGCGCCTCGTCACCGATCGCCACACCGAGGAGCCGGTCGTAGAGGTCGACGCCGCTCGCGAGCCGCGTGACGTCGGCGTCGAAGCCGCCGCCCAGACGCGCTGCCGTCTCGAAGAGGAAGCACCCGCGCTCGCCCAGCACCACCTGCGAGTAGCACGGTCCCCTCCGATGTCCGAGCGCGGCCGCACCGCGCCGCGCCTCGTCCGCGACGCGCGCCTCGTGCTCCGCGGACAGGCCCGAGGGGTACACCTCGGCGATCATGATGCCCAGCGGCCTCCGACCGGGGACCGTGATGCGCTCGGTGACGCAGTAGCTGGCGAGCTTGCCGTCCTCGATCCAGCCGTTCACCGAGTACTCGCGCCCCTCGAGCCAGCTCTCGACGACGACCAGGGGCAGCCCGGCGCTCGCCGAGTGGGCCCGCGCTTCCTCGAACGCGCGCGGGAGCTCTTCCGCGTCGTCCACGCGTGCGACGCCTCGCTGCCCCCATCCGCGCGACGGCTTGACGACGAGCGGGTACCCGGCGTCCCGCGCGAACGCACGCGCCTCGTCGAGCGACGAGCACCGCGCAAACGGGGGCACGGCGACGCCGGCCGCCGCGTATGCCGCGCGCATCGCGTCCTTGTCCTGGCAGCGACGCACCGTCTCGGGGTCGGCGTAGAAGCGCATCCCGGAGAGCGCGGCCACCTCGGCGGTGGCCTTGAGCGCCACCTCGCTGCCCGTCGTGGTGACGGCGTCGACGCGTTCGCGCGCGATGAGCGCCCGGAGGCCCTCGACGTCGCTCGTCGACACCTCGTGGAAGGCGTCGCAGAGACGCACCGCGACCGCGCGCGGATTGGCGTCGGCGCCGATGACGTGAAGGCCCCGACGCTTCGCCGCACGCACGAGGGACAGCTGCGGGAAGCCGCAGCCGACGACGAGCAACCGTGTCACTGCGCGACCTCTCGCGGCGCTCGCTCCACCGGACCCGAGACGGCCGCCTCGCGGTACGGCGCCTGCGCGTCGTCCTCGAAGTTGAGCCGCTCGGCGACGTTGTAGAGGGGCCTCGCCTGCGCCTGCACGTAGATGCGCGCGATGTACTCGCCGATGACGCTCGTGGCCACGAGCTGCACGCCGCCGAGGATGACCACCGCGGCGAAGAGCGACGGCCACCCCATGATGCCGTAGTTCCAGAGGAGCTTGCGCGCGATGACCCAAGCGCCAAGTCCCAGGCCGACGAACGCGAAGACGAAGCCCAGCGTGCCGATGTACCGAAGCGGCTTGCTCGTGAAGCCGACGATGAGATCGAAGGTGTGGTTGAGGAGCTTCGTGAAGTTGTAGTGCGTCGCGCCGGCGTTGCGCGCCTCGTGGCGCACCTTCACCGTCCCGATTCGCGCTCCGCTCCACACGATGAGGGCACTGAAGAACTTGCGCCTCTCGGGCAGCGCCGCCACGAGACGCGCGATGGGCGCGCTCATCAGCCGGAACGTCGAGACGTCCTCGGGGAGCTCGATCTCCATCATGGAGCGCATCGACCACTGCATCGCGCGCGAGGCGGCCACGCGGAAGAGGGCGTCGCGCCTCCCCTCGCGCACGCCGTAGACGACGTCGTACCCCTCGTCCTTCTTCGCGACGAGCTTCTCGATCTCCTCGGGCGGGTGCTGCAGGTCGCCGTCCATCTGCACGAGCCACCGCCCGCGCGCATTGAGGTACAGCGCCTCCACGGCCGCTTCCTGCCCGTAGTTGCGCGTGAAGAGGATGACGCGGATGCGCGCGTCGCGCGCGGCGAGCTCGCGCAGGATCGCCGGGGTCCGATCCCTCGAGCCGTCGTCCACGAAGAGCACCTCGAAGGAGGCGCCCAGCTTCTCCATCGCCGCGACCACGCGCGTGGCGAGCGCCTCCACGTTGCCCTCCTCGTCGAAGACGGGGACGACCACGCTGTACTCGATCCCTCGGTCGTGGGCGGGCGTGCTCACCGGCGCGCGCGAGACTAGCACGCAAGGGCCGGCTGCGGCTTTCTTGGCCCCCCACGCGGGGACCTCCTTACGATCGCGTCACCATGCGCCCCGTTCTTCATGCGGACTGCCCGCGCGCCCAGCTCCGTCGCCCCGTCTCCACCTTTTGCGAGGTTGTCCGGGAGCGCGACTTCCGCCTCGTCGGCAGCCGCCTCGTGGACCTCTCGACGCGGGGATTGCTCGTCGAGAGCGACCTCCAGGTGCTCACGGGCGACGAGGTGCTCGTCTCGCTGCGCAGCCCGACGAACAAGCGCTGGTACGACTGCACCGGCACCGTCTCGCGCATCGTGCACGGGCGGCGAAAGCGCGACGAGAGGCGGGCGGTGGCGATCGCCTTCGAGAACCTCGACGTCTTCAGCGAGCTGCTGCTCTGCGAGGAGCTCCGCCGCTTGCCCGTGACGACGCGCCACAAGCATTTCGCGGCCTTCCCCAAGGCGCGCTGAGCGCACGGGTTCCAGACGCTCTAAGCTTTCGGTATGCGGCTGCTCGAGCGCGTCGTCGAGAAGGCCCATCCCTGCACGTACCTGCCGAGCCGCCAGGCGAGCCTCGAGGTGCAGGTGCTGCTCGACGTCACGGCGGCAGAGCTCGAGGCGATGCTCGAGCGGGGCTGGCGGCGCTTCGGGCCCATGTACTTCCGCCCCGCGTGCACGGCCTGCGGCGAGTGCATCAGCTTGCGCTTGCCCGTGGCGAGCTTCTCCCCCAGCAAGAGCCAGAGGCGCGCGGCGCGCGCGTGCGCCTCGCTCAGGCGCGTCGTCGGCGCCCCCGTGGTCGACGGCGCTCGGCTCGACCTCTACGCGCGCTGGCACGCCATGCGCGAGGACGTGCGCGGCTGGGAGCCGAACCCTCAGACGCGCGAGCGTTACGCCATCGAGTTCGCGTTCGCCCACCCGGCAGCCCGCGAGGCCGCCTTCTACGACGACGCTCGCCTCGTGGGGGTCGGACTCTTCGACGAGACGCCTCACGCGCTGTCCGCCGCGTTCTTCTTCTACGACCCGGACTACGCCCACCGCTCGCTCGGGACGGCGAACGTCCTCTCGCTACTCGACGACGCGCGCGCCACGGGCCGTGAGCACGTGTACCTCGGGTACTGCGTCGAGGGCTGCGCGTCGCTCGCGTACAAGGCGAGCTTCAGGCCGCACGAGCTGCTGACGGGTCGCCCCTCGATGCGCGAACCCGCTGCGTGGAAGCTCGCCGACGGCTGACGCGTTCACTCGCGCCCGGCCCTCGCGAGGATGCTGCGGAGCTTGGGCATGTCGAGCGGCTTCTCGAGACACGGGTTGACGACGCTCTCCAGGAAGGCGCGCGCGCGCGGCGTGAAGGCGCCGCCCGTCATGAAGACGATCTTGCCGGCGAGCTTCGGCGCACGCCGCACCACCTCGGCGTAGAGATCCATTCCGGTCATCACGGGCATCATCAGGTCGCAGAGGATGACGTCGAATTTCTCGCCCGCCTCGATGCGCGCGAGGCCGTGCTTGGCGTCGGTGACGACGTGCACGTCGTTGTCCTCCGCCAGCGATCGAGCGACCGCCTCGCCGACGAGGGGCTCGTCGTCGATCACGAGCACGCGCCGCCGCGCCATCGCGCGCACGTCGCTGGGGCTCGCCTGGGCCGACGCGCGCCAGGGCTTCGCCGGCGGCAGCACGATGCGGAACGCGGTGCCCTTGCCGCGTTCGCTCTCGACCTCGATGCGCCCACCGAGTGCTCGCACCGTACCGTGCGATATGGAGAGCCCGAGCCCGGTCCCACCCTCGCCCTTCGTCGTGAAGAACGGATCGAAGATGCGCGGGAGCACCTGCGGCTCGATGCCCACGCCCGTGTCGCGCACCTCGACGATGGCGTTCCCCGCCTCGTCGGTGCGCGTCGCCACGCGGATCTCGTTGGCGTCGGCGTGCCCTTCGGGGATCGCCTGCGCCGCGTTCACGAGCAGATTGAGGAACACCTGGCCGAGACGAGCCTCGTTCGCGTCGACCGGCGGCACGTCGGCGAGACTCTTCACGAGCCGCGCGCGGTGACGGATCTCGTGCCACGCCATCTGCACCGCGCTCTCGACGATGCCACGCACGTCGGTGATGCCGCGCTGCTCAACGCTGCCCTGCGAGAACGTCAGCAGGTCGCGCACGATCTGGCGCACGCGGTTCGCACCGTCGACCGACTGCTGCAGCGACTGCACGAGCGCCGGCAGCCCCCCTCCGTGCATGCCCCGAGCGAGCTCCCCCATCGGGTCGTCGCTCGCGCTCGCGGCGCGCAGCCGCCGCATCACGTAGTCGAGGTTCACGAGCAAGTACGTGAGCGGGTTGTTGATCTCGTGCGCCACGCCCGCCGACAGGGTGCCCAGCGCCGCCATGCGGTCGCGCTGCAGGAGCTGATGCTGGGATTCGGCGAGCTCGGTCACGTCGCGCGCCAGGACGACGATGGCCGGCTCGCCCTCGTAGTCCACCGGAGCCGCGACCGCCTCGGTGGCGCGAACGCCTCCGCCGACGCACCGCCAGCGAACCGGGACGCGATGCCACGGCGCGGCCGTGTTGGCCGCAGGAGTGACGAGAGGGCCCTCGGCGACGCTCCGATCGTCTTGATGGAGGAGGTCGAGCAGGCCGCTCCCGACGAGCTGCTCCCCCGACTCGTACCCGAGCGCCTGCGTCAGGGCCGGATTGGCATAGAGGACGGTCCCCCCGCGGTGGAGGAGCGCCGGCTCCGGGGCCATCTCGAGGAGGGTGTGGAAGTCCGCGCGCGAGCGGGCGAGCGCGTCGGCAGATCCTGCCTGAACCGTTACACTTTCGGGGGCTTGCGTGTTCACGTGGGGCTTGCGGGTGGACGCCTCCAAGCGAACCTATGTGTCGCTCCCCTGCCGCCCTCAAGCGCGGCCCTGGCAGAATTAGGGCCCTGCCCTTGACAGAGAAGGGCCCGCCGCGTAGTTTCCCGCGCCCCGCGCACGCTTCACCCAGGAAAAAGCCGAGCCAATCCGATGCCTCAGACGACGTACGTGATGACGAAGGAGCAGGCCAGCAGCTCGCGGTCCTGGTGGGTCGTGGACGCCGCCGACAAGCCCCTCGGCCGCCTGGCGAGCGAAGTTGCCCACGTGCTCCGCGGCAAGCACAAGCCGCAGTACACCCCGCACGAGGACACGGGCGACTTCGTGATCGTCGTCAACGCGGGCAAGGTGAAGCTCACCGGCGGCAAGCTCGACAAGAAGTTCTACTACCACCACTCCGGAATCCCCGGCGGCTTCACGGCGGAGAGCTACCGGCACCTGCTCGAGCGCAACCCCACGTTCCCGGTCGAGAAGGCCGTGAAGGGCATGCTGCCCAAGGGCGTGCTCGGTCGGCAGATGCTCACGAAGCTCAAGGTCTACGCGACGCCGGATCACCCGCACGCGGCCCAGAAGCCGCAGGCTCTGAAGGTCAAGTAATTCCCATGGCCACCGACACGCGCACGTACGCTACCGGCAAGCGCAAGACCGCCATCGCCCGCGTCTGGCTCAAGGCCGGCAGCGGCACCATCGTCGTCAACAACCAGCCGTGCGACGAGTACTTCGAGCGCGAGACGTCGCGCATGGTGCTCCGTCAGGCGCTCGAGCTCATCGAGGCGCAGGACCAGTTCGACGTGTGGGCGACCTGCGTCGGCGGCGGCAAGAGCGCCCAGGCCGAAGCGATGCGCCACGGCATCTCGCGCGCGCTCTGCATCCTCGATCCCGAGAAGCGCGCGGCCATCAAGCGCGCCGGCTTCCTCACGCGCGACGCGCGCAAGAAGGAGCGCAAGAAGTACGGGCGTCCGGGCGCTCGCAAGCGCTTCCAGTACTCGAAGCGCTAAGCGCTACGCGTCTTCTTCTTCGTCCGGGAAGAGCTCCGACTGCGCGAGCTCCACGCCGATCTTGCGCAGAGCGGCGCGCACGTCCGCGTGCACGTCCTCGACGTCGTACGGATCCATGTCGTCGTCGATGAGCACCTGCAGCAGGCGCGCGGTGAAGTCGATGCGGTGTGCGCGGTCGGTGATGCCGGCGAGGATGAGGGGCCACATCTCGACGAAAAGCTTGCTTCCAGCGGGCCAGCTCATGAACGCTGCCGAGCGTAGCCCGAGAGGGCGGCCGCGGGTCAAGGCGGCTCAGTGCGACGACTCGACCTCGGTGCAGTTCTTCGCGTAGTCCGTGGCCAGGGCCGCGCCCTGGGGATCGCGCTCGCGGACGAGGCGCGCGTAACCGTCGAATGCGCGATTGGACTCGGCGCACCGGCCGGCGTCGGCGAGGGCGCGCCCCTTGGCCCACTCGACGAGGGGGCGACCACGGTCACCCTCCCCGGCCTCCGAGAAGCGCTGCTCGGCCGTCTCGAACGACGCGAGCGCCTCGTCGGTCCGGTGCAGCCCCACGAGGGCCTGGGCGCGGTCGTAGAGGCGCCAGGCGTCGCCCAGGCGCGAGCTCGGCTGGATGCGCTCGACGAGCGACAGCGCCCCCGAGTAGTCGCCGTCGCGGAGGGAGAGCGCCACCGTCGTGAGGGCGCTGTCGTCGGCCGGCACCTCTCGACAGGTCGCCGCGACCCGGCGGGCCGCCTTCGCGCTGGACGGCTCGCGGTCGGCCACGAAGTCGGCGTACTGGTGGTAGATGTCCTGCGCTTCCGTGCAACGGCCGGCGAGGTCGAGCGCGCGCGCCCGCGCGTAGATGGCCATCGAGCGCTCCACGAGATACTTGTCGCCGAAAGCCTCCTCGGCCTTCCGGAACTCGACCGCAGCGTCCTGCGTCTTGCCGCTCTCGACCAGGCGCTCGCCCGCGCGGTAGTAGCGCCAGCCGCTCACCGAGTCGCCCGCCGAGGGCGCCTGCATCGAGGTGGCGCCCCGGCCGCCGCGCTCGGAGGCGCAAGCGCTTCCGGCGAGCGCGAGGATTACCGGCAAAACGACGTGGAGGCGCATGATGCCCAACCCGATGCATCGCTCGTGCTAGCGTCGCGGCACCAGCCGCGGGACCGGTCGCGACCGGCCGCCTGGCTTCGTCATCCCGCCCTTTTTGGTCTACAAGTGCGCTTCGTGAACGCTCGAATCTTTCGGTGGCTTCTCGGGCTCGCTCCCGCGGCTGCCGTCCTCGGCACGGTCGCTGCCGCGCACGCCACGATCGTCGAGCGTGTCGTCGCCGTCATCGGCGAGCGGCCTGTCCTGTGGACCGACCTCCTGCACCGGGCTGCGCCCCAGCGCGTCCAGATCCGCACGCAGACGAACGACGCGAACGTCATCAGCGTGCAGGAGCAGGAGATGTACAAGGAGCTGCTCGACCGCATGATCGACGAGCGGCTCGAGGAGCAGCAGGCCGACAAGTCCCACATCAACGTGGCGCCCGAAGAGATAGACCGCGCCATCGCGAACGTCGCCGCACAGGCGCAGGCGCAGCAGGGTCGGCCCGTCACCGCGCGCGAGGTCCTGGAGGAGGTTCACCGTCGCGGGATGACCGAGCAGGACTTCCGCGACGAGATTCGCCGGCAGGTCCTCGAGGGCAAGCTCATGGAGCTGCGCGTACGCCCGCGCGTGCGCGTGACCGAGCAGGACGCGCGCGTCTCCTACCAGCACTTCGTGCAGGAGTTCCGCGACCAGCAGGCGGTCGACGTGCGCATCATCGTGCTGCGCATACCCCCGGGGGCGACGCTGCAGCAGCAACAGGCCAAGATCGATCTCGCCGACCAGATCGTGAAGGAGGCGCGGACCGGCAAGGACTTCTGCGGTCTCGTGCGGCAGTACACAGACGACACGGGGACCAAGGCGACCTGCGGCTCGCACGGGCCGCAGGCGTTCGCGCAGCTCTTGCCGCCGATCCAGCAGGTGGTGAAGACCGTGAAGCCGGGCGACGTGTCCGACCCGCTTCCGATGCGCGCCGGCGCCGATGCGGTCGTCGTCATCGCCCAGCCGATGGGCGCGGCCAACGTGCCGGCCTACGAGCAGGTGAAGAACGAGATGATGCAGAAGGCACTCTTCGACGGCCTCGAGCGCGCACGGAAGCAGTGGCTGCAGGAGCTGCGGCAGAACGTCTACATCGACGTCAGGCTGTGAGCGTCACGGGCAGTTCGGCGTGTTCCAGTCACCCGCGCAGCCGTTGAACGTCTGACAGTCGCACGCGAAGTAGCTGGGCGACTGGCCGCACGCGTCGCCGCGGCAGCGGCTCGCCCCGTACCACTGGAAGGTGATCTGGCCGCCCTGCGACGAGTTGGTCGAGCCGCTCTTCGTCTCCCAGAGCTCGTAGGCGGCGTCGTCGTTGCACAGGTGGTCGTAGCCGCCCGAGTCCCAGTTGTACGAGGTGGTGCAGCCGCTGGTGACCGACTTGCTGCCGGATGTCTCTCCGTTGATCGACACGCCGTAAGTGAAGGGCCCGCCGGTGGAGGCGCAGTCCTTCGAGAGACCGCTGCCACCCGGGCACGTCCCATGGTTGCAAGCGTTGATGACGGCCGCGCCGTTGGCCTGCATCTGGACGGCGCTGTGCGATGCCGCGCAGATCCAGAGGACGCACGACGTCGCCTTCGAATACTTGTAGGACGTGAGCGTAGTGCTCGTCGACGACGCGAAGCTCGCGTAGGGGGTGTTCAGCCCGGCCTTCGCCACCGCGACGGGGTCCTGCGTGATTGGAGTGAGCTTCGTGAAGACGTTCAGGTGATACGCGTGGTGCTGGAAGACCGGCGGCAGCGTCGCCGCCAGCGCCTTGGCGCCCTCCTGCGCCGCCGCGTAGTCGAGGTCGCGCTCGGCGAGCGTCGTCGAGCCCGCGAGCATGTTCCCCCACTGCGTGTCCGTCTCCCACGTCGGATCGACCCAAGAGTCGCCGCCGCGCTGCGCCCAGAACGTGCGGCCGCTCTGGTCGACGAAGCGCAGGTCCATCTCGTTCGGCGGCTCGTCGGGTTCGCTGGTGCGATACACCTCGGGCTTGGGCTGCCCCGTACGCGACTCGATGTAGACGACGCGCCCCGCCTTCACGTACGCCGCGTTGAAGCCCCAGCTCGCGTCGTGCGCATCGAGGACGTTGAGGCCCTCCTTGAGCTGGGACGCAGCCGGATGGCTCGTCGTCGGCGTTGCGTCCGAACAACCCGAAAGAGATAGGGCGTACCCTGCCACCAGCAGCCCCGCTCCGATCCCCAACAGAACTTGCCAGCTTCTCCCCTTGCCCATGCGACCCCTCGCTTTCGACCCCCGAGCGAGAAGCGAGCACTGCAGGGTGGGTGCCTGGACGCGGGTCCAATGAACTCAAGCACTTGGCGGGCGTCAGTTCAGAACCTGAACCCCGGTTGGTTCAGTTCATTAACTATTGTTCGGTAGTTGAACTCGCCAGGCGAGTCGCTTGGAGGGCGTCACCTGCGCCGGGGCGTGCCCTTCGAGAGGTGCGCCATCGCGTCGCCGAGGCCCTCGAGCGTGAGCGGGAACATGTGGAAGACGGAGGCGAGCATCTCGGCGGTTCCTCCGCGCCAGTAGTTCGGCGGGTCGGGGTTGAGCCAGACGCCCTTGTCGAAGTGGTCCGCGAGGAGCTGCATCCAGCGGATGCCGTGCATCGCCTCGCCCCCCAGCTCGTCGCGACTCGCGTACCAGTCGCCGCCGCCGAGGAGCTCCGCCGGGTGCATCGCGGCGTCGCCGACCATCACGAGCTTCCACTCGCGCGTGCAGTGGAGCAGGAGGTCGCGGAGCCGCACCGGCTCGGCGAAGCTCTCGGTCTCGTAGACGCGCCCGTAGACGCAGTTGTGGAAGTAGTACGTCTTGAGCTCGCGGAAATTGGACGCGCGCTTGGCCGCCGAGAAGAGCTGGCTCACCAGCTGCGCGTATGGGTCCATCGAGCCGCCCACGTCCATCAGGAGCAGGACGCGCACGTTGGGCCGGCGCGGCGGGCGCAGCACGACCTCGAGCTCACCGGCGTTCTTGGCCGTCTCGTCGATCGTCGCGTCGAGGTCGAGCTCGAGGTCGGCGCCCTCGCGGTGGAAGGCGCGCAGCTTGCGCAAGGCGACCTCGATCTGGCGCACGTCGAGAACCAGGTCGGAGCGGTACGGCCGGTAGACGCGCGCGTCGGCCACGGCCATCGCGCTGCGTCCCCCGCCCTTCGGCCCGACGCGCACGCCCGTCGGGTGCGCGCCGTGCGCGCCGAAGGGGCTCGTGCCGCCGGTGCCGATCCAGCGGTTGCCGCCGTCGTGTCGTTCCTTCTGCTCGCGCAGGCGCTCCTCGAAGAGACGCCGCAGCTCCTCGAGGTCGAGGTGCTGGAGCATCGCCAGCTCCTCCGGCGACAGTTCCTTGCGCGCGCGTGGGTCGGACAGCCACTCCTCGAGCTCCTTCACGAGGTCGAGCGACTTGGCCTCGACGCCGCGGAAGCACGAGAGGAACGCCTCGTCGAACGCGTCGAGGTCGGCCTCCCTGTGCACGCAGAGGGCGCGAGCGACGTGATAGAAGCCGTCGAGCGACGTGTCGTGCAGGTTCATCCCGAGCGCACGCGCCAGGGCCATCGCCTCCTGCAGGCCCACCTTCACCTTGCGCTTTCGCAGCTCGAAGAGGAACGGGACGAACACGCACCAGCCAGCGTAGCCCGCGTGGGCGCGCTACGCTCGCGAGGTGGATCGCGCCATCTCGGAGCTCGAGCGGCGACTCGGCGCGTCCAAGGTGCTCACCGGCACGGACGCGTGCGCGGCGTACGCCAGCGACGACAGCGACGTCGCCGGCAAGAGCCCGGACGCCGTGGTCGTCGCCGCCTCCGCCGACGACGTGCGCGTGACGCTCGAGATCGCGCAGAGGCACGAGGTTCCC
>Ga0335082_10004878_pt1 | contig 14665 bp, 11 predicted proteins | sample Lox_Sample_41_FD_206718 | JGI IMG/M metagenome (GOLD analysis project Ga0335082, IMG submission 206718) | Soil microbial communities from Loxahatchee National Wildlife Refuge, Florida, United States - Lox_Sample_4.1 | ecosystem: Environmental > Terrestrial > Soil > Wetlands | place: USA...
AGTCGACGATCTGACCGGCGTTGGCCACGAGCGTGCCGACGACGGCAACAAAGGGCACAATCAGGAGGAGGAACAGCAACACCGTCATCGCCACCACCGCCCAACCCCTGCTGCCCCGCAAACGCGCCTGCAGGGCCGTCATCAGGGGCCAGGTCGCCACCACGATCGTCGTGGCCCAGATGACGGAGATCAGAAAGGGCAGCAGGATCCAGAGCGACAACCCGATCAGCATGCCGAGAAAGAGTACGGCCAGAACGATGCGGGTCAGGTCCTGTGAGTCCGGCACGCGCTACTCCTTGCCAGAGGTCCACGAGATCACGAATAACGTGAGTCGTCGCATCATCACCGTTGCAAATGATGTCGTGCTGGCACCATGACAGACGAAGTCACGTTCGCTCTCCCCTCATCGATGCGAACCCGCGAGGAAGCGCCCTCGGGTCAGTCCTTCCGCCAGCTCTTGTCTGGATTGAATGACGTAATGCGCCCCGCCGCTTTCCCGGTGTCGGGGCCGAGATCCTTTTCGAAGACGACGCCTTGCTGGTTGACCAGGAAGCTCATGATGCCGGAGACGCCGTATTTGGCCGGATAAGCCAGGACGGCAAAACCGCCGATCATGACATCCTTGTGCACCAAGTAATCATAGGCGCCGCCCTCAGCGTCCGGCCCCTGCTTGGTCAGCATCCGATAGTAGTAGCCGTGATACGCCGTGCGGGTTCGCGTCTGGGTGCTATACCCCTCCCGGGTCGCTTCTCCGATGAGCGGTCCCAACGGGCTTTCGGGCTCGCCGGGCTTGGTGGGCCAGTAGAGGCCATCCTTCTTCCCCGGGCTGCTGATGAATTTCTGAGCATATTCGAGCAGGCCGTCGCCGTTACGGTCCGCCGAGGCATAGTCGCGCTGGGCGTCGACGATCGCCCGCAGCGTCTGAATCGTCAAGAGCTCGTTTCTGCCGATCCGCCGGTTCAAAATCTCTTCGCGCCCTTGCTCGGGGTCAAACCGCCAGCCGTCATTCGATCCGATGAGGGGAAAGGGGAAAGGATAGTCGTCGTTCCCGACGATCAGGATCGCCCTGGCGTCGCCTTCCTTCTCGAGCGCGTGCTTCTCTTCGTACTCGGCAATGAAATGCGCGACGGCCGCGCGGTCGGCCACCCGATCACCTGAGGAGAGCCATTCTGCCGACGCGTGGCCAAGAATGTCGAGCGCCGCCTGACGGTTTCCGGACTTCAGAGCGTCGATCAATCCCTGAGCGGCCGCCTCGGGCGTGGCGAAACTCTTCGGCGCGCCGGCAGTTGAAACGGCCGGCAGGGCGGACGGGGGCGCCGCGCCGGCCAGGCGGAGGGACAGGCCCGCCGCCACAGCCGCGATCAGAAGCGCAAAGAGAAGTTGTTTACCGACGAAAGCCACCGCCGCCTCTCATGCCGCCGCCGAAGCCGCCCCGGCTGACCGCGCCGCGATTGCTGTAGTCCCGAACCTCCGGCCCCTTCCCGACGCCGTCAAACGCGCCGGGCTGTCGCGTGCCGCCTGTCGGACCCGTGGCCGGCTGTTTCTGCTCGGCACGGCCGCGGAAGTTTTCACGGGCTTCATAGCCCTGCGCCCGTCCCTGTCCGTACCGCTCCTGCACAGACGCGTCGCGATAGGCCACACCCCTCCGGTGCTCGGCGTTGTGATGCCAGTCCGTCTGGCTGATCGTCGTGCGGTTGAATTGATTGTACCTGAGCGGGTTGACTCTGACGGTGTGATTATGCCAGTCGCACCCTCCCCAGATGGCGCCGCCCATGATGATGCCGGCCCCGAACCAGATCCCCGGTCTCCCCGGACGGTAGTCCGGCGGATACCAGTAATAGGGTGGATAGGCCGGATACCACCAGGTCCCGTAGATGGATGCGGGATCGTAGACGGGGATGTAGTAGACCTCCGGCTCGGCCGGTTCAATAATGATGATCGTCTGGTCGCCGCCGCCTTCGGATGTGACGGTCAGTTCCTTAGTGTTCTTGAGATTACCCGCCTCCTGCGCCTTCCTCCGGAGCGCTTGCACCGTGTTCATGACATCTTCCTGCTGGGCCAGGAAGGCGTCGCCCAGTTTCTGCGTCCAGTCGAGCTTCTCATTCATCATCTCGAGCACCTGGGGCACGGAGGTCAGCGATTTCACGCTGGGATCCCAGGGCTGTTTCTGCATTGCCTCCTCCAGCGCCTGCTCCTTGACGTTGGGATTCGCCTTGGACCAGCGCTCGGCCTCGACCACTTCAAGCGGGTACGTGGAGGCCATCAACACCTGCGCGAGCAATGCGTCCGGATAGAGCGCGATCGGGGCAAGGAGTTGGTCGAGTTCTTCCTGTTTGAAACTCTTTCCCCCGGCTTCCGGCGTTTGGGCATCAAGCCAGGGGGCTGACGAATACCACAACATGCCACAAAGCAGGCACCACACCAGCCATGCTCGGGGCAGATGAACCTTCACGGTATTCGCTTCCAACCTACTCCTCGATGGAAAAGGGAAGTTAGTCTATAACAGGCTCATAGGGTTGTCAACCAAACGAACCCGGATGCGTGACACCACATTGCTGGCGGAATCGCCGTGTCACGAACTGCCCTTTATCTTCCGATACCGGCGGATCAGATTGTCGGTCGAACTGTCATGGCCAAGGACAGGCTCCGACTTACTCTCCAGCTCCGGCACAATCCGCTGCGCCAGCACTTTGCCCAGCTCCACCCCCCACTGGTCAAACGAATCGATATTCCAGATGGCCCCCTGGGTGAAGACGCTGTGCTCGTAGAGCGCCACCAGCGCGCCGAGCGTCTCTGGTGTGAGCCGTTCGGCGAGCATCGTGGTCGACGGCCGGTTGCCTTCAAAGACGCGATGCGGCACCAGCCGTTCCGGCGTGCCCTCCGCCCTGACCTGTTCGGCTGTTTTGCCGAAGGCCAGCGCCTCGGCCTGCGCAAAGAGGTTGGCCAGCAGGATGTCGTGGTGCCGGCCAAGCGGCTGGAGGGGCCGGGCAAATCCGATAAAATCACACGGGATCAACCGCGTCCCTTGATGGATCAACTGGTAGAAGGAATGCTGGCCGTTGGTGCCCGGCTCGCCCCAGTAGATGGGGCTGGTCTGGTACGCGACCCTCTCGCCGTCAATCGTCACGCGCTTGCCGTTGCTCTCCATGATCATCTGCTGTAGATAGGCGGGAAAGCGCTTCAGATATTGCTCATACGGCAGGACCGCCACCGACTCCGCGCCGAGGAAATTGGTGTTCCAAATCCCCAGCAGCCCCAGGAGCACCGGCAGGTTGCGCCCGAACGGCGCGGTCCGGAAATGCTCATCCATTCGATGGCAGCCGTCCAGCATCGCCCTGAACGGCTCCGGGCCGACGGCCAGCATCGTGGAAAGGCCGATGGCCGACGTCATGGAATAGCGCCCGCCGACCCAGTCCCAGAAACCGAACATGTTCGCGGGGTCGATGCCGAACGCCGCCACGGCTTCGGCGTTGGTCGAGACCGCGACGAAATGTTTGGCGACCGACGACCGGTCGCCGCCGAGTCCCTTGAGCGACCAGTCGCGCGCCGTCTGTGCGTTGGTCATGGTCTCCTGCGTCGTAAAGGTCTTCGACGAGATGATGCACAGCGTCTCCGCCGGGTCAAGATCGTGAACCGCTTCGGCAAAATCGGTCCCGTCGACATTGGAAACGAAGCGGAAGGTCATGCCCCGATCGCTGTAGAACTTGAGCGCCTCATAGGCCATCACCGGCCCAAGGTCGGAGCCGCCGATGCCGATGTTCACAATGTTTCGAATGCGGCGGCCGGTGTGGCCCTTCCATTCGCCGCCGCGCACGCGGCGGCAGAAGTCCGCCATCCGGTCGAGCACGGCGTGAACCTTCGGTACGACGTTCTCGCCGTCGACCTTGATCGATGCATTCCGCGGCGCGCGCAACGCCACGTGCAGGACGGCCCGGTTCTCCGTGACGTTGATCGTCTCCCCGGCAAACATTGCATCGATCCGCCCGCGCAGGCCGGAGTCCTCAGCCAACTGCAGCAGGAGCGACAGCGTCTCCTCGGTGACGCGCTGTTTCGAGTAATCCAGGAAGAGCCCCGCCGCCTCGGCCGTCAGCCGTTCGCCGCGAGCCGGATCGTCCGCGAACAGCTCACGCAGATGAGCGTTGCGGATAGTTTGATGATGGGCGACGAGGGCCTTCCACGCCCGCCGCTCGATAAGTGGCGCAATCCGTTCTGGCATCCCCACCCCTCGTGGTGCCACCCGCTCAGCGCGAAAGTGTCGAGCAGCGTCCTCTTCGTAAAAACGTGTCCGGCCTCATGAGACGGATCTCTCCAGCGCCTTGCTGATGAGCGCCTGAGCCTCCTCCTGGATGCGGCGCAGGTGCTCACCGCCTCGAAAACTTTCGGCGTAGAGCTTGTAGACATCCTCCGTGCCGGAGGGACGCGCCGCAAACCATCCCTGGGCGGTCATGACCTTCAAGCCGCCGATGGCCGCGCCGTTGCCGGGCGCCGTCGTGAGCATGGTCTGGATCGAATCGCCGGCCAACTCTGAGGCATGAACATCGCCCGGCGAAAGCTTGAGCAGCGCCGCTTTTTGCTCCGGCGTGGCCGGCGCGTCGATGCGCGCGTAGACCGGCTCGCCGAGCTCGCCGGTCAGGTCGTGATACAGCTCGGCGGGATCGCGGCCGGTGCGCGCCATGATCTCGGCGGCGAGCAGATCCATGATGATGCCGTCCTTGTCGGTCGTCCAGACCGTGCCGTCGCGGCGGAGACACGACGCCCCCGCGCTCTCCTCGCCGCCGAAGCCCAGCGACCCGTCGAGCAGGCCGGGGACGAACCATTTGAACCCCACCGGCACCTCGATCAGCGTCCGTCCGACCCTTGCGGCCACCCGGTCGATGAGACTGCTGCTCACGATCGTCTTCCCGATCGCCGCGTCCGGGCGCCAATCCGGACGGTGGGTGAAGAGATAGAAAATCGCGGCGGCGAGATAGTGGTTGGGATTCATCAGCCCCGCGCCGCGGGTGACGATCCCGTGCCGGTCATGATCGGTGTCATTGCCGCAGGCGATGTCAAAGCGGTCCTTGAGCGCGATCAATTTCGCCATGGCATAGGGAGACGAACAGTCCATGCGGATCTTCCCGTCCCAATCCAGCGGCATGAAGCTGAACGTCGGATCGACCGTGCCGTTCACCACCTCCAGCGTGATGCCGTACCGTTCGGCGATCGGGCGCCAGTAGGCCACGCCCGCCCCGCCGAGCGGATCGACGCCGATTCTTAGACCGGAGGTCCGGATGACGTCCATGTCCACGACCGACGCCAGGTCGTCCACATAGGCTCCGATGTAATCATACGGACGGGTGGCGGCCGCGCGGCGGGCCCGTTCGTACGCGATTCTCGACGCGCCGTTCAGACCACTTGAAAGATACTGGTTGGACTTCTCTTCAATCCACCTGGTCACGTCGGTGTCGGCCGGTCCGCCGTTCGGCGGGTTGTATTTGAAGCCGCCGTCTTCAGGCGGATTATGAGATGGCGTGATGACAATCCCGTCCGCCAGCCCCGCCGACCGTCCGCGGTTGTAGATCAGTATGGCGTGAGAGAGTGCGGGAGTCGGCGTATAGCCGCCGGCGGCGTCGACTCTGACCTGGACCCCGTTGGCCGCGAGCACCTCGAGCGCGGTAGCATACGCCGGATCGGACAGGGCGTGCGTGTCTTTCCCGACATAGAGAGGGCCGCTGATTCCCCGCCCGGCCCGGTAGTCGCAGATCGCCTGTGTGATCGCCAGGATGTGGACTTCGTTGAACGAGCCGCGGAGCGACGATCCGCGATGGCCGCTCGTGCCGAAGCTGACCCGCTGCGAGCGGTCCGTGATGTCGGGACGGCGGGCATAGTATTCCTTCCGGAGCCTGTCGACGTCGACGAGCGACGTCTTCGGGGCTGGCTTGCCGGCGAGTGGATGAATGGCCATCGGTTCGTCTCTGTCTTCACCGCGGGCGTGACGGACTTTGTGTGGACTGCTGAAGTGCCAGCGCGAGCAGCGCCACCGTGCGCGGCTGCACGACGTACGACGCCTGCTCCACCGCCGGCGCCGTCTCCCAGGGGGCGATGTCGTCGGGTGACGGCAGTGCGGTGTCGATGCAGCGCCGCCACCGTTCCGTCAGGCCGTCGGACACGGGCGGCAGTTCGAACGTCAACGGCTCCCAGTAGGCGTTGAAGATGCCGTAAAGGAGAAATCGTCCCCGAATGCTTCGCAATGTGAAGGCGATGGCATGCGAGCTCTCTCCCCAATCCGGGCGGTTGAGCGCCACCCCGTGCCAGTCGATCTTCGCCCGCTCCAGCAGTTGATTCAGGCTGAGGGTGCCTGTTTCCGCCAGTACGTCGCGGCGCTGGCGAAACGCCGTGAGCGCTTTGACGAACCGGTGGACTTCGGCGTGTTGCTCCAGCAGGCGCCAGTCGAACCAGCTGAGCTCGCTGTCCTGGCAATAGGCGTTGTTGTTGCCCTGCTGGCTCCGGCGGACCTCGTCCCCCATGAGCAGCATCGGTGTGCCGGCCGCGAGCAATTCCAGCGCGAAAAAATTCTTGACCTGGCGATTGCGGAGCGCCTCGATGGCAGGATCGTCCGTCGGGCCGTCTGAGGTGTCGTCCGGGCCGCAGTTCCAGCTCAGATTGTCGTTCGATCCGTCGCGATTCGCCTCGCCGTTGGCCTCGTTGTGCTTGCTGTTGTATGAGACCAGATCGTTGAGGGTAAAGCCGTCGTGGCAGGTCACGAAATTGACGCTCTGCTCGGCCTCCCGTTGCTCGCGGCCATAGATGTCGGGACTGCCCAGCAGCCTGGAGGCGACCGCGGAGACCATGCCGTTATCCCCTTTCAGGAACCGTCGGACGTCGTCGCGGAACCGGCCGTTCCACTCCTGCCAGGCATCGCCGACGAAGCTGCCCACCTGGTAGAGCCCGGCGGCATCCCATGCCTCCGCAATCAGCTTGGTGCCGGCCAGCAGGGGATCCGACTCGATGTCCCAGAGGACGGGCGGGTTCGGCAGTGGACGGCCCGATTCGTCGCGCGAGAGGATCGACGCCAGATCGAACCGGAAACCGTCGACGTGCATCTGCTTCACCCAGTAGCGCAGGCTGTCCTGGATCAGGCGGCGGACGATCGGCTGGTTGGCGTTCAGGGTGTTGCCGCAGCCGGTGTAGTCGGCGTAGCGCGATTGATCCTGTTCCAGAATGTAGTAGAAATCATTCGCCAGGCCGCGGTACGACAGAGTTGGCCCATTCTGCCCCCCTTCCGTCGTGTGATTGAAGACGACATCAAGAAAGACTTCAATGCCGGCGCGGTGCAGTGCCTTGACCATGTCGCGGAATTCATCGAGCGCGGCCAACGCTCCCGTCCGTGAGCAGTAGGCATGATGCGGGGCGAAAAAGGAGACCGGCTGGTAGCCCCAGTAATTCACGCGGCCATCCGGCGCGTCCTGCGGATCGAACTGAAAGACCGGCAACAGCTCGACGGCCGTGATCCCCAGCTCCTTGAGATAGGGTATTTTCTCGATCAACCCGGCATAGGTCCCGCGCCGCTCAACCGCGACGCCCGAGCTGGGGTGGCGGGTGAAGCCCCGGACGTGCAGCTCGTAGATCACGGTTTCGGCGAAGGGGCGTCTCAACGGTCGGTCGCCTTCCCAGTCATACCGGCCCGGGTCGGCCACGACACTTTTCATCGCCGTTGCCGCGTTGTCGCCCGGGCGGCTTGCGGCATGTCGGTTGTAGCCGGCCGGAACCGCGACGCCGAGCCCGTAGGGATCGAGGAGAGTCTTCTCGCCGTCAAACCGCAACCCCTTCTCCGGGGCAAACGGCCCATGGGCCCGGTAGGCGTAGACCCGGCCCGGCTCGAGATCCGGGATGAAGACATGCCAGTAGTGGTAGGTGCGGTTCCGGTTGGGATCAAGTGGGATGACCCTTGCCGGCTTAATGGCCTGTTCGTCGTCGAACAGCAACAGTTCGAGCCGGTCGGCGTCGCGTGAAAAGATACTGAAGTTCACACCGCCGTCATGCACTGTGGCGCCGAGCGGCGCGCTCAGCCCCGGTTGGATGTCGACGGAGCGTTTGACCGTCGCTCGTCTGGTGCGGGCCGGTCTGGGGCGTTTGCGCATGCTGGAGCGATCCATTTCTGTGTCCATCCCATCGCCTCCAGAGTCGACCCCGCCTACAATTTCACCGTCACCGGCCGCACGTTCCAGATCTCCCCGCAGTATTCGCCGACGGCGCGGTCGGATGAGAACTTGCCGCTGCGCGCGGCGTTGAGGATCGACATGCGCGTCCAGCGCTCTTCGTCACGCCACGCCGCGCTCACCCTTGCCTGACAGGCGACGTAGGCGGCGTAGTCGGCCAGGACGAGAAACGGATCGAACTGGCTCAGGTTCTCAATGAGCGGGCGGAACACCTCGGCGTCGCCGCGCGAGAAGCGTCCGCCGCCGATCAGCTCCAGCACGGCGCGCAGCTCGGCATTGCCCGCCGCATACTCGGCCGGGCGGTAGCCCTCCCGCCTGACCCGCTCGGCCTCCTCCACCGTCAGCCCGAACAGAAAGAAATTGTCCGCGCCGGCCTCTTCGCGCATTTCAACATTGGCGCCGTCCAGCGTGCCGATGGTAAGCGCTCCGTTGAGCATGAATTTCATATTGCCGGTGCCCGACGCTTCCTTGCCGGCCGTCGAAATCTGCTCGGACAGATCGGCGGCGGGGTAGATCAGGTGCGCGTTCTGCACATTGAAATTCGGCACGAAGGCGACCTTCATCTGCCGGTTCACGTCCGAATCGGCGTTGACCGTTTCGGCGACGGCGTTGATCAGCTTGATGATCCGCTTGGCCATGAAATAACCTGGCGCGGCCTTGCCGCCGAAGATGAAGGCGCGCGGGGGGATCGTCAGCGAGGGATTCTCCTTGAGCCGCCGGTAGAGCGTGACGATGTGCAGGACGTTCAGGTGCTGGCGTTTGTATTCATGAATGCGCTTGACCTGGATATCGAACAACCAGCCGGGATCCAGTTCGATGCCGGTGTGGGTCTGAATATAGTCGGCAAGGCGCCGCTTGTTCGCCTGCTTGACCGCGCGCCACTCGCGCCGGAAGGCGGCGTCATCGGCCAGGGGCTCGAGCCGGTGCAACGCCTCCAGTTCCGTCAGCCATTCGTCGCTGATCGTGCGGGTGAGTAGCCCGCGCAAACCCGGATTGGCCAGCGCCAGGAAGCGGCGCGGCGTGACGCCGTTGGTCTTGTTGCTGAAGCGCGCCGGCCACAGCTCGTAAAAATCCTTCAGCACGCTCGCCTTGAGCAGGTCGGAATGGAGCGCGGCCACGCCGTTGACGGCGTGGCTCCCAGCGGTCGCGAGATGCGCCATGCGCACGCGCTTCTCGCCCTCCTCGCAGATCAGCGACATGCGCGATGCGCGGGCCTCGTCGCCGGGAAAGCGCGTCCGCACCTCATCGAGAAACCGGCGGTTGATCTCGTAGATGATCTCCAGGTGGCGCGGCAGCAGCTCGCGGAACATCGGCAGCGGCCAGGTCTCCAGCGCCTCGGGCAGCAGCGTGTGATTGGTGTAGCCGAAGGTTGCCACGGTAATGGCCCACGCCGTCTCCCACTCGAGCCGCCGCTCGTCCACCAGCAGCCGCATTAACTCGGCGACGCCGATCGACGGATGGGTGTCGTTGAGCTGGACGGCAAACCGCTGCGCGAACTGCTCCACCGGCGCGCCGGCCAGATCAAGGATCCGCAGCATGTCCTGCAGGGAGCAGGAGACGAAGAAATGCTGCTGCGCCAGGCGCAACCGCTTGCCGATCTCCGGCTCGTCGTTGGGATAGAGCACCTTGGTCACCGTCTCGGAGACCAGTTTTTCGTTGACCGCCTGATAGTAATCGCCGGTGTTGAATGCCTGGAAATCGAACGATTCGACCGCCTCGGCGCTCCACAACCGCAGGGTGTTGCAGGTGTTGACGCCGTAGCCCTGGATCGGGGTGTCGTAGGCCACTCCCTTCACCACCCGGTTCGGCACCCAGCGCACGCGAACAGTGCCCGCCTCGTCACGATAAGTCTCCGTGCGACCGCCCCAGTTGACGTAATAGGCGACATCCGGCTTTGCGATCTCCCAGGGGTTCCCATTCCGCAACCATTTGTCGGTGATCTCGGTTTGCCAACCGTCATGGATCTCCTGGTCGAAGATCCCGAATTCATAGCGGATGCCGTAACCGATCGCCGGCCGCTCGAGCGTCGCCAGCGAATCGAGATAACAGGCGGCCAGCCGCCCCAACCCGCCGTTGCCCAGCCCCGGCTCCTCCTCACAGGCCAGAACGGCGTCGAAATCCTGTCCGAGCCCGGCCATCGCCTCGCGGGCCTCCTGTTCGATGTTGAGATTGACCAGGTTGTTGCCCAGATGCGGCCCCATCAGGAATTCGGCCGACAGATAGCAGGCCACCTTGCCGCCCAGATTGAAATAGGTCTCGGTGGTGGCGATCCAGCGGTGCTGCATCCGGTCACGCACCGCCAGCGCGAGGGCTCGGTAATAATCGCGCGGCGTCGCGATCGCGGCCGGACGTCCGATGGAATAGCGCAGATGATCACGTACGGCTTGCCGTATATCGGCAGTCTGCAAGCCGTTTCGCACATCTGTATCACGCATTGCGGGGACGGACGAGGCTGAATTCGTTAATTTTTGTGACAGATTCGTCTCCATGGCAGCAGATCCGTATTGCCTGCTATATAAATGATAAGTTCAAGAATTGTGCCCGACCGAATAATTTAGCTAAACTTATTCTTTTCAATTGGTTAGATGCACAATCAGAGATTATTGAACTTTTTTTAGGGCAATTATCTGTGGCAATACGCCACATCGGTCATGAATGACTGGGGCAATATTTCCTTATTCTGCGTATGTCCTGCATGAGGATGAGCCGGGTCTGCCGGGGAAGGGAGTCCAGTCCAGACCGCGCATCCCGGTCACACCAGGTTCATTTTCTCGATGTGGTTGTCATTTTTCCCTCCTGTTTTGCAAAATAATAATAGGCACCCACGCTGAGGAAATTCGTCGCCACCGCGATAATGTTCCACAGAAACACAGGTCTCGACACAATCAACAACCCATAGTAGACCCAGAGAATCTGGAACGCGCCCAGAATCGCCGCCATTCTTGGATTCATGCCCTTGGTTGACCGTCGCCTGAGCATCGCGATTAAATCCGGTACTGCGGCAAAGGTGGTGCCGAACCCCGCCACCAAGCCGATGACCTCGGATCGCTGCAACCTGGGGATGAGCAGGCTCTCCATGTCGTGTATGGCCAATTCCCCACAGCCCGCGAGGATGAACACGCCGAAGAAGAGAAGACCCAGCGCCGGTTTTTTGAAATGATTCCTGTCCGCCTGGTCCGGCCGACCGTCCTGCACGACGGCGATCACAGGGCATGCACCTGGAACAGATGGCATTGCCACGGTTTCAGGTCGACGTACAGTCCGGCGTCCCGCATTTCATCCCCGCTGCGGTCGAAGGATTCACCAGACAGCAGATCGTTGAGGCGCCAGCTCTTTCCTCTCAGCTCATCCCACGGCAGATGGACACGCGCCTGGGCGGCGTCCTGCCGGAAATTGATGACGATGAGGTCGCGTTCATCCTCCTTGACCCAACACCAGGCCAGAAGGTTCAGGCAACTCTGATTGTCGGGCCAGCCGCTCCGCTCACAGAGGCGCCATTCACCATTCCGAAAGACATCGCGATTGACCGCTTTCAGCAGACGACTATAAAAGGCCGCGAGCTCCTGATCGACCGGCTCCGCCGGACGACGGCCCAGAAAAACGGGCAGCCGCACTTTCCTCCCTTCGAATTGCCCCTCGTGCAGCAGCCTGGCCCCGGTGAGAGTGAGGATCGCCACGGCGGCCGCGCGTCCTTTACCGTCCGGAAACGTGGCGGCCGCCCTGGGCTCGTCATGGTTCTCGATGAACCGGACCATGCCCTGCTGGTAGGCAGGATCGGCAAGGAGGTGCAACCGCACGCTCTCGGCATCCCCGTGTTCCATCCGGTCATAGAGTTTTTTGTCGTAGCAATGATCAAAACCCTGTTGTTGCAGTTCCCACTCGAGGTCCCAGTAAGCCTCGGCGACGAACCTGAACTCCCGGTGCCGCTCTTTGACCGCCGGGATCACCGTCGTCCAGTAGTCGTTGACCGGTTTGACCCCCGCGCGGGCCCCCCAGGTGCGCTCGAAAATATTGTTCAGCATGAGCATCGCCATGTCGCACCGGATCCCGTCGCACTGTTCGGCGATGTCAGTCACTGTCTCGACCACCGCCTGACGGAGCCCCGGCTGAAATGCGTTGAGCTGGAGCACGTCGGGCCAGGGCGCAAAATAGGGATCTCTCCCAAGGGCCAGAACCTTGCCGCCGGCCTGGAAAAACTCGCCCGGCTTCTGTGCCAGATCATCGGCATTCCCCTGAACGAAGTAGTCGGGATGGTCGATGACCCAGGGATGGTCCGGCGCCACATGGTTGGGAACAAAGTCAAGAATCAGGCGCAGCCCGCGTTCACGGAGCAGGCGTCGTGCGGCGGCGAGCCCCTTCGGACCGCCGAGGTGTTCATCGACGACGTAGCGGCGCACGCAGTAGGGCGAGCCGGTATTATCCTTCGGCGAAAAGTCCGGGAGGGCCCTCCGGAAATCCTCGAGGAGCCCCCTGTTTCGCATGGAGACCTCAATGCCGGCCGGGCTTCGCTCCCAGACGCCCATGAACCAGACGGCGTCAACGCCATGCGCGGCGATGGCATCCCACTCCTCCTTCGGCACCGTGGCCAGGTCCACGGTCTTGTGGTATTTCCGGCTCAGCTCACCCAGCCAGACCCAGGTGTTGATCTCATAAATTACCGGATGCTTAGGCCATGTGTTCATCTCCTCTCCCTTCCGGCGCCGTGTGCGCCCTGATTGAACTCGGCATCTTCCCACTGCCAGCATTGAAGACCAGGCCGATCAGAAAGGGCGGGTCGCCCGGCCTTGACATCGGCCAGGCCTCCGCGCGCCCCGAGCGGGATGGCGAGCGTCGGCTGGATGATGAAGCGAAAACGTCCTGGTCCCGGTGAAATCGCCGCGGCAGCTCCTCCAGGAATCGCCTTAAGAACAGGTATACGCGGCCTGTCTCGATGGTGCCCACAATTGCACGCGGTATTGCGGCAGCGATCACGAGAAGCGCCGGCACCGTCACGATGGTCTCGCGTCGCAGCGTGATGTCCTTGGACATCATGAGACTTCCACTGTCCAGAATCTTGGCCCCTGCATCATCCTTTCACCAATTCCGGCGGGTTGTAAACGCGGAAAACTGCGATCCCGCTTTCTTTCTGACCCGTCTTGCATCATTCCACTGGATCCCGGTCTCAGCCGGTCATTGAAGAATAGCTCCGGGAATGGCTCTGGAGCGGGCCTAAGTCCAGCGCGTCTGCCAGTTCCGCCACTCTTGCCGGTTGTGTGTATCCGAATTGTAAAAAAAATGCCGTGCGGTCAAACATGAGCGGCCTCTGTGGTCGTAGATTGGTAGACGTTTTCGTAACGGCTCAATGCCCCTTTTTTCCCGGCCGTGAGCTGTTTGTCGGGCATCGTTTCCTCCGTGGACGGCGCGCCCACTATGTTTCCAATTTGTAGAGAATGACGAACCAGGCCGCCAAGAAGCCAACCGAAACGGCGATTGGCAGCAAGTGCCCCAGCACTGTCACCAGATTCTGATGCTTGAGAGCCGGCCAATCCAACTCCTTCGCCTCAGCCATTTTGCAAATTCGATCGCCCTCGGCGCGCCATTGCCAGATCGCGTAGGTGGCCGCACCCACGGCCACCAAGACCAGGAACGGGAGAAACACGCCCACGACGGGAATCACGGTGAGCAGGAGCCTGACCGCCGCGCCCGCCGAGGTGCTCACAACACCCTTCAGCCCCACGAGCGTCGCAAACGTTCCGAACAGGAACGACTGCGAGATGACCAGCCAGCTCATGCGCAGTCCTATTAGGTCGTCTTCGTGCTTTATCTGAGCATCAATCAGATTGAGCTTAGCTATTATCGTGTCTTCACCCATGGGACCATCCCCCTTGCTCAGTTCACCCGCTGCACCGCGGGCGGTGTCCATAAGCCGTCGGTAACGCCGGGACGAGAGGTCGGGTTGCTCGTCCGCCGCCGGCTCGGCGATCGCGATGAACGCGGCGCACGACGTGGCGATGCCAACGAATGACCACTTCTTGAGCAGCCGTCTGGAATTTATTCCTTTTCATTTATCACCCCATGCTTGTTCGGAACCGTGAGAAGTAACGACGGACACAATGCCCGGACTACGCGCTCATTTCTTTGCCTCCCCGCTATGGGCGCCCTTCTTGAACGCGGTCCGCTTGCCGCCCTCCAGTGCCCGCTTGGCGTCCAGCATGCCGAACAACTGGATGGTCTTGGCCACGAGTCCGGTCCAGCCGGTCTGATGGCTGGCGCCCAGCCCGGCGCCGTTGTCGCCATGGAAGTATTCGTAAAAGAGAATGTGATCGCGCCAGTGCGGATCGGTCTGAAATGTCTCTGATCCACCGTAGACCGGCCGCCGGCCGCGACCGTCCCTCAGGAAGATCCGGCTGAGCCGGTCGGCGATCTCCTTGCTCACCTCGAACAGGTTCATCCTCTTCCCGGACCCCGTGGGGCACTCGATGGTAAAG
>Ga0335082_10004879_pt1 | contig 14664 bp, 9 predicted proteins | sample Lox_Sample_41_FD_206718 | JGI IMG/M metagenome (GOLD analysis project Ga0335082, IMG submission 206718) | Soil microbial communities from Loxahatchee National Wildlife Refuge, Florida, United States - Lox_Sample_4.1 | ecosystem: Environmental > Terrestrial > Soil > Wetlands | place: USA: Florida...
CGTCACAAGATCCGGCGAACCATGCAGGGATACGCAGACGGCTCAAATGTAGAGGTGTCATGCAGGGCTAAATTTGATACTACCATGTGAAAGCCCGAAATGTGCGGACAGCCGCCATCGGCGGTTTGCCGTGCGTAGCAAGGCTTTCAGAAGGCCGAAAGCTGGAAGCCCGAAGACGACCCAACGTAGAACACCAAGCGCAACTTTTGACAGAGATGTCATCGTGAGCGGCGGCGCAGCCGGCGCGAGCGACCGTACGAACGCATGCAGCTTCAGCAGAGTGGATGGGAGTGCCTTTGGTGCTTGCAGCGCGTGCGATCCCTTCGACTTCATCGGTGCTGCTGGCTGTCGTAGGGATGACATCGATCGAGAGTCTGAAGCCGAGAGCCGAAGGCCGAAATCCACAGCCGCAGCCTGAAGCCTATTTCCTCTCCAGCGCCCGCTGCAACTCCTCCGGTGCAATCGACTTTACCTTAATCGGCTTGGCGGGAATTCCACCCACAATGTGGTACGGGGACACATTCTTCGACGCGACTCCCACCGATCCTACAATCCCATGCTCGCCAACATTCACGCCGCTGAGTACTGTCGCGTGATACGTCACCCGCGCCCGCGGCCCGATCTCTGTCTTGTGATTGTCCACGAGCATTCCGTCATTCAAGTCATGCGAATGCGAATACACGTTCGCGTAATCCGAAATCGAGCAGCCCTCGTGAATGATGATTTCGCCGCGATCGTCCAGCAGTACGTACTTGTGGATGGTGCAGTTGTCCTCGACCGTCAGGTTGTAGCCGAACGAGAACTCGATGCCGTGAAAGATCTTCACGTTCTTCCCGCAATGCTTGAAGACGTGCCGCGCCAGCATCGCGCGCATCCGGTAGCCCAGCCAGTGATTCAGTCCAACCGGGGACCGGTCATACATCATCCAGAACCAGATCAGCGGCTTGCGCTCGGCATATTTCGCAGCATCGATGTCTCCGTAATACTCCGGTTCCAGCGTCGCGTTGCGGGGATCAAACGAATGCACTAGGGTCTGTTCCGCCAATCCTCCATCCGCCGCCGCGTACGGACGCCCCAGGTAAAGCTGGTGCAAAGCCTCTCGCACTACTTCACTTCGACGCTCCGGGTCCCGGTTCTCAAACTCGTGATCGAGCTGATCAATCCACTCCAGAAACGCTTTCTCCGCCGCCGCCGTCGGATTCAGCATTCGATATTCGTATCGGGGCATTCCAACCTCTCTCTATAAGTGCAGGGATTCCAGTCAAACCCACCAACCATAGCACACCGCAAATGCTTTATAATTCGCGCCGCCCCACAAACCCCGTGACCACGCTCGCCCGCAAACTGCGCGCCACAGACTATTTCACCCTGGGATGGGGCACTATGGTGGGCGTCGGCTGGCTCGTCATTATGGACGACTGGCTCACGCGCGGCGGCGGCCTGGGCACGGTGCTCGGCTTCGCCATCGGTGGAGCGCTTCTGCTTCCCATCGGATGGGTCTACGGCAGACTCGTCATGGCCATGCCCGATGCCGCGAGCGAGATCGCCTACACCTCGGCCGTCTTTCCGCGTGCCATCAGCTTTGCCACCGGATGGATGATGACTCTCGCCTACTTCATCGTCTGCCCGTGGGAGGCGGTTGCCGTCGGACGCATCGCCGCATACATCTTCCCCAGCCTCGATTCTGCAGAACTCTACCGCATCGCCGGACGCCCGGTATATCTGCCGCACCTGGTCGTAGGTCTCGGACTGACAGCGCTCCTTACCGTGCTTAACTACCGTGGTGTCCGCCTGAGCGCGACTTTTCAAAACTGGACCAGCTTCGGCACGCTCGCCCTTTTCGTAGTGTTCGTGATCGCGGGCGCGAGACGCGGCAGCACGGCTCACTTTCCCCCGCTCTTCACACACGCCCCGCTCATCTCGATTCTGCTCGTGATCCAGGTCGTCCCCTATTTCATGACCGGATTTGAATCGGTCGGAAAAGCAGCCGAAGAGGCCGGCCCCGAATTTCGCGCCCACGGGTTCTTCCGCGCCATCTGGATGGCCATCGTCATCGGCATCTTCTTCTATACGATCATCATCGCAGTGGTCGCATTCGTTGCCCCGTGGCGCCAGTTGATCGGCGAGAAATTCATGACGGCAGTTGCCTTCCAGCAGGCGCTCGGCGCGAGATGGATTGTAAATGTGATTCTCGCCGCGGCCCTGCTATCGCTTTTCAAGTGCTTCAATGGAAACTTCGTCGCCGCCAGCCGTCTGTTCTTTGCTCTGGGACGCCGTGGCATGATTCCCGCGCGCGCAGGAACCGTCCACACGCGATTTCAGACGCCATCGATGGCGGTGCTCTGCGTGGGATTCGGAACCGCCGCCTGCATGCTGCTCGGTGACGCGATCCTTGTCCCTGTAACCGAAGTCGGCTCGGTCGCCTGCGCGATAGGATGGGCCGCCGCCTGCGCGGCCTGCCTCGCCCTGGCGCGGTCGAAACCCGACATGATTCAGTTATCGATGGCCCAGCGCGTCATCGCGGCTCTCGGCCTGGCGGTAGCAACAGCAATGGCGCTGATGAAAATCATCCCGGCGGTTCCGGGACATTTCACGGAGTACGAATGGCTGGCTTTAGCAGTGTGGATCATTCTCGGGACTGCCGCAGCCACGGCAGCGCCACAGTAGCGCCGCCGCTCCGGCGGCTGTCGGTCGGGCGTCTCGCCCGAGCCAGTTTCGGCAGTAACGAAGGAGGCAGAATGTTAGTGAAAACGTGGAAGCCGAATCATCTCGCAATTCTGTTCGCTCTCATCGTGGCGACAGCCGTCCACCTACCCGCCCAAACCCAGTCCGCCTTCGACCTAGTCATCACCAACGGCCACATCATCGATGGCACCGGCTCTCCCTGGTACTCCGGCGACGTCGGCATTCGTGACGGCAAAGTCGCCGCGGTCGGCCAACTCACGTTCGCGCAGCGCAAGCGCACCATCGACGCCGGGGGCAAAATCGTAGCTCCGGGTTTCATCGATATGCTCGGCCAGTCGGAGTTGACGATTCTCGTCGACCCGCGCCTGCCTTCAAAGATCTATCAGGGCATCACCTCCGAAATTACCGGCGAGGGCAGTTCAATCGCGCCGCTCAACGACGCCATCATCCAAGCCGACCGCAAGGGCAGCTACGAACACTACAACATCACTCCCGACTGGCGCACGCTCCGCCAATACTTCGCGCGGCTCGAGAAGCAGGGCATCGGCATCAACGTAGCCGACTACGTCGGCGCGACTCAGGTCCGCCGCATAGTCCTCGGCGACGACGACAAGCAGCCCACTCTCGCACAACTCGATCAAATGAAGGCTCTCGTGCGTGACGCGATGAAAGACGGCGCTGTTGGCGTCTCCACGTCGCTCGAGTACGCTCCAGCGCCCTATGCCAAGACTGACGAACTCATCGCCCTCGCTGGGGAAGCCGGGAAGTTCGGCGGCATCTACGCTACGCACATGCGCAACGAAAGCGACTCGGTTCTCGACGCAATCGACGAAGCCCTCCGTATCGGCCGCGAAGGCCACATCCCGGTCGAAATCTGGCACCTCAAGGTTGCCGGCAGAGCCAACTGGGGACGCATGCCCGAAGTCATTGCCAAAATCAACGCAGCCCGCGCTGCCGGCGCCGATGTCTCCGCTGACACCTACGCCTACACCGCGTGGAGCAACAGCTTCTCTGCATTCGTTCCCGCATGGGCACATGACGGCGGAGACGCGAAAATGGTCGAACGCCTGAAGGATCCAGCCACCCGCGCACGTATCCGTAAAGACATGCTCACTCCGTCGCGCGATTGGGACAATGAATGGGACGAAATTCCCGGCCCCGAAGCAGTCATGATCAGTTCGGTGAATAACCGGGAATTGTTGCCACTTCAGGGCAAACGTCTCTCCGAGATCGCGAAACTCTGGAACAAAGACCCCATCGACACGATCTTTGATTTTCTGATTCAGGACCCAGCCAGCGGCGTCGCCGTTTTCGGCATGTCGCAACCCGATGTGACGCTCGCGCTGCAGCAGCCTTGGGTCGCCGTGGATAACGACTCCGAAGGCATGTCGCCCGAAGGAATTCTCGGGCAGTCGCACACCCACCCGCGCGCGTACGGAACATTCCCGCGCATCCTGAGCAAATATGTTCGCGAGGACAAAGCGTTGACGCTTGAGGACGCAATCCGCAAATTCACCGCGCTGCCGGCGCAACGGATGCACCTGACCGACCGCGGTGTTCTGAAAGCAGGCATGTGGGCTGACGTCGTAGTCTTCGATCCGGCCACCGTGCGCGATCGCGCCACCTTCGACAACCCGAATCAGCTCTCGGAGGGAATGGAATACGTGCTGGTGAACGGCGTTCCGGTCATCGAACAGGGCAAGATGACGAATACTCTCCCCGGCAAGGTATTGCGCGGCCCAGGATATGTGCCTTAGGGCTTATTCGTCGTGACAGTTTTCAGCCGCGCCTGTTCGGTGGGGTTCAGCGATGCGACACTTGGCGTGGCCAGCGTTCCGCTGATTGCATATCCCGTGGGCGTGGCGCTGCTGGGGACGCGCGTCAGCTTCACGTTCACCTCGCGCGTCAGCGACGCTGTTCCCGAGAGTTCATACTTTCCGTCGGCCGTATCCAGCTTCGCGTTGCTGATCTCGATCTCGCCTGCGCGCAGCCGCGCTTCGCCTGTCAGCTTTGCTGCCCGCAGCGGTTCCGAATTCTCACGAATCAAGATGTGGGGCAGGACTCCATCCTTCACGGCAGCCTTGAATGTTCCCTCAGCCGATTGCCAGAAATCCGCAGTACACGAACCGCTTACTTCATAGCTGCCGCTGGCGTACCCGGCAATCCACGGGTCCTTCATCGCATCCGCCAGCTTCGCCAGTGAGACCTCTGACAATTTTCCGCTTCCGCCGCACGTCACCGGCTTCACGCTGAAGTCTGCCTGCCACTTCCCGTGATGCTTTCCGCCAAGAAAATCCGCTTCCAGAGCCGCAATCTGCAACTTGCCGGTGTCGAGGCTGACATCGGCCGATACGCGGGTCGCTGTGACGGAGCGGAGCACGAGTCGACCCGCGGTCAGAGTCCCCGACGCCTGGATCCGCGACAGCAATGAGGGGCCCGCTTGTGGGGCCGCATTGAGCACGCGATACCATGGGCGCTGACTGCCTGCGCCGCTAGCCCACTCGTTCAACTTGACCAACGCCATCTCGTCCGCATTCAGTGCAAAACGAACCGGGCATTTCTCTGGAGTTCCACAGCCGCGCGGCATCTGCAGCGATCCAGTCCAGTTCGCACCCGCCGCCTTGGCCAACAACTTCCCGACACGCACAGCATCCGGAGCCAGCTGGATGTCTGCGAATGCGATCTCTACTACGGCACCCGAGCCGTAAAGAGGCACTTTGACATTCCTCAATCTCGCGCTTCCGGTCACCTGCGGCCCAAGGAAGCCCGATCCACTCGCGCCTTGGGCGGCCCATGATCCTGCGATCTGCAAGTTGACCTGTGCGGGCCCTTCGGCTTTCACGGCCGGTGCTGGTATCCCGATCATCCGCGCCAGGCGCAGCGTTCGCGCGACCTCAAGATCACCCGCCACATCTGCAGCATAGCCGCCGCGATTTGCCCATCCCCGAATGCTGGGCGCTCCTATCTTCGCGTTCGGGAAGGGACCAAACTCAAGATGCGTTCCCCGGGCAATCGATATCGCGGCCGCCTCTCGTCTCCGCGCTCCTGCATTCGAATCTCCCACCAGCGTAAAGGGAACCGTCTCCGCCTCGAACTCTGCCGCAAGCGATGCCGAACTCATGCGCAGCCCCGCGATCTCCCCGCGTCCCTCGAATTGAGATTTAGATCCAGCCAGCGTGTCGTACCGCATGGTGAACTTGCCTTGCACCATGCCATCGACGGTCAGGTCGTCGGGAATATTTTTCTTGGCACGTTGTGCAAGCATGGCCAGCGCGCCCGCTGGAACGTTCTCCGCCGACACGACAAGTGCATATCGCTGGTTTCCCGGAAGCGAAAAATTACCGGTCAAAGAAACAAGCCCTGCTCCCACCGGAGCTCTGCACTCCGCATTACGAAACTCGCGCGTCAGCGAACTGTACTCTCCGTCACAACGGGCCGCGAGTCGCAAGGCCGAACCGTTCGTGATGTCGTAACGGCGAAAATCATCTACCGAAGCCGCACTCGTAATCTTCAGCTTCGCCGGACTTCCCGTGAGCGTCGCATCAATTCGGATCTCCCCGCGCCAGCCCTTATCATTCCCCGTCAAGAATTTCGAGACCTGGCCCAGTTGCGCGCGGTTCCACTCTAGGTCGAAATGCAGTGGAGTATCGCGGAGCGTCTCAGCGCGCTGCCATGTGCCGTTCACCTGCAGCAAGCCGATATCGTTCAGGTTCAGATCGGCGCGGAAGGGCTGCGCCTTCAGTCGCACGCCCCACGCATTTTCGGATTCCTGCCACAGCGCGAAGTCCGCACTGGTCAGGGCATAAGGCTTTTTCTCAAATCCGCTCTTGAAGTTGATCCTTGCGGACGTGCCTTCGATATAGGGAAAAGCGGGGCGTGGCTCCGACTTTGATTTTCCGGTCGGTGCGAGAGGAGTGTGCGCCGTGCGTTCCAACAGCGCCTCCAGGTTCCATCGCCCGCCCTCGCTGTGGACCAGGTTCAGGCTTGGCTCGGTGAGATCGAGACGAGCCACCTCCAGTCGTCCGCGCAGCAGCGACAGGACCCGCAGATCCGCCGATACCTCACTCGCCCGCAGCATCGGTTCGGCTCCGAACGCCGGATCGTCATATACGACGAGTCCGTCGAGATCGAAGCCTGGCCGCGGCAGAAGGTGAATGTGTACCGCGCCGATGTCCACCGGACGCCCGACACTGGCGCTGAGAGAATTGATGATTCGTGATTTGAGCCGCGACGCCCCCGGCCGCACCAGGAACAGCGCCAGCAGCACTAAAGCTGCGACCGCAGCTACACGACGCTTGGAGGAGAAGATCTTCACGACGTTTTCACTGAAGGTCCGACGCGATTAGCGAACGCCTTGCAGCGTCCGCTTCCAGCGCGTCTCGTCGAAGAAGTGCAGAACCACTTTGCCCAGTATGAATGAAATCCGGTCGCTCCACGCCGTCTTCGTGTACTGGTCATCGGGGGTCTCGAACGACCAGTAGATAAACATCGGCCGTCCAATTACGTTTTCCTTTGGGATAAATCCCCAATACCGGCTGTCAAGACTCACGCGGCGATGGTCGCCCATCGCGAAGTAGTGATCCGGAGGCACCACAATATCGTCGCCTTGAATGTACGACGGCAAATCCACCGCCCAATTCGTCCAGATGTTCGGGTCTTCCGGAGCGGGTGGCACCGCCGGAAAATTGTTGCGGTAGGGATCGAACGTGTCCTTATCGTGAAGGACATACGGTTCATCGAGCGCCTGCCCGTTGCGATAGACCACGCCATTCCGCAAATGAATCTTGTCTCCCGGCACTCCGATGATGCGCTTTACTACGTACAGCCCCGGCGTTTCGGGCGAGAGAAATACGACGATGTCTTGACGGTGTATTTCGCGGTAGGGAACCAGCGATGAAATCCAGTTACTCTTTGGCGCAAACTGAATCCGGTTCACGAAAACGTGATCGCCGATGAGCAGGGTGTTCTCCATCGAACTCGACGGAATCTCAAACGCCTGCACGACGAACGTGATAATAAAGAGTCCAGTCACCAGCACGGCGGCCAGCGACGCCAGAAACTCAACCGTAGTCTCCTTCGGCTTCTCTTCAACTTCGCTTTTTTCTACAACGGCTTCTTTCTTCGCCACTTTTGCTCTTTCGTTTTTCGCTAACAACACCGGCCTCAATGACTCAATCGCTGAATGACTCAAGCATTCAATTTCTTTTCAGTGTACCAGCCGCAGAGTCCGATTCCACCGCGTGATCTGGAAGATGTGTGTTACCGCATATGCCAGGTGATAGAGCCGCCCGCTCAACGTGGTCGAAGAACTATGGTCCCAGTCCTGCACCGACCAATAAATCACCAACGGCCTGCCGATAATGTTCTCCTGCGGAACAAAGCCCCAATACCGGCTGTCCTGGCTGTCGTCTCGATTGTCACCCATGACAAAGTAATTTCCCTGGGGAACGATCAGTTCGCCGTCTTCCACCAGTTTCTTCATCTGCAGCCACCACTTGCCCTCCAGGCCGAACGCCGGAATATCCACCCGCGGGAAGTCATCGCGGAACAGGTTGTTCGGCGGCTCGAGGAAGCGTACATACGGCTCGTCCAGCGGCTTGCCGTTCACATAGACTTTCTTATTCACCATCTTCAACCGGTCGCCCGGCAGTCCGATCACGCGCTTCACAAAGTGCTGCTGCGGATCCACCGGATAATGGAACACAATGATGTCCCGCCGCGCGATCTTCTGATACGGCATCAGATGGTCGCCGATTCCCGATCCGCCGTAGCACAGCTTGTTCACGAGCAGATAATCGCCCACGAGCAGCGTCTTCTCCATCGACTCGGAGGGAATCTGGAACGCCTGCACGATGAAGGTGATGACGAAGATCGCGATCACGATTGTTCCCATCAGCGATTGCATCGAACTGATCAGATCACCGCTGAAGCTGGTGACAATCCGGCGCTCGGGCGCGGATTCCGGCGTATTCGGTGCAGCTGGTTCGATGGCAGATGGTTCGGTTGTGGCGGCGAGCGAAGAGAGGTCTGTCTCGCTCGGCAATGCCGCTGGCTCGAGGGGAGAAACTACGGGCTGGTCTGATGATTCCATGAATACTACTTGTCTACTGCTTGCGAGGTTCTTGTTGCCTTTCCATTCGATGCCTTTGGCCGCGATGCCAGATAGGTCAGCAACTGCCGGGCCGCATCCTGCTCGGCGGTCTTCTTCGTCGATCCCTGTGCGCGCCCTACGAACTCGGGTTCTTTCGAGTCTCGTGTATTCAGCCGCGCTTCGACCGTGAACGTCTTGCTGTGCTCCGGTCCTGCTTCTTCGACCAGCACGTACGCCGGCTGCGGCAACCCCAGGCTCTGCACGGCTTCCTGCAGAGCCGACTTGAAATCAGTGATCGGCAACGTGCCGCCACCGCGTTCCATCCGCTCCAACTCCGGATCGATCACGTTGCGCAAGACGAATTCCCGCGCCACTGACAGCCCGCCATCCAGATAGATCGCCGCAAGGATTGCCTCCAACGCATCCACCAACAGCGCTGTCTTGCTGCGTCCGCCGCTTTTCTCCTCGCCCCGCCCGAGGCGCAGATAGTGCCCCAACTCAAGCTGCTGCGCCACCCGGATCAGGTGCCTCTCACTGACTAGATGCGCCCGCAGCTTCGAGAGTTCGCCCTCGCGGAAGTGCGGGAAGCGCTGGAACAACTCTTCACTCGTCACCAGCGCCAGAACGGCATCGCCCAGGAACTCCAGCTGCTCGTTGTCGCTGACCTTATACTTGCTGTCGCCCGCCTGCTGCGCCTCCAGCTCGCGCGCCTGCGAACTGTGCGTGACCGCTTGCTCGATCACCGCCCGCCGCCGAAAGTGATAGGCGAGGCCCTCTTCCAGCGCTGTGATTTCCCGTTCCTTCATAAATAGAGACGCCCGCCTGCAGCGTCTCGCTTTCCAGATGTTTCTCGGACTAGTTCTTTGGAGCCGCTGCGCCCTGTCCCGGCGTGGTTCCAGGCGCGTACTTCATCAGCCGGTCCAGTTCCTGCCGTGCCGCCTTGCCCGCCGCCGAATCCGGTGCGTCCTTGGTCAAATCCACGGCTTGCTGGCAGGCTTTAATCGCTTCCGGAATCTTGTTCTGAAAATCCAGCGACAGCGCCAAACGATACACGCCGACCACGTCCGGCGGACCCGGAGCCGTCTCGATCGCCTTGCGCAAATTCGTTTCTGCGTCCGGCCACTTGCTCGACTTGAACGCCACTGTTCCTAACGAAAAATAAGCCTGCGAACGTATGTATTTCTGGTAGTTGCTGATCTGCTCCGGGGTAAAACTCCCCGCCGGCAGATCGGTGTCGACCGTGACCAGTGCGCGCTCTGCGCTCTTTTTGGCCTCCTCGAAGCGCTGGTCCTTATCGAGGTCCGCCTCTTTGGTCAGCTCGGAGTCCACCTGCGCGATCGATACCAGCGCGTCTGGGTCATCCGGATCGGTTGCAAGGATCTTGTTGGCCAACTCGATCACCTTGTCTCCCAGGGGATAACGCTGCATTGCGTTCTTGTACACGAGAGGCTTCAGTTCGCTCGCCGGATACTTCGCCACGAAATCGTTAGCAGCTTTCTCCGCCCCGGGGCCGTCGGTGATACCCATGGCAGCCTTGTACGCGTTGTACTCCTCTGTGCTGTTAACCTTCGGCGGACGCTTCCCCTGCGGCTGCGCAGCCGCTTGCCCGGTTGGCGCTGCTTGTGCCGCCGGTTTGTCCTGCCCCAAACTCCAAACGCACATTCCCAGCACTGCCACAACAGTCCCTATGCGCTTCATGCGTTCTCCTCGACCAACATTGCATTTTATCTCGTCGGGTGGCCCACCCTGTCGCGTAGTGTTTCGAAAGTGTTGATAGGCCGGTTGCCCCATCCTTTCGCGCTCTTTGCGAAGGGTGGGAACACACTACCGCGTGAGGCCTACTGCTTCGGCTTCGCCGGAGGCTCATACGCGTGCTGCAACCCGCGCTCGGCCGCTGCCTTCACCTCGGGTAGCTCCGCTCCGACCGTCAACGCCGCCTGATATTCCTTTACCGCCGCCTCACGGTCCGGCGGATCTTTCATGTCCAGAATCCGCCCCAGGTATACGTGTGACCACCCAACCACCTTGGGATCTTTCGTCGCCTGAATCGCCTTCTGGAAGTTTTCCGTTGCGCCCTCCGGACTTTTGTTCGCGATCGCCACCTGCGCCAGGATGAACAACGCCCGGCCTTCGTCCCCAATCTTCTTTTCCAGGCATTGCTTTGCCAGTTCCTGCGCACCCTTGGGATCGCCTGCCGCTAGCCGCTTCTCGGCCGTCACCAGCATCCGCCGGTCTTCCATACGAGACAGTTGTACCAGTTCGGGCGCGGTCGCTTTGGCAAACTGCACCTCATTGGCGGCCTTCTCCTGCTGTTTGATGTCGATTCCATCCAGAATGTCCGAATACGCGGCCCGCAATCCCGTCGGATCCTTCTCGAAGGCCACAATCGCGGTGTAAAAGTACCTCGTCAGAATGTATCCCTGCTTCACCGCGTCATCCACGGCTTGCAGCCGCATGGCCTCTGCAGTCGTCTTGGTTCCGGACGTACGAATCTCAATCGCCCGCACCATGCACTCGGTCAGCAGTAACGCAATGTCCGTCTTGAAGTTCTCGTCGAGCGGTGCCCGCTTCACCGACTGTAGCAACGGCTCCAGTCGCTTCACCGCCGTGAAGTGCTTGTCCGCCATCGGATCGAGCAGGTAGTGCAGATACGTGTGCCGGATCTGCTCAAGCTTGAGAGGCTGCGTCGCCGTCGGATCCGGCGAGGGAAACACAACGACGTAGTAGTCCGTGCCGTAATTGCGGGCGTTCGCTTCGTTCGGATCGCCCATGAAATCGAGAAGGATCGTATACGTCCGCCCCAGGTATCCGCCGGACTGCAGCTTCAGATAGATATCGGTGTCGAACACCATCTTCCGCAGGGGCTCGTGATACCGCGCCACCAGCGCCGCATAATTCGCGCGGTGCGCTTCCCAGATCGAGTGCAACGAAGCCTTTTCATAGAACCGCTCCAGCAGTGCCCCGAATCCCGTGATCGGCGCGGCATCCGGAGGCATGTCGTCCTCCTTCACCCGCGGTAGAAAGTGCGGAGGCCCCTGCAGATACAGCGCCAGGGATATGAACTGCGAGAGATCGTGCTGCGGGTCTCTCCCTTTGTGCGCCACATACCAGTCGCACATCGCCGTCACCGTCGCCTGCGCGTCTTCGGAATCCCGCAGGTTCCGCTGCACCTCGGCCCTCACGTTGAGCCGCTGCGCGTCCGAAATGTTCAGGTTGACGTCGTAGCCGCAAGTGTTCATCGCAGTCAGCACGACGAACAGCGTCTCATTGGTATCGAGTGTGATCGGAGTCCGGTTCGCAACTTGCGCCGGAGGTTCCCCCGGGGGCTTCTTGGCAGGCGGGTTTTCCGCCGGCTTCGGAGCCTGATCCTGACTCTGACTTTGAGTCTGATCTTGGCTCGGGTTCGGAGTCTCGCTTTGGGCAAGGCAGACAGCCACGAGCAGGCCGGGAAGAGCCGCCATCAGAAATCTTCGCAGTCCAATACCGAGAAAACGACTCAGGAATCCCTCCCGCAGGATGGCCACTCTAAGGCCACAGATCAAGATAGAGCGGAGAACCCTCTAAGTTTAAGGGCTTGGAAGCAGAGGGTCAAACGGCACACATGTCGGGGATCTGCCATCGGCCGTCCATCAAGCGAAGCTTGACGACTTCCATCTAATGTACGCGCTCCTCAAATGCGACTAAAAGAAAAGGGAGGCTCAAATTCGAGCCTCCCAAAGGTGAGTAACACCCGCTGGCTAGAAGCTGAACTTCAGAGCCAACTGCATCGTACGCGGGCTGCTACTGAAGGTATCGTGGGCGTTCTGGAAGGTCGACGCCGACGGGATCAGGTAGTTCCGCGAACTGGTGTTTCCCAAGCTCGCAACGTCGTTGATGTAGCCGGTAACGAATTGCGGGTGGTTGAAGAGGTTGAACGCCTGCGCCATGAAATCGAGCGTGTAGCGCTCACCAAATTTGAGGTGCTTGGCCGCCGAAATATCAAAGTTGTTGATCGGAGGTGTTCGCACCGCGCCGCGGCTGGAGTTCGCATACGCTCCATAGCCAGCGACAATGTACTGCGCGTTCGGATTGTTGGCCTGATAGGCAACAACTTGGGAGGCTGGGTCCTCACAGGTGATATCAACTCTACACAAGGGAGTGACATCGCTGCCCACGCCCTTTTGTCCAGCCGGGTTGAAGATCGCTCGGTCAGGCGCTCCGTCCCCATTCAGGTTGGCGTCAACTCCGCTCTGCACCGTTCCCCACTGCCCCGTCTCGAACGTATACACGGGGATGAACTGGTAATTGCCCAGTATGTTCTTCTTGAACCAGTTGGAGTCATGAGCAAAGAACGGTACGTCGTAGCTCACTTCGAATGTAAAGCGGTGAGCGTGATCCAGCAAACCGTTTCCACGCTCTGCCGGCAGGTTGCGGAAGTCCTGCGGACGCCGCGGGCTAATGACCGTGGAGAAGAAATCCGCAGTCGAGTTGTCGATTTCATGACTCCACGTGTAGGCCCCAAGGAATTGCAGACCATTGCTCAAGCTGCGTGTCACTTGCGTCTGCAAGCCATGATAGGTTGACGCACCCCATGGCATAAAGCCGGTAATGGCAGAGGTGAAGCCGGCATTGAGGTATGGGGCATCGATCAGGCAAGTGGTTGCACAGTAGTAGCTACCCAAAAGCACGTCATCCAGAGTAACCGGCAGGGAGTCCAATTGCGCCTGCGATGGCGCATTCAGGTAGGTTGGCAGCGAATTGGTTGGAGTGATGTAGCTCACCAGGTTCAGGATGTTCTGCGTGTCGAGATGGACGCCACGCGACCCTACGTAGCGAACCTCGGCAGTGTATTGCTTGAAAACATGCTGGATACCCAGGTTCCAGGACTCCGCATAGGGATACTGCACATGCTCAGGCAAATACGAAGAGGTATTCGCACGGGCCGTGGCTTGATCAAGGATCGTGATGCCGCTCGATTGCTCGGGCGGAATACCACCATTCGCCAAAAATCCGTTTGGGCTGCAAATGATGTTGCCTACGTCCGGACAATTGACTGTAGATCCGATCTGGGGCGGACGGGACAGCGTGCCGATGTTGTCATAGAGCACGTCGTAACCCATGCTGAAACCGCCACGAATGGAAGTGTTGCCGCTCGTGCCCGGCGAATAGGCGAAGCCAATCCGCGGCATGAAGTCCTTCTTCGGCGCCTGTGGCGTGTTAAACGTAATCAACCCCGGTTCGTCGGCAATAGCATTCAAAGACTGCTGCTTCCAGCCCGCCGGAACAGTGAGGTACTCATAACGAATCCCAAGGTTCAAGCTGAGGTTGTGACGAATCTTCCAGATGTCGTTCACGTACCAGCCATACATCTGGTCATCACCTGAATATCCGGCTGAACCGAAGCTGCGTTGGGCGAAGCCCGCTCTGGCGCCCGTCGTGTTGGCGGGGCCGGGAGAGTTGGGGCCGAAATCGTTGACATATCCGTCCAGTTTCTTCCACTCATAGTCGCCGCGGGAGCGCTGGATGAACAGTTGCGGGTCAATCTGCTTGCGAAGATCGACACCAATCTTGATGCTGTGGTTTCCCTTCACCACCGAGAAATTGTCCTCGAGTTGATAGGTGTTTTGTACCGCATACTGGGGCGCATTGGGATCCGGGCCCAAATTGAAGTTCAGTTCGTCGATCGTCAGGTTCGGAAATGCATCCAGGTTCTGGAACTGTGAAAGCGCACCACTGGTGGGTACCGCGTAGTTCTGTGCGTTACGGTTGAAGCCCACCCGGAATTCGTTGCCCACGTTGGGTGAGAAGGTGTGGTACTCCGCCAAGGTTGCGAGGTGATAAGGAAGGACCAGGGGGGTGTAGAAGTCAGGCAATGTGGCGGTCGAATCGATGGTTGCGATCTTGTTGTA
>Ga0335082_10004880_pt1 | contig 14664 bp, 12 predicted proteins | sample Lox_Sample_41_FD_206718 | JGI IMG/M metagenome (GOLD analysis project Ga0335082, IMG submission 206718) | Soil microbial communities from Loxahatchee National Wildlife Refuge, Florida, United States - Lox_Sample_4.1 | ecosystem: Environmental > Terrestrial > Soil > Wetlands | place: USA...
CACGTCGAAGGCATCGCGCAGGGTCTCGAGGCCCGTCGCGTCGATCATCGTCACCGGAAGCATGTCGAGCACGAACCAGCGGAGCTCGCTCCCCGCCGCGTCGGCAGCGGCCAGCGCGGTGCGCTTGAAGTGCGAGGCGTTGAAGAACACGATCGGCCCGTTGAAGCGGAACAGCACGAGGCCGGGGCGCGTGACGGCGCCCGGATGCCGGGCGACGGCGTGGAAGCCTGGATGGCCGGCGACCTCGCCGAGCACCTCCGCGCTCGGCCGCGCGACCAGGTGGATGAAGCGCAGCAGCGCGAGGACGACGACCACCAGGATCGCCTTGATGGCGCCCACGGCTACCACGCCGAGCGTCGCGAGCAGCGAGAGCGCGAGCTCGCGGCGGTCGACGCGGTAGAGGAAGCGCAGCGTCGCGACGTCGACGAGCGAGACCGCCGCGCCGACCAGCACCGCGCCCAGGGCGGGGATCGGGACGTAGGACAACGGCTTCGTGAAGAAGAGCAGCACGAGTGCGATCGCGGCGGCTGCCACGAGGCCGGTCACCTGGGTGCGTCCGCCCGAGGCGTCGCTCATCGCCGTCCGCGAGTCGGCGCCGCTGATCGCGAAGCCCTGCGAGAGCGCGGCGGCGAGGTTGGCGGCGCCGAGGGCGGCGAACTCGCGATCGGGGTCGATGTCGTAGCGGTTGCGGGCAGCGAAGCTGCGCGCAGTCAGCATCATGCTGGTGAAGCACACCAGGGCGAGGCCGGCCCCCGCGGCTACGAGATGTTCGAGCATCTCGGGCGGGAATTCCGGGAGCGCGAGCGCGGGAAGACCCGCCGGCACGGCACCCACCGTGTGCACGCCGCGCGCGTCGAGATGGAGCAGGGCGACCGCGACTGCGGCCGAGGCCATCACGACGAGCGCCGCGGGTACGCGCGGAAGGAGGCGTGGCGAGATGACCAGCACGGCGAAGCTGGCGAGTCCGACGGCGAAGGTCGGCCCGTGCGTCTGGCCGAGCTTCGAAGCGACCTCGAGGAGCCGCGGCACGATGCCGCCGGCCTCGATCGGGAAGCCGAGGATCTTCCCGATCTGGCCGAGTCCGATGGAGAGCGCAACGCCGTTCAGGAAGCCGACCAGGATCGGCTTCGAGAGGAAGTCGGCCAGGGCGCCGAGGCGCAGGAAGCTTCCGGCGATGCAGATCAGGCCTGCCAGGGCGGTGAGCGTCACGGAGAGAGAGCGGTAGAGCGCCTCGTCTCCTCCGGCGAGCGGTGCGACGGCAGCCGCTACCAGGGCGCAGGTCGCCGCGTCGGGCCCGACGATCAGCTGCCGCGAGGTTCCGAACACGGCATACGCCACCAACGGGAGGATGCTCGAGTAGAGGCCGGTGACGGGGTCGAGCCCGGCGAGCTCCGCGTAGGCGACGCCGACCGGCAGCGCGACGGCCGCCACCGAGACGCCCGCGACGAAGTCGCGCGGCAGATCGCTCCGGTCGTACGCGAGGAGCTTCGGGAGGCCCGGGGCAATCCGGGAGACCTGCGCGAGGATGCCCGCGCGGGGGGTCGTAGGAACCTCGCTCATCGTCCGGGCAGCTTGCTGGGCTTGCCGTCGAGCCGCCAGCCTCGTCATTGCATCGCCGTCTCGAGGCGCTGGAACCGGGAGAGATCCGACGCGTTCGATCCTCGGCCGCTAGACTCGCTCGCTCTTTGACTCGCTCCGGTCGACAGAACGTCGCACCCCGGGTGCTTCTCCTGCTGATCGCGCAGCTGCGCGGGTGCGCCCAGCGCCTCGGGCGCCCCCAGCGATGGCAATGGTGGACGCGCAGCCGGACTTCCGCGGGCGAGGCCGAACGAAGTCGCGCGGGCGACAGCGACGCCGCCCGCGCGATGATCACTTCGCCACGTAGCCCCGACCTTCCATGCACGCCGCGACGGCCTTGTTGTAGGTCGCGATCTTGTCGGACTGCGCCTGCGCCGCCTGCTGCTGTCCCTGCTCCTTGGCCTTCCGCGCCTGCCGCCCGCCGCGGACGGTTCCCGCCGCGGCGCCGATCGCGGCACCCTTGTCCGCGTCTCCGCTGATGGCTCCGACCGCGGCGCCCCCGGCCGCGCCGCGCGCGGCGCTCCGCACGCGCTGCCCGCCGGCCGCGGTTCCGGAGGGCGGCGGCGCCGACGACACGGCGGCCGGATCGATGCCGGTGGTCTGCTTCGCCCACGCCTGGCACTCGCCGACGTCCTTCCCCTGCTGCTCGGTGCTCTGTCCCTTGGACGGGTAGTAGATCGGCGTCTGCGCCTGCGCGGCCGAGGTGAGTCCCAGGACCAGGACGCCGAGCGCGCTCTGCGCGATTCGAGTCATCTTCGATCCTCCTCCGTTACCGGAATCGATGGGTGGGACTATCGCTCCTCGGCCCTCAGGCCGCATCCAGGGCGACGCGGCCCTGCTCGTCCGGGGTGAGCGTCCAACGCCGATTCAGGTAGGGGAGCACGCCGGGCCGCTCGGCCACCGCGATCAGCGCCGCGCGCGGCAGCCGCTCGGTCAGGAGCCGGTAGACCTTCGCCTCGGTCGCCGCGTCGAGATCCGAGGTCGCCTCGTCGAGCAGGATCCAACCGGGCTCCTGCAAGAGCACGCGCGCGAGCGCCAGCCGCTGCTGCTCGTGGGCCGAGAGCTTCTGGTCCCACGGCTCCTCGTGGTCGAGCCGCGCCGCGAGCGCGTCGAGCTCGAAGAGCCGCAGCGCCTCGCGGATCCGCTCGTCCGAGAAGGTGTCGCTCGCCGAGGGATAGTAGACCGCGGCGCGCAGCGATCCGATCGGCCAGTACGGCCGTTGCGACAGGAAGAGCATGTGCTCGCGCCGCGGCTCCGCGATGCGCCCGGCGCCGAACGGCCAGATCCCCGCGAGCGCGCGCATCAGCGTGGTCCGGCCCGTGCCCGCCGCTCCGGCGATCGCGACCCGCTCACCGGCCGCCACGCTGGCGTCGGCGCTGGCGATCAGCACGCGTCCGCGGGGCGCCTCGACGCGCAGGCCCTCGAGCCGGAGCGCCTCCGGCTCGGCGCGCTCGACGCGGATCCCACCCTGCGCGAACTCGCGCTGCGTCGCGTCGATCACGTCCGAGAACGCGTTGAGCCGCTCGATGTTGGCGCGCCAGCGCGCGATCTCCTGATATGCGTTCACGAATCAGGCAAGCGCGCCGGCAACCTGGCCGTACGCGTAGCGCGTCTGCGCGATGACCCCGAGCGTCAGTACGTCGGCGAAGTAGGCGAGTCCGGCCGCGACCAGCGGTACCAGCTGGTTCACCACGCCGATGCCCTGGGTGAGGACGCCGAGCGTTCGCTGCGCGCCGACCAGCTTGCAGAAGTTGTCGTAGACGCGCAGGAAGCGTCCCACCGCACCGATCCGCTCGACGCCCTCGCCCCGCGACAGCGCCACCGCCTCGACGTGATCGCGGTAGCGAACGAGCCCGTAGCGGAAGTCGGCCTCGAGTCGGATGCGGTCGTAGTTGAGCGGTACCAGCCGGCGTCCGACCAGGTTGGTGATCCACATCGAGAAGAGAGCGAAGCCGATCGCGACCCAGAGGAGCAGGCCCGGGATCTGGCGCGTCCGGCCCGCGATCGGGATCGCCCACGCGGCCGAGATGTTCCACAGCATCGCCGCGAACGAGGCCAGTGTCACCAGCGCCGAGAGCAGGGAGAGCGCGAGGCCGCATGCGCTGGCCGTGAAGTCGCGGACGTCCTCGGTGATGCGCACGTCCGGGTTGTCGAGCTGCTGGCGGTGCAGGTCCGCCTGGCAGTAGGCCTGCGGCCCGATCCAGCGCTCCAGGTAGTGCGCGGTGAGCCCGCGCCGCCAGCGCACGCGCAGGCGCTGCTGGACCCAGTCCGAGTAGGCGGGGAACGCGACCGCGAACATCATGAAGAGGATCAGCACTCCGATCTGGTGGCGGAAGCTCTCGGCGTCGCGAGCTCCGAGCGCGTTGACGACGTCTCGTTGAGCGACCGAGACCCGCACGTTCGCGTAGACGCCGCCGAGCTGTAACGCGACCGTGCCGGCGAGCAGGAGCAGGCCCCACTTCGCATCGGGCGAGGTCCAGTAGATCCGGACGAGCCGCCAGAGCGCTCGAAGGAGCTCGCGCCCCTCGAGGGTCGGCTTCGAAGCAGGCATGGGTCCCCCTCCGCACGGCATCATCGCCGCGGCGGCACCGATCGTCTACAACTTGCCGTATTGCAAATCGGTCATCGGGCCCGGATGCGGGCGATAGAATCGAGCTGGAGGAGCCATCGAGATGAGTCGACAGACGACCGCGAAGCGCTCGAGCCCGCTCGCCGACGCCGACCTGCGCAAGCTGGACGCGCTGTGGCGCGCCTCCAACTACCTCGCCCTCGGACAGATCTATCTGCTCGACAACCCGCTGCTCCAGAAGCCGCTCGCACGCGAGCACGTCAAGCCGCGGCTGCTCGGACACTGGGGCACGACGCCCGGCCTGAACTTCGTCTACGTGCACCTGAACCGGATCATCAAGCAGCACGACCTCGACATGATCTACGTGATCGGGCCCGGACACGGCGGCCCGGCGATCGTCGCGCAGGCCTACCTCGAGGGGACCTACAGCGAGGTCTACCCGGCGATCGGCCAGGACGAGGAGGGGATGAAGCGCCTCTTCAAGCAGTTCAGCTTCCCGGGCGGCATCCCGAGCCACGTCGCCCCCGAGACTCCCGGCTCGATCCACGAAGGCGGCGAGCTCGGCTACGCGCTGTCGCACGCCTACGGAGCGGCCTTCGACAATCCAGACCTGATCGTGGCGTGCGTCGTCGGAGACGGCGAGGCGGAGACCGGTCCGCTCGCGACCGGCTGGCACGGCAACAAGTTCCTGAACCCGGCGCGGGACGGCTGCGTGCTCCCCATCCTGCACCTGAACGGATACAAGATCGCGAACCCGTGCTTCCTGGCGCGCATTCCGAAGCAGGAGCTCACCAGGCTCTTCGAGGGGCTCGGCTACAAGCCCTACTTCGTCGAAGGCCACGAGCCCGAGCCGATGCACCAGGCGATGGCGGAGACGCTCGACCAGGTCGTGGCCGACATCCGCCGCATCCAGGCGGACGCACGCGAGCGCGGCGTCCGCGAGCGTCCGATCTGGCCGATGATCGTGCTGCGCTCGCCGAAGGGCTGGACCTGCCCGCGCGAGATCGACGGCAAGCTCTGCGAGGGCTACTGGCGCAGCCATCAGGTCCCGATGGGCGACATGGACAAGCCGGAGCACGTCGGGATCCTCGAGCGCTGGATGCGCAGCTATCGGCCCGAGGAGCTCTTCGACGCGGCCGGGAAGCTCGAGCCCGAGCTCGCCGAGCTCGCGCCGAAGGGCGAGCGGCGCATGAGCGCCAACCCGCACGCCAACGGCGGCCTGCTGCTCAAGGATCTGCGGCTGCCCGACTTCCGCGACTATGCGGTCGACGTGCCGAGCCCCGGCGCCGCGACGGCCGAGGCGACCCGCCTCATGGGCAAATACCTGCGCGACGTGATGCGGCTGAACCTCGGCGCGGAGAACTTCCGGCTCTTCAGCCCCGACGAGAACAACTCCAACCGTTGGCAGGACGTGCTCGAAGTCACCAACCGCTGCTACGTCGCCGAGATCCTGCCGGAGGACGATCACCTGGCACCCGACGGCCGCGTGATGGAGGTGCTCTCGGAGCATCAGTGCCAGGGCTGGCTGGAGGGCTACCTGCTGACCGGCCGCCACGGCTTCTTCAGCTGCTACGAGGCCTTCATCCACATCATCGACTCGATGTTCAACCAGCACGCCAAGTGGTTGAAGGTGTGCCGCGACATTCCGTGGAGGCGGTCGATCGCCTCGCTCAACTATCTGCTGAGCTCCCACGTCTGGCGCCAGGATCACAACGGCTTCAGCCACCAGGATCCCGGCTTCATCGACCACGTCGTCAACAAGAAGGCGGAGGTGATCCGCGTCTACCTGCCTCCCGACGGAAACACCCTGCTCTGGGTCACCGATCAGTGTCTCCGGAGCCGCGACTGCGTGAACGTGATCGTGGCCGGAAAGCAGCCGGCTCCGCAGTGGCTCAGCATGGATCAGGCGATCAAGCACTGCACGGCGGGGATCGGCATCTGGGAGTGGGCCAGCAACGACCGGGGCAGCGAGCCCGACGTGGTGATGGCGTGCTGCGGCGACGTACCCACCCTCGAGACGCTGGCCGCCGTCCAGCTGATGCGCCGCCACCTGCCGGAGCTCAAGATCCGCGTGATCAACGTCGTCGACCTGATGAGGCTGCAGCCGGCCGAGGAGCACCCGCACGGGCTCACCGACAAGGAGTTCGACGTGCTCTTCACCAAGGACAAGCCGGTCATCTTCGCCTTCCACGGCTATCCGTGGCTGATCCACCGGCTGACCTACCGGCGCACCAATCACGCGAACCTGCACGTGCGCGGCTACAAGGAGGAGGGGACCACCACGACGCCGTTCGACATGGCGGTGCTGAACGACCTCGACCGCCTCCACCTGGCGGGTGACGTGATCGACCGGGTGCCGCAGCTCGGAGCGCGCGCCGCGTACTTCAAGCAGGCGATCCGCGACAAGCTGATCGAGCACAAGCAGTACATTCAGGAGCACGGCGAGGACATGCCCGAGGTCACGGGATGGCGCTGGGGCGAGCAGGCCGGGAAGGGCGGTCGCGGCAGCTCGACGGAGGCCGACAACGTCTGACCCCGGCGCGCGCTCGCGCCGAGAGGATGGTCGCGCGTGAGGGTCCTGCTGCTGAACGCCGGGTCGAGCAGCTTGAAGTGCACGCTGATCGAGTCCGAGGGCAGCCGCGTGGTGGCCGGCGCCTCGGCCGACTGGGCGGGCCCCGTCACGCACTACGCGATCTCGCGAGCGACCGCTGGGCGCGCTTCGCAGGAGGTGGCCTGGAGAGGTCACTCGGAGGCGGTGCGGCGCGCGCTCGACGACCTGGTGCCGCCGGCGCAGCGCTCGGGCGCGCACGGCTCGCGCCTCGCCGCGGTGGGACACCGCGTGGTGCACGGCGGAGAGTTCACGTGCTCGGTGCGCATCGCGCCCGAGGTCCGCTCGAGGATCTCCGCGCTCGCGGAGCTGGCGCCGCTGCACAACCCGCCCGGACTCGAGGTGCTCGCCGCGGCGGAGGCACAGCTTCCGGACGTGCCGCACGTGGCCGTGTTCGACACCGCCTTCCACGCGAGCCTGCCGCCGGCGGCGCGCAGCTACGCGCTGCCCGCAGCCTGGACGCGCGATTGGGGGATCCGCCGCTACGGATTCCACGGCCTGAGCCACGCCTACTGCACCGGCCGCGCGTCCGAGCTGCTCGGCCGGCCGGCCGAGGCACTGCGCCTCGTGATCTGCCACCTCGGCCACGGCTGCTCGGCCGCGGCGATCCTCCACGGCCGCTCGGTCGACACGACGATGGGCTTCACTCCGCTCGACGGGCTGGTGATGGCGACGCGCAGCGGCTCGATCGACCCGAGCATCGCGCTGCACGTGCAGCTCGACCACGGCCTGGTGGCGAAGGAGGTCGAGCACGCGCTGAACCACGATGCGGGGCTGCGCGGGCTCTCGGGGACCTCGGGCGACATGCGCGAGGTGCTGGCGTCCGCCCGCGCCGGAGACGAGCGCGCGCAGCTCGCGTTCGACGTCTACACGCACCGCATCCGGCAGGCGATCGGCGCGTTCGTGGCGACGCTCGGCGGGATCGACGCGCTCGTCTTCACCGCCGGAGTCGGCGAGAACTCGGCCGAGGTGCGGGCGGCGAGCTGTCGGGGTCTCGAGTGCCTCGGGCTCGAGCTGGACGCCGGGGCCAACGAGAGCTGCCGACCGGACGCCGACGTCGCGCGCCGCGCCTCGCCCGCGCGCATCCTGGTGATCGCCACCCGCGAAGACCTGACGATGCTCCGGGAGGTGGTCCGCGTGATCGGAGGAGAAGACCATGAGCGATGAGAAGGAAGGCCGGGGCCACGACCGCGCAGCGGCCGAGGATCTCTCGAAGCTGATCGCACAGTACGGCTGCGGTCCGGTCCAGTTCCACGGCAGCGACGACGCGCTCTACGAGCGCCACCTCGTCTTCGACGCCGTGGTGGCACCCTCCGAGGCCGGCCCTCGCGAGCGCTTCGAGGCGCTGGCGCGCTCGACCCGCGACGTGCTCTCGCAGCGCTGGATCGCCACCGAGAAGAGCTACGAGCGCCGCAGTCCGAAGCGCGTCTACTACCTCTCGATGGAGTTCCTGATCGGCCGCTCGCTCGCCAACAACCTGACGAACCTGCTGCTCGACGAGCACGTGGCCCGCATCGCCCGGGAGAAGGACCTCGACTGGATCGGCCTGCTGGAGCAGGAGCCCGACGCGGGGCTCGGCAACGGCGGCCTCGGCCGGCTCGCAGCCTGCTTCCTCGACTCGATGGCGACGCTGCAGCTGCCCGCGATGGGCTACGGGCTGCGCTACGAGTACGGCATCTTCAAGCAGAGCCTCCGGGACGGCTGGCAGCAGGAGCAGCCCGACAACTGGCTGCGCCGGCAGGATCCCTGGGAGGTCGCGAGGCCGAACGAGCCGGTCGAGGTCAAGCTCGGCTGCTCCTTCGCGATGCGCGACGGTTGCCTGCAGCTCATCCCCGGCCTGCCGTCGAGCCTGCTCGGCATTCCCTTCGACCGGCCGGTGGTCGGCTACGGCGGCAAGACGGTGAACACGCTGCGCCTGTGGGCGGCCGCCGCTCCCGACTACTTCGACTTCCAGCGCTTCAGCCGGGGCGAGTTCGTCGAGGCCCAGGCGGAGACGCTCGCCGCCGAGTCGCTCACCCGCGTGCTCTACCCGGACGACTCCACGGTGCGCGGCCAGGCGCTGCGCTTCCTGCAGGAGTACTTCCTGGTGGCGTGCTCGCTCGCCGACCTGGTGCGGCGCTTCCGGAAGACCAACGCCGACTGGAGCGCGCTGCCGGACAAGGTCGCGATCCAGCTCAACGACACGCACCCCGCCCTGGCGGTCCCCGAGCTGCTGCGGATCCTGCTCGACGAGGCGCGGCTCGGCTGGGACGAGGCCTGGGATCTCACGCGGCGGACGCTCGCCTACACCAACCACACGCTGCTGCCGGAGGCGCTCGAGAAGTGGCCGGTGGCATGGTTCGAGATGCTGCTCCCGCGCCAGACCGAGATCGTCTACGAGATCAACCGGCGCCTGCTCGACGACGTGCGGTCGCGCCATCCGGCCGACCCGGGGCGCCTCGGGCGGGTGAGCCTGATCGAGGAAGGCGGCGACAAGCACGTCCGCATGGCCAACCTCGCGATCGTCGGCTCGCACAGCACCAACGGGGTTGCGGCGATCCACTCCGAGCTGCTCCGCTCGAAGACGGTGAAGGACCTGGCGGAGCTGTTCCCGGAGCGCTTCGGCAACAAGACCAACGGCGTGACTCCGCGCCGCTGGCTGCTGCTCGCGAACCCCGCGCTGGCGCGAGTCGTGAGCGACGCGATCGGCGAGGGCTGGATCAGCGAGCTCGGCGAGCTCTCCAGGCTGGCGCCGCTCGCCGGCGACCGGGACCTCCGCGCTGCCTTCCGGAAGGCCAAGCGCGAGGCCAAGACGCGGCTGGCGAGCTGGCTCGCGGCGACCTCGGGCCAGACGCTCGATCCCGACGCCATCCTCGACTGCCAGGTCAAGCGCATCCACGAGTACAAGCGGCAGCTCCTGAACGCCCTGCGCATCGTCGTGCTCTACAACCGGCTGCGCGAGGATCCGCGCCTCGACGTGCCGCCGCGCACCTTCGTGTTCGCGGGCAAGGCCGCGCCGGCCTATCACGTGGCGAAGCTGATCATCAAGCTCGTGAACGAGATCGCGCGCACCCTCGACGGCGACCCGGCCGTGCGCGGCCGGCTCAAGGTGCTGTTCCTCCCCGAGTACTGCGTCTCCCTGGCGGAGCGGCTGATCCCGGCGAGCGACGTGTCGAACCAGATCTCGACGGCCGGCTACGAGGCGAGCGGCACGAGCAACATGAAGTTCATGATGAACGGGGCGCTCACGATCGGGACGCGCGACGGCGCCACGATCGAGATGGCCGAGGAGGCCGGCGAGGACAACTTCTTCCTGTTCGGCCTGACGGCCCGGCAGGTCGAGGAGAGCCGCGGCTGGTACAGCCCGCGCTGGCACTACGAGAACGAGCCGGAGACGCGGGCGGCGCTCGACCTGATCTTCGGCGACCACTTCAGTCCGAACGAGCCCGGCGTGTTCCGTCCGCTCCGGGACGTGCTCCTCGAGGGCGGCGACCACTACATGCACCTCGCGGACCTGAGGGCCTACCTGGAGGCGGACGCGCGGCTGATCGGGCTGTACGCCGATCCCCAGGCATGGGCCGCGAAGGCGATCGCGAACGTGGCGGCGTCCGGGAAGTTCTCGAGCGACCGCACCATCGCCGAGTACGCTACGCAGATCTGGGACGCGCGACCGTGCCCCGTCTCCTAGCGCGACCGCGGAGGAAGCAGGAATGAAGGCGACCGGTGCCGCGAAGGGCAGCGCGAGGGCTAAGGAGTCCTCGGGCCCGAGAGAGGATGCCGGCAAGGCCGGCGGAAAGCTCAAGCAGAAGGTCTACGACAAGGAGCTGCGCAAGCTGCACGTCGAGCTCGTCAAGCTCCAGGAGTGGGTCAAGCACGCCGGGCTCAAGGTGTGCGTCGTCTTCGAAGGCCGCGACGGTGCCGGCAAGGGCGGCACCATCAAGGCGATCACGGAGCGGGTGAGCCCACGCGTGTTCCGCGTGGTCGCGTTGCCCGCTCCCACCGAGCGCGAGAAGAGCCAGATGTACGTCCAGCGCTACATCCCCCACTTCCCGGCTGCGGGCGAGATCGTGATCTTCGATCGCAGCTGGTACAACCGCGCCGGCGTGGAGCGCGTGATGGGCTTTGCCAGCGAGGAGACGGTCAGGCACTTCTTCGTGCTGGCGCCCCTCGTCGAGAAGGCCATGGTCGAGTCGGGGATCATCCTGCTGAAGTACTGGCTCGAGGTGAGCCCCGACGAGCAGACGCGCCGCCTGGAGGCACGCATCGACGACGGCCGCAAGATCTGGAAGCTGTCACCCATGGACCTCAAGTCGTACTCCCGCTGGTACGACTACTCGCGCGCGCGAGACGAGATGTTCCGCGCCACCGACACGTCCTGGGCGCCCTGGTTCGTGGTTCGATCCGACGACAAGAAGCGCGCGCGGCTCAACCTCATCAGTCATCTGCTCGAGCAGATCCCCCACAAGAAGGTGCCGCGCCCCAGGGTCGAGCTGCCGAAGCGTCAGAAGCCCAGGGGATACGAGGAGCCCAGGTACCCGTTCAAGTTCATTCCCGAGAAGTACTGAGCGCGGCCTCATGGGAGAAGACAAGCGGCGCTTCGGACAGACCGACGTCGTCCGCCTGAGCGACGAGGACGCCGCGGTCGACCTGCTCGTGAACGCCGTTCAGGGGCTCTGGGAGGTCGTGAACCAGCTGACCCGGCTGCGGCGAACCCGGCGCGACAACTATCGCGTGACGATCTTCGGCTCCGCGCGCCTGCAGCGCGGCACCGAGGCCTACGACGGCGTCCGGCGGCTCGCGGCCGAGCTGACCCGGCTGGGCTGCGACATCGTGACCGGCGGCGGGCCCGGCTTGATGCAGGCCGCCAACGAAGGCGCCGCGTCGGTGGAGGGGAACGCGCGCGAGCGATCCGTCGGGATCCGGGTGGAGCTGCCGTTCGAGCAGGAGGTCAACCCGTTCGTGGGCGAGGTGTACGAGCACCGCACCTTCTTCTCGCGGCTCCACCACTTCATGCTGGTGTCCGATGCCTTCGTGGTCGTGCCCGGAGGGATCGGCACGCTGCTCGAGATGTCGCTCGCGTGGCAGCTGCTGCAGGTGCGCAAGCTCTACAACACGCCGCTCATCCTGGTGGGCGAGATGTGGAGGGAGCTGGTCGAGTGGGGCCGTCGATCCATGCTCCGGGACGGTCTCGAGCTCGCGAACGAGGTGGACTTCTCGATTCCGCACTGCGTGCGCGACATCGAGCAGGGCGTCGCGCTGATCCGCGCCAGCCGCGACCAGTGGCTGAAGGCCCAGGCGGCGGAGAGGTGACTCGGCAGGGGGTCTACCAGGGACCCCAGATCCCCCAGTCCATCGCCGCATCGCGGTTGGCCTCGGCCGCCATCATGTTCTCGTCCGCCATCTGCTGCTCGACCTCGAGCCGCTTGTAGGCCTGGTACTGGGGCTCCTGGCCGACGTAGAGGCAGGCGCAGTTCGTGGGATCGGGATAGACGTAGTAGGTCTTCTTGTTGCGGACCACGATCGAGAGGGTGCGCGGCTTCATCGTGTTGAGCGCCTGGATGCGCTCGGGCTTGTCGGCGGGGACCATGTGGAAGCCGGCTGCCGACAGCATGTCCTCGGTGCGCGCCGCCTGGCGGCTCTCGATGGCGGCGCAGCCCGCCAGCAATACGGCGAATGCGAGCCCGCAGGCGCGGATGCGCGACATGCTTCCTCCCGGCGCAGGGGAAGCGAGGCTAGCGATCTCCGCCCGGCCGCGCCTCAACGGATTCCGCCGGCGTTCGTTATGCTCCGGAGTGACCCCGCCCTGCCGGAGGAACTCATGCTCGACCCCGCCACCCGCCAGCGCATCGACCAGGTCATCGGCTCCGACCGGGTGGTGCTCTTCATGAAGGGGAACCGGAGGAGCCCGCAGTGCGGCTTCTCGGCCACGGTGGTGCAGATCCTCGACGAGCTGGTGCCGGACTACACCACGGTCGACGTGCTGGCCGATGCGGCGATCCGCGAGGGCATCAAGGCATACTCCTCCTGGCCGACGATCCCGCAGCTCTACGTGAAGGGCGAGTTCGTGGGCGGCTGCGACATCGTGCGCGAGCTGTACGGCAGCGGCGAGCTGCACGAGAAGCTCGGCGTGGCGGTGCCGGAGCACCGGGCTCCGGCGCTCCACGTGACCCCCGCCGCGGCCGGCTTCCTGCGCGACGCGATCGCGAAGTCGGGCGGCCAGGCCCTGCACCTGCGCATCGACCCGGCCTTCCGCAATCGCGCCTATCTCGGCCCGCTGGAGCCCGGCGAGATCGAGGTGACCGTCGAGGGCGTCAGCTTCCACGTCGACCGCGCCACTGCCCCGCGCGCCGAAGGCGTGCGCATCGACTACGTGAAGACCGAGCACGGCCACGACCTCTCGATCGAGAACCCGAACGCGCCGGCGCCCGTCAGGGCGATCGATGCCAAGGAGCTGGCGCGGCTCCTCGAGAGCGGGACGCGGGTGCACCTGTTCGACGTGCGCAGCGAGGAGGAGGTGGCGATCGCGCGCATCCCCGCCGCCCGGCTGCTCGACGCGGAGGTGGCCGCCGAGATCGAGCGCCTGCCGAAGGACGCGCTGCTGGTCTTCCACTGCCACCACGGCGGGCGCAGCCAGCAGGCGGCCGAGCACTTCCGCGGCCTCGGCTTCCACAACGTCCACAACCTGGTCGGCGGCATCGACGCCTGGTCGCAGCAGGTCGATCCCTCGGTGCCCCGCTACTAGGCTCGCGGGTGGCGCTACGCATCGCCGGCGCTTCGGAGGACGTGGCGGAACGCATGGCGGAGGCGATCCGCGCCGCGCTGCCGGGCTGCGCGGTCGAGGTCGCGCCGCGCGGGCCCGGGCACTTCGAGGTGAGCGTGGCCGCCGAGGCGTTCCGCGGACGCTCGACGCTGCACCAGCACCAGCTGGTGTACGCCGCGCTGGCCCCCCTCATGGCCGGCGACGCGGCGCCGGTGCACGCGATCGATCGCCTCTCGACGCGCGTCCCCGCGCGGTGAGCCGCACGCGCCCGCGCTAGGCTCGCGCGCGTGGCGGCGAGGAAGGGCGGAAGGCGCGGGGAAGCGCGGCGCGCGCAGCCGGCGGCGAGCAGCGCCCGCGCGGGGCTGCCGGCGGCGCTGGTGCGCGGGCTCGGCGCGCTCGCCGGGCGCGCCTTCTGGCTCTCGCCCGAGGCCGCGCGCATGCGCGTCGAGGCGGGCCGCTACCTGCGCGAGCTGCGCGAGGTCGCAGGCCTCACGCTCGACGATCTCGCCGAGGCGATCGAGCTCTCCGACCACTCGCTGCTCGCCGCGGTGGAGAACGGCACCGCCACGCTCTCCTTCGAGCTGATCCTGCGGCTCTCGGCGCTGCTGGCGCGCAACGATCCGCTTCCGTTCATCGCGCGCATGGCGCGCAGCTACAACCCGATGCTGTGGAAGGCGCTCGAGGACTGGGGCATCGGCCGCATCCCCCTCCAGCTCGAGCGCGAGCGCCGCTTCGTCAACGTGTTCCGCGGCCACGACGTCGCGCGCCGTCTCTCCGACGAGGGCTTCGAGCGCGTCCTCGACTTCACGCGCGCCGCCTTCGAGACCGCACTGCACTTCGCCGCCGAGCAGGAAGGCAAGAAACCGCGCTCTCGACGCTGACCTAGCGCTGGCTCGCGATCCACGCGTCGATGTCCTTCTCGAGCAGCACCAGGGGCAGGGCGCCGTTGCCGAGCACGCGGTCGTGGAAGGCGCGCAGGTCGAAGCGCGGGCCGAGCGCCTGGCGCGCGCGCTCGCGCAGCTCGAGGATCTTCATCTGCCCCACCTTGTAGGCGCAGGCCTGGCCCGGCATCACGATGTAGCGCTCGACCTCGGCGGTCGCCTCGGTCTCGGCCAGCCCGGTATTGCGGAGCATGTACTCGATCGCCTGCTCGCGGCTCCAACGCTGCGC
>Ga0335082_10004881_pt1 | contig 14661 bp, 15 predicted proteins | sample Lox_Sample_41_FD_206718 | JGI IMG/M metagenome (GOLD analysis project Ga0335082, IMG submission 206718) | Soil microbial communities from Loxahatchee National Wildlife Refuge, Florida, United States - Lox_Sample_4.1 | ecosystem: Environmental > Terrestrial > Soil > Wetlands | place: USA...
CGTACTGGCTGGTAGCATGGCAGTAACGCTGCTTTCGGCAATTCTTCCGATCTCGTTGCTACGGCGAGTGCAGCCGGCGGTGATCTTGAGGGGCGAGTGAGATGATTCAGATCAAGAACGTAACGAAACTCTACCCGGCCAAGGAATCGGGGAACGGAGCGGGTAAGGACAATGGAAACGGTTCTATTCATGCGCTCGACCACATTAACCTGCACGTCACTCCCGGCGAGTGGCTCTCGATCATGGGGCCATCGGGTTCGGGTAAATCGACGCTGGTAAATCTGATCGGCTGCCTTGACCAGCCCTCTTCCGGCGAGATCTGGCTTGACGGAGAGAACGTTGCCGGGATCTCAGCATCTGAGCTGAATCGCGTCCGCGCCGAAAAAATCGGATTCATCTTTCAGCAGTTTCATCTGATTCCCTTCCTGACCGCTGTCGAAAATGTCATGCTTGCGCAGTACTTTCACAGCATGACCGATGAGAAAGAAGCGGTCGAAGCGCTTGCTCGTGTGGGCCTGGGAGATCGGGCGCATCACTTGCCATCACAGCTTTCCGGAGGCGAGCAGCAGCGGGTGTGCATTGCGCGGGCGCTGATCAACGATCCGCGGATCATTCTCGCCGACGAGCCGACTGGAAATCTCGATGCCCAGAATGAAGAGATCGTACTGCGCCTGCTGCGCGAGTTTCATCAGCAGGGGCGCACGATCGTGATGGTGACGCATGATCCGGTTGTGGCAAGGCTGGCGGACCGGCGTATAGAACTGCACCATGGAAAGATCGCATCGCAGGAAGTTTTCTCGATGGCCGACGAAGAGCAACTGGATGAAGTCCTCGAAGAGCTCTGGGTGCTCGCTGAACATGGGGAGATCGCCGAAGTCGAGCGCATGGAGGTTCACGGCGCGCTGCCGGTGAGTCTGGCGATCGAGAAGATGATTGAGTTGGGGCTGGTGGTATCCGCGCCGCATCCACCGCAAGCGCATGATCACAGGCCTTTTGTGAATCCGTGTCACGACGCGCTGAAGCCGGTGTCGGCGTCAATGGGCGACGGAACGCTGATTGTCGAACTGACGCCGCGTGGGCGCGAGAAGGCCGGCAACATTATCCGGCGTCACCGGCTGGCGGAGCGGCTTTTCACCGACAGTCTCGCGATGGATAGCGAGACTGAGATCGAGCAGCAAGCCTGCAAGTTCGAACACATCCTCTCACCGGAAGCGACCGATAAGATCTGCACGTTCCTGGGGCATCCGCGCACTTGCCCGCACGGGGCGGCGATCCCGCCTGGGCCTTGCTGCAATATGAACGCACCGCAGCGGACACAGAGGAACACGGAGTCCGTATCCCGCTAGTCATCCAAGTGATCAGCGCCGCGCGTTATCATCAAAACAATTATGCGTCGTCCTACTGTTGGCGTTTTCGATTCCGGCTTCGGCGGCCTTACCGTTCTTAAAGCTCTTCTTGAACTGGTCCCGAGCGCTGATTACGTCTACTTCGGCGACACAGCACGCCTTCCCTACGGCTCGAAATCTGTGGAAACCGTCGCGCGCTATGCCGTAGAGGCGGCGCACTATCTGGAGGCGCAAGGCGCTCAACTGCTGGTGATTGCGTGTAATACGGCCACGGCTTTGGCGCTGGATCGAATTACTGCTGCCGCGCGCGTCCCTGTCGTGGGAGTGGTCGAACCGGGAGCCGAGGCCGCCGGCGCTGCCACGAAGAACCGAAAGATTGTCGTCATTGGAACTGAGGCAACAATCAGCAGCCATGCTTATCGCAAGGCGCTCGAATCGCGCAGTCTGCAGGCTCGCGAGAAAGCCTGCCCCTTGCTGGTTCCACTGGTCGAGGAAGGTTGGGTCGAGCATCCTGTGACCGAGCAGGTGGCTCGGATTTATCTTGCGGAAGCCTTCGCCGACGGCTTTGCCGATGCCGACACCATGGTGCTTGGCTGCACGCACTACCCTCTGCTGAAGCCGCTGCTGCGTCGAATCGCCCCGGGACATGTTCGTATTGTGGATTCGGCGGAATCGACCGCGCATGCTGTCGCGGCACACTTTCGCGAACTCTTGCCTGCCTCGACTAACGATGAGGTGGAACGGCGCTCCGCACCGCGTCCGAAGTTCTTTGCCACCGATTCAACCGAGAAGTTCCAACGTCTGGGAGCGCGGTTCCTGGGAATCGCCATTGAGAATGTCGAGCATGTCGACTTGAAGGAGTGAACGGTCCGGCCCCAGATCTGTATCTGCAGGCTCGTTTCGCTCGCTGGACAGCCGACGCGGCCGTCCCTACGTGGCTCGGATGGGGTGCAAGAATCGGATAGCTTTCCGCGGCTTGCCAATATAGTGTGTCGTTCAGTTCCACGCGCCATCCAACGGGTTTGGACGATCTTTCATGCATCCGCTAGACAACGTCATTTGGCAGGCACTCGTGACGCGACAGGCGTCATTCGCCGAAGTTTATGACAACGCCCGGCGCTTCGACCGCGACATTACATCGCTCTGCGCATTCGATGCGCCTAACGACGGCGGGTACACCGCACTCGCCCGCCTGGTCGGCGAACACGGAACTGCCGCTGTGTTTCTCGAAAAGCCATACGAGGCACGAGCGGGATGGGAGTTCGCCGGCGGCGCGCCGTTGCTCGAGATGGTCTGCGAGAACGGAAGTGATTCAGGTGGCGCCTTGACATTGAACATTGAATTGCGTGAGTTGGGCGCCGCGGATTCGGCGGACATGCTGGAACTCACTGCGCTGACGAAACCGGGGCCATTCGGCACGCGGACTCACGAACTTGGTTATTACGTTGGGATTCGCGACAATGGCAAGCTCGTAGCCATGGCTGGAGAGCGCTTGAAGGTTCCCGGATATACCGAGGTCAGCGCCGTCTGCACCCATCCCGATCATGTGGGGAAAGGCTATGCGCGCGTCTTGATGGCCGACGTCATGCGGCGGATTCGCGAGCGCGGCGAAAAACCGTTCCTGCACGTCAGAACGGTGAATACGCGCGCGGTACAGATTTATGAGAAGTTAGGATTCCGCACGCGCGTGGAGCTTCACTACGCAATCCTGCGCGAACGATCGGCACGAAGGCCCCGCTTGAGAATTCCTTCGTGATACTTCGTGTACTTTGTGGTTCTCTGTTTTGCCGGTTTGAGGCACTCCGGGCTTAATTCTTCAACCTCGAAAGCTCACGAAGAACACACGAACAGACTCCCTGGTGATACACAACGGGAGACATTTCTAGCGCAGACGTTTAAGACCACGTTTTCGCAGAGGGAATGATTGGATCTCAGTAGAGGTGGAAGTCGACTTCAACGGCGATCTCGAAGCGTACGGCGTGCCCGTCTTTCATGGCGGGTTCGAAACGCCAGGTCTTCACGGCGGCGATCGCTTTCTCATCTAGGCCCATGCCCAGACTGCTCAGCACGCGGATATTCGTGGGACGGCCTTGCGCATCGACGACCACACCGAGCGTACAGGTTCCCTGATACTTCGCCTTGCGAGCCTCTTCGGAGAATTCGGGCTCAGGAGAATAAATCGCGCGCGGCGGAGATGCTCCGCTACCCATGCGGAAGATACCGCCTCCGGTGCCTCCGCCTTCGCCGGGTCCAAAGCCAGGGCCCTTACCCTTGCCAACGCCGCCGCCTTCACCTTCGCCGATACCGCCGCCACCGCCCGTGCCGTTAGACGGCAGGACTGCATGCGACATGGGATCGCCAAAGTTCGGCATGTTATTGGAGGCCAACTGCACCTGCGGGGGCACGATGATGGTCGGTTCCGCGACCAGCTTGGGGTTCTGCACGCGAATGACTGCGGCAGGAGGCGTAATCTGCTCCATCGACAGCTTGGGCAATTTGCCCTTGCTGGCCTGCAGGACGTCGCGATCACCACCACCGCCGCCACCACCGACTTGGGTCTTCGAAGGCTTTAGTGGCGGAATATCACTGGGATCAACCAGGGTAACTGTTACCTTCGCCGGAGGGGCAGCTTTCACGACTCGGCGGCCAACGATCGTACCGGCGATGACTAATACCGCGATGAGGATGTGAACACCTGTAGAACCGAGCGCTCCACTTCTCCAGTTGCCATAGAAGCCCCAGATATCCTTTACCGGCTCGGGCTTCGATTCGAGCTTGAGGGGCGGCAGCTTTTTCGGGAAGAAAAACTCGTCCAACTCCCGAAACAGAGACTTGTAAAGGGGCTCATTGTACTGATTGTCGGTAATGAGCAGATTCAGTTCCGGCTCGTTGCCGGGACCATTCGGATTGACTGGTTCTGATCCCATATTCCCAATTCGGATGTCGTTGCCGCGGTGGAAAGCCGACCTAATTACTGTAACCCGTACTCCTTACAAAAGATGACCGACGGTTGTGACAAGTTGCTTCGTTACCGACCCGATTTTTCAAGTGAGGTGACGCGCTCCCCGTCGGGTCGACGTGTTTCTCTTCTTGAGATTGTAACTCTACTCCGGCGGTTTCAACAGTGCATTTCGTTGGACGCTGCAACTGCCCAAAAGACATGTCCTTCCTGATGCAGCTGTTTCTTCATTTGCAAAAGATCCGCTGCAAACCCTTGCCACCCGCGTCCATTGATCAAAGAGGCAATGTCAGACTGTGCGTGCATAGACGTTCCCGAGGAGGCTCCCTATAATGAAAAGATTCAATCATTTGGGAGATGTTCCTAGGTGCCCTTCGAGCTGAAGAAGACGATCAATCTGCCTCAAACGGCCTTCCCCATGAAGGCGAACCTGCCCCAGAATGAGCCCAAAAGGCTCGAGCAATGGGAGCAGACGGGAATCTACCAGCGCATTCGAGAGGCCCGGAAGGGTGCGCCGCGATACATCCTGCACGATGGTCCTCCGTATACCAGTGGTCCCATCCACATGGGAACGGCGCTGAACAAGTGCCTGAAAGATTTCATCGTCAAGTCGAAGACTATGGCTGGGTTCGATGCGCCTTACGTGCCTGGATGGGATTGCCACGGGCTGCCCATTGAGATCAAGGTCGACAAGGAACTGGGCGGCAAGAAACTGCAGATGGCGCCCTCGGCAGTGCGTGCCGAGTGCCGCAAGTACGCGCAGAAGTATCTCGACCTGCAGCGCACACAGTTCAAGCGGATCGGCGTTTTTGGACGCTTTGAACGTCCCTACGCGACCATGACTCCTCAGTATGAGTCAGTGGTGCTCTCGACCTTCTTTTCCTTCTACGAGAATGGATTCGTTTACAAAGGCCTGCGGGCTGTCTACTGGTGCATGCACGACGAGACCGCCCTCGCCGAAGCGGAAGTCGAGTACGAGAACCACACTAGCACCACGGTATTCGTGAAATACCGACTGCTCGACGATCCTGCAGGCATTGATGCGGCACTGGCGGAAAAGAAAGTCTCGACCATCATCTGGACTACGACTCCCTGGACTCTGCCGGCTTCAATGGCGGTCGCATTTCATCCGGATGAAGAGTATGTCGCGATGGAGTCTGGCGGAGAGGTTTACATCGTTGCCTCAAAGCTGGCGAACGATGTTGCGGCCAAGTGCAACCTGGCTGATCCGAAACCGCTGGCGCACTTCCCCGGACACAAGCTCGAGCGCCTGAACTTCCAGCATCCGTTTCTGGGGCGGAAAGTTCTCGGCGTGCTCGCCGACTACGTCACCATGGATACCGGAACCGGCGTGGTCCACACTGCGCCTTCGCACGGCGCAGAGGACTTTATCACCGGCATGAAGTATGGGCTGGACGCGACGAGCAACGTGGATGAGAAAGGGATTCTGCGCAACGGCCTGCCCGAGTACACGGGCAAGCGCGTATGGGACGCGAACCCTTTGATTGTCGAATTGGTCAGGAGCCGTGGCGCTCTGTTGCATACCGAGAAGACGGAGCACTCGTATCCGCACTGCTGGCGCTGTCATAATCCGGTAATCTTCCGCGCGACCGAGCAGTGGTTCATCTCGATGGAAACGCCGATGCCGGGCGGAAAGGGCAAGAACGATACGCTGCGCACGCGGACGCTCGAAGAGATCAAGAAAGTGAAGTGGGATCCCGGATGGGGCGAGGAGCGCCTGTCGAATATGATCCAGACGCGCCCCGACTGGTGCATCTCACGCCAGCGTGTGTGGGGCGTGCCGATCGCGGTGTTCCTGTGCGAAGGATGCGGAAAGCCGGTCAACGACAAGGCCATTAATCAGAAGGTCGCCGACCTGTTCCGAAAATCGGGCGCCGATTCCTGGTTCACGCCAGAGTCTGATCCCGAGAACATTCTGCCCTCTGGAACTAAGTGCCCACATTGCAGCGGCACCAAATTCGAAAGAGAGACCGACATCTTCGACGTGTGGCTTGAGTCAGGCGCAAGCTATCTTGCGCTGATTGACGATGAACCCGACTATCCGTGGCCTTCCGACCTTTATCTCGAAGGCGGCGACCAGTATCGCGGATGGTTTCAGTCATCCCTGCTCTGCGCCATGGGCACGCATCAAACGCCTCCGTACAAAGGCGTGGTCACGCCCGGATGGACGCTCGACGAAAAAGGCCAGGCGATGTCGAAGTCGCGGGGCAATGACGTCGATCCGGTGGACATCTCAAGCCGGCTCGGTGGAGAGGTCGTGCGCCTGTGGGTGGCGTCGGTCGACTTCCGCGAGGATGTCGTCGGCTCCGAAGCGCTGATGCAGCGCGTGGGCGAGAACTACAAGAAGATCCGCAACACGTTCCGTTACATTCTGGGAAATCTCGAGGGCTTCAACCCGGAGACCGACGCCGTTCCCTTTGCCGAGATGGAGGCACTCGATCAGTACATGCTGCGGCAGACGTGTGCGTTTGCTGCCGACGTCCGCACTGCATACGAAGAATTCGCGTTCCACAAGATTTATCACCGCTTGAATCACTTTTGCATTGTCGACCTGAGCGCGTTCTATTTTGATGTCCTGAAAGACCGGCTGTATATCTTCGCGCCAAAGTCGCAGGCGCGGCGCAGCGCGCAGACTGCCATCTGGCGCATTGGTGAGGCTCTTGCCCGGCTCATGGCGCCGATCATGACCTTTACTTGTGAGGAGGTGTGGCAATATCTGCCTACCGTTCCTTCGCGAGGGTTGAGCGTACATCTAGCGCACTTCCCCGGGGACCCGGAGATACTTGGCACCGGCACAGCGACTGCGACCGACGCGAAATCCGGCGAAGAGTGGACTACGCTGCGCTCGGTGCGCGACGAGGTATTGAAAGCCCTTGAGGCGGCTCGGAATATCAAGCTCATCGGCACAGGCCTCGAGGCGCACGTAGCGATTGCCGCGGCCGATCCCGTCTATTCCGTGCTGAATCGTCACGCCGCGCAGTTGCGTTATCTCTTTATCGTGTCGGCAGTTACGCTCACGCAAGGTTCTGGCAACGGCACCGGTGGGCTGCACGTCGAAGTGAAGAAGGCTGATGGTGCCAAATGCGAACGCTGCTGGAACTACTCGACGCGCGTTGGCGAGGATAAGTCCTATCCCACAGTTTGCGAGCGTTGCAGCGCGGTCCTGAAAGAACTGGAAGCGGGTAACACTCGTTGAACGCCCTCCCATTGCGCCCAACCGTGAGAGGAATTCTCTGGGGCGGATTGCTCTGTGGGACCATGGACATCACCGCCGCATTGGTTGTCTATGGCGCCATGGGCGCAAAGCCGATTCCGTTGCTGCAAGGGATTGCCGCCGGACTGTTGGGACTTCGTTCGTACTCCGGAGGACTGCCAACCGCAGCGCTGGGACTGCTGTGCCACTTCTTCATCGCATTTTGTGCGGCGACAGTGTTTTACGTAATAGCCCGCGTGTTGCCATTCGTGTTGCAGCACGCAATTTCCGCCGGGGTGCTTTACGGCATCGGGTGGTACTTTTTCATGAACCGAGCGGTGGTTCCGCTTTCGGCAGCACGGAAGTTTCCATTCTCGTTGCGGATGATGATTATCGGAGTCATCATTCACATCTTTTGTGTGGGACTGCCAATCGTGCTGACAGAGCGCCGATTCTCCACGCGGGCAGATTGAAGTTTTGGCGAGCCGCAGCCCGCGTTCACTATCATGGGAACTTGCCTAGATCGACGCTGACGACCGTCCGCGATATTTTTCGGCAACTCTGTCCGCGCTGCCGGTCGGCCCGGATTTTCCGTTCCTCCCTCTACTGGGGATTCCCCAAGATGCATCATCAATGTCCAGTCTGCGGTCTGCACTTCGATCGCGAGCCTGGATATTTTCTCGGCGCCATGTACATCAGCTATGGGTTGGGCCTCGCGATCGTCTTCGCGTTCGGAGCAGCGCTTTGGTGGTGGACCCATTGGCGGCTCGACAAGGTCGCCATCTGGGCCGTGGTGCTGTTCCTGCCGTTTGCTCCTATGCTGACATTTTTGTCGCGCGTGCTTTGGATTTATCTGGATCAGACGGTGGATCCGGAGCGGTAGCGGCCCCGTCCACAACGCCGGATGGAGGAACAGGCTCTTACGATCCGTTCGGAACCGGAGCTCTCTTTTCCATCAAGGAAATGAGAGCGTCTACACCCCGGGATGGAGCCAGACGCTGGATCGCGTCGATTCTGCCGGCGTCGGCTCCTATCAGAATGCGTGGCCGGTTGCGCACTATTCCCGCCAGGATCGTGCGCGCTGCCTGCGCTGGCGACGTCGGAGTCAGCTTCTTAAATCGCTCGCGAAAAACCGCAGCGTCTTGAGCGTTGGCTCCAGAACCGATCCGGGCATGATCGGCGATCTCCGTCTGGATTCCGGCAGGGTGCACACATGACACGTTGATCCTGCTGCCCTTCAATTCATGATGCAAGACCTCGCTAAACCCGCGCACTGCAAATTTGCTGGAAGCGTATGCCGCCTGCCCGGGCGGACCGACTAGTCCGAAAATACTCGACATGTTCACGATGTGAGCGTCCTGTTCCTGCTGCAGCAGTCGCATGAAGGACTTGCAGGCATGAACAACTCCCCAAAAATTGATTTTGAAGAGCCACTCCATGTCCTCGAGAGAAATCTCCGCAAAGGTCCCATAGAGCGCGACACCTGCGTTATTAATCAACAGAGAGACCCGCCCAAAGTCTTCCTGTACTTTGTAGGCAAATTGGTCGACCGCAGAGGCATCGGAAACATCGACCTGGTACACACGTGCCGATGTCGACTCCAGGAGAGACAACGTTCCCTGCAGCCCAGCGGCGTTGATGTCGGCAAGTGCGAGCTTGACGCCATTCCGTGACAACGCGTGAGCCAGAGCACGTCCGATTCCCGCTCCCGCTCCTGTGACTACCGCAACTGCGCCTCGAAGCTCCTTCACGACGGCCTCCTGAGAGGGTGTGAGGGGTAGGAGTGTAGCATCAATCGGAACCCGGTTAAACGGTGTCAGCGACGATCAATGTTGCGTGGGCGCCTTCTTTCGCTTTCCTGCGATCGCCCGAATCACGTCCGGCAAAAATTCCTTCACGACGCCGAAACCCATGTTGCTGCCCATTGTGATGCCGAAACTGACGGCGGCGTCTCCCGCCGAGCTTTGACTGGGAGGCAACCAAAGCCGCGACAGAAACGCACCGGCTGCTACGCCTCCGAGTTGCGAGACGGAAACGTGGCGGCTGCCATCGGGATGGCGGGCCAGGACGCCACTGGCGACTGCATATCCGGTGCGGGGCCAAATGCCACTCTTACCCGAATTGAAATAGCGGTTGTCTTCGTGAAGGAGGGTATCGAGACCGAAGGTGACGGTGCGCTGAATAGTGTACTGGCCGGTGATGTTGGCGAAGCGCTTGCCGTATCCCGACATTCCCTGCTCCCACTCCTTAGGTTTGTCGTTCCACTGGTCAATCCCGGCGGAGAAGCCCGCCTTCAGGTACCCGATGGGATTGGCCATGGTTTTCAAATAAAGTTTCGTGCGCTCCTTGTGGGTCAATGGACGAAAGTCGTCGGCAGTTTCCGTTCCCGCCATATTGAGGTAGTTCAGAAGATGGTCGGCCGTTCGGCGCACGGCGCCGGGCTTTTCTTCAACAATGGGCGGATCCGGATCCTGCGCCATGGCCATCGGAGCACATGAGGGCATAAGGAAGATCAGTCCGCAGACGCACTGTCTGGCGGATGTCCAATACGGTTTCATTCCGATAGTCATTGGGATCGAGATCAACGAAAGGACTCTCAAGGCAGGACCAATTCGGATGACTTAATGACTTCCCGATGCGGATTCCCACTGACACCCTTCGCCGAAGGTGCGCATATGAGATGTCTTCCGCGCAGATTTTGCTGTCTCACTCAAGCTAGAACATAGGCGCAACCGCCTGCACTGGCACAAATGACAGTGAATCGCATTGGATTTCTGCCAACTCTGACAGTGTCGCAAATCGGTTTTGATCTAGATGCTTAGGACTGCGGATACTGGTAGATAGGCGCACATATGAAACCTCCAGTTTCTCCTGTGTTGTTCGCGTTCGTGCTCTTTGCAGGCATGCTTGTGCTTTTGGAGGTCGGCCGACGGGTGGGAGTGCGACGACGCCCGAAAGAAGCGGAAGGCGAGCGCAGCAATCTGAGCACGATTGAGGGTGCGGTATTCGCACTGTTCGGGCTTGTGCTGGCGTTCACATTCTCGGGAGCAGCATCACGATTTAACGAGAAACGGGCTTTGATTGCAGAAGAGGCGAACACGATCGAGACGGCATATCTCCGACTTGAGCTTTTGCCGATGAATGTGCGGCCCGAACTGCAAGAGCTCTTCCGACACTACCTAGACTCGCGGCTGGCAACCTATAGCAAGCTCCCCGACATGGATGCCGCAGCCATCGAGATGGCGAAATCGAAGAAGCTCCAGGAAGAGATCTGGGCAAAATCGATTGCCGGGACAACCGCTCGGGACGCACATGTAGATGCCGGCAAATTGCTGCTTCCGGCTTTGAACAACATGATTGACATCATGACAACGCGTACGATGGCGCTGCACAACCATCCACCTAACATCATTTATGTCCTGCTGTTCAGCCTGGGGCTGATTTGTTCGCTCCTGGCGGGCTATCGAATGTCGGGCGGACTTCATCGAAGCTGGTTGCATATCCTGTGTTTTGCCACAATCATGGTCATCGTCATTTACGTCATCACGGACGTTGAATATCCGCGCGCAGGGCTGATCAAGCTGGAGACATTCGATCAGGTCATGGTCGATGTTCGTGGCAATATGCACTGACCGGGAATCTGAGGCTTCCAAAAGAACCTGACCGGGCGTAACGTTTCGCGCACCTTATCTCCGTTTCACAATCAGAACCGTGAAACGGCTTTTCACCATTTTTCGAGATTTCCTGCCCGGACAATCTGGCGCACGAATTGCCAGAATCTCCGCGATGCCCACATTTGTGCTCGGGCTTACCGGCTGGGTTCCGAACCACTACTTCAATATCGGACCAGAACAGCCCTGGCCCTGGGGAGCGCTGATCGGGTGCTTGCTGATTGGTGTGGGCCTGGTGGGTGTGATCATTCCTGAGCGAATGTTGTCGTAGTGCCATCCGTTATACGGAAACAACTTCTGTCCCTCCTGCAAAGCCCTATTCCCAAACAGTCGCGGATTACGTCATTGACTGATCTGACGCGGGTCGAGGAAAGATCGATTTTCTTTGGAGATTTTACAAATCCCTGACAACGCGGGAAGTGGGCCGCCACTAGTCTGGCTGCGCACTCTGCGTCGCCTTTCGCAGACAAACCAGTTCTGGGGCGGACTTATGACGACCGAAAACGTGGGGGCAGTTCGGGGATTTGGGATCATGCAGGGCTTTGCAGCTTGTGCTGTGCTGGCTTTCTACTGCCTGGGTGGAATGCAGACAGCGGTGGCGCAAGCTGGTGCGGCAAAAGCGAATCCGCAGGCTGGCGCCGGGAGTGTCATTGTAAATCCGCGATTTGGCGGAATTATTTTCGGATTCGATATCGACCCGGCTGGGGGCGAAGGGATTCTGAGCGAGGCAGTGTTACAGAACGATGGGTCTGTTATTGCGGCCGTGGAAACGTTCAATCCGGAAACCGGGCAGATCCTGAAAGTGATTACGAAGTCGCAGACGCAGGATGACTTTGTCACGCTTGGAATTGTGGGGAAGTCCGTTGGCCTGATCGAGCGGGAGCATGTTGTCAGCCTGTTCAATGTGCAGAGAACCTATAACCGGCTAGATCCTGTGAGTGGAAACAAGTTTACCGGCCCGTGGAGGCCGCCGATCGATCAGAAGCACGTGATCAATGAAGTGAGCCGGGCGGCAGGGACGCAGAACGTCGCCGTGTACGCACTCGATACCAGCACGAATCAGAATCCTGTCGTGTTTCTTTCGAATGTGGCGGCGAATACCTTTGGGACGCCGTTCTCGGTGCTCGATTCGGATTTCAACTTCGAGCAGTCGCCGGTGATCGCGTTCGACAACATGAAGACCCGAGTGCTGTTGGGTCATCAGAAGAATTCGCAGTTCATCGTCCCTCCGATGGTTGCTACGCTGGATCTCAAGACCGGGGCATTCGACAAATTTACGGGCAAGGGACTGGGAGTAATTAACGGAATCGCGGTTGATCCGCAGGATGGGATCGCTTGTACGACAACGTCGTTCGATGCTTCGGTGCAATTCTACACTCTGGCGACGAAGACGGGGTTCAGTGTGCGCTTGCCGAATGCTGACGAGAACTCACTCTTCGCCGGGCAGCACATTACCTATGATGGGGTCAACAAGCTATTCCTGCTGGCACAACCGTTTTCGAGTACGGGCTCGGGCAGCAGCATCCAGGTATACGACACGGCCGGGAACTTCGTGGAGTCGGTCGATGGGCTGAGCTTCTTCGGCACAGGGAATGTCTTCCCGGTGCATATCGCGATTAATCCGAATACGCGATCCGGCTTTGTGGACGGCCCGGCTTTGGATGATACTGAGATTCAGTCGTTTACTTACTAGAACAATTCACCACGGGGGACACAGGGTTACACGGGAAAAACTTTCTGTCTCTCGGGTGAAAGATCCCTATCCTTTTTCCGCGAAGGCGGTCAGCCAGCCCAGGACTCGTTTCCAGCCTTCGCTGTGGCTCTTGGCTAGTTCGAGATTGCTTCCGAAGCCCTCTTGCCGGACGCGGACCAGTGTGCCAGTGCCGGACTTTTTGGGTCCGCTGGGGTGAAGTGCATTCACGGTTTGAGGAGTCAGTTCCCAGCGAACCACAGTCTTGGTGGTTCCGGTGTAGCTGCCAATCCAAGTGTGAACCAGCAGACGCGGCGGGTCGACTTCGAGATACTCGCCTTCGACATAAAACGTTTTGCCATCGGCGCCGACGCCGTCGCTACGCCACTTGCCGCCGGGGCGGACATCCATGGTGGACTTGGTGACGTGGTAGAGGCCGTCTTGTCCCCACCACCGCGGCAATTGCGTGGGATCACTGATCGCCTGAAACACTCGCGCAGGCGGCGCAGCGATAAACACTTCTGCGATGACGGCATCTTGATCGGGCGTGATGGTGGCAGTGGCCATTGATTGCTCTCCTGCAGGGGTCAGGATTCAGGGTTCAGAGATCAGGCTCAGGAATAGCCAAAATCGAGTCGTTCCCTATCCTCTAGTACTCCCCAGTCCTATTATTCGGTTTCCACAAATTTCTTAAGCATATCCATGACGCCAACCCAGCCGCCGCTGTAGTCCTTGCGAGCTATCGGCAACGTGCTGAGGCCGCTGTGCGTGACTTTGACGTGGGTGCCGCTCCGAGTCGGCGCGAGTTCCCAGCGAACGAGAGTTCGGCGAGTGGAATCGTCGTGCCAGTTGGCGAACCACGTATAGGTCAGCAGGCGCGGAGGATCCATCTCGGTGATCTGGCCGTGACATTCGAACTTATTGACGCCGTTCACCACGACTGTTCCCATCTCCGTGGCGTAGTGATAGGCGCCGTTGATACGGGGATCCATTTCCCACACCTTCGCGGGGCATTCGGGATTGGTGAACCACTGTTTCAGTTCGCTGGCATCGGTCAGGGCACGATAGACGCGTTCGGGCGGAGCCGCGATATCTATCTCCCTGACGATTGAGTCTTGATCAGGCGTGACTATGGTGTCCATGATATTTTTCTTCCCTATCGCTCTGCGCTCCCTTGGGGACAGCCGAGGCGGCCGTCCCTACGCGGGTTTAGCTATCCTTTGCGGTGGAGATCAAACACCCTTTTCTCTTCTTTGCCGTGATCGACGAAGACCCACTCTTCCGTGTGGTGTTTGCTGTCGATGAGAGTCAGAATCATTTTCTGCATGTGTCCGGCTTCGGTTGACGCGAGATTGGTGGCATCGACAAAGTTGAACGTGATGGTCTTGCCATCCGGCGACAAGCTGGCCTGCATGCGCGGCTGATTCATTGCGGCACAATAATGAGTCATCAGCAAGCGATCCGTTCCATCCATGTGGAACAAGGTGACCATATCGTGATCGGGAACTTCGATTTCGCTCATGACCGCGGAACCTGCGGCAGTGATTTTGTAGGTGACCTGGAACGTATGCCCGTCGGGGCCTTTCCCTTCCCACGTACCGGGCATGGTTTTTATTGTGGCGTAGGCCTTCTGCGCGTCGGTTTGCGCGAGCGCTGAAGCGGCGGCGATGGTGATCAGGCCAATCAGGATGCATGGTGCGAGGCGTTTCGTCATAGGAGGTTTCCTTTCTTCGTTTTGTGGACGGAGATTCTTCCGGCCCAAAAGTCATTTGTTCTTGCGG
>Ga0335082_10004882_pt1 | contig 14659 bp, 14 predicted proteins | sample Lox_Sample_41_FD_206718 | JGI IMG/M metagenome (GOLD analysis project Ga0335082, IMG submission 206718) | Soil microbial communities from Loxahatchee National Wildlife Refuge, Florida, United States - Lox_Sample_4.1 | ecosystem: Environmental > Terrestrial > Soil > Wetlands | place: USA...
CGCCTGCGCGATGAAGGTGGTCGTCGAGGTGGACGTCGACCTCGGGCTCACGCGGGTCGTGTGGATCGGCGCCGCGCAGGACGTCGGGAAGGCGGTCAACCCGCAGCAGGTCGAAGGCCAGATCGAAGGGGGTACCGCGCAGGGCCTCGGTCTCGCGCTGATGGAGGAGATCCAGACGTCGGGCGGGCTCATCACCAACGCGAGCTTCACCGACTACCTGATCCCGACGACGCTCGACATGCCGCCGGTCGAGTCAGTGCTGATCGAGGACCCCGAGCCGGACGCGCCCTACGGCGTGAAGGGCGTCGGCGAGCCGCCGACGGTCGTCTCGACGGCCGCGATTGTGGCCGCGCTGCGCGACGCGACGGGCCGCGCGCTCACACGCGTGCCCGTCCGCCCGGACGACATCTGCTTCTAACCGGCGTGAGGATGCACGAGGACGAGCTCGAGATCGACGAGGCGCTCGTGCACGGCTTGCTTGCCGAGCAGTACCCGGAGTGGTCGCGGCTTCCGCTGATCCGCGTCCAGCCCGAAGGGACGGTTCACGCGATCTTTCGGCTCGGTGACGGGCTGTCGGTGCGACTGCCTCGCCGCGACGGGCCGACACGGCCCGGAGGGAAAGAACTCGAGTGGCTCCCGACGCTGGCGCCCTTGCTGCCTCTCGAGATCCCGGTGCCGGTCGCGCAGGGGCGCCCGGGCAGCAACTATCCGTGGTTCTGGGAGGTTCATCGATGGGTCGAAGGTGAGACGGTGCCCATGGAGCAGATCGACGCCATCCAGGCAGCACGCGATCTCGCGGCGTTCGTCTCGTCGCTCCAGCGAGTGAGTGCTGCGGGTGCGCCTCGGGGACGCGGCATCCCCCTGACCGAGCGCAACGAGGACATCCAGTACTGGCTTGCGAGGTTCGACGGCGACCCTGCAGCCGAGATCGAATGGGGACGTGCGCTCGCGGCACCGCCGTGGGACGGTCCACCGGTCTGGCATCACGGAGATCTCGACGCGCGCAACTGGCTGGTCCGAGATGGCCGGATCGGCGGGGTGATCGACTGGGGCTCGATGGGCGTGGGCGACCCGGCGGTCGACGTGATGGTCGCCTGGAAACTGCACTCGGCCGCCGCCCGCGACGCGTTCCGCGAGGCGCTGCCGGTGGACGACGCAACCTGGGAGCGCGCACGAGGGTGGGCGCTCTCGCAGGCGGTCGCGATCCTCGCCTACTACACGCCCGAGAACAATCCGAGCCTGTATCACGAGGCGGAGAGCTGGCTTGCTGAGGCGCTCTCGGCGCGCACTGCCTGAACATCCCGCTCAGACTCCTTCCTCGAGCGGTGTCGCGGTCGGCGGCTCCTGGCGCACGACCGCGGCGACGGCTGCGACGACGATCGCGGCGCCGAGGACGAGCCGCCAGGTCAACTGCTCGCCGCGGAACAGGACGCCCAGGCCGATCGCCACGACCGGGTTCACATACGCGTACGTCGAGACGGTCCCGAGCGGCGCGTTGGCGAGCAGCCACACGTACGCGGTGTAGCCGACGATCGATCCGAAGACGACCAGGTAGACCCACGCTGCGATCGACGCGCTCGACGGAGAGAACCCGTGGACGGTGAAGAGCGCCGGCAGCAGCATCAGCAGTCCGCCCGCGAGCATCTCGTACGCGGTGGCAGCGAACGGATCGTTCGGCATCTGGAGCCGCGCCGACAGCACCGATCCGCTCGCCCACATGATCGCCGAGACGAAGCAGAGCACGATCCCGAGGGTCGTCGCGCCGCCCGACGGCTGGGCGATGATCGCCACCCCGACGAATCCGACCCCGACCGCGCTGAGCGCCTGCCAGGACAGCCGTTCGCCATTCAGGAGGCGAAGCACGACGATCCACAGGGGCACCGAGGCGATGATCAGCGAGGCGAGGCCGGTCGGGACGTCACGCTCGGCGAAGAACAGCACCGCGTTCGCACCGGGGAGCAGGAGCCCGATCACCACGCACGAGACGAAGGCCCGTCGTGGGATGCGGAGAGAGGTGCCGCGCAGCGCGACGATCCCGGCCATCAGCGCGCCCGCGACGATGAAACGCGTCGAGACGGCGAACAGCGGCGGGATCGTCTCGCCCGCGATCGCGATCGCGAGGTAGGTCGAGCCCCAGATCACGTAGACCGTGACCAGCGCGGTCCACGTCTTTCCCCTGAGGCTCACTTAGACGCGCAATCGGGAAGTGGAGCAGGGCGATCTGGCGTCACGCGCCGCGATGCGGCGTCCCCAACCTGCGTCCTTGCCTCGCGGCCCGTGTCGCGTCCCCCTCACCGTGCCAACTCCCCGGTCACGCCCCTACCGAACGAGTGAGAGCGCGGCGCCGATTCCCAGCAGCGCGATCCCGGCCAGGCGTGCCGGCGAGATCGCGATCTGCTCCACACCGAACAGGCCGAAGCGGTCGATCAGCGCACCCATCACGAGCTGGCCCGCGATCAGGATGCCGATCGTGGCCGTCGCACCGATCCGCGGCTGGGCGAACGTGATGGCGAAGACGACGGTCAACCCCATCACACCGCCCAGCCACATCCATACCGGCGTCCGGAACGCGCCGCCGAGCCCTCCGAGCCCGGTTCGCGCGACGAGCAGGATCGTCAGCGACAGCAAGAGCTGGACCCCCGTTGCGAACGTGAGCGCCTCGACGACACCGATTCGTCCACCGAAGCGTCCCATCACCGCGACCTGGACCGACCCGGCGAAGCCGGCGAGGACGGCGAGCGCGACGGCGGCCGCGGACACTACGCGGCGTTCTCGTCGTTCTGCCAGAGGCTGAACGTGTTGCCCTCGGTGTCCTTGCAGGCTGCGAACCAGCCGTGCGTCGGGACCGGCTGCTTGTCGTCGGCGCTGCCGCCGAGCTCGCGGACCCTGGTGATCGACGCGTCGATGTCGTCGGTCGAGAAATAGACGATCGCTCCCTTGCCGGCGGTGTCCGGCGAAGGGAACACGGCGACGCCCTGCTCGGGGGCGATCTGCGCCATCCGGTAGTCGAAGCCCTCCATCGCGGAGGCGCCGAGGCCCCAATCGAACAGGCCGTTCCAGAAGCCTGCGGCGCGATCGGCGTCGGTCGAGGGCAGCTCGACGTGTACGACAGAACCAGCCATGGTTAGTCTCCTCTCCTCTTCGAGCACGAAAGGGGTGGCCGTGGTCCGAGTCGTCGTACTCTACGGAGAGGAGCCCGATGCGGAGCAGTACGCCGCGCACGCCGAGGCCTGCCGGCGGGTTCCGGGCGGGACGTTCAGGCACGGGAAGGTGTTCGGCGCACCGGGCGGCGAGCCCGTGCACCGCTATCTCGCGGAGTGGGAGTTCGCGGACGACGAGACGTTCCGGGTGGCGACGAAGAGCGACGAGTTCATGGCGACCGCGCGCGATGCCCGCGAGCGGGGCCTGCCGCGGCCGACGGTCGAGTTCGTCTCGCTCAGCGCCTAGCCGAAGTCCGGCTGCCGCTTCTCGCGCACGGCGGCGACGCCCTCGCGGACGTCGGGCCCGGCGAGGTCGAGGAATTCGAGCGCGAGGGACGTGTCGAACGCCGGGCCCGCCAGGCGAAGCCAGTTGTTGAGCGCGAGCTTCGTGTGGCGGATCGCGGGCTGAGCGCCGCGGGCGAGCCGCGTGGCGATCTCGAGCGCCCGCTCCTCGAGCTCCTTCTCCGGTACGCAGAGCGAGACGAGGCCGATGCGCTCCGCCTCGACGCCGTCGAGAGGCTCGCAGAGCAACAGGTGGTACTTCGCCTTCGCGAGCCCGCAGAGCAGCGGCCACACGAGCACGGCGTGGTCACCGGCCGCGACGCCCAGCTTCGTGTGGCCGTCGACGATGCGCGCCGACGGGGTCGCGATCGAGACGTCGGCGAGCAGCCCGACGGCGAGGCCCGCGCCGACCGCCGGGCCCGTCATCGCCGACACGATCGGCTTCGGGCAGGCGACGATGTTGTGGACGAGGTCGCGGGCCTCGTGGAAGACGCGCCGTCTCGCTTCCGCGTCGTTCGCGATCTCCTCGACCAGCTCGAGATCGCCTCCCGCGCTGAACGCGCCGTCGGCTCCTCGCACGATCACCGCGCGCGTCTCGTCGTCGTCGCCGATCGTCCGCCAGACGCGCGCCAGCTCGCCGTGCATCGCTCCGCTCACGGCGTTCAGCCTCCCCGGCGCGCGGAGCGTGAGGCGCAGGACTCCCGCCGTCGGCCGGTCGAGCCCGAGGTTCGGATACTCGGAGTAGAGCTCGGTCATCGAGACACGACTCTAGTGATGCAATCGGCAGTGTTCGCCGGGCCGCATCACGGGTGCCGACGGGCGAGGAAGTTATCGTCTCTGGCGTCTTGCCGGAGGTGGAGCTCACACGCAGCGACTTCGTCCTGACGATCACGCTCAACCGGCCGGACGTTCTGAACGCGCTCAATCGTGCGGTGCACGACGGGATCAACGCGGGGCTCGTGCAGGCCGCGCAGGACCCCGGCATCCGCGCGGTCGTGATCACGGGCGCCGGGCGCGGCTTCTGCGTCGGCCAGGATCTGCAGGAGTTCTCCGCCGGGGCCCGCGACGTCGCCGACAACCTCCGCCGCAACTACCACCGGAACGTCCTCGCGATCCGCGCGCTCGAGAAGCCGGTCATCGCCGCGGTCAACGGCCCGGCTGCCGGAGCCGGCCTCTCGCTCGCGCTCGCGTGCGACGTCCGGATCGCGTCGAATGCCGCCAGCTTCGTGCCCGCGTTCATCTCGATCGGGCTCGTGCCGGACTCCGGAGGCACCTGGCTCGCCCGCCGGCTGCTCGGCACGGCCCGCGCGTTCGAGTGGTTTACGACGGGCCGGCGCCTCGATCCCGAGGAGGCGCGGTCGTGGGGGCTCGTGTCGGAGGTGGTGACGGCCGAGGAGCTCCCCGCTCGAACCGAGGAGGTGGCGCAGTTGTTCGCGGCTATGCCGACGCGAGCGGTCTGGGAGACGAAGCGGCTGCTCGATGCCGCCGAGACGAACACGTTCGACGAGCAGCTCGAGCTGGAGGCGCGGACGCAGTCCGCGCTCACGAAGACGCACGACTTCCACGAGGGCGTCAGCGCGTTCCTCGCGAAGCGCCCTCCGCAGTTCACCGGTGCGGGCCTCAGGTGGTCGCATCCGGTCCGGCTGGTCGTCAACGACGACCTGAAACGGTGGCGTCTCACCGTCGCGCTGCGGTGGCTGCTCGCGCTGCCGCACCTGTTCGTCCTCTCGTTCTGGTCGCTCGTGGCGCTGCTCGTCGCCGTCGTCGACTGGCTGCTCACGCTCGTCCGCGGCCGCTCGCCCGATCGCGTGCACGAGTGGCTCGCACGCTTCGTCCGCTACCAGGCGCATGTCTACGCGTACACGTTCCTTGTCGCCGACCCGTTCCCGTCCTTCCGCGGCTGGGCGGGCACGTACCCGATCGATGTCGCCGTCGCGCCGCCGGCTCCGCAGGCGCGCTGGAAGACGGCGCTTCGGATCCTCTGGGTGATTCCCGCGTACGTCCTCGCGGTGGCGCTCGGCTACGTGCTCGAGATCGTCGGGTTCCTCGGGTTCTTCGTCGCGCTCGCCGTCGGGCGCTACCCGCGGGGCTTCCGCGATCTCAGTGCCTACACGCTGCGCTACCAGGCGCAGACGTTCGCGTACCTGCTCTTCCTGACCGACCGCTACCCGTCGCTCGCCGAGCCGACGGTGGTTGCTATGCCGGCCAGTTCGTCAGCAGCTGTTGGCAGAACGTGAGCCCGAGCTTGCGCGCCTGCGCGTGGATCTCCGAGCTCACGCGCGTCGCGGACGCCTGATCCGTTCGTGCCGCGGTGAAGTTGTGCCGCATCAGTGCGGCGTGCACACGGACGATGCCGTCCTGCAGACGCCGCGCCAGCGCCAGCAGGTCGTCGAAGCCCAGCTGGTCGGCCAGCGGCGGCCGTAGCTTCTCCATCTCCTCGATCGCGACACGCGCTGCCTGGGCAACCTTTTCCCAGCCGGCTGGGTTGCGCGAAAGCGTCCCGAGCCTGTAGACGCGCCGGTCGGAACGCAGGCAGACGAGGTTGCCTTCCGTCACGAAGCTCTTCTGCGTCAGCCGCGCCGGTGCCTCGACCGTTGTCGACCGGCTTGTCTTCTCAGCCGACGAAACGCCACACGCGGCGAGCACAGGCACCGTCACGAGGAGCCAGGCGACTCGCATGGTCGGCGCCGAGCGTAGTCGGGGTGACGTTGACCTCGTGTTACGCGGGCACGTCGGGCAGCCGAAGACCCGGGGCGCCGCATGGCGCCCCGGGGTCCCCGTTCCTGCCTCGGGTCTAGTTGGTCGCTGCGAGCTTCGGGGCGGCGGGCGCCGCGTCGCTTCCGTGATCGAGCTTCGGAAGCCACTCCAGCCAGCGCGGCAGGTACCAGTTCCACCTGCCGAGCAGCTTCATCGACGCGGGCAGGAGCACGCCGCGGATGATCGTGGCGTCGATCAGGATCGCGGCCGCGAGCCCGACGCCGAACTGCTTGAAGAACGGCATCGAGAGCGTGGCGAAGACCGCGAACACGAAGACCATCACGATCGCGGCGCTGGTCACGACGCCGGCAGTGGATTTGATCCCGTCCGACACCGCGTCGTCCATCGGTTCGCCGCGGTCGAACAGCTCGCGAATGCGGCTGATGATGAAGACGTGGTAGTCCATCGAGAGGCCGAACAGGATCACGAACAGGAGCAGCGGCACGACGACCTCGATCCCGTTCGCGGAGCTCACGCCGAGTAGGCTGCTGCCCCATCCGTGCTGGAAGACGAGCACCAGCACGCCGTACGCTGCGGCGACGGACAGCAGGTTGAGCACGACCGCCTTCGCCGCCACAACGAGCGAGCGAAACGCGACGAGCATCAGAGCGAATGCGAGGAGAAGGACGAAGCCGACCACCGGCAGCAGGTTCGACTCGAGCTCGTTCGCGCTGTCCCTCCACTCCGCCGTCTGGCCGGTCACGCCGGCTTCGGCCTTCGGAAGGGCGCCCACCGTCTCGGGGACGATCGCGTCGCGCAGCAGGTGGAAGGCCGCGTTCGACTCGGCGTTCGTCCCGTTCCCGGCGATCGGGACGGTGATGTTGGCGACGGTACCCGGCGCGTTCACGTCGACCGTGATCGGCTCGAAGGCGCGGCCGCTCGCGAGCGCCCGCCGCTCGAGCTGGGCGATCGCCGTCTGCACCGCAGGCGCGTGGACGTTCGGCGCCTTGACGACGACGTTCGCGGGCAGCGCCGAGCCGGGAAACGCCTGCTGCATCCGGTCGTACGTCTTGATGACGGCGAGCGACTTCGGGAACGACTCGGCCCCCTGGGCCGCGAGGTGCAGCTGGAGCGCCGGCGCCGCGAGCAGCAGCAACAGTCCGGTCGCGAGCGCCGCCGAAAGGGCCGGGCGGCGCAGGACGCGGTCGACGATCGGGCCCCAGATGCTGCCCTTGCCGTCGTCGGGCCGGCGGCGCCCGAGCAGTGGGACGCGCAGCCGGTCGACTCGGTCGCCGAGCCTCGAGAGCAGCGCGGGGAGCACCGTCAGCGAGCCGAGCACCGCCACGGCGACGACGAGGATCGTCGCGGTGGCGAGCGACGCAAAGGTCTGGTCGCCCGTGAGGAACATCCCGGCCATCGCGGTCATCACGGTGAGGCCGGAGATCAGCACCGAGCGGCCCGAGGTTGCGGCGGCGGCTTCGAGTGCCGCTTCCGTGTCGCGACCGGCGGCCCGCTCCTGCCGCATGCGCCTGACGTAGAACATCGAGTAGTCGACGCCCACGGCCAGTCCGATCAGCAGCACCATCGCGGGTGCCTCGAACGCGACCGGCACGAGCTGGCTAGGCAGCGCGATCAGCCCGAAGGTCGCGAAGACGGCGGTCAGCGCGAGCAGCAGCGGGATGCCTGCCGCGACGAGCGCACCGAATGCGAGGACGAGGATGATCAACGTGATCGGAAGCGAGAGCAGGCCCGCCTTGCCGAGATCGTTGCCGTACGCCGTCTCGACGTTCTTCTGGGCGCTTGCGTCGCCGAACTCGCCGATGAAGAAGCCCGGATGGGTCTGCCTGGCCGCGGCAACGCCGTCGAGGACCGGCTGGATCTTGTCGACCGCCTTCGTCTTGTCGCCGCGGATCTCGAAGCCGACGAGAACCGCGTGGCCGTTACGCGCCACCGCGGCGCGGCGCACGTGCTGGACCGCCGAGACCTTCGAGACGCGTGCGATCACGTCGTCGACCGCAGCCGTGAACGCCGGGTCGCCGACGCGAGCCGAGCGGCTCTCGATCAGAACGTTCTCACCGGCGGGTTGCTCGAACCCGTCGGCGAGGATCTTGTCCATCCGGCCCGACTCGCCGGGACCGGGTGCCCCGGCGTCGACGTTCTTCATACCGACGGCCCCGCCGAGTGCGAAGGCGAGGACGACGAGGCCGAGCCAGCCAAAGACCGCGGTCTTCCAGTGGGTGGCGCTCCAGCGGCCCATGCGGACCGCGAGGCCCTTGTTCTGTGGTGCAGGGGACATGGTCGTCCCTCCTTCCAGCTCCTTGGATGACGGGCGCGAGTGCATGCCTCGACGCTAGGAAGGCGGGGGCGTTCGGGCCTCGTCGGGAAGGCGCGTTCGAGCTCAGACGAGCAGATGATTCAGGCTCCTACCTGAGTAGGAGCGGTCGACGGAGTCCGGGCCGTTCGCCCGGCAACCCCCTAGAGTGTGGCCGCATGCGCGCGCTCGTGAAAGCTCGCGCCGAGCCGGGCCTCTGGCTCGAGGACGTCCCGGTTCCGGAGCTCGGGATCAACGACGTCCTGATCCGCGTCCGGAAGACCGGGATCTGTGGAACGGATCTGCACATCGAGAGCTGGGACACGTGGGCGCAGAAGACGATTCCGGTGCCGATGGTCATCGGGCACGAGTTCGTCGGCGAGGTCGTCGAGTTCGGCTCGAACGTCAGCGACTTCCGGGTCGGCGACCTCGTCAGCGGCGAAGGTCACGTCGTGTGTGGGCGGTGTCGGAACTGCATGGCGGGCCGGCGCCATCTCTGCGCGCATTCGATCGGCCTCGGCGTCCAGCGCGCCGGGGCGTTCGCCGAGTTCGTCGCCTTGCCGATGACGAACATCTGGCACCACTGGCCGGGGATCGACGAGGACGTCGCGGCGATCTTCGACCCCTTCGGCAACGCCGTGCACACGGCACTCTCGTTTCCCGTGCTCGGCGAGGACGTCCTCGTAACCGGCGCTGGGCCGATCGGCTGCCTGGCGACCGCGGTCGTTCGCCATGCGGGAGCGCGCCACGTCGTCGTCACGGATCTCAACCCGTACCGCCTCGAGCTCGCCGAACGGCTGGGCGCGACCCTCGCGGTCGATCCGCGCGCGCGCGGCCTCGCGGACCTTCAGCGTGAGCTGGGCATGACCGAGGGCTTCGACATCGGCCTCGAGATGTCGGGCAGCGCGACCGCTCTCCGGACGATGATCGGATCGATGGCGCACGGCGGACGTATCGCCGTGCTCGGCATCCCGACGGGCGAGGTCACGCTCGATCTCAATCCCGTCATCTTCAACATGCTGACCGTCAAAGGGATCTACGGCCGCGAGATGTACGAGACTTGGTACCAGATGTCGGTGATGCTGGAGTCCGGGCTCGACGTCTCGCCCGTGATCACCCACCGCTTCTCGTACCGCGACTTCGAGGAAGCGTTCGCGGTCGCCCACTCGGGCCAGTCGGGCAAGGTCGTGCTCGACTGGACCGAGATCTAGTGCCGTCACGGAGGAGGAGCTCGATGTACGGAACGCTGCGAGACGATCTCGCCGGAAGGCTGGCGGAGGTGCGTGAGGCCGGCCTCTACAAGTCGGAGCTCGAGATGACGACGCCGCAGGGAGCTCACGTCGACGTGAGCGGCCGTGGCGAGCTGCTGAACTTGTGTGCGAACAACTATCTCGGGCTGGCGAGTCACCCGGCGATCGTCGAAGCAGCCCATGAAGCGCTCGACCGCTGGGGATACGGCATGGCCTCCGTCCGCTTCATCTGCGGGACGCAGGTGCTGCACCGAGAGCTCGAGGAGCGACTCTCGAGTTTTCTCGGCACCGAAGACACGATTCTCTTCAGCTCGTGCTTCGATGCGAACGGAGGCCTCTTCGAAGCACTGCTTGGTGAGAACGACGCCGCGATCTCCGACCAGCTGAACCACGCGTCGATCATCGACGGCATCCGTCTCTGCAAGGCCCGGAGGCTTCGCTACGCGAACGGAGACATGGACGAGCTCGAGGCGCGTCTGATCGAGTCCGCCGACGCGAGATACCGGCTGATCGCCACCGATGGTGTGTTCTCGATGGACGGGTACCTCGCACGGCTGGACCGCATCTGCGACCTCGCCGAGCGGCACGACGCGGTCGTCATGGTCGACGACTCGCATGCGGTCGGGGTCGTCGGCCCCGAGGGTCGGGGAACTCCCGAGCACCACGACGTCGTGGAACGGGTCGACATCGTGACCGGGACGCTCGGAAAGGCGATCGGCGGGGCGAGCGGAGGCTACGTCTCGGGACGCCGGGAGATCGTCGAGCTGCTGCGCCAGCGAGCCCGTCCGTATCTCTTCTCGAACAGCCTCGCTCCCCCGGTCGTCGCCGCAAGCCTGCGCGCCCTCGAGCTGATCGAGACGTCGCACGAGCTGCGTGACCGCCTCCGCGAGAACACCGCTCACTTCCGCGCGCGTCTCGGCGAGCTCGGATTCGACGTGCTGCCCGGCGTGCATCCGATCGTCCCGGTGATGATCGGCGACGAGATCGAGGCGGCCGCGTTCGCGGGCAGGTTGATCGACGGCGGCGTCTACGCGGTCAGCTTCTCGTATCCGGTCGTGCCGAAGGGCACAGCGCGCATCCGGACCCAGATGTCCGCCGCACATACGGTCGACGACCTGGAGTTCGCCGTCGGGGTCTTCACCGCGGCCAGATCGGAGCGCCCTTGACTCCCGAGGACGGTCGAGCCGTCAACTAGCGACGAGCCTCCGCCAACGCTCGTCGACGTGCGTCTGGATCGTGGCGATCTGCTCCTCGGTGAGGTGGCTGAAGCGCCCCTGGCGCTCGAGGTACTCACGTACCGGCACGGTGTGCTTCGGCTCGTAGGTGATCCTGAACGCGCCGTCGTCACATTCCCACAGCGGGAACGAGCGCGACTCGACGGCGAGCCGGGCGATCTCGGTCGACTGGGAGGTCGGATAGCGCCAGCCGGGCGGGCACGGGCCGAGCACGTGGAGAAAGCGGAACCCGTCGATCCCGGCGGCACGCGCAACCTTTCTGCGGAAGTCCTTGAGCATCGGCAGCGTGCCGGCGGCGAGGGTCGCGACGTATGGCACGCCGTGTGCGGCCATGATGCGGGCGATCTCCTTCTTCTGTCCGCTCCTCGGGTGGCTCGCCGGCGTCGTCGTCGTCCAGGCGCCCTCGGGCGTCGCGCCGGACTTCTGAACGCCGGTGTTCATGTACGCCTCGTTGTCGTTGAGGACGTAGATGAAGTCCTCGTTGCGCTCGGCGGCGGCCGAGACGCCCGAGAAGCCGATGTCGGAGGTGGCGCCGTCGCCCGCCCACACGACGATCGTGGTGTCGTCGAGCCCGCGCAGCCGCATCGCAGCCTTGAGGCCCGACGCCTCGGCCGCGGCGGACGCGAACGGCGTCAGGTGCACGGCGACGTCGAACGCGTTGACGGGATAGACGCCGGCGATGATCGTCCAGCAGGAGGCGGGGATGACGAGCACGATCCTCGTCTCGGGTCTCGCCGCGGTGAGAGCGCCGAGAACGTGCCGGACGTTGATCGCGGGTGCACAGCCGGCGCACGCTGCGTGCCCGGGGAAGAGGAGGTTCTCCTCGGAGACGACGTCGTCGAGCCAGACGGCCATCGTCACACGCCCTCCGGTACGTAGACGGGCTCGACTCGAGGCGCCTGTGCGAGCGCCCAACGCAGCGTGGCCGGCGTCACGTCGGCGCCGCCCAGCCCGCAGACGACATTCGTTACGGCGCCGTCGAGGCCGAGAGCCTTCACGTCGCTGCCGAGCGGTCCGAGCGAGCCGAAGCCGGGGGCGCGGTCGACCACCACCACGTGGGAGGCGTGCGCGAGCACTGCGGCCAGTTCGGCGGCCGGGAACGGCCTGTACGCGTGCACTCGGACGGCGAGGATGTCGTCCGCCAGCTCGTGCGCCGTGTCGCCGATGCTGCCGATCGTGACCAACGCCGTATCGGCAGCCGGGTCGCCGAACAGCTCGACCGTGGCGACCTTCTCGCGTCCGAAGCGCGACGTGAATGCGGACGCCACGGCGGTGATGTAGTCGCGCGCATCGTCCATCGCCTCGGCGACGTTGCGCTGGAAGGCGTAGTACTCCCGCGGCTGCGGCAGCGCCGAGTAGGTCCGCGGGCGTGACGGGTCGAGTAGCCAGTCGTCTGGCGGCTTCAGCTCGGGGATGAACGCGTCGACCTCGTCCTGTGTCGGGATGTCGACGATCTCGGCCGTGTGCGAGAGCAGGAAGCCCTCTGCGCAAACCATCACGGGCAGGAGCACGTGCTCGGCGATCGGGTACGCGCAGAGGAGGCTGTCGAGCACCTCCTGCGCGGACGAGCAGTAGAGCTGGATCCAGCCGGTGTCACGCTGGCTCATGCTGTCGGAGAGGTCGGGTTCGATGCTCCAGGGGGCGAAGACCGCCCGGTTGACGTTGACCACCACGAGCGGGACGCGTTCGCGCGAGGCACGGTGCAGCTGCTCGTGCGCATAGAGCAGGCCCTGCGAGGAGGTGGCGGTGAAGGTGCGAACGCCGGCACGGGCGGCCGCGATTACCCAGCCGAACATCGCGTGTTCGCTCTCGAGATTCGCGAACTCGACGTCGTCGCTGGCCGCAGCGAGCTCGGCGAGGCGCTCGACGATCACCGTCTGCGGGGTGATCGGATAGCAGCCGATCGCGCGGGCGCGGGCGAGAACCACTGCCACGGCGGCGGCCTCGTCTGCGGTGAGGACGACGCGCCCATGCGCCAGCGAGGCGGTCACGTGCACACCTCCTCCATTGCAATCGCGTCGCGGACCGGGCAGACGACCTCACAGATGCCGCAGCCCTTGCAGTGGAGGTAGTCGACGACCATTGTCCCCTCGCTGCGCGCCAACGCCCCCTCGGGACAGAAGAGCGCGCAGAGGGCGCACGCGGTGCAGGCGTCGGTGAGCACCGGCCGGTCGAGCGACCAGGTGCCGGTCTGGCTCGCGAGCGAGTCTCGCGTGCTGACGTCGAACAACGGCGGGCTCCACGGTGCGGCCGGCGCCGGTTCCTCGACAAACGTGTCGTTGGGCAGGACGTGCTGTTTCACGCAACGCTCGTAGCCGTCGCAGGCGGCGGCGACGTTCGGGCCGGCAAGAGCTCCCATGCGTGCGGCGATCGCCTGCTCGAGGCAGCCGAGCGCGTCGGGGGCAAGCTGTCTGACGCACGCCCCGAGCACGGCGACGTTGCCCATCGGCCGCCCTTCGGCGGAGAGGATGCCGTGCCGGCGGGCGATTCGAGACGCGGGGACGCGGACGATCGCGAAGGTGCCGACATGCGGGTAGCGGGTCTCGCGGTTGAGCACGATCAGCCCGTCGCGGCGAACGCGCGCCACCTGTTCCGGCGTCGGCGGCGAGGGCGAGACGACGACGAGCGCGTCGCACTCCCGCACCTTGTAGCGTCGGTGGATCGGTGCACGCACGTCCCAGCGCACGTACGCGGCGATTGGCGCACCGCGCCGCTCGGCCGTGAACTCCGGGAACGCCTGCACCCAGGAGCCGGCGCGGGCGAGCGTGTCGGCCAGAATCTGCGACGCGAGAACGACCCCTTCCCCTCCGCGACCGACAAGAATCATTTCTCGCATGCCACTCCCGTCGCTCGGCGTTTCTTCGCCCTGATCGTTTCCGCCAGGTCTCGCACCGGCATCGGGGAGATTGCTGAGGGCCGGTACGTAGTCGGCGGGCCGGGCCGCACCGTCCCCGACGCCCTCAGAACCGCGACACACGCTCACCCGATCGGATCGGCGCTCTTCGGCGTCGCCGAACGGCATGCGGGTGCCCGCCTCGCCGCTCGGCGGTCACCGGAGCGGGCTTGGAGCGGACGAGGATCGCGGAGAGAGCTGCGCCGGCCAGGGTGATGCCGGCGCCGACCTCGAGCGCGTGCTGAAAGCCCTCGACGAATTGCAGGGCGAAGCGGGGATCGGTCGGGGCTACCGTTTCAGCTGCGGCGACGATCGCGCCCATGAGGGCGATACCGAGCGCACCGCCCACCTGCCGCGCGGTCGTGACGACACCGGATGCCACGCCGGCTTCGTCGACGGGGACGGAGCTGAGGGCCGCGGTCGTCATCGGGCCCATGGCGACGCCCATCCCGACGCCGCCGATCAGCATCCCCGGAAGAAGCTGGAGGAAGTCGGCGTGAGCCCCGAGCCGCGAGAAGATCGTCAGCGCGATCGCAAGCAGCGTCATGCCGAGTGCGATCGGCCACCGCGGTCCGACGATGTCGGTCGCCTTGCCGGCGAGTGGTGCGCTGACGACGACGAGGAAAGACATCGGTAGGAAGACGAGACCCGTGTGCACAGGGCTATAGCCAAGGATGTTCTGCATGTACAACGAGACGAAGAAGAAGATCCCGAACATCGCGAGCGAGACCAGCAGGGCGGCGACGTTCGCGCCGCTGAACGTGCGATCCTCGAACAGCCTCAGGTCGAGC
>Ga0335082_10004883_pt1 | contig 14658 bp, 9 predicted proteins | sample Lox_Sample_41_FD_206718 | JGI IMG/M metagenome (GOLD analysis project Ga0335082, IMG submission 206718) | Soil microbial communities from Loxahatchee National Wildlife Refuge, Florida, United States - Lox_Sample_4.1 | ecosystem: Environmental > Terrestrial > Soil > Wetlands | place: USA: Florida...
ACGTACTGGCCGACGCGCACCGCGCGGTTGCCGATCACGCCGTCGATCGGCGCCTTGATCACCGTGCGGTCAAGATCGATCTCCGCGAGCTTCTTGGCGGCCGCGGCCTCCATCTGCTTCGCCTCGGCTTCCTTGCGCGAGGCCTGATAGACGCCGAGCTGGGTCTGCTCCGCGGCGAGCTGGGCCGAGGTCTCGGAAATCGCCGCCTGCGCCTTCAGGTAGGACGCGGTCGCCTCGTCCAATTCCTGGGTGCCGATTACCTTATCGACGATCATCTTCTTGTAGCGGTCATAGACGGTCTTCGCGCGATTGAGTTCCGCGGCGGCGCTGCGCTGCTGCGCCACGATCTGGTCGATCTTGGTCTGCTGCCAGGTGATCTCGCTGTCGATGGTGCTGATCGAGGCCTGCGCTGCGGCGAGCGAGGCGTCCGCCTGCGCGACCTTGGCACGGTAGTCGTCGTCCTCGATGGTGACCAGCACGTCGCCGACCTTCACCGCCTGGTTGTCGCCGACCAGGACGTGGGCGACGCGGCCCTCGATCAGCGGGCTGACGACGGAGATATCGCCCTCCACATAGGCATTGTCGGTGGTTTCCTGGAAGCGGCCGGTCTTCCACCAATAGGCTCCGCCGCCGAGGGCGCCGGCTGCTATAATCAGCACCAGGACGGCGCGAATCACGAGCTTGGCCATCGCGTTGTTATCCTTTGTTTTCAATAAAGTGCGACGGTTCGTCCGATGAGACTGAACCGTCTAGTTTAGAGTTGACCGAGAATGGCCCGATGGCCTAAGTGAGTCAAGATAGAACTGAACCGTACAGTCTAGTCGATTGTGACGGAAATCACAGTCGATGCTCCGGCCCCGATGCGATACCGGAGGCCGTCCTGCCTGGGAGTTGAGAGACCATGAGTTCTGCCCTCGTCGCCGAAACCCTCATGCCGCCAGCCGGCCGCCGCCCGGAGAAGACCGAGCGCATCCTGGAGGCCGCGGGCCAGCTGTTCCGCGACCAGGGCTATGGCGCGGTCAGCATGGACCAGATCGCCCGCGAGGCCGGCGTCTCGAAGGCGACGGTCTACGCCCATTTCGAGAGCAAAGAGCGCTTGTTCGCCGCCATGGTGCAGAGCGCCTGCGCCGCCTATGCGGAGGGGATCGTTCCCCAGGTGACCGAGCTCGACGATCCGCGCGAGGCGCTGGACCGCATCGCCCGCAGCATCGAGAGCTTCCTCTTGGCGCCCAAGACCCTCGGCATCTATCGCGTGATCATCGCCGAGGGCCCGCGCTTCCCGGAGCTGGTGCAGGCCTTTGTCGAGTCCGGCCCGATGCCGTTCCTGAAGTTGCTGACCGAGTTCTTCGAATGCGCCGACCGGCGCGGCGTCCTCCGGGTATCCAATCCCCGCCTCGCCGCCCACCAGCTGGTCTGGCTGGTGCGCGGACCGCTCTACATGCGGCGGATGCTGAACGTTGAGGCGATCATGAAGGACGAGCCCAGCGTCGAGGACGTGGTGAAGGGCGCCGTCGACATGATGCTGAAGGGCTACGCCCCGGCGGCGTAGCGCGTCTTCAGGAGAGGGGCATGAAGAAGAGCGGCGCACCGGAAGAGAAATCGGCTTCGGCGGCGATCGATGCCCGGATCAAGGAGCTCGGCGACTGGCGGGGCGAGATGCTCGGCCGGCTCCGCGCACTCATCAAGGAAGCCGATCCCGAGGTCGTCGAGACCTGGAAGTGGCGCGGCGTCCCGGTCTGGGAGCATGACGGCATCATCTGCACCGGCGAAACCTACAAGGCGGTCGTGAAGATGACCTTCGCCAAGGGCGCGGCTTTGAAGGACCCCGCGGGCCTTTTCAATTCCAGCCTCGACGGCAACACCCGCCGCGCCATCGACTTCCGCGAGGGCGAGAAGATCAACGCCGCGGCCCTGAAAACCCTGATCCGCGCCGCCGTCGCGTCGAACATGTCGAAGGGTCGGGGCTGAGTCACCCCTTCCGCGTCACCCGCACCAGCCCGAGCTTCGCCAGCCACAGCAGGCTGCGCGCCATCAGCGTACGGTTCGCGTCCGGCCAACGTTGCGCCAGGTCCGCGACGGTGGCACCCCCCTGCTGCTGCAAGGTGGCGAGCAGCTTGTGCATCTCCTCCGGCGGCGGATTGACCGTGCGGGCGAAGGCGACCAGCGGCGAGCCGGTCACCGCGTCGAAGGTCTTCGCATCGGCGCCCGGCGCCGGCGCGATGCGGTCCTCCGGCGCCAGGGTCGCCGTCGCATAAGAGGCGAAGGCGTGAAAGGGATCGGCGCGGGTCGGATGCGCCGGCCGGCCGGCTTCGCGCGACGCTGATTCCTTTGCCGTCTTGCGCCGGTCCATGAGCTCCGCCCAGAGCTGCTGGTACTTGCCGATCACGACGCGCCAATCGAATTCCGCGACTGCACGGGCGCGGGCAGCGTCTCCCATCTGCTTGCGCAGTGCCGGATCGGCGATCAGCTTCCCATAGGCTGCGGCGCAGGAATCGGGATCCACCGCCACGAACTGGCTCGCGAAGCCGCAATAGTGATCGTAGTTGTCGATGGCCGCCGCATGCCGGTCGGCGAGATCCTCGGCCCAGCCCGGCGGCGGCATGATGGTCGGGACCCGGATGCCGTCGACGCCGTCGCGGATCGTGTCGCGATAGCCGTTCCAGTCGGTGACGACGCTGGGGAGGCCCGCGGCCATGCCCTCGACCGGTGCCAGCCCATAGGTCTCCTGGATGTTGTCGGAGAGCGAGGTAAAGATGTCGGCCGCCTGCCAGGCCTGCTGCCGCGCGGCACCATTGCGCCCGTCGACGAACTTGCATTTGACCGAGGGGCAGAAGGTGGCGGCGCCGGACTTGAACGCGTTCTCGATGAAGTCATTGGCGAACCAGCCGGCCTGGATCAGGTGGATGCGGGTCTTCGGCTGCGCCCGCGCCGCACGCTCCAGGCCGAGATACATCGGCAGCGGATGCGCCTTGGCATGGAAGCTCAAGCGTCCGACGAAGAGGACGACGATGTCCTCGTCGCCGATGCCGAGCGCCTTCCGCGCCGAAGCGCGCTTGCCTGCATCGGGGGTGAAGCTCTCAGTGTCGATGCCGAGCGGAATCACCGGCAGCTGCGGTCGCGGGAAGGCTTGTGCGCCGAGCCGCGCGCGGAGGAATTCCGCCTGTGCCTCCAGCACGAATTCGACAGTCTCCCGAACCACGACCGAGGTGCAGACCAGCGCGTCCCATTCCTGCACCGGCGCCAATTGCAGGCCGGAGATCCAATCCATTGCCCCGGCGGAGGCGGTGGTGTGGGTCACGCCGACGATCGAATACCCGCGCTGGTCGAAGCGCCGCCGCCGCCAGGCATGGAGCGAGAGGCTCGGGTCCGGCAGATAGAGGGTGCCGGCCTCGCCCGCGGAGCGCGCATCGACCTCGTTCAGCCACTGGATCGGCCGCTGGTTGCCGGCCGCCTTCGCCGCCTCGACGAAATGCGCCGCGTCGTCGCGCTTCGGCGTGTAGCAAAAGAGCCGGTCGACCTCGGCGTGGCGCACGAAGCCGCGGAGGAAGCCTTCGCCGGCGGCCTGCCGGCCCATGAGCCGCGGCCCCGTGGTGGCATAGCCCTCCGGGCGATAGAGAATCGCCGCATTGGCGCCCTTGGCCATCATCCTTGCTTTCCGATAAAATTTCCCGGCGGCGAGCATAACCGCCGGACAACGGTGCGCGAAGCGCAAAGCGCGACGCCCGGTCCGGGACTTAGTGAGTCGCTGACCGGCCTTCCAGCAACGCGCGCTCCTCCTGGAACAGGCGGATGATCGCATCCATGACAGCGCGCACCCGGGGCAGGGCGCGGAGGTCGCGGTGCACCAGCAGCCACTGCTCCGCGATGATCTCCTTCAGCACGCCGCCGATGCGGCGCAGCCCGGGATCGGCATCGCCGAGATGGCAGGGCAGCACCGCGACGCCGGCGCCGGCGCGCACCGCCTGCTGCAAGACCTGCCAGTCATTGGTGCGGATCGCCGGACGCTTCCCTTCGAGGAGGGCGTGCAGCCAGGCCTGGCCCGGCATGTAGCCGTGCTCCTCGTCGAAGCCGATCCAGGTCATCTGCCGCAAGGCCTCGCGCGATGGCCTGCCGATTTCGAGCTTCCGCGCGCCGTAGACCGCGTAGGCGGCGCGGCCGAGCTTGCGGGTGACGATGCTGGCGAGGTCGGGCACCTGTTCGCGGATCATGAGGTCCGCCTCGCGGCGCGAGAGGTTGGCCAGCATGTGGCTCGCCACCAGCTCGAACTCGATGCAGTTGAGGTTGCGCCGGAGCCGGGGCAGATGGCGCGCCAGGAAATCGGTGGTGGCCTCGCCGGCGGAGATCCGCACCGTGCCGTGCACCGTGTCGCCGAGGCCGGCGCTGCGGCGGTGGATCGCCGCCGCCGCGTCCTCCATCGACTGCACGTCGCCCAGCAGGCCTTCGCCGGCGGCGGTCAGCACGAAGCGGTCGGGCAGGCGGTCGAAGAGGCGCGCGCCGACCGCCGTCTCCAGCTGCTTCACCCGCCGCGCCACGGTCGGATGGCTGACGTTGAGCCGCTTCGCGACCCGCGTCAGCTTCCCCTCCCGCGCCAGCGCGAGGAACACCCGGAGATCGTCCCAATCTTCCAGCATGGCCGCAGTCTAGCCCGCCCCACACGATATCTGCTGAACATTTTTCTACAGCCGTGGTTCGGAAATGTCGAATTGTGAACATTGGCGTACAGGCGCATCCTGGCCGAAATCTGGACCTTTGGAGCATTCCCATGCATTTCGATTCCCGGCTCTGGCGCTTCACGGAAGGCGTCCGCCTCCGCATCCTCTTGGCGACGCTGATCGGGCTCGGCGCGGTCGGGCTCGGCATGGCGCGACTGATGCTGCTGGCTTGGCTGATCGCCGTGGTCTTCGCCGGCCGCGATCTCGCCGGGCTCGTCCTGCCGATCGCCGGCATCGCCGCGGTCATGGTCCTGCGTGGCGCCTTCGAGCACTGGCGCGTCACCGTCGCCCACGACACTGCCGCCCGGGTGCAGAAGCACCTCCGCCGCACCGTCTATGACCGGATCGCGGCACTCGGGCCCGGCGCCATCGCCCGGCAGCGCAGCGGCGCGCTGGCACTCTCGCTGATCGACGGCGTCGAGCAGCTCGAGGTCTATTTCGGCCAGTTCCTGCCGCAGTTCCTGATCTCGCTGCTGGCGCCGGTGGTGATCTTCGCCGTCATCGCCGTGATCGACCTGCCGGTCGCCGCGGTGATGTTCGGCTTCGCCATCCTGGCGCTGTTCGCGCCGGCGCTCTGGCACAAGCACGACGCCGCGCGCTCGAAGCAGCAGCAGGCGGCGTACAGCGCCTTCGCCGCCGAGTTCCTGGATTCGGTGCAGGGCCTCGCCACCCTGAAGTCGTTCGGCCAGAGCGGCGCGCGGGCACAGGCGCTCGCGCTGAAGGCGCACGAGCTCTTCCGCCGCACCATGTGGGTCCTGGGCTTGAACGTGCTCTCCCGCGGCATCACCGACAGCGCCATCGCCTGCGGTGCCGCAGCGGGCCTGGCACTCGGCGCCTGGCGGGTGGAGAGCGGAGCGATGAGCCTCGCGTCGCTGCTGGTGATCCTGATGCTCGGCACCGAGGTCTATCGCCCGATGCGCGAGCTCCGCTCGGTGCTGCACCAGGGCATGGTCGGCATGGCGGCGGCGAGCGGCATTCATCGCATCCTGGAAGACCGGCCGCTGATCGCCGACGCGCCGGTTGCCGCCCTGCCGGCGCCGCTCGAACCCAGCATCGCCTTCGAGCAGGTGCGCTTCCGCTATCCCGGCGCCGCGCGCATCGTGCATGACGGGCTCGACTTCCGCGTCGCCGCCGGCGAGCGCATCGGCGTCGTCGGCTCCTCGGGCGGCGGCAAGTCGTCGATCGTGCGCCTGCTGCTCCGTTTCTACGATCCCGACCAGGGCACAGTGCGGCTCGGCGGCCGCGACTTGAAGACCCTCTCCTTCGCCGAGATCCGGTCGATGATCGCCGTGGTCTCCCAGGACACCTTCCTGTTCCATGGCACCGTCGAGGACAACATCCGCATGGGCCGACCGGAGGCGTCGGAGGCGGAGATCGAGGCGGCGGCGAAGACCGCCAACATCCACGGCTTCATCGCGAGCCTGCCCCAGGGCTACCAGACCATCATCGGCGAGAAGGGCGTCAAGCTCTCCGGCGGCCAGCGCCAGCGCGTGGCGATCGCCCGCGCCTTGCTGCGCGACGCGCCGATCCTGGTGCTGGACGAGGCCTTGTCGGCCGTCGATGCCGAGAACGAGGCGGTGATCCAGGAGGCGCTCGACCGGCTGATGAAGGGCCGCACCACGCTTGTTCTCGCGCATCGCCTCTCCAGCGTGATCGGCTGCGATCGCATCCTGGTGCTGGAACAGGGCCGCGTCGTGGAGAGCGGCCGCCACGAGGCGCTGATGTCCCAGGGCGGCGCCTATGCCCGCCTGATGGCGGAGCAGGCCTTGGAAGCGCGCGCCGCTGCGCCGACCGAGGTCGCACTGGAGCAAAGCGAGGCTTCGACGGAAGCGGCGCAAGCCGCGGCGAAGCCGCTGACCGAGGGCATCATCAAGGCGGAAGGGCTCGGCTGGCCGCAGCTGATCTCCGAGCTGATGAAGCTGGTGATGCCGTGGAAGGGGCGGCTGGTCGCGACCTTCATGCTCGGTGTCGCCCGGGTGGTCGCCTTCATCGGCGTCGGCGTGTTGAGCGCACTCGTCCTTGCGGCGGTGAAAAACGGCACGCCCACCGCCGGGCTGCTCTGGGCGCTGGCGATCCTGGCGCCGCTCGCCGGCGTGCTGCACTGGCTGGAATCCTGGATCGCCCATGAGATGGCGTTCCGGCTCTTGGCCGAGATGCGGATTGCCGTCTTCCGCAAATTGGACGCGCTCGCGCCGGCCTATCTCACCCGCCGGCGCACCGGCGACCTGATGGCGCTGGCGACCCACGACATCGAGCTGGTCGAGTACTTCTTCGCCCATACCGTGGCGCCGGCCTTCGTCGCGGTGCTGGTGCCGGCGACCGTGCTGGCGGTGCTGGCGGCGGAGAACCCATGGCTCGCCGTAGCGCTGCTCCCGTTCCTGATCGCGGTGGGCCTGAGCCCGTTCCTGATGCGCAAGCGCGTCGATCGCCTGGGCTCCAAGGCCAGGGAGGCGGCGGGAGAGCTCGGCGCCTTCGCGATCGACTCGCTGCAGGGCATGGGCGAGATCGTCGCCTTCCAGCAGGAGGCGCGTCGAGGTGCCGCCTTGGACGCACTCTCCGACCGCCACATCGCCTTGCGGAAGCCGTTCTTCCACGAGCTCACTTTGCAGCAAGCATTGCTGGAGATCTTCACCGGCTTGGGTGGTCTCGCGGTGGTGATCGTCGGCGGGCTGCTGTCGGGCGAGGGGGCCATCGACGCGGCGCTGCTGCCGCTCCTCACCATCCTTGCCATGGCGGCCTTCCTGCCGGTCTCGGAGATCGCCCAGGTCGGGCGCCAGCTCGCCGATACGTTGGGCGCCACGCGCCGCATCTACGCGCTCTACCATGAGCCCGTCCCGGTCATGGACGGGCCGGGCGCCGCGGCAGCCGAGGGTCCGGTCTCACTGGCGCTGGAGGAGGTCGGCTTCCGCTATCCCGGCCAGGCGCGGCCCGCGTTGCAGGCGGTGGGCTTCACCATTCCCGCCGGCAAGACCGTGGCGCTGGTCGGTCCTTCCGGCGCCGGCAAGACGACGGCGGCGCAACTGCTGATGCGGTTCTGGGATCCGGACCAGGGTCGCGTCACGATGAACGGCGTCGACTTGAAGCAGTATCGCCTCGACGACCTGCGGCAGCGGATCGCGCTCGTTGCCCAGGACACCTATCTCTTCAACGACACGCTCCGCAGCAACATCCTGATTGCGCGGCCCGATGCCGACGACGCCGCATTGCGCGCGGCGATCGATCACGCCGCCTTGGGCGATCTCGTGGACGCGCTGCCGGAAGGGCTCGATACCATGGTCGGCGAGCGCGGCACCAGCCTCTCCGGCGGCCAGCGCCAGCGGGTGGCAATTGCCCGCGCGTTCCTGAAGGATGCCCCGGTGCTGATCCTGGACGAGGCGACCTCGCACTTGGACGCGATCAACGAGCAATTGGTGCGCCGCGCCCTCGATCGCCTGCAGGCCGACCGCACCACCATCGTCATCGCGCACCGGCTCTCGACCGTGCGCGACGCCGATCTCATCGTGGTGCTCGACGGCGGCCGGCTGGTCGAGACCGGTACTCACGAGACGCTGCTCGGCAAGGGCGGGCTCTACGCCCGCCTGGTCGCGCGGCAGCTCGCGGCGGGTCTCGCCGCCGCGCAGTAGCGCTCAGTCCTTCTTGCCGCGGATCTCGGCGGCGGCGCGGCGCAGGATCTCGGCGATCCGCTTGTGGTCTTCGGGTGCTGCGCCGATCTGCTCCATGAGCGCATGCTTCAGCTCGTGGCGCGCCCGCATGATCTCGACAATGCCCTCGCGCCGGTTGGTGCGGCCGAAACGGCGCTCGCCCAAAGGCCAGCGGCCGAGCTCGGATTCCTCCTCGGCGTCGCTCTCGGCGCCTTCGTCCTCGTTCATCGCCTTTTGGGCGCGGGCGAAGCGGCGGCCGATCTCGGTGAGCTCGGAGAGCATCGCCTCGGCGGCCTGCCGGTTCTCCTTGAGGAAGGCGGTGCCGGTCTCGGTGATGCGGTAGAGCTTCTTGTTGCCCTCCGCCTCGACCGAGGCGAAGCCGATCTCCTCGAGATAGGTGAGGGCGGGATAGATCACTCCGGGGCTCGGGCTGTAATAGCCGTTGGAACGGTTTTCGAGCTCCTTGATGAGCTCATAGCCATGCCGCGGGTTCTCCTCCAGCAGCTGCAGCAGCAGGAGCTGCAGGTCGCCGGCGCCGAGCTTGCGGCCCATGCGGAAGCCGTCGCCGCCACCCCGACCGTGCCGGCCGAAGAAGCCGCCGTGCCGGTGATGTCCGCGGCCCCACCCGCCATGCCGGCCGACGCAGCCGCGCCAGCCCCTAGAATGTTGTTCTTCCTCGTAAAAATACATCGTATCTTCCTTATGACTGTGTCACTTGACATATCGTAAGATATAGTCTTTCGTACAAATGTCAAGTGAGCATGAAAGGATCGCAATGACGTTTCACAGCACCGCACGGGTACCAACGGACAATGCCAGTCGCTATCTGCAGCAGCTTTGCAAGCATTGGAGCCACAATCTCAGCGTCGAATTCACGCCGGCGGAGGGCAAGGTCGTGTTTCCGAAGAACGCCCGCGGCGCCGACTGGCCGGGCGATGCGACGCTGACGCTGCAGGCGGCTGAAGACACGCTCGACTGCAGTTTGCAGGCGAGCGCCGACGCGCAGCTCCAGTCCCTGAAGGACGTGGTCGCGCGGCATCTCGATCGCTTCGCCTTCCGCGAGGCGCCGCTCGCCTTCGATTGGCGCGACGCCTGAGCTCAGCCGGGCGCGTTCACCAGGAAGACGACGTAGCCCTTGAACCAGGGATTGTCGGCGAGGTCGGCGGGTGGATCCCAGTCGCCGCCCTGCAACAAGCCGATGCGGAATGGAATGTCGAGCCTGCGCAGCTTCGCGAGATAGTCCTGGTAGCCGGGGATGACGTGCCGGCCCTGATAGATCTGCAGCACGACTTCATCGACCACGCCGGCCAGCGCGCGAAGGCTGGCGGGATCGCCATGGCTGCTCCAATCGAGGAGACCGGTGATGCCGAGGCGGCAATCCGCCGGTAATCGTCGCCGCAAGTCGGCGAGGAATGTCGCGTAGCCTTCGAGATGCCGGGTGCCGGCGTCGAAATCGATCTGGATTCCTACCACCCGGCTGCCGGCATCGCGCCAGCGGGCGAGATCGGTCAGCACCTGGTCGTAGATCGCCGGCGTCCAGGCCAGGGTCTGCACCCGCACGACCATCCAGACCTCGGCGTGAGCGATGTGCGGGATCGCCGGTCGCTGCGCCACCAGCCGCACCGGCGTATCGGCCACCACCTCGCTCTGCAGCACGTAGATGCGTTGCGCCGAGCCGAGCACCGGCTGCGGCTTCACCCCGGCCCAGAGCCAGAAGGAATCGTAGTCCGCTGCCGCGGTGGGGCTCGCCGACGCGGCCGCCGCCGAGACGAGAAGAAGGAGCGCGGCGATCGCAGCGCGCATCCGCCTCACCAGTAGTATTGCAGCTGCTTTGCCCACACCGACTTCGGATAGTTGTGCTTCAGCTGGTTGAACCAGGCCTTGCGCTGCGCGACCGGCACGTCATCGCCGCCGCAGGAATTGTTCCCCGAGGGCGCGTAGCAGTTGACGGCGCGGTAGAGCGCATAGGCCTTGTCGTTCGCCGGTGTGTTCGCGCCGGCGATCAGCGTCTTGTAGACGGTGAGGCGTGCATAGGGCTTGCCGGGGAAGAGGGAGGGCGAGCCGCCCAACTCCCGCGCATCGGGCGGCGTGTCGAGCACGAAGTCGTCGAAGCCGTTGACGAGCAGGAAGTCGGCGAGACAGAGCTGGGCCCTGCTGTCTTGGGCATTCTTGGCGAGGTGCCATGCGGTCTCCTTCAGCGCCAGGCAGTCATACTCGCCGGACGTGGGGTTCTGGAAGACGCCGAGCGTCGGCAGCGGCGTGGGCGCGATCGGATTGTATTCGTCACTGGCACCCTCGCTCCCATCCTGTCCCTCCGACGCCGCATCGGCCGGCACGAGGTCGAGGTCCGTCAGGAAATCGCCAGGGCGGCCGCGCGTCAGCTCCTTGTAGAGCAGGGTGAAGAGCGCGGCATCGCGCTCTTTCTTGGGTGCCGTTGCATCCGTCGCCCGAGCCCGAAGCAGCGTCGCATCGGCGACATTGCGGAGCAGGATCTCGCGCAGGATCGGCTCCTTCACCAGCGAGTCTGGCGCAAAGACGCGATCCAACGCATGGTCGCGCTCGTCGTGAAGCGCGATCGCCAGCTCGATCGCGGGATGCTGGAACGGCTGGAGCGCGCCGGGCAGCATCGCCAGCCAGTGGTCACGGGCGGCCGGGTCCTTCAACGCCTCGAGCGCCATGCCGCGGAGCGTCTGCCGGCTGAAGGCAAGCGGCCCGAAGCCCTGATCGGACTTCTCGTCGGGGATGAGCTTCAGGACTGTGTCGGGCTTGCGCTCGACATAGAACGCGTAGGCCGCGTCCAGGAACGCATAGAGCGCCGGGTTCGCGGCAAAAGCGGGCTTCTGCGCCTCCAGGGCGGCGCGGGTCATCGGCTGGCCGCAGCAATCCTTGTCGTCGGCGCCGTCCGGACCGCGCATGTGCTTCAAGTCGAGGACCGCGAGCAGGGTCGGATCGGTCGTCGCCTGGTCGGTCAGGCCGGGCAGCAGCTTGTTGTCGATCTCGTCGGCGAGGGCGATGTCGTCGAGACCGCGCGCCTCGGGATCGACCGCCAGCAGTTCCGCATATTGCGCGGCGAGCTTGTCGGCGCGGCCCCCCAGCCAATAGACCCGGCGCAGCAGGCCCCGCGCCGAGCCGGCATAGGCGCCGTCCGGATAATCCTTCAGGTAGTTCTGCAGCCCGGCCTCGGCGGCATCGATGACCTTGGGATCGATCGTGCTCCCTTCCTTCGGCGCGCCGTATTCGTCGAAGGCATCGACCTGGGCTCGGTTGACCTCGACCCGGCCCTGCATGTAGCGGGCAGTCTCCTTGAGCCACGCGTCGTCCGTCGAAGCGAGGCCGGCAAAGGCCCCGGCGGCGGCGTCATAGTTGCCGTCGTAGAAGGCCTGCGCGCCCTGGAGATAGGCGGCGAAGCTCTTGCCGAGCGGGGACTGCACCTCGCCGGCGGCCTTCGCGACGCCCTCGGCGCCGCCGCTGGCACCGGTGCAGGTAGGCGCGAGATTCTTGCGGGCTTCGGCCAGGAGCGCGCGCTCATTGTCCGGCACATCCTTCGCCGCGGTGAGCGCGCCGGCGAAGGCAGCCTCGCCGGCGGCGTCGCTGAGGCAACGCGAGCCCTGGCCCTCGGTGTAGCCGTCACTGCTGTCGGCGTCGGCCGGCGGCGGGACGAGACGCGCGCCGAAGGTCGGCCAGTCGAAGAGGGCGTATTCCTGGGTCGTGGACGCCGGCAGCGCCGCGGGCTTGCCGTCCTTTTCGGCCCGCAGCTCCATCATCAGCAGGACCAGATTGGTGCGCGTGTCGTTGCCCGGCGACAGCATCGCCATGTCGTCGCAGCCGGTGAGGTCGTGATGCTCGAGGGTCCAGCTCGGATAGCAGCCGAAATCGCCGCTGGCCTGGGCTGGGCCATGCCAGAGCAGGCCGGTGAGAAGCAGGACGATGACGGCACAGAAACGACGCATGATATGGATCCCCTGATCGCGAACAAAGCCGCCGGACTCTGTTCCGCGGCCGGAGACGCGTCAACGGCGGCGAGCGACGGGAGCGATCACGGTCACACGGGGGAGCATCGAGAGGACCGCGGGGGCGAGATCGCCCGGCGAATCCACCAGCCGGTCCGCGCCGGGCCCGCGCTCAGACGTCGAGATTGGCGACGTTCAAGGCGTTGTCCTGGATGAACTCGCGGCGCGGCTCGACGATGTCGCCCATCAGGGTGGAGAAGATCTCCTCGGCCTCGTCGGCATGGGAGACCTTGACCTGAAGGAGGCTCCGCACCTGCGGGTCGAGGGTCGTCTCCCAGAGCTGCTCCGGGTTCATCTCGCCGAGACCCTTGTAGCGGTTGATCGAGACGCCCTTCTTGCCGGCCTCGGTGACGGCGTCCAGGAGGCCGACCGGCCCGGCGATCCTGAGCTCGCGATCCTTGAGGACGAGCCGCGCCGGCTGGCCGTAGATCTCCGCAAGCTCGGTCTTCAGCTGGTCGAGGCGATGGCATTCCGCCGAGCGGATCAGCAGGGCGTCGATCAGGTGATGGTTCAAGACGCCGCGGAGGCGGCGCTGGAAGCCGAGGCCGCCATCCTGGTCGGCGAGCCCCGTCCAGCCGCGCTCCTCGGCGGGCGAGATCGCATCGAGGCGCTTGGCGATGGCGTCGGCAATCGTTGGATCGGTGGCGGATTTCGGATTGAGGGCGCCGACGATCGCCGCCTGCTCGACGACCGCGCTGGACCCGACCTTGCGGATCACCGGCTGCATCAGGTGGCTCGCCTGGGCGGCGAGGTCCACCACGCGGCGGAGATCGGCCAGAGCGAGCTGCTGGCCGCTCGCGAGGTGCAGCACCGCGCCTTCGAGGCCGGCTGTGATGAGGTAGTCCTCCAGCGCCCGCTCGTTCTTCAGGTAGCGCTGCGACTTGCCCTTGACCGCGCGGTAGAGCGGCGGCTGGGCGATGTAGAGATAGCCCTTCTCGATGATGTCGGGCATCTGGCGATAGAAGAAGGTCAGCAGCAGGGTGCGGATATGCGAGCCGTCCACGTCGGCGTCGGTCATGATGATGATCTTGTGGTAGCGCGCCTTCGCGATGTCGAACTCCTCGGTGCCGATGCCGGTGCCGAGCGCGGCGATCAGCGTGCCGATCTCGGCGGAGGAGAGCATCTTGTCGAAGCGCGCGCGCTCGACGTTGAGGATCTTGCCGCGCAACGGCAGGATCGCCTGGGTCTTGCGGTCGCGGCCCTGCTTTGCGGAGCCGCCTGCGGAATCACCCTCGACGATGAAGATCTCGGAGAAGGCCGGGTCGCGCTCCTGGCAGTCGGCGAGCTTGCCGGGCAGCGAGGAGATGTCGAGCGCGCCCTTGCGGCGCGTCAGCTCGCGGGCCTTGCGTGCCGCCTCGCGGGCGGCTGCGGCCTCGACCACCTTGCCGACGATGCGCTTCGCATCCGCCGGGTGCTCCTCCAGCCACTGGCCGAGCTTGTCGTTGATGACGCTCTCGACCACCGGACGCACCTCGGAGGAGACCAGCTTGTCCTTGGTCTGGGATGAGAACTTCGGGTCCGGCACCTTGACCGAGAGCACGCAGGTCAGGCCTTCGCGGGCGTCGTCGCCGGTCAGCGCCACCTTCTCGCGCTTGGCGATGCCGGCGTCCTCGGCATACTTGTTGATCTGGCGCGTCAGCGCGCCGCGGAAGCCCGCGAGATGCGTGCCGCCGTCCCGCTGCGGGATGTTGTTGGTGAAGCACAGCATGGTCTCGTGGTAGCTGTCGGTCCATTCCAGCGCGCATTCGACGGTGATGCCGTCGCGCTCGGCCTGCATGACCACCGGCGGCGTGTGCAGCGCCGTCTTCGAGCGGTCGAGATAGCGCACGAAAGCCTCGATGCCGCCTTCGTAATGCAGTTCGACCGATTTCGGCTCGACCGCCCGCGCGTCGGTCAGGATCAGCCGCACGCCCGAGTTCAGGAAGGCGAGCTCGCGCAGGCGATGCTCCAGCGTCGCATAGTCGTATTCGGTCTTGGTGAAGGTCTCTTTGGAGGCAAGGAAGGTCACCTCGGTGCCGCGCTTTCCTTCCGGCGCGTCGCCGACTTCCTTCAAGGGTGCCTCGGCGTCGCCGTGGCGGAAGCGGATGAAGTGCTCCTTGCCGTCGCGCCAGATGCGGAGGTCGAGGCGTTCGCTGAGGGCGTTCACGACCGAGACGCCGACGCCGTGCAGGCCGCCGGAGACCTTGTAGGAGTTCTGGTCGAACTTTCCGCCGGCATGGAGCTGGGTCATGATGACCTCGGCGGCGGAGACGCCTTCCTCCTTGTGGATGTCGACCGGGATGCCGCGGCCGTTGT
>Ga0335082_10004884_pt1 | contig 14654 bp, 9 predicted proteins | sample Lox_Sample_41_FD_206718 | JGI IMG/M metagenome (GOLD analysis project Ga0335082, IMG submission 206718) | Soil microbial communities from Loxahatchee National Wildlife Refuge, Florida, United States - Lox_Sample_4.1 | ecosystem: Environmental > Terrestrial > Soil > Wetlands | place: USA: Florida...
GGGCGCTGAAGACCTTGGGGACGGTGTTGAAGTCGTACACCTCGACCCGGTGCCCGGCGGATTCCACATAGGCCTTGAGCGAGGTGATCCCGAGCGGGACGCAGACGGGATCCCAGAAGTGCGGGACGATCAGCAACGCTCTGGTCATGGGTGCAAACCGCGATCGAGCGCCCGCGAACCGGAGTGACAACCACGGACGCCCTCCCTGTTCCTAACAACAGGCTGCAACAGTGGGTCAAGCCCATTGTGCAGGCGCCGGTGTTTTCCAGGCCCTGTACCGGGCGGACCACTCCGCCGGACGCGCGGGGGCTCAGGGGGCGGCGCCGGTCGGAGCGGTGCATGCCACCGCCCCGGGCTCGTCTTCGAGCGCCTGGCAGGACACCTCGGCGCAGCTCGACAAACCCGGCACCCAGCCGGCGAGCGATGCCCGTTCCTGGGCGCGGGCGGGCCCGGGGTCGGCGTGCAGGCTGTTGAGCTCCATTGGATCGAGGGTCAGGTCATAGAGCTCCGTGGCCGACGGTCCGGGGTCGGCGTCGTACTCGACGTACACCTGCGCGCCGCAGACGTCGGCCGCGCCGGTCCGCACGGCGACGTAGGTGGGCGGGTCGAGCTCCTGCGACGCGCCGTAGAGGTGCTCGACCGCGAACCGCCGGCGCCATTCAGGCCGGGCCGGGTCGGCGAGCAGGGGGACGATCGAGCGCCCGTCGAATGGCCGGCCGGGCGCCGCCCCGGCGAACGCGGCGATCGTCGGCGCCAGGTCGTTGTTCACGACCAGCTCCTCACTCACCTGCCCGCCCGGAACGTGCGGGGCGCGGATGAAGAGCGGCACGCGAATGCACTCCTCGTACGCGCACTGCTTGCCGGACAGCCGGTGCTCGCCGGAGAGCCAGCCGTTGTCGGACGTGAAGATGAGCACGGTCCGCTCCAACTCGCCGATGCGTTGCAAGGCTTCGACCACGGTGCCGATGAGATCGTCCACGGCGCGCAGCGCCGTCAGGCGATCGCGGTACTGGCCCGTCAGGTCGGCGATGTTCTTGGAGGTGAGGGGGGGATCGGCCTGCAGCCACGACGGCTTGTCGCTCACGTCCACTTCGTCGAACGAGGCCGGTCGGGGGAGGTCGATCGCCACGCTGCCGGCATGGCGCGGCGCGGGCCGAATCGTGAGCGCCCACTGCGCTTCCTGCACGGAGGCTTCGCCGGTGGGCCACAGCAGCTCGAAGTGCGGGGCCAACGGGGTCACCCAGAGGAAGAACGGTGTGCCCGCCGACCGCATGATGAAGCGCGCGGCGCGCTGCGCCAAGACGTCGGTCTGGTAGTCGACGGCCGCGTCGCCGTACGTCTGCAGCCGTCCGTTGTCGTTCACGACGTAGTCGTAGACGACGTACGTCGACGGGTCGACGAGAGCCTGCCAGTCGTCCCACCCCGGCGGGACGTACGCGGCGTCGGTGTAGACGCCATACCCGTTGAGGTACTTGCCGACCAGCCCGGTGCGGTAGCCGGCCTGGTGCAACCAGGTGCCGAGGGTCGAGTGGTCGTCGAGCGCGAGCACGCTCCCCATCGGCGCCAGGTTGGTGCGCACGAGGTGGTTGTGCGGGTACTGGCCGGTGAGAAACGTGGCTCGCGACGGCGCGCACAGCGAGTTGCTCACGAACGACTGCGTGAAGGTCATCCCGCCGTCGACCAGGTAGCGCCATAGGTTGGGCATCAGACCGGCGTCGAGCATGCGGTCGGTCGACGCGACGTCGAGATCGTCGGTCATGATCACGACGACGTTCGGCCGCGGATCCTCGCCCCGACACCCGAGCAGCAGACCGTTGACGGCCATCAGCAGCTCGCCCATGGTGACGCGCCCGTCGTGATCGGCGTCGAAGCTGGCGCAGTGGCTGGGTGGCGCGGCGCCGAGTGCCGCCGCAACCCCGAGCACCACCTCATCGACCGACACCAGCCGATCGCCGTTGCAGTCGCCGACACAGGCCGCTGGCCCGGCTGACGCCGCATCGCCCGCCGCCGCGCCGTTGGCCAGGCACAGGACGACGGCGCCAATCAGAATCGGCAGCGGGCGCAACGCGGGCATCGCCCGAGAGTACGTAACCCGCCGGTGGCGTCAAGGCGCGCCCGCGCAGGCCCTCCGTGGCCTCTGTGCCCTCGGTGGGGAAATCAAACTGAGGCACCACCCCGCGCGGGCGTCATGGCACGGCTCGGGCGACGGCGAAGATACCGGCACACGCTGCCCACGGCGAGAGCCGCTGCAGCCCCCGCGCCAGCACGCGGCCCGGCCGATTGAGATCCCAGCTGCCGGCCGGCAGGTTCGCCGGGGTGACCAGCGCTCCCAGATCGACGCACAGCCCCTTGGCCCATGGATAGCGGTAGTCGTCGGGCTCGACGTGCTCGATGCGAAACCCCGCCGTTTCGAGCCAGCCGAGCAACTCGCGCTGCCCGAAGCGGTGCTCGTTGAACGCGAGCCCGATGCCGCGCAGGCGCGCCCAGAGATAGAACGCCTGCAGGACGCGGTGGGTGACCAGGCGGCGGAAGAGGTTCGCATACGGTACCACGACCAGCAGCAGGCCGCCCGGCTTGAGCAGGCGGCGCGCCTCGCGGAAGAACGCCAGCGGGCCGTCGTCGAAGTGCTCGGCGACGTAGGCGGAGAAGACGACGTCGAACGTCGCGTCGGGGAAGGGCGCGCAGCGCGCGTCGCCGCGCACCAGGCGCAGCGCCGGATCGTGCGCGCGCGCCACCTGCAGCGGGCCCGGGCTGTCGTCGAGGCCGATGACGCGGTGGCCGGAGCGCGCGAAGAAGGCCATCCAGCGCCCAGTGCCGCACCCCGACTCGAGGATCAGCTGCCCGGGGCGCTCGAGAACGCGTCGCAGCAGCGGCACGCACGTCTCGCGCTGCTCGATGACCGAGACGTGCACGTCGTAGTAGGCGACCCCGGCAGCGGCGTCCCGCCAGGTCTCGAATCGATAGGTCTCGTCGAGCCCGGCGGCGATGGACTCACGGACGTATTGCCGGAACGGCATGAATCGAACTACGTGACCGGTGGAAGGTGATCGGTGACCGGGGGACCAAGGAATGCCGGCCGGCGACACACGGTTGGCGCGCCCCGCTGCCCGGTCACTGGTCACCGGTCACGCCGGGCTCCACGTACCACACCCGCTGCACGGCGACGCCGCGCTCGCGTTCCGCCGCGGGTTCGCCGGGGTGGATCATGACCTCGACCTCGTCGCCCGCGTTGGGGTGATGCGGCCCGATCGGGAACACGAGCGTCGACCATCGCCCGCGTTCGATCTGACGCGCCGAGTCGACATAGACGTTCTCGGCCCGGACGCGACCGAGCCAGCGATCCCAGAGCACCAGTCGGACGGTGGCGGGCGGCGCGTCCGCCCCCGGCGCCGCGTACACCTCGAGGCCGACATGGGTGGCGCCGCGCGGCGTCTTCAGGAAGGCCTGGCCGCGCTCGCCGCGGGTCCAGCGCAGCGCGCGTCCATCGGCACCGTGCTCCAGGTCGTGCCATCCGTCCGCCGTCTGGATGGTGTCGTTGATCCCCATCTCCATCCACGGGTGGCGCACCAGCGTGAAGAACTGCATGTTGTCGAAGAGGTCGGGCGGGAAGTTCCAGCGGAAGCGCTCGCCGCGGCGCGCGCGCAGGAAGATGTGCTCGTCGCGCGGCGCGTCCGAGTAGAGGGCGAGGAGCCGCTTCCACACGACGCGCTGCCAGCGCTCGTTGCGCGGCACGGTGACGAGGTCGCGCAGGACCATCTCCTCGACGGTGAACCCGCAGCCCTCGAGCAGCTCGCGCAGCTCGGCCGGACCGTACTCGCGGTTGTGGCGGCCGCCGTAGCCGAACAGCGGCGAGTAGCGGTCGACCATCTGGCTGCCGCCGCGCACGAACGTCGCCAGCCGCTCGAGCGACAGCTTGTTCGGCGTCGTGACGATCACGCAGCCATTGGGGCGCAGCACGCGGTGGATCTCGCTCAGCGTCCACACCGGGTTGACGACCAGGTGCTCGATGAGCTCGGAGAAGACGACCAGGTCGAAGCTCGCGTCCGGGTGCGGGAACTCGTCGGTCTCGATGTTGAAGAGATCGTAGTCGAACGACACCGCGTCGCCGGTGCGCTGGTGCACCAGGCGATCGCTGCCGCGCTTGTCCGCGGTGCCGAAATAGTTGCCCAGGCAGAGCCGTCCGCTGCACAGGCGCCGCAGGCAGAGGCTGAGGAAGTAGGGGCTCGAGCCCAGCTCGAGCACGTCGCCGCTGCGCATGGTGTCGGGAATCAGCGCCAGCACGTTGAGCAGGCGCGGCAAACCGGTTTCGATCAGCGCGGCCCGCCGCCCGGCCTCCTCGAGATCGGCGCGGTAGTTGAGCAGGTCGTCCTTGAGCAGCTCGAGGTCGGGCGGGCGCATGGCGGAGCGAGCACAGCTAACATCAGGCCGGAGTGCAGGGCAATCACGGCGCCGGCATGGCGCGCCCGAAATGGGCTTGCATGAGGCGAGTGGGGACCGATAGCGTCGAGAGGAGCATGTCGCCGCGCCGGTGGGTCTCCCTCATCGCTGCCGCCGTCGCCGTTGCTGGTGTCGCGTCGCTGCTCCGGTCCCCCGCTCGCCAGGCCGGCCGCCCCAACGTGCTGTTGATCGTCGTCGACAGCCTGCGCGCCGATGCGCTGGGCGCGTATGGAAGCACGGCCGGGCTGACCCCGGCGCTGGATCGGCTGGCGGCGGACAGCCGCGTGTACGAGCGGGCGTACGCGGCGAGCTCATGGACCGTGCCGAGTGTGGCCTCGCTGTTCACCGGCCAGTATCCGTCCGAGCACCAGGTCGCGACGTTCGCCGCCAACCTCCCTGCCGATCGGTTGACGCTCGCCGAGGTCCTCGCGGCGCACGGGATTCGCAGCGCCGGATACGTCGCCAACCCCAACATCGCGCCGGTGCTCGGCTTCGGCCAAGGGTTCGACGACTATCGCCTGGTCGGCGACTTCAACGGGTTCTCCAAGGGGGATGCAGACGCGGTGAACCGCGCGGCGATGGAATGGGCCGAGCATCACCGCGACGGCTCCGCGCCCGCCGCGCTGTATCTGCACTACATGGAGCCGCACGTGCCGTATCGGGCGCACCCGGGCCTCACCGCGGAGCGGCGTCCAGAGGTCGGGCCGACGGACGCCGCGCTGAACGCGCGGGTGACAGGCCCCGCCAGCCCGTCGGACCTGACTGGGCCGCGCTGGCGGTTCTCCGAGGCGGAGCGCGCGCGCTTGATCGATCTGTACGACGGCGAGGTGCGCTACGTCGACCAACGGATCGGCGAGCTGCTCGCCGGTCTGGAGCGCGCCGGTGCGCTGGCGAATACGATCGTGATCGTCACCGCCGACCACGGCGAGGAGTTTGGCGAGCACCAGATCTTCGGACACGGGACGTCGCTCTATGAATCGGTCCTGCGTGTGCCACTGATCGTCCGCCTGCCGGGCGGCGCTGCGCCTGACCGCGTCAGCCGGCCGGTCGAGCTCGCCGGCCTGGCGCCGGCCCTGCTGCAGGAGCTCGTCGGCTCGGTGCCGCCCTCGTTCCACATCGCGCCGCTGCCCTTGCGCGCCGCCGGCGCCGGGCGCCTGGCGTACAGTGAGCTGCTCGACACGCACTTCCATACGCTGCGCCTGCACGAGTCCGCCGCCGCCGACGAGCATGCGACGCTGCTGCGCGCTCCCGACGGCGACGCGGTGGCGTTCGACGTGCGGACCGATCCGTTCGAGCGCAGCCCGCTGCCGCCCTCCCCGGCGGTGGACGCCCTGCGCAGCGCCGCGCAGCAGGTGCGGGCGGGGCTGGCGGCTGCCAATGCCCCCGCCACGGGCGTGCTGGACGAGGCCACCCGCGAGCGCTTGCGCGGGCTCGGCTACCTGCCCGACGAGCCCCGCTAGCGCGGCGCGCCGTCGCTTGAGCCGGGGGAGGCGAGCCGGTAGGGACTGGCGCGATCATGGAGCCCCGCAGCGTCACCATCATCGTGCTCAACTGGAACCTGCGCGACGAGACGCTGGCCTGTCTGGAGAGCTTGCAGCAGGCCGACCTCGGCGGCGCCTCGGTCCTGGTGGTCGACAACGGGTCGCGCGACGGCTCGGTCGAGGCGATCCGCGCCCGCATGCCGCAGGTGGAGGTGGTGGCGCTGGCGGAGAACCGCGGTTACGCGGGCGGCAACAACGCCGGCATCCGCGTCGCCCTCGCGCGCGGCGCCGAGGCCGTGCTGTTGCTCAACAACGACACGCGCGTGGTGCGCGACTTCCTGCTGCCGCTGCTCTGGGTGTTCGACCGCGAGCCACGCGCCGCCGCGGTGGGCAGCGCCATCCATCGGTTCGACCGCCCGGAGATGCTCGACGTGGCGTACATCTCGGTGTGCTTCGCGCAGAACGTGGTGCAGCTGCAGGGCGTGAACAAGCTGCCCGGACACGGCTTCACCGAGACGGTTGCCGTCGACGCCGCGCCCGGTTGCTCGCTGCTCATGCGCGCCGAGGCGCTGCGCACCGTGGGGGTGTTCGACGAAGAGTACTTCGCCTACTACGAAGAGGTCGATTGGTGCATCCGCGCCCGCCGCGCCGGCTGGCAGATCTTCTATGAGCCGCTCTCGCGCGTCCTGCACCGCGGCTCGCTCAGCACCGTGGCCCTGCAACCGCCGGCGCCGGCGGCCGATCCCGCCGACGCGGCGGCGCTGAAGAACGCCGAGCCGCCGCCCTGGAACGTGATCCGCACGTACCTCGGCGCACGCAACCGCATCCGCCTGCTGCGCGCCTACGCCACGCGCGGCGAGCAGCTCGCGTTCACGCGCTGGAGCCTGTACGCGGTCCCGCTCGAGTTCCTCGCCTGGGTGATGCACCGTGAGGGCTGGTACGCGCTCGGGCGGTGGAGCTACCCGTCCATGCTGCGGTTCTACTGTCTCGAGCGTCACGGCGGTGCACGCTGGTCGTTCGCGGCGCTCGTCCGCGCCGGGGTCGATCTGCTCTGGGCGTTGCCGCGTGATGTCTGGCGCGCCCACCGGGAGGGACGCACTGCGCAGATCGAGGCGCACGTGCGCGGGCTCTTGGACGGCCTCCTCGATCGGTCGGTCGACTTCGCCGCGCTCGGCCTGCGGGAGTGACCGTGCCGACCTCGCCGATGAGCCGTGCAGCGCGACGCGTCGGGCTGGCGGGCAAGTTGCTCCTGGCGCTGGCCAGCATGGTCGGCACGGCCCTGGCGCTCGAGGGGGGCGCACGATGGTTGAACCTGGATACCGGATTCTTCCTGGTGCCGGGGGGCGCCAACTGCCTGCAGCGCAGCCGGACCCTCAGCGTCGAGTTTCGACCCCATTGCATCGGCGAGCTCAAGGACACGCATTTCGGCACCAATGCGCTCGGCTACCGTGGAACCGAGTTGCGCGATGACGGGTCGGTGCGCATCCTCGCCGTCGGCGACTCGTGCACCTGGGGCTGGCGGGTCGGCGAGGACGAGACCTATCCGGCGGTGCTGCAACAGCGGCTCGATCAACGGTACGGCGTCGGGCGCTTTCAGGTGCTCAATGCCGGCGTGCCGGGCTACACGAGCTACCAGGTGTTGAACGCGCTGCGCGAGAAGGGGCTGCCACTACGGCCGGCCATCGTGCTCATCGCCGCCGGTTTCAACGACCTCTTTCGCACCGGCGACGTCGAGCAGCAGATCGCCAGCGAGCGCCGCCTCTTTCCGCTGCTCCGGGTCGATGACGTCCTGCTCGACAACTCGCGCTTCTACCGCTGGGCGCGCTGGCGCATGGGGGGCAGCGGGCAGGCGGTGGGCGCGGTGCGGGTCACGCCGGCGGGCTACGCACGCAACGTCCGCGACGCGGTCGACGCGGCGCGCTCGCACGGCGCCCACGCGATGTTGGTCAGCTTCTGGTTTCCTCTGACTGCCGACCAGGACTACCGGCTGGCGCTGATCGATGCGGCGCAAACGGTGCAGGCGCCGCTGGTGACCTACGACGGCCCGCTGATCGACCTCGTGCACCCCACCCCCGAGGGCTATCGTCTGCTCGTCGATGACCTCGTCACGGCGCTGCAGACTGAGGGATGGCTGTCGTGAGGCGGGCGCGCTCGCGCCCATGTCGGCACGCCATCCGCTCGAGTCATGACGCGCTGGATTGACCGCATCGGGATCGCCTGCGCGATCGCGGCGGGGTTGTTCGCGCTCGGCGCGCAACTGGCGACGGCGACGCACACGGCGCTCGAGTTCGATGAGTCGTACAACCTGCAGGTTCCACTGAACCTCTACCATTTCGGTCGCTATCAGACCTGGTACGACAGCCCGATCTTGTTCCCGCATCAGATCACCACCGGTCCCACCGTCCTGCTGCCGATCGCCGCGGCCTTCGCGGTGACGGGACCCAGCTATCGCACCGCGCGCGGCGTGCTGGCGCTGTTCCTGCTCGTTGGCCTCTGGCAGGCGCACCGGGTGGCCGGACGGGCGGCGGGACGCGCCGGACCGTTCGCGTTCGCGGCTGGAGCGCTCCTGTTCACGCTCGCGCCGTATACGCTCTGGATCGCGAGCTTGACGCTCGGCGAGCTGCCGAGCGTATGCCTGTTGCTGGTAGGGCTCCGGCTGCTCGATCGCTCGCTCGGCGCCGGCCGCGGGTGGACCGCGTTCCCAGCCGGCTTGGCGCTTGGGCTGGCGGCGCTGGCGAAGGTCGTGGCGCTGATCGGCGCGGCCGGCATGCTCGCCGCGTTGCCGCTGGCGGCGGAGCTGCGCGGGCGGCGGCGCCACGCGTGGCGCCTTGGTGTCGCCGCCGCGGTCGGATTGGCGCTGCCGGTCGTAGCCTGGGAAGCGGTCATGGCCGCCGGCCTGGGCGGCGCTGGCTACGTCGAGCACACCCGGCGCTTCTGGATGCTGATGCAGTTCGGGGGCAGCGGGCTCGGGCCCGACGGCCTCGCGCCGGCGCCGAGCATCGCCCAACACGTCGGCGCCCTGGCGAGTGGCATGGAAAGGCCGGCGTGGTCGATCTGGGGCGGGCTCGGCCTGGCGCTCGCCGCCGTGCTCTGGGTCGCGTTACAGCGGCCGCGCGGATACCTGTACTGGGGCCTGACGCTCAGCACGGCCGTCTATTGGACGTGGTGGCTCCGCATCAGCACCTGGCTCTCGCTGCGCCATTTGGTCAGCGGCTACGCGCTCACGGCGTTCCTGCTGCCGATCGTTGCCGGCGTGGCGCTCACCGACCGGGGCGCCGCGCGCGCCTCTCGGGCGGTCCCGGTCACCGCGCTCGTCCTCGCCGCGCTGTGTCTCTTCCCGTTGCGGTGGCCCCTGCCGGAGCTGAGCGGGACCGAGCTGAGGAACCAGGAGGCGGTGGCGCGCACGGCGCAGCTGATACACGCGAGCGATCCGCTGAGCGAGTTGTGGGGGTTTGGCTGGCGGCAGGCGCCGGAGCTCTCGTTTCTCGCCCAGCTGCCGTTCCGCGATCTCACCCAGCACGCACCGTCGCCCGCCGCGCACAACTTCTTCGTCTTTTCCGGCTCGAGCCTGTTCGGGCCGATGACGCTGTCCGACTACACGACGGCGCACTGCGAGACGCTGGTCGTGCACGAGGGGTGGTCGAGCCTGTGTCGCCTGCGGGCCGACGCCCCGCAAGCCACCGACACGATCATGCACCCATAGGCCCGGCGAACCGGTGCTCATCGCAGGCCGAGCCGTTCGAGCGGCAGCGGCCGGCCGCGGGCGCCATCCCACAGGCCCCGGCAGTACTCGGCGAACTGGGCCAACCGGCCCTCGGCCCGCGCCCGGGCGAGGTCGCGCGGCACGCGCCAGAGCAGCATGGCCGGGAGGCCGCGCGCGACGCGCAGCGCCCGCACCAGGCGCCCGCCGCCGGATTCGGCCCCGGCTCCGCAATAGAGGGCTACCGCGCGCCGATAGGTCCACAGGCCGAGCGAGAGCTCTTCCTCGCGACGCAACAGCACGGCGAGGAGCTCGAGCGGCATCGCGTACAGGGTCGAGGCGACGAAATAGAGTTGCTGGCGCCAGTGTGCGCGGGCGCGGATGAAGCGCACCGAATTGCGCGCGCCGAGATACGAGCGCACCGGGTTCCAGGGGAGCGGCACCCGGTTGGGGAGCGCCTCGCCGCTCTCGACCGTGCGCGCGACCCCCAGCGCGTCGCGCAGGGTGCCGGTGCTCTTCGAGCCGCCGTGCCAGACACAGGCATGCGGCTCGTAGAGGATCTCTCCTCCGCCGGCGCGCGCGCGCACGCACCAGTCCACCTCTTCGTGGTAGGCGAAGTAGTCCTCGTCGAGCAGGCCGACGGTGCGCAGCGCGTCGGCCGCGAGCAGCAGGCAGCAGCCGACGCCGGCATCGACCGCGAGGCGGCTGTCGAACCCTTCGCCGGGGAGCGCGTTCACCCCTTGGCGCCGCACGATGCCGTGGCCGTAGTAGACATCGAGCCAGGCGACGTCGAGGGTCTCGGGCTGGTCCATGCGCAGGATGGCGGCAGACGCGGCGGCGACGTCGAGATGCGAGTTGAGCGCCCACACCAGCGGGTGGAGGAAGTCGGCCGCCACGCGCGTGTCGTTGTTCAGCAACAGCACCGCCTTGGCGCCGCGTTCGAGCGCGACGCGGATGCCGGCGTTGTTGCCGCCGGCATAGCCGCGGTTCTCGGGCAGCGCCAGTACTTCGACCTGCGGCATGCGGGCGCGGATGGCGGCGGCCGAGCCATCGCGCGAACCGTTGTCCACCACCAGCACGCTGGCGCCGCCGAGGTCGGCCTGCTGCAGGCTCTCCAGGCACGTGATCGTCTCCTCGGCCTTGTTCCAGTTCAACACCACGATGACCACGTCGGCGGTGGTGATGCGGGCGCCGCGCAACCAGACCCGCCGCGCTGCGACGCCGTGCAGCGCGGGATCGGGCTCGCCGCCAGGTGAGGCCGCATCCTCGACCTCGATCGTCACCTCGACCTTGAGCTCGCTCTCGAGGGGGACGCGGAGCGGAAACTCGAGCCGGTTCCAGACACCGGACGCGAGCCGGAAGGCGACGTCCAGCGACGGCGGGTAGTCGGGGCGCGCCGCCACCCAGGCGTCGCGGACGACGAGGCGACCGGTCAGGTGCCGCCCGCGCGGGACCCACAGCTCGATGCCGGCGTGCGTGGCCAGCGCCGGGGCGTGCAGGAGCAGGCGCATGCGGCCGCCGGCCAAGCGCGCGGCGGGGAGGTCGCCGAGCTCGGACGGTGTCCAATCGCGCAGCCAGATATTGCGCAGCGCGGCGTTGCAGGGTTCCGGAGCGGTTCGACCCCAGCGCGCCGCCGAACGCTCGAGCTCGAGGGTGGCCTCGGCAGTAAACTCGCCGCTGGGCGGCGCCGGCAGCGGGAACTCGAGCGCGTTCCACCGGCCCGGGGTGACCCGAAAGGCGACGTCGAGCAAGGGGGGGAACTCCGGCAGATCGGCGACCCATCGGTCGCGGAGGACGAGCCGGCCGTCGACCCGCGGGGCGCGCAGATGGCGCGGCACCCAGACCTCGATGCCGGCGTGCGTGGCCAGCGCCGACCCTTGCACCGCGATACGAGTAGAGCCCGCGAAACGCACCGCCGGCAGGGGGGCTCCCTCCGTGGTTCGCCAATCACGCAGCCAGAGGCGGTGCACCGCCGCGCGGGGCGGGGTCGAAGCGGGATCGGGCTGCGCCGCCGGGTCGTCGATCTCGATGGTGACCTCGACCTTGGTATCGGGGGCGAGCGCTTCCGGGAGTGGGAACTCGAGCTGGTTCCAATGCCCGGATGCAAGACGAAACGCGACGTCCAGCAGCGGAGGGAACTCCGCCAGCCCGGCGACCCAACCGTCGCGCACGACGAGTCGGCCGGTGACCTGCGCCTCACGCGTGCGCCGGGGTGTCCACAGCTCGATACCGGCGTGCGTCGATACCCCCCTGGTGCACAGCCAGAGCCGCGCCCGCTCCTCGAACCCGCGCGCCGGCCGGCCGCCGCTGGGCTCGACCGGCGACCAGCCATCGAGGCAGTGGGCCGCATCGTTCGATCCCATCACGACACAGTGGCTGAGCGTCTCGGGCGCTCCCGCGCCGAACGTCGCGTCGGACGGGTCGGGCGTGGCGCTCGCCATTTCGACCGGGGCTGGAGACGTTGCGCTCACGGGCCGCGTGGCATAGCACAACGCGCCCGAACGTGCGCTAGTGCGTGCATCGCGCCTTGCAGCAATCCAGCGCCACTGGCATGGTAAGAAGGTCCATTCCTCCATCGCTCCATCCCCGTACGGCAAGCGCCGATCCGTGAACCTCTCCCGCGTTGCAGCGTGGTTGAGCGCCGCCGCCCTGATCGGCGCCGGTGGGCTCGTCGCCTGCCGGCGACCGCCGACGGGTGCGCCGCCGAACGTGGTGCTCATCGTGCTCGACACCCTGCGTGCCGACCGTCTCGGTGTCTACGGCAACCGGCGCGGGCTGACGCCGTTCCTGGATCAGCTCGCGGCTCGGGGGACCCGTTTTGCAAACGCGTACGCCCCCAGCTCATGGACATGTCCGTCGATCGCCTCGCTGTTCACCTCGCGCTATCCGAGCCAGCACCGCGTCACCACGTTCGAGTCGGCGCTCGGGGCCGACGAGGTCACCCTGGCTGAGCGCTTGCGTGCGGACGGCTACGCGACCGTCGGGTTCACCGCCAACTTCCGGATCGTCGAGAGCCTTGGCTATACGCAGGGGTTTACCGACTGGACGGCGTATTTCGACGGCGCCGACGGCGGACCGAAGCCGCGCGGCGCCATGCTGCGCGCCGACAGCGTGCGATGGCTCAGCGCCCGCACCGATCCCAGCCGGCCGGTGTTCCTGTACCTGCAGTACATGGAACCGCACATGCCGTACGAGCCGCCGGACCCGTACCTGAGCCGCTTCGGCCTTCCCGCGTCCGCGGCAGTGCGGGCCGCCGCCAACGAAAAGCTGGTCGCCATGCGCGGGGACGACCTCTCGGAGGACGACGTCGCCCTGCTCGAGTCGCTCTATGATGCCGAGACCGCTGCCGTCGACGAAGAATTGCGCCTGCTGTTCGCCGAGCTGGAACGCCTCGGGGTCTTGTCCAACGCGGTGGTGCTCATCACCGCCGACCACGGCGAGGAGTTCCGCGAGCACGGCTTCCTCGCGCATGGCCTCACGCTCTTCGAGCCCGCGATTCGCGTGCCGCTCGTTCTGCTGGCGCCGGGCATGCGAGGGGGAACCGTCGTCGAGGAAGCCGTCTCGCTGATCGATCTCGCCCCGACCGTTCTCGATCTGGTCGGTGCCGCCTCGGAGCCGCGATTCGTCGGTCGCTCGCTCGTCCCGCTGCTCGCGCCAGACTCCGTCGTGGCGCGCCTGCGAGCTTCGGTGGCCCGCTTCGCTGGCAGCCCGCCGCCGCCCGATCTGTTGAGCGAGCTCTACCCGAGCGCGGCGTTCGACTTGCGCGCTCACCAAGCCGCGTACCTACGCGTGCCGCAGAAACTCCTCCTCCCGACCGTCGGCGCCCCCGAGCAGTACGACCTGTCCGCCGATCCCGGCGAGCGCCATCCGCGCACGGTGTACGCCGGCGAGAGCGGTTCCGAGCTCTACACGGCCCTGCAGCGCAGGCGCGAAGCGCTGACGCGGGACGCGGCGCCCGTCGGCACACCCGTGCAGCTCGATGATGCCACGCGCGAGAAGCTGCGGGCGCTCGGGTATCAGCCCTAACCGAGCCGCCGGTAGAGCTCCGGGCGGCGCGGAGGGTCTACTTCCGAGCCCGGGTCACGAAGAAGATCCCGCCCGCCGAGTGCCAGGGTCCGAGACCGCGGATGGCGGCGGCGACGGCGCGGCCGAAGGGGCCGAACTCGTACGGCGGCTTGGGCTCGTAGCGGAAGAAGCAGCCGACGTCGCACAGATCGCAGAACAGCCCCTTCTGCCACGGCGGCAGGAAATCGTCCGGCCGGACGTCGACGATGTCGAAGGCCGTGCGCTGGAGGAAGCCCTCCATTTCGCCCCGGGTGTAGCGGAACTCGGTGAAACCCAGCCCCTTGCCGCGCCACTTCCACACCTGCCAGAGCGCCATCAGGATCGGATTGACGACGAAGCGGCGGAAGGTGTTGTTGAACGGCACGACGACGAACAGCAGGCCGCCGGGCTTGAGCACCCGGTGGATCTCGCGAAACAGCGCCTCGGGGCCTTCCTCGAAGTGCTCGGCGACGTAGGAGGAGAACGCGGCGTCGAAGGTGTTGTCGGGAAAAGGGGTCTGCAGGGCGCTGCCACGCACCAAGCGCATGTCCGGGTCGTGTTCCCGCGCCAGCCGCAGCGGGCCCCAGCTGTCGTCGACGCCGAAAGCCTGGTTGCCGAGCGTCTCGAAGAACGCCATCCAGCGGCCGGTCCCGCAGCCCGACTCGAGGATCTTGAGGCCGCCCTGGCCGAGATACTGCCGGAAGGTCGGCGCCGCCATCTCGTGGCGCTCGATGGTCGACAGGTGGACGTCGTAGTACGCGCGTCCCGGGTGATGTTTGGCCCACGCCTCATCGACCTTGTAGGTCTCGTCGAGGCCCTTGGTCACCTCGTCGCGGAGGTACTGCTTGAAGGTCATGGGAGTCAGCGTATGTCCCATGTCTCCGAGGCCGACGCAATCCCGCCTGCGCCACGCGCGCGTCTGCGCTCCGTTGCCTTCGTTCGGGGGCGGCCGTAAGAGGGCGCTCATGCGCGAGCGCCGGGCGCGATGGTGA
>Ga0335082_10004885_pt1 | contig 14653 bp, 15 predicted proteins | sample Lox_Sample_41_FD_206718 | JGI IMG/M metagenome (GOLD analysis project Ga0335082, IMG submission 206718) | Soil microbial communities from Loxahatchee National Wildlife Refuge, Florida, United States - Lox_Sample_4.1 | ecosystem: Environmental > Terrestrial > Soil > Wetlands | place: USA...
ATGCGCGGGATCGACATTGAGCCTCTGCGCCCGGGCCGCCGCTGCACCGGTACCAAGGACCACGGCCAGGAAAGCCAGTTGCACCAAACGATTCATGGTGATTCCTCTGCTCGACCTCGGGAAGTCCGCATTCCTCGCGGCATACTTCCCTTCTCTGCCGGAACCGGAAGGCAATCTCCAGTACTACCATGCGACAGCTCTTGGCACTTTGACCTACCGCAAAGAGCTCGCCGCCCATCCTTTGCCAAAAACGCCTCCGAACCTGCCAGTCCGTCGGGTCAGCGGGATGCCCTGATGGGCGTTGCACTTCGGACCAGTTGGAACGGCTCTCCCGCTCGCATAGGATCTCAGGTCGGGCGGGGGTGTCCCTGCTGGGGAGAAGTGAGGCGGAGATGTACTGCCAGAATTGCGGTCTTCAGATCTTCCCGGAGAAGCCGCAGTGCACACGCTGCGGAGCGGCTCCGGCGCAACAGTACTTCCAACTGATGGCGCTCGGCGTCCTTCTGATCACGCTCGTAGGCAATCTCCTGACGAGCTGGCTGCTGCTGCCGAGGCTCGTGGCGACACATCCGCAAAACTACCTGTATCGTGCGTGGCTCTGGACCGATGTGGAAGGCGCGAGGTACGGCTGGATGCCTTTGGCGGCCGCGCTGCTGGCTTGGGAATGGTTCGTGTGGCGCAAGATTCGCAAGAAGCGGCAGACCGCGCCCAAGATCAAAGGATGGGTGAGCCGTAAGCTGCTGAGCTTCGTGCTGGCCGCGGGTTTTGCGCCGATGCTGCCATGGTGGATTCCGATCGGCCAGCCGTCAGACAAGACGCTGGCAGCGATGGCGAGCTATCCGGGACTTCCCTGCGCGATTTCCTGGACGGCGATCCTGATCGTGTCTGTCGTGCTGTGCCTCAAAGCCGACACGCGCGACATGGTGCTGGGCCGCGGCAAAGTGCTCTCCATCGTGAGCCTCGGGTGCCTGGCACTTTTCCTGACATTGACCCTGGTGGGCTGGTCGTTCACGTAACCCGTCTAAAAGTGAAACGTTATTTCGGCCTGGACGCTTCTCGGCGTGACAAAGTGGGTGCCGGAAAAGCTCGAAAGAAAATTGTAAAGAGCAATTTCGTCGAACAGGTTGACCACGGTGACCTTCGCTCCCACTGCGTAGTCGTCCCGCTTCCACAAACTGTCGCTGCCCGCAGCCACATCGAACAGATTCCGCGGCTGGATCCGGGTCGGATTGGTATCAGGGTTGTACGTGCCGGGGTCCACGATGCGGATGCGGGTCGCGCCTTGCTCCGCTGACGCGCAAGAGCGCAGCGGTGCGGACACAGCGGCGAAAACGCTGCCGCAATAGAGTCCCATTTGTTGCTGCTCGTCGCCCGTCAAGGTCAGCGCCGTGGCATAGTCGGGAACACTGACGACTACAAGCCCGCTGTCAAACCGCCACGTGAAACCGAGCCACAGTCCGCGCATGCCGCGCTGCGCGAACTGGTATTGCAGGTTGGTAGTCTGCTGGAAGCCCTGGTCGTGATCCGGCCGCGCCACCGGGGCATACGCGGTACCGAAATTGATGCCCCCGGTTTCCGGGCTGAACAAGCGTGAGCGGGTATGGCCAAGGACGGTAAACACGCTGAGTCCGTGAAAATTGTTGAGCGTGGCACGCGCCAGCGCCCCATCGATTTTCGCCAGCCGGAACTGGATGGGGAAATTCAGAGGCGTGTTGAGAATAGTGTTGAAATCGTACGCGCCATCGGTGAACTTCCAGAAATACTCTGCCTGCACGGTGAACCTGCTGCCCAACTGTTGCTCGAAGCCGGCATTCCACTGATTCCGGCGGGCCGGGGTAAGCGGTTGCACCTGCGTGGCCCCAAGCGAACCGTTGGCCAGGCCGCCCGCGCCGGTTGAACTCGAGAGAATCAGATTCTCGTTGTACGGGGTGAGGAAGATGCGGGCGTAGGAGGCGTGCAGCACCGTGTTGGTGCGGCGAAGCTGGTAGGCAACGCCCGTACGCGGCTGGAGGCCCCAGCCGGTGCTCAGCCCTCGGTAATAGTCGTAGCGCAGGCCAAGGTTCACGTACAGCGAGCCAAGCTTGATGCTGTCCTGCACATATCCGCTGGCTTCAGAGATCGTGGCTTGACCCGTGAATTGAAACAGAGCGCCGTCCCGCGTCAAGTCATAGGGGAGCAACGCAGATTGAAAGCCGGGGTTTGGCGCAAAGCCTGAGCCGGCGCACTGGCCCGTGGCCGTCAGAGCTGAATCGGGAACGGGCGTTCCGGTCCCATCCACACAAGGAGAATTGAAAGCGGGATCGGTGAGGCCGGTCTGGAATGATTCGGAGAGAGGCGTCACCTGAAGCTGGACGCCGGTTTTGGCCGTGTGCCTGCCCCGCGAATACGAAAGGTCCGTGCGAAATCCCGTGCTCGTGAGGCGGCGCGATTGCGCCAATGTGGCGGGCCGATCAGAAAACAAATCGGTGGAAGGAATGTAATCGACGCGGTCCTGGCGGAGCCATGCGTTGGCGGTCAGGAGAAGCGAAGGCGAGAAGATATGCGAGAGCGCGAGACCAGCATTGAAGCTGATCATGCGCTGGAGCTGATCCTGTCCGGCGGCCTGCTGATCGTACGTGTTGGGCACCTGGAACCGGGAATGCGCTGCGGAGAGATTCGCGTGCAGGCTGGTAGCCTCGCTCCGGCGCCAGTCGAAGCGGTCGAAGAAATTCTCGGCGTTGCCGGAAGCGTGAAGCGGTTCGAATTCAGGCGAATCCAGAAAACGGCGGCTGTTGATGGCGTCGACAGCGAGAAAATTCCCGGCCTTGTGCGAACCGGCGGACAAAGTGAATCCCGCCGATAGCGTGTCGAAGGAACCGTAGGCGAACGCCGCGCTGCCGCGCAGCCCGCCGGAGTCGAGCCCGGAGCGTGTGCTGGTTTCCACGATCAGGCTGGTTTTATCGCCATATTCGGCGGGCGGAGCGCCCTGGAGGGTGCGCATTTCCTGAATGGTGGACGCGGAGATCTGGTTGGAAAAAATGCGGCTCTGCTGGTCGGAAATCGGCTGGCCGTCGACGCTGAAGGATGTCTCCGCATGCTCGCCGAGCGGGTGAAATACACCGTTGGAGTCGGAAGCGACGCCGGGAGTGGCAAGGGTAAGAATGGAGCTGATGGCGGCGTTCACACTCTCGCTGGGCAGATTGCGCAGCAATCCGGAAGAGATCTGGGTTCGCGCGACACTCAAGGACGAAACATCCGCCGAGCCTTCCGCCACAGTCACTTGCTCCGAGACGGACTCGAGCACCAACGTGAAGCGGAGGCTCAATTCGCTTTCGGGAGAAAGGGCGAGGCCGGATTGTTGTCTGCGGAATCCGGGTGCATCGATGGTCAGGGAATACGCGCCTGGCTTCACGCTCGCGAAACAGAAATCGCCGTTGGCGCCGGTGCGTCCAGTGAGGCGCACACCCGATGAATCGAGCAGCTCCACCGAAGCCGCCGCCACAGCGGCTCCCGTCTGATCCTGCACGATGCCGCAGACCGACGGCGGTTGTAGCTCCCGGGCGGAAGACAGAGCGAACCACAGGGCCAAAGCAGTAAGACCCATGGCACCTTCCCCTGCCCTGCATATTAACCATAGTTAATGAATCTTGTAAATGTAAATTAAATCAGAAAGTGAAGCAGGCTTTCACCGCGCTGCGCGGCGAGCCGAGAAGGACTACCCGCCGGCGATGGCCCCCACAATCAGCAGGGGCTCTTCTCCGTTGGCGATGGGCGCCGGATAGGGCGTGTCGGGCGATTCGTGCGACCAGTCCTCCGCGCAGGCGAAAAACCGCAGGAAGGGCCGGCGCTGCAGGGTGACATGGTCGCGGATGGTGCCCCGCAACATGGGGTATTGCGCTTCGAGCGCGTCGAGGACGGACCGCTGCGTAACCGGGCCGGCGACTTCAAGCTGCAATTCGCCTGTCGTGCGCGACAGCGTGCGCAGGTGCGGCGGCAAGACCACGCGAATCATGGCAACGTCTGGACCTCCACGGACAGCACGGCGGGCAGATCGCGAACAATCGGCGCCCAGCTGTCGCCGCCGTCCGGCGAACAATATACTTGACCGCCCGTGGTGCCGAAATAAACACCGCAGGAATCGAGCTTGTCCACAGCCATGGCGTCGCGCAACACGTTCACATAGCAATCCTTCTCCGGCAGCCCTTTGGAAAGCTCCTGCCATTCGTTGCCGCCGGACCTGCTGCGATAGACACGCAGCTTCCCGTCCAGCGGGAAGTGCTCGCCATCGCTTTTGATCGGAACGACGTAGATGGTTTCCGGTTCGTGCGCGTGCACGTCGATGACAAAGCCGAAATCCGTGGGCAGGTTGCCGCTCACCTCATGCCAGCGGTCCCCGGCGTTGTCGCTGCGCATCACGTCCCAGTGCTTCTGCATGAACAGGACATCGGGCCGCGCAGGATGCAGAGCGACGTGGTGGACGCAGTGGCCGACTTCTGCGTTGGGATCGGGAATGAATTGCGATTGCAGGCCCTGATTGATTGGTTTCCAGGTCTTGCCGCCATTTTCGGTGCGGAACGCGCCGGCCGCGGAGATTGCGATGTAGATACGTTCGGGATTCTTCTCGTCGATGGCGATGGTGTGCAGACACATGCCGCCCGCGCCGGGCTGCCACTGTGGCCCCGTACCGTGGCCCCGCAGGCCGGAAAGTTCGTGCCAGGAACGGCCCCCGTCGGTGGATTTGAACAGGGCCGCGTCTTCGACTCCGGCATATACCGTGTCGGGATCTCTCGGCGAAGGCTCCAGGTGCCAGACGCGCTTGAACTCCCAGGGATGCTGCGTGCCGTCGTACCACTGGTGCGTGGTCAGCGGTTTGCCCGTCTCCGCGGAAGTGTCGTACACAAACTTGTTGCTCTCGCCTTTGGGCATGCCGTCGGGCGTGGTCGTCGGCTCGCCTGGAGGTGTGCCCGGCTGGAACCACGTCTTGCCGCCGTCATCGGAACGCTGGATGATCTGCCCAAACCAGCCGCTGCTCTGCGACGCATAGATGCGATTCGGGTCGACTGCCGATCCCTTCAGGTGGTACATCTCCCATCCCGCGAAATGAGGGCCGCTGACTTCCCAGTTCTTGCGGGTTCCATCCGCTGAGAGGATGAATGCGCCCTTGCGCGTTCCGACGAGGACCCGAACCTTGCTCATTGCCTTCTCCTTGGTGCGCTCTGTCTACGAAAATCAACGGAAATTCATGTACTTCACACGTTCGACAGCTTCAGGCAAACCCTGACAGCTTCGTACGATGCATGCCAAAAGTCGAGGCAAACCTTCGGCGGCCGGAGGGAAGAAACCGCATTCTCCGCCCTTTTCCAGAACCATCGCCATGGTTGAGTCCGGTTACAACGGCCGTGGCCTCGACGCGTATCTTTCGATCAGGCCGGCGAGATAGTCCGGCTGCTCGTCGGCAACGTAGTGCGCGCTGTTCGGGACCATTTCAATCTGGAGATTGGCGCAGCCGTGAGCGCGCATCGCGGCCGCGATCCTCGGAACATACTGTGCGAAAGCGTCGCGCTCCCCGGATCCGATAACCAGCGGAACCGCGATTTCATGTGACTCCCCTCCGAAGAATTCCGCGTTCGCCGGAAACGCCCGATAGGTGTCGAAGGCCGCACTCAGGTGGTCCGGATCGCGATAGGCAGCGGCGAATTGTGCAACGTCGGCGTCGCTGAAGGTTCCAGGACCGAGGAAGTAGCGGAAATAAGCCGCTTGCCGCCCGGTGACCAGCCTTTCGGGCAGATCGGTCTGGTGAAAGCGAACGTGCCAATAGGCGGGGCCGCCGACAAGTTCGTCCCACGGATCGAGTCCGGGAAAGGCGGCATCAAGGATCATCACGCCGCGCGCTGCTTCCGGGAAACGCCGCGCATACGCGTAAGCGACCATGCCGCCAATGTCGTGGCCGAAGATGTACGGCTGCTGCAGACCCAGCTTTCCGACGAGTTCGTGAACATCCCGTGCCAGATTCGCGGCGTCGTAACCTGTCGCTGCGGGGGCCGAATCCCCGACGCCGCGGAGGTCCACGGCGACAACCGTAAACCCGGCAGCGAGCTTCGGCATGACCTTGCGAAACTCATACCAACTTTGTGGAAAACCGTGCAGCAGCACGATCGCGGGCCCGCTGCCGCCGCGCACGTAGTGCAGCGCCGTCCCGTTGACGTCCGCGGTGCCCGACGAGAAGCCCGGACCGAGCTGCGCGACGCCCGGATCCCCGGGTTGGGTGGCGGCTTGCCCGGGAACCCAGGCGCACGCCGCCGCCGTCATCAAAAGCACTAAGCAGAAGAAACGCCCCATACGCATCAATGGGATGCCGCGCGTTCCATCGGCTTTTCGACGTTCACCATCCACGTCACGCCGAAGCGGTCCGTCAACATGCCGTAGCGCTCGGCCCAGAAAGTCTCGCTGTACGGCATAAGGACGTTCCCGGATTCTTCCAGGGCGCGAAAAATGCGCTCGCCTTCGGCGGCGTCCCTGAGGCTGATGTTCACTGCGAATCCGCCCGTTTTGCTCTGGCGTCCTGGAGGCGCATCGCTGGCCATGAGCACGTTGTCGCCGATCACCAACCGGGCGTGGAGGATTTTGTCGCGCCATTCGGCGGGTACATGCTGCTCGGCGGGCGAACCGGTATGCGGCAGCATCATTTCGATTTTGCCCCCGAGCACCTTCGCGTAAAACTCGAATGCTTCCTTACATTGGCCGGTGAAAAAGAAATAGGTGTTGAGTTGCATGCTACCCTCCTGAAAGAAATTTGAGACAAAACGACTGCCCTGCCGAAAAACTGCCACTGCATCCAACTGTCTGACAGCGGAAGTTAAGCGCCGGCAGCTTTTTTCAGAGTGGGGATATCGATCTTCGTCATTTGCATGACAGCCTGCATGACTTTCGCCGATTTTGCCGGATCGGGATCGTGCATCAGCTCGACCAGCACTCGCGGCACCACCTGCCACGACAGTCCGAACCTGTCGGTGAGCCAGCCGCAGCGCTCGGTCTTGCCGCCCACCGATAGCTTGTCCCAGTACCAGTCGATCTCATCCTGCGTATCGCAATTAATCAGAAACGAGACCGCCGGCGAAAACTTGAATTGCGGCGGTGCGGAGTTCAGTGCGACGAACTCCTGGCCTTCAATTTCAAACGAGACGGTCATGACCGAGCCCTTGGGCGCCGGGCCGCCTTCCCCGAAGCGCGCGATCGTTCCGATCTTGGAGTTCTTGAAGACCGACGTGTAAAACCGGGCAGCTTCTTCCGCTTGATCGGTGTACCAAAAGAACGGCGTGATTTTCTGGGACATGATGCGATCACCTCCACTTCGATCTGACTTGCTCATCGCCGCGTTCCGACGGATAAGACGAACGAGCGAACAACAAATCGACAACGACTTCCTTCAAACTTTCGGCAGCTCCGGCACCTCGACGATCGGTCGAATCTCCACTGTGCCGTACCGCCCGCCGGGTACCTGCGATGCGATTGCGATGGCTTCGTCGAGATCCTTGGCATTGACCATAAAGAAGCCGCCGAGTTGTTCCCGAGTCTCGGCGAAAGGACCATCGGTGATAACGCGCTTGCCACTTTCCAGTCGCAAACTGGTGGCCGTAGAAGTGGGTTGTAGCGGTGCGGCGCCCAGGAATTGCCCCTTTTCCGCGAGCTTCCCGGCAAACTGGGCGGACTCCAGATAACACTTCTGACGCTCTTCTTCCGTAACGGCCGTGTTTTCTTCGAAGTACATCAACAGCATGTATTTCTTCACAAGATGGTTCCTTTCCTCTGCCACAATCCTATCCGCTAACCGATCCAGCCCGAATCCCCTTCTGAGTGTATGTCGAACGAATCTGCCGCAAATCGACAGGTTCCCGTAGAATAGGGACCGCTTATGACTGCGAATGCCGCGACCGCTGCTGTGGACAAGGTCTACCGGGCCGAGTGGGGCCGTATTGTTGCAACTCTAATCTCCATCGTGGGCGATTTCGACCTGGCCGAAGAGTGCGCACAAGAGGCTTTCGCGGCCGCGGTGAACCAGTGGGCTGACAGCGGCGTGCCCGATTCGCCGCGTGCCTGGATCATCCAGACCGCAAAACACAAAGCCATCGACCGCATCCGGCGGCAGCAACGCTACGCCGAAAAGCTGGCACTGTATAGCAGCTCGGAACCGCCCGAGGCAAGTTCCATTCCCGATTACGACACGGAAGAGATTCCCGATGATCGGCTAAGGCTGATCTTCACCTGCTGCCACCCAGCGCTGGCTCTCGAGTCGCAGGTGGCTTTGACCCTGCGGACCCTCTGCGGACTCGAGACCGACGAAATTGCGCGGGCATTCCTGGTTTCGGAAACTACCATGGCGCAGCGGCTGGTGCGCGCGAAACGCAAGATCCGGGACGCGGGTATTCCGTATGCCGTGCCCGAACTCAAAGAGATGGACGGCCGCCTGGAAGCCGTTCTGACGGTGGTCTATCTTGTCTTCAATGAAGGATACGCCGCAACAAAGGGCACATTGCTGCGCACCGACCTGTGCGCGGAAGCGATTCGCCTGGCTCGCCTGATCATCGCGTTGATGGCGCCGTATCCACCGGCGCAAGCGAGGGCTCTCCTCGCGCTGATGCTGCTGCACGATGCGCGCAGAGACGCGCGCGTCAATGAAGCCGGCGACCTGATCACTCTGGAAGAGCAGGACCGCGACAAGTGGCACAAGGACCAGATCCGCGAAGGGTTGGCGCTAGCCGATGCCGCGCACAGCGACCCGGAGCATGGACCGTTCAGCGTGCAAGCGGCGATTGCGGCTGAGCATTGCCGGACCCTGCAGCCCAGTGAGACAAACTGGAAGCACATCGCTGAGTTGTACGGCGAGCTGGAGCGGATGCAACCCTCACCCGTGGTTTCCTTGAACCGGGCGGTCGCCGTGGCGATGGCCGAAGGGCCAAGGCGAGGCTTGGAATTCATGGAGAAGATCGCCAACGTGGGCGAGCTGGAGAGTTATCACTTGCTCCACGCCGTGCGGGCGGATATGTATCGCCGGCTGGGAGAAAATGCCGAAGCGGCCAAACACTATGAACGCGCTTTGCAGCTGGTCACCAACCAGAGCGAACGAAAATTCCTGGAGCGGCGCGTGAACGAAATGAATGCCGGGCGGTCCAGAGCCTACGGAACCTGAACTTCACGCCACCGCGATCTGATCGTATTCGCGGGCACTCGATTCCGGCAGCAGGACCCAGATCGTATAAATCCCCAACGCCGTTCCCAGTGGGAATCGCAACAGCGCCAGGAAGCCAACCGCCAGGCCAAGCGGCCGGGCCCACGACTTATGCTCGCGCAACGCCCACGCCAGAATCAAATGCACCACACCAAAAGCCCCAAAGAGCGCGGCCACCCAGGCAAAGCCGACAGAAAATGGCCATGCGGCCCAGTGAAAGGGGAAATCCCAGGCGCGCCAGGCGTGAACCCCAAAGAACTGGGGCACGACCATTGGGCCGATCACGGACATGGCGAACGTCTCCAGCAGACGGAGTGCACCGTTGATCGCCCACAGTATCGACAGGGTCCCAATGTGCCGCCGCACCCGGTCGTTGCACGCGACCGACATAGTTTGGAAAGAAGAGGCGGCCGGACCGGCCCCGGGAAGAATCCGAATGCCGCAAGAGGTACAGAACTGGGCCCCAGTGCCGAGCGGTTTGCCACAATGGTCGCAGTACATACAGACCTCCACGCGCGATATCAGCCCTATCGAAGAGTACGCGTGAGGCGCGAAGAAAGTTTCCCGCGAACTGACTAACTCAGCGTGCGGGCGATCAGGCCGGCGAGGGTCCCGAGTGCAGCAACAGTGGCGTAAGTGGCGGCCGCGACCCGCCAGGAGATGGACTTTCCCACGATCGAAAGCGAGTAAACGCTGATGATGCCCAGAGTGCAGAGAATCGTAACCACGTAGGGCAGAGGTACCCCTTTGGCCATGGCGATGTACGCAATCGCCACATCGAACGCCATTGGCACCGGCAGGAAAGCCGCCACCAGCGCGACCAGAATGATGCCCACGATGCTTACGGGCGCAAACAATGCCTGTTGCGGCAAGAGTTCCACAACCAGGGCGCCGAGCACGGCGGCGAGCAACATCAGCGGGAGCGCGATGCGGAACACGTACCAGAAGCTCCGGGCGAACGACTTCGCGATGCCGACGAATGCCTGGGGCCAGGTCTCCGATACCGGCACCTCGATCGGACAGGCCACGGCCGCCACGTCCGGTTGGAGGCGCGAAACCACCATCGGCGCAAAAACGAAGATCAGGAAGAACACCGTGGCAAGTTTGAGGATGGCCACCGGCAACGGAAACAGCGCGAAGGTCATCGCCAGCACAACGACATTCAGCGCGGGCGAAGCGAACATCGTGGCGAGCACCGATTCGCTGCTCATCCCGGAAGCCAGCAGACCTCGCGCAATCGGAGCGATGCAGTTGCTGCACACGCCGAGCGGAACTCCGGCGACCGCTCCGAAAACGGTGTTGAGGAAGCGAGAATTGGTCCGCCGCCGCCGCAATGTGGCCAGGAAGGTCAGCGCAGCAGGGCCGAACAGGAAGGAGAACGTCATTCCCACACGATTCGCATCGAGCCAGTTCACCGTGGTGCGCCACACCCGCGTTGCCAGCGGCATGGTGCGGTCCACGGAATACACCTGGCCGAACGTCAGCGATCCGGCGGCTTTGACCTGTGTGCCCGCGTGGTAGCGCTTCAGGAGCGCGGGATAGCGCGAGTCGACCCAGAAGATGCCGGCGATGACCACCATCAGAAGGATGGCAAGCGCCCGGCTGCGCCAAGTCGCTGTCGAGGAAACGCCAGGGCTCAAATTCAGAGCGGACGCTTGCGCGGACATATCGACTCCTCCTGAAGCGATCATCGATGGGTTGCTGAAATTCGCAGCAATCTATCGGAAACGGGGGTTGGCCGGAATAACGTAAAAATACTAGTCCATCGAGGGGGTCGTGCTCGAATGGCGCCCCCACAGAGCCTCGAGCGCCATTCAGGTTAGACCGCGCGCCCGGCGGCAGCGCCCGAAGCCCAGGCCCATTGAAAATTGAAGCCACCCAGCTGGCCGGTCACGTCGACCACTTCGCCGATGAAGAACAGTCCCGGTACTTTTGCCGATTCCATGGTCTTGCTGGAAAGCTCGCGCGTGTCGACACCTCCTGCTGTGACTTCAGCTTTCGCGTACCCTTCGGTTCCAGCGGGCTCGATTCGCCAGTCATGCAGCTGCCGCTCGAGTTGCTCCAGCCCCGCATTGGTGAAGTTTTCCGGTGCGTGCTCCTCGAGCCACGCCCTTGCCAGCCGGTTTGGAAGAAACGTCTGCAGCAATTTTTGCGCGCTGTCGAGATTACGCGCAGTAGACGCTTGCAGCGTTTCAGCAAACGGGCGGTCCGGCGCCAGGTCCAGAGAGATCGCAACTCCGTCCCGCCAATACGACGAGATTTGGAGTATCGCCGGACCGCTCAACCCGCGGTGCGTGAACAGTAATTTCTCTCGGAATGAATGGGCTTCGCACGAAGCGGCCACTTCTGCGGATACACCCGCGAGTTCGCCGTATCGGCGCCTCTCGGCTGCGTCGAACAGCAGCGGCACCAATGCCGGACGCGTCGCCACGACCGTGTGCCCGAATTGCCGCGCCAGATCATAGCCAAACGACGTCGCGCCCATCTTCGGAATCGACAGGCCGCCCGTGGCCACGACGAGCGCGGGCGCCCGATAATCCAGGTTCTCGCTGCGCACCAGGAAGTCGTTCGCATGCTGCACTTCGCAGATGTTCACGTTCAGAAAGATCTGAACCTTCGCGGCATGGCATTCCGATTCCAGGAGGCGCACGACCTGCTCGGAGGAATCGTCGCAAAACAGTTGCCCCAGCGTCTTCTCGTGATAGGCGATGCGATGCTTCTCGACGAGTGCGATGAAATCCGCCGGAGTGAATCGGGCCAGCGCCGATTTGGCGAAATGCGGATTGGCGGAAAGAAAATTCTCGGGTGAACAGTGCAGGTTGGTGAAGTTGCAGCGCCCGCCACCCGAAATCAGGATCTTCTTCCCAATGCGGTCAGCTCGCTCGAGGACGGCGACGCGGCGCCCGCGCCTGCCGGCCTCAGCCGCGCAGAACAGGCCCGCGGCTCCTCCACCCAATACGATCAGGTCAAAACCCCGCGGTTGACTCATGGGGAAGACAACAGTCCAGCCGGGCTTCCGGAGACTGGCATGGCCGCGTCGCCTATCGCAAAAAAATTGAATCCAATCGGCCGCGGCCAGCGTACATACGGTGGAACTTCACTGTTCCGCCTCGTCAGTGACATGGGGAAGCCAGAGCAAACCGGGTGGCTTCCCCATGAAGCTTGCTCACATGGGAATCGGGTCATGGGCGTGTCTTGAGACGTACCAGCACGGCCGGCTGCCGGCGTGCGGAAAGACCGAGCGCGTGCAGGGGACGTCCTCCTCTGGCTGAAGCGAATCGATCTGATATTCAACTTTGTTGCCCTTCCCGGGAATCTCCAACAGGCGCATTCGATGCACAGAGCCATTCGCTTGTCCTAAGCCGGGCCACCACGCCCTGGCCTGGTACCAGGCCAGATCCGCCAGCCAGAACCCGACTGCGACGATTAGCAAGGTCCGAAAGACGCGCGACGGGGTCAGTTGCGAAGCGACTTGCCCGGTGATCGCAATGCTCATGGACAAGGAAGATTTTGCACGATGGACCAGGACAACTCAACGTCTAGCGGCAGTGCGGCAGAAGACCCAGCGGACAGCGGCGAAAAACGCACCGCCCGTCTTCTCGCAACGCACAGGCGCTGCGAACAAATGACTTAACTCTGTCGATACTGGCCCGCTCCTTGCACTCCGTCTTGGTGGACGAGTGTTGGCACGGGGGACTTGCCCTCGCTCAGGCAGCGTCCTCTCACGTTCCCGTCGCCCCTGTGCCTCTCTTTCTCCCTCTGTTTGCCCACGGCCGCTCCCGTGCCGAGGTGCTGCTCCCATGAAAATTCTTGTCGCCACCGATGGGTCAAGCTCGTCGGAATCCATCATTCGAGAAGCATCCTCTCGAACGTGGCCGCCGGGCACTACGTTCACTGTCGTGACCGTCGTCGACCCCTTCTTCTTTTCGAGTGCCCCGCGTTTACTGGAGGAAGCCGGCGAAAAAGCGGTCCAGGCACTCACCGAGCAAGCGCGTCCCATCGCGGATGCCGGTTGGGTCGTCCACCACGAGATCCTGCTCGACAGCGCCCGCCATGCGCTTCCCCGGTATGCGGCTACCATGCAGACCGATCTCGTCCTGGTGGGCTCTCACGGCCGGGGAACCGTGGGGCGCCTGCTCCTGGGAAGCACCGCACAAGCTGTCCTTCGCCACGCCCCCTGCTCCGTCGAAGTCGTCCGGCGGCCCTATCCCGACAGAAACTTGAGCGACGGGATGCGCGTCCTCATCCCAACGGATGGCTCCGAACACGCCGACTATGCTTTGCACACGGTGGCACAGCGGCCGTGGCCTCCTCGAAGCGAGTTTCGGGTTGTCGCCAGCCCGGAGTATCCCGTGCTTATCGGCGAGTACCCTTACTATGCGCCCGAGCAACTTGCCGAATTGACCCGCGGCAGCCGAGAACATGCCGTTCATTCGGCTCTTGCCGGAGAAAAATTCCTGGTCGATGCGGGATTCGCCGCTACGCAACGGCTCATCGAACCTCTGGACACACCCGCCAATGCCATTCTGCGCGCCGCAGAACACTGGCTACCGGACCTGATCGTAATGGGTTCACACGGGCGCCGCGGTTTTGATCGCCTTGTGATGGGCAGCGTTTCAGAAAAAATCGCGCTGTATGCGGCGTGCTCTGTGGAAGTAGTCCGCCGTCCGCTTCCTGTCTTGTAGCTTCAATTCAACTTGCGAACCGCGAAAATCGGCGCCGCGGCCGAGCTTCGCAGTTCTGAAGGATCACACCGTCGCCGCTTGCCCCTGGTTGTCGCGGGCCGCTGGCTGCACCGGCGTGCAGTCGGTAATCTGATTCATCGCGTAGATCCCTTCTTTTTGACAGGAACGGCAACGCAGTACAAAAACCTTGGAGATCAAATGGAAGTGAGTGTCGCTATCGTCGTGCTGAGCCTGACATTCCGAGTCTTTCCGCAGAACGATCCCTGGTATGCGAACGGGCTTGCCACAATGACGGCAAAGGACACCGCGGAAATGTTGCGTTGAAGAAACGGCCAGCATGGAAATTAGCTCCTTGAGACAAATTCAGAGTGAGGAGCGTGAAGAATACCGAACTCCTGTTGAAGATGTCTACCAGCACCATAGAGAATCGCAGCCATAAAGAAAAGTGATGGCGGTCACCTGAGGCAGTTCCTTCCCGCTCGTGCCAGCCACAACGCATTGATACAACATTGGTTAGGACAACGTAGTCACCGATCCACCGCTGTTTCTCGCTCCCCCTTTTCCGCCGTCTTTCCACAGCATTTGCAGGGGTTTTCCTCGGCCGCTGATGAATTGACAAAATTCTGATCCTGACGACAGCCGCCAGAAAAGATTTCCAGGTCACCGCAGAGGGATTCCAGTGGCTGGTTCGCACCAGCGCGGACGCACCTTGTGGACTCGCTTGAGAGGATGACGGGAAAGTGTGCCGGAGAGATTTGGTGGA
>Ga0335082_10004886_pt1 | contig 14650 bp, 11 predicted proteins | sample Lox_Sample_41_FD_206718 | JGI IMG/M metagenome (GOLD analysis project Ga0335082, IMG submission 206718) | Soil microbial communities from Loxahatchee National Wildlife Refuge, Florida, United States - Lox_Sample_4.1 | ecosystem: Environmental > Terrestrial > Soil > Wetlands | place: USA...
GCGGGCCGTTCGATGCGCCCGCCGTCGGTCGAAGAGCTCGACGCGCTGATCGATCTCAGCGGTGGGCTCATTCGGATGGTCACCGTCGCGCCCGAGTTGGAGGGCGCCCTCCCGTTCATCCGGGCCGCCCGCGAGCGCGGCGTGGTCGTCGCGGCCGGACACACGAACGCGACGGCCGCGGAGATGGAGTTGGCGGTGCAAGCCGGGGTGACGCACGTGACGCACCTGTTCAACGCCATGCGCGAGTGGCACCACCGTGAGCCGGGGATCATCGGCGTCGCGCTGACAAGCGACGCGTTGTCCACCGAGCTCATCTGCGACGGACATCACGTCAGTCCGGGAGCCATCGCGTTGGCGCTGCGCTGCAAACCACCGCTGCAAACCGTGCTGGTCAGCGATGCCGTCAGCGCGCTCGGTCTCGCCGGCGGCGACTATGAGCTGTTCGGCACCACCTGCAGGGTGGAGGGCGGCGCGGTGCGGCGCAGCGCCGACGGCAAGCTGGCGGGCAGTTGCCTGTCGCTCGATCGCGCCGTGGCGAATCTGCACTGTTGGGCGCCCGAGCTGTCGGTCGCCGACGTCGTGCATCGGGCGTCGTGGGCCCCGGCGCGTGTCGTCGGCCTCGATGACCAATACGGCACCATCGAGCCGGGCAAGGTTGCCGACGTCGTCGTGCTCGACCCGACCTTGCAGGTCGTCCACACGCTGCGCGCCGGCACCGTCCCGTCCTGAACGCCCGGTCTCGCCGCCGCAAACAACGCCGGCGGTTAGCGGAGGATGAACCCGGCGGCACGCAGCGCCTGCTCGACTTCCGCGACGTGTTCGCGGCCGCGCGTCTCCAGGTCGAGCGTCACCGCCGCTTGGGTCAGCGCCAACCCCGGCTGCGCCCGCTCGTGGCGGATCTGGTGGATGTTGGCGCCACACGCCGCGATGCACGTGACCAAGCGCTGCAGCTCGCCCGGGCGATCCTGCAGCAGAGTCGTGAACCGAAACAGTCGGCCCTCGTGCGCCAGGCCGAGGTTGATGATGCGGTCGAGCAGGTTGGTGTCGATGTTGCCGCCGGAGATCACCACGACCACCTTGTCGCCCGCACCCGTCACCCGTCCAGCCAAACATGCCGCCAGGCCGACGGCGCCGGCGCCCTCGACCACCGTCTTGGCGCGCTCCAGCAGCAGGAGCACCGCGTCGGCGATCTCCGCATCGCTGACCTCCACGGCGTCATCGACGGCACCCTGGATGATCGCAAACGGTTGCGCGCCAACCGACCGAGTCGCCAGTCCATCGGCAATGGTGTCGACGCGCTCGAGCTCGACGCGCGCCGCCGCCCGCAGGCTGGCTTGCAGTGACGACGCGCCGGCGGCCTGCACTCCGATGATGCGCGCCCGGCTGCCGGCGCCGCGCAGCGCCGAGATGATCCCCGCCAGCAAGCCGCCGCCGCCGACCGGGACGACCACGGTGTCGACGTCCGGCACTTGGTCGAGCAGATCCAGCCCCAGCGTCCCCTGCCCGGCGATCACGTCGGCGTCGTCGAAGGCATGCACGAAGCTCGCACCCTGCTCCGCCGCCAACGCCTCGGCGTGCTGGTACGCCTCGCTATAGTCGCGTCCCGCCAGCACCACGCGCGCGCCGTAGCCGCAGGTCGCCTCGACCTTGCTGAAGGCCGCCGTCTCCGGCATCACCACGGTCGCCGCAACCCCGGCCATGCGCGCCGCGTACGCCACCCCTTGGGCGTGATTGCCGGCCGAGGCGGTGATGACGCCGCGCGCGCGGGCAACATCGTCGAGCACCTGGATCTTGTTGAGCGCGCCGCGCACCTTGAACGAGCCGGTCTTCTGCAGGTTCTCCAGCTTCAGGTGGATCTGCCGCCCGCACAACGCGCTGAAGGTCGTGCTCAGATCGACGGGCGTGGTCTTGACGATGCCGGCGGCGCGCGCCCGGGCGGCGCGGATGCGATCGATGGCGATGGTCACGTCAGCAAGATCGGGGCGCCACGTCCGCTGCCGGCCCTACTTCTTCGCGCCGCCCCAGCTTTTGAGATACTTCGTCAGACTGCCGACCAACGACTCATCCTTTGCTTCAAGACTGCGCCGCGGCGGCGTGGCAGGCGGCGCTTGCGCGCCCCACCAAACGATCTCGCCAAGCGCCACCTGGGTCACGGCGCAGATCATCGGAATCAACCGTTCCTGGATGAAGAACTGGTCCGGCACGACGGTGTCATCGAGCAGCAGATCCGCCTGTCGAAGATGATTTTCGGCGCCGGCGTTCAGGCTCGGCATCGGCACGACGTCGACGACTTGCGACAGACGCGCGTGCAGCCCACCCTCTTCCATGCGGCCGAGCGCTTCGTCGACGCGCCGGCGCGCGTCGTCGTCGGGTGTGTCGACCATGAACGACAACGAGAGGTACTTGAGCCGCGAGCCGCCGCTCTTGGCGCGCGAGATCTTGCACAGTCCGGCAATCGCGGGCGGCGCCGGGCGGGGCACGGTGAACTCGAAGAACGCCAGCATTTCCTCTCTGGCGTACTGGTCGACGAACTCCTGCATGATGTCGATGGGCTGATCGTCTCTCACCGCGGCACCTCGCGCCCCCTTCCTACTACGTCTTGAGGCATGGTCAAGGATTTTCTGATACCCTTCGCCGCATCATGCGCGCGCAAGCTGACGACGCCGAGCGGTTGCGACTCCTGTACGAGCTGGGCTGCGCCTTTGCCGCGCGGGTGGATCTGCACGAGCTGAGCGCCGAGGTCGTCGCCCGCTGTCGCGAGGTGTTGCACGCTGAGGCCGCGTCGATCCTGTTGCTCGACGCGCCGCGCCAGGAGCTCTACTTTCCCTACGTCGCCGACGAAGACCCCGCCGTGGCGACGCGCTTGCTCAGCCTGCGCTTCCCGGCCGACCGCGGCATCGCCGGCGCGGTGCTGCGCAGCGGCCGTTCGGTGCGCGTCGACGACGTCGCCAACGATCCGCGCTTCTACGGCGACGTCGACCGCCGCACCGGGCTGATCACGCGCACCTTACTGTGCGCGCCGCTGCATACCCATCAGGGCACCATCGGCGTGATCCAGGTGCTCAATCGGCGCGACGGTGAGGTATTCGCGGACGACGACCTGGCCTTTCTCGACGCCCTGGCGGGCAGCATCGCCGTGGCCATCGAGAACGCGCGCCTGTACGCCGCGCTGTCCGCCTCGGCGGCGCAACTGGCCGAGTACAACCGCACCCTCGAGCAACGCGTCGAAGCCCGCACCCACGAGCTGCGCGAGAAGAACGCCGAGCTGGAGCGCACCCTGACGCAGCTCAAGGAGACGCAGCAGCAGCTCATCGTGCAGGAGAAGCTGGCGTCGCTCGGCGCGCTCACCGCCGGGGTGGCGCACGAGATCAAGAACCCGCTCAACTTCGTCACCAACTTCGCGCAGCTCACCGACGAGCTGGCCGGCGAGCTGCGTGACAGCCTCGAAACGCACCGGGCGACGTTGGGGGCGGACGAGTTCCAGAACATCGACGAGGTGGTCGCCGACGTGCAGCTCAACGTCCGCAAGATCGGCGAGCACGCCGGCCGCGCCGACCGCATCGTGCGCGGCATGCTGCAACACTCGCACGCCAAGTCCGGCGACCGCGAGACCGTCGAGCTGAACGCGCTGCTGTCAGAATACGTGAGCCTCGCCTACCATGGCATGCGCGGGCAGGACGCGACGTTCAACCTGACGCTGCACACCGACTACGACCCCGCCGTCGGACAGGTCACCGTGGTCCCGCAAGACATCGGCCGCGCCATCCTCAACATCGTCCAGAACGCCTGCTACGCGCTGCGCGAGAAGCAAACCCAACTGGGTAATGGTTTCGTCCCGACGTTGCACGTGCGGACGACGCGCCTGGGCGGAGCGGTCGAGATCCGCATCCGCGACAATGGCAACGGCATCCCGCCGGAGGTCCGCGAGCAGATCTTCAATCCGTTCTTCACCACCAAACCACCGGGCGCCGGCACCGGGCTGGGCCTGTCCATTACCTACGACATCATCGTGCAGGAACATCAGGGGCAACTGCAGGTGGAGACGGCGGCCGGCGCCTATACCGAGTTCATCATCGTGCTACCGGCCGGTGCGGCGTGATCCACTGCTGCCGCTTGCGCTGAATCGGCGCCCGATGCACCCACCTGCCAGGCGCGCGCCACTTGCTGCGAATCGCTGGATCGCCCGACGGCGTGGCGCTTCAGGGTGCTTGACGCCGCCACGAATGCTGCGGCTGGCCCTGTCTCTCTGCCTTGGGCTGCTGAGTCGGTCGGTGCCGGCGGCCGAGCCGCTGGCGCTCACGCCCGTCACCTTCCTCCCTCACTGGGTCCCGCAGGCGCAGTTCGCCGGATACTACGTCGCCTGCGAGCGCGGCCTGTATCGCGCCCAGGGAATCGATGTGACGATCCTCACCGGCGGACCCGAACGTCCGGTCTCTGCCGCACTCGAGGGCGGCCAGGCCGACGTGGCGACGCAGTGGTTGTCCACCGCCATCCGCATGCGCGCCGGCGGCGCGCCCATCGTCAACGCGGCGCAAGTCGTCCAGCGCTCGTCGCTGATGCTGGTCGCCAAGCGGGCGAGCGGCATCCGTGAGCCGGCCGACCTGAAGGGCAAGAAGGTTGGCGTGTGGGAGGGCGATTTCTTCTTGCAGCCGCAAGCCTTCTTCAAGGCCTACCGGCTCGACGTGCGCACCGTGCCGCAGGGTTCCTCCATCAACCTGCTTCTGCGCGACGGCGTCAGCGCCGCCGTGGCCATGTGGTACAACGAGTATCATACGATCCTCAATTCCGGTCTCGATGCCGACGAACTGACCACGTTCTTCTTCGCCGACTATGGCCTCAACTTCCCGGAGGACGGCATCTACTGCCGCGCCGCGCTCAGCGCCGCGGTCTGCCGCGCCTTCGTCCGCGCCTCGCTGGACGGCTGGCAGTATGCCTTTGCGCATCGTGAGGAAGCCTTGGACATCCTCATGCGCTACATCACCGCGGCGCACCTGTCCGCCAACCGGGTGCATCAACGTTGGATGCTGGCGCGGATGCACGACGTCATCATGCCGGCCCCGGTCGCGGCACGCCTCGGGGTGCTGCAGCGCGTCGACTACGATCGCGTTGCTCGGGTGTTGCTCGACAGCGGCTCGATCGCCAGGGTACCGGACTTCGACGCGTTCTACACGGGGGCAGCGGCAGACTGATGCGCAACCGCGGCCTCGCCTTCAAGCTGAGCGTGCTGATCGTCACCGGCGGGGTCGCCGTGCTGGGGCTCCTCTTCGGCTACAACTATCGGGTCGTGCGCGAGATCGTCGTCAAGAACGCCGGCGACAACGCCCGTGCCGTCACCCTCACCACCGTCAATCGCGTCGAGACGGCCCTCACCTCGACGGAGAAGGTGCCGCAGAACCTCGCCGACTTCCTGGGGCACTCGACGTACACCGAAGCCGAGCTGCTCAAACTGCTGCGCGCGGTGGTCAAGAACAACCGCGAGATCTACGGCGCCACCGTGGCGTTCGAGCCGCATGCCTTCGACCCCGGCGCCGTCTACTTCGCGCCCTACGCGCATCGCCGCAACGACAAGATCGAGGTGCGGCGCCTGGGCGGCGACACCTATCGCTACTTCGCCGCCGACTGGTACCAGATCCCCAAGGAAACCGACCACGCCGTCTGGAGCGAGCCCTACTTCGACGAAGGCGGCGGCAACATCGTGATGTCGACCTACTCCGTGCCGTTCTACGGCGTCAGCGACGGCACGCGCCGCTTCCTCGGCGTGGTCACCGCCGACGTGTCCCTCGACTGGCTGGCATCCATCGTGTCCTCCGTGCGGCTCTCGCAACGCGGCTACGCCTTCATCATCTCGCGGAACGGCATGCTAGTGACCCATCCGATGCGCAGCCTGGTGATGAACGAGACCTTGTTCGGCCTCGCCGAGGCGCGCGACGACCCCAACCTGCGGCAGATCGGCCGCGCCATGATCCATGGCGACGCGGGCTTCGTGCCCACCGCATGCATCGGCCTGCCGGGCCAATGCTGGCTCGTCTATGCGCCGGTACCCGCCAACGGCTGGTCGGTCGGCGCCATGTTTCCCGAGGCCGACCTGCTCGCGGATGTTACCAACCTGAACCGCTCGATGCTCAGCCTCGCCGGCCTCGGCTCGCTCTTCCTGCTCATCGTCGTGGTCGCCGTGGCGCGCTCGATCACCGGACCGCTCACCGGCCTGACGCGCGCCAGCGAAGCGCTCGCCCGCGGCGACCTGGACAGCAGCTTGCCGGCCGTCACATCGGGCGACGAGGTCGGACGTCTGGCGGCGGCCTTCGCCCGCATGCAACGCGATCTCAAGCGCTACATCGAGGACCTGCGCGAGACCTCCGCCGCGCGTGAGCGCGTCGCCGCCCAGCTCGAAGAGTACAGCCGCACGCTCGAGCAGAAGGTCACCGAACGCACCCACGAGCTGCAGGACAAGAACGTGGCGCTCGAGTCCACCCTCACCCAGCTCAAGAGCACGCAAGAGCAGCTCATCGTCCAGGAGAAGCTCGCCTCGCTCGGCGCCCTCACCGCCGGCATCGCCCACGAGATCAAGAATCCGCTCAACTTCGTGACCAACTTCGCACAGCTGTCGACCGAGCTGACGCAGGAGCTGCGCACCGAGCTCGACGCGCACGCCGCCGGCATGGACGCCAAAACCCGCGACTACATTGCCGAGCTCCTCGGCGACCTCGAGCAGAACGTCGCCAAGATCAACGAGCACGGCAAACGCGCCGACAGCATCGTGCGCGGCATGCTGCAGCACTCGCGCGGCCAGTCCGGCGACTTCCAGCCGACCGACCTCAATGCCCTACTCCAAGAACACGTCGCCCTGGCATATCACGGCATGCGCGCGCAGGACGCCACGTTCAACGTCACGCTGGAAGCCGACTACGACCCGGCCGTCGGCCAGCTGCGCATCGTGCCGCAGGACATCGGCCGCGTCTTTCTCAACATCGTCAACAATGCCTGCTACGCCGTGCACGAGAAGCAGCGCCGCGTCGGGAGCACGTTCACGCCCACTGTGTCGGTGCGTTCGCAGGATCTGGGTGACCGCGTCGAGGTGCGCATCCGCGACAACGGCGACGGCATACCCCGTGCCGTCCGCGACAAGCTCTTCAACCCCTTCTTCACCACCAAGCCAGCCGGCAAGGGGACCGGGCTCGGCCTGTCGATCAGTCATGATATCGTCGTGCAGCAGCACCACGGCGAGCTCCGCGTCGACAGCCAGGCAGGCGAGTACGCGGAGTTTGTCATCGTGCTGCCGAGACAGCTACCGTGAGGGCCTGATGGAACCTACTGCGACCGAGTCACCCAGGAAGCCGATCAAGCTGCTGGTCGTCGACGACGAGCCCGACCTCGAGCTGCTGATCCGCCAGAAGTTCCGCCGCCAGATCCGCAGCGAGGAGTACCGCTTCGTGTTCGCGCGCAACGGCGTCGAAGCGTTGCACACGCTGCAGGCGCAGCCCGACATCGACATCGTGCTGAGCGACATCAACATGCCCGAGATGGACGGGCTGACGTTGCTCATGAAGCTCAACGAGCTGAATCTCCTGCTCAAGGCGGTGATCGTCTCCGCCTACGGCGACATGAGCAACATCCGCACGGCGATGAATCGCGGCGCCGCCGACTTCCTGACCAAGCCGATCGACTTCCAGGACTTTGAAGTCACCGTCGCCAAGACGGTCAAGCAGCTGGAGACCCTGCGCGCGGCGATGCGCGAGCACGATCAGCTGCTCGCCATTCGCCACGAGCTCGACATTGCCCGCGACATCCAGCTGTCGAGCCTGCCGCGCACCTTTCCGGCCTTTCCCGAGCGCACCGACTTCGACATTTTTGCCCAGATGCTCCCGGCACGCGACGTCGGCGGCGACTTCTACGACTTCTTCCTCGTCGACGCCGACCGTCTCGGGCTGGTCATCGGCGACGTCTCGGGCAAGGGCATTCCCGCCGCGCTGTTCATGGCCGTGAGCCGCAGCCTGCTCAAGTCGACGGCGCTCGAGGGCGGCTCACCCGCCGACTGCCTGCGTCACGTCAACGCCCTGCTCTGCTTGGACAATGCCTCCGAGATGTTCGTCACCGTCTTCTACGCCATCCTGAACACTCGCACCGGGGACCTCGCGTACAGCAACGGCGGACACAATCCCCCCTACATCCTGCGCCGCGGGGCGCCGCCGGAGGCGCTGCCCGGCACCGGCGATATGGTGCTCGGCGCCATCGGCGAGATGAGCTACCGCCTCAAGCAGGCGACGTTGGAGCCGGGCGATAGCGTGTTCCTCTACACCGACGGGGTCACCGAAGCGATGGATGAGAGCGGCCAGCTGTTCTCCGACCAGCGCCTGCGCACCTTCCTCGAGCACGTCCACGCCGCGACCCCCGAGCAGATCGTGCACGGTGTCATCGACGACGTGAAGCGCTACGCCGGCGCGGCGCAACAGAGCGACGACCTCACGGCACTTGCCGTCACCTTCCAGCCGGAACGGGCCTGAGCCGGTCAGCCGATGCACACTGCCGTCGCCATCACCGTCCGCAATCACCTCTCCGAGCTCGAACGCGTCGGCACCGTGGTCGAGCAGTTCGCGGCCGCCCACGCCATCCCGGCGCGTGTCGCCTTCGAAATCAATCTGGCGCTCGACGAGGTGCTCACCAACATCATTTCCTACGGCTACGACGACGGCGGCGAGCACGCCATCCACGTCAGCCTGTCGGCCGACGCCGGCCAGCTCGTCGTCTCGGTGGAGGACGACGGCCGCGCCTTCAATCCCCTCGACGCCCCCGCACCCGACGTCGACCAGTCCGTCGAGGCCCGACCGATCGGCGGGCTCGGCATTCATCTGGTGCGCAAGGTCATGGACGGGTTGGAGTATGCGCGGCGACAGGGTAAGAACCATCTGGTGATGAAGAAGGCGATTGTCGTTGATGGGTAGCAGCTCGGCGGACGAACGCGGTGGGCGTTGAGGGAGATCGATCTATGGAAATCACGGAGAGCAAGAAGAACGACGTTGTCATCCTCGGGCTGCAGGGCCGTCTCGACGCCAGCAACGCCGGAACGCTGGAGCAGAGAGTCTTGTCGCTGATCGCCGATGGCACCAGCCGCTTCGTCGTTGATTGCGCGCGGCTCGACTACATCAGCAGCGCCGGCCTGCGCGTCCTGCTCGTCGCCGCCAAACGTCTGAGCCCCGCCGGCGGCACCCTTGCGCTCGCGGCGTTGCAGGCCTCCATCAAAGAGGTTCTCGACATCGCCGGCTTCTCCTCGATCTTCAAGGTCTACCGCAGCGCCGACGAGGCGGTGGCAGCGGTGCAGTAGACGGCGACTTACCAAGCTCGCGACGAATCGTATGGCCAAGCCCATGTTCTCAGCTGTCTGGTCTCGAATCGTGAATCATGTCGGCGATGGCTTTGCGACGAAGATGGGGCTCGACTTCACTTACGACGTCGATGGCGATCGGCTCGTTACAAGCCGAACAGCCTACCCATTGAGCCGCGCCAATTTCGAAGCTGCCTACGAACACGTACCCTTCGATGGGCCTGGCGACATCAGCACAACCATTCGTGGGCCGGCCTATGTTTGGGCGATCCTTCATGACCCCCGGATTCGGGGCAGCGACTGGTAGTCCACACGCACGTAACAAGCGATCGTTCGGTCTTGGCGCGACCGAACCAAATGACCTGGCGGCTCACGCTGCGCCGGCTCGAGCAAGCGTTCCTCACATCAACTACACAGACTAGACATAGGCGCGACGCAGCATGTCTGCCGCCGACTCGTCGAGTTGCTCGCCGCGCCGCACTTCCTCGAAGCGCGCCAACAGGTCCTCCGCCCGCAAGCGGCGCTTCTCCGCGCCGCGGAAGTCGTGAATGATGCGGCCGCGGTACATCATCACTACCCGGTCGCCGAGGTGCGCCGCCTGCTGCATCGAATGCGTCACCATCAGCGTCGTCAAGTGATCGCGCGCAATGACCTCCTGGCTGAGCTGGATCACCTGCTCGGCGCTGCGTGGATCGAGCGCCGCGGTGTGCTCATCCAGCAGCAGCAGCTCCGGCCGGCGCCAGGTCGCCATGAGCAGCGTCAGCGCCTGCCGCTGCCCGCCCGACAGCGTACCGATGGCGTTGTCGAGCCGGTCCTCCAGCCCCATGCCCAGACGTTGCACGCGCTCCCGCATCCCGTCACGGAAGCTGCCGCTCAACGCCCAGCCGAGCCCGCGACGCTGCCCACGGCGTGCCGCCATCGACAGGTTCTCGGCGATCGACATGTCCGGCGCCGTGCCACTGAAGGGGTTCTGAAACACACGCCCCACCAGCAAGGCGCGACGGTGTTCCGGCCAACGGGTGACGTCGTGCCCCGCGATACGGATGCTTCCTGTATCCACCACGCACGTCCCCGCCACGGCGTTGAGCAACGTCGACTTGCCCGACCCGTTGGTGCCGATCACGATCACGAACGAGCCCGCCTCGATGTCCAGGCTGACCTGCTGCAGGGCGCGCACCTCGTTCAACGTGCCCGGGTTGAAGGTCTTGGCAATGGCCCGCACCTCAAGCATGCGCGCCTCCGCCGGCGCGCGCGCGCAGGTGGGTGAGCAGGTTCGGCAGCACCAGCGCCACGAACACGAACGTCGCGGTGATCAGCTTCAGATCGTTGGGATTGAGCCCGGCGCGCAGCGCAATGGCGATCAACAGCCGGAACAGCACCGATCCCATCACCGCACCGATGATGACCAGACCGAGTTGCCGGGTCCCAACCAGCGCCTCGCCGATGATCACGCTGGCCAGGCCCCACACCACCATGCCGATGCCCATCTGCACGTCGGCAAAGCCCTGGTACTGCGCCAGCAACGCCCCCGCCAATGCGATCAATCCGTTCGACACCGCCAGCCCGAGCACGGTCATGTTGCCGACGTCGACCCCGAGCGCGCGGATCATCTGCGGGTTGTTGCCAGTGGCGCGCATCGCCGTTCCCAGATGGGTGCGAAAGAAGGCGTACAGCAACGCGCCAACCAGCGCAGTGATCGCCAGCACGGACAGCAACACCGCCAGATCGCGCGCCGCGACATCCCACCCCAAGACATCCAGGCTCGCAGCGCCGCCGAGGCCGCGCGTCGCCAAGGTTTCGGCCTGCGTCGCCAAGGTGGTGGCGGAGAGCAACGGCACGTTGCTCTTGCCCATCACGTGCAGGTTCACCGAGTACAGCGCCGTCATCACCAGAATCCCCGCGAGCAGCCCGTTGATCTTGAACTTGGTGTGCAGCACACCGGTGGTCGCACCCGCCAGCACGCCGCCACCGAAACCGGCCAGCGTCGCCAGCCACGGACTGGTCCCGTTGACCAGCAAGACCGCGGCAATCGAGGCGCCCAGCGTCGATGAGCCGTCGGCGGTGATGTCCGGAAAGTCGAACACCCGAAAGCTGATGAAGACGCCGAGCGCCAGCAACGATAGGATGAGCCCGACGGTCAGCGCACCGATGAGCAGGGTCATGTCAGTCTCGCTCGATCGCCACGTCGGTGATCGGCGCCATCCAGCACGCGCCGCGCACGAACTCGCTTTGTCCGGCACCGCTGATGGCACGGTCATCTGACAGCAGATGCAGGACGCCCTCAAGCGTCTCCGCCTCGAAGAGCGTCGACACCGTCGGCACCAGCTCGATCTCCCCCTTCTGCAGCGGCCGGTACGAGAACGCCGCGGCGTGGAAGTGTCCGGCCAGCGCCCCACCGGCGCGCAGCGGCCGCAGCAACGCCGACAGACCGACATGCTCGCCGCGCGCCGCGACCCCGACCACCAGCGCGACGCTGCGGGGAAAGGCGCGTTCGGGCGTGAACGACAGCCACTCGCGAATTTGCGGATGATCGAATGGCGCCGTCCCCTCGGCCGCCGTTGCCGGCGAGCGTCGCAGTGCGGCACCGACCAAGCCGGCCGACTCGGCGACCATGACCAGACCTGCCGCATCGGCACCGGCGATCCCGAGACCAAGCTCGGCCAGATCGGCCAAGCTGACGACGCCATGCTCGCGCGCCTCGAAGCGTGCGAGCTGCGCGAAGGCGCCCTCGCAGACCAGCGCGTAGAGCACCTGCACCGCCGGCACGAAGGCACCCGTGGCGGCGAGATAGTCGGGCACGTTGGACCCGTCGGTCGGCAGGTAGGCCGCGGCGCCGCCGGCCGCAAGAAACTCGCCGAAGCGCCCCCGACAATCGGCGAACGCCGAGCCGAAGGCGCCGAGACCCACGCCGAACGCCGTCGCCGGAAAGGATACCGTCCGGCACTGCGGCGCCGTGAAGCGGCAGCCGAGGAGATGCTCCGGCTCACCGACCAACCGGCACCGCAGCGTCGCAGCCGGTGCCAGGTCGAACACGTCGAGGGCCGCCGTCGTGTGCTCGATGCGTCTGCCCGTCCCGCCGCGGCCGGCGGCGGCGCCCGACAGGCTGGGCTCCCCCGACAGCAGCGCCTCGAGACCCGCGAGCTGCAGCACCGATTCCACCGCCGCCGATGGGTTGCACACGACAAACGAGCCCTTGATCCGTTGCAGCTGCTTGAAGAACTTGAGCAGCACGCGGATCCCGACCGAGCTCATGTACGACACCTCAGCCAGGTTGAGCCGAATGCGGTCCGCACCGCCGCGGATCGCTTCCTCGAGCGCGTTCGACAGGTGATCAGCCCAGTACGCGTCGAGCCGGCCTTTGACCTTCAGCTCGACGGCGTCGCCCCCGCGCTCCGTGGTAATCTCCACGCCCCGCCCTCCTCCAATCCTACCGTTGGCCGACGACCTGCGCGGCACGCTGCAGCAGGCGCGGCGGCACGGTCAGGCCCATCATCCGCGCCGCGTCCAGGTTGACCAACAGCCGCGTCGCACGCAACGGTTGAAACGGGATATGCGCCGGGCTCTCGCCGCGCATGATGCGCGCCGCCATCCGCGCTGCCTCACGGCCGCCATCGAAGTAGTCACGTGCCGCCACCACCGCGGCACCGCTCTCGGCATCACCGCTGAGGAAGCCGAACACCGGTATCTTGGCACGCCGGGCCGCCTGCGCAATGCTGACAAACGCCGTGGTCGTGAGATTCCCGCCGACCTGACAGACCGCGTCGACGCCGCGCCCCACCAGCGCCAGCGCGGCATCCGACACCTCGGCACTGGTGTTCGCCGCCACCGCGGTGAGGTGCATGCCGTGCCGCTCCGCCGCCTCGGCCACACGGTCTTTGTTGTAGACCGAGTTGACCTCCGCCGGCACGAACAAGGTACCGAGCTCACGCGCCTGCGGTAGACACTCGCGGATGATGTCCAACACCTCGTCGTACGCCGCCGTGGTGGGCACGCCGGTGACGTTCGGGCGATGCTCCTCGTTGCTCCGGCCGGCGCCCGCCGCAACGGCGTCGGCAACGAACGTGAAGACGATGGGCAGCGTGCCGCCGCGCTGCATGGCCGCCTGCAGCGTCGGCGTCGACAGCGTCATCAGCAGGTCGGCGCCATCGCTGCGCGCCGTGTCGACCAGTGTGCTGAGCGTCGGCATGTCCCCCTGCGCGTTGCGCACCCGCAGGCTGTAGTCGCGGCCATCCACGAGGCCGGCTTCTTGGAGCCCGGCGCGAATGCCGCGCTCCCCGTCTTCGACGTCCTGCACATTCACGTACTCGAGCAAGTCGATCTTCCAGGTCTTCGCCAGCGGCGCCGCCGTCGCGGTGGCGCTCGGCTTCGCCGTGCCCCTGGTGCGCACGCCGCTCGCATCAACGATCTCGTCGGCCGCCTGCACGATGTCGTCGGGAAGGCGGATGCCGAGCTTCTGCGCAACATCCATGTTCAGCGAGACGGTCTTCACGGCCACGTTCTCCATCGGCACGTCAGAGGGCTTGGCACCCAGGAGCACGCGGGCCGCCAACTTCGCCGCAGCGTAGCCGCTCTGGTAGAACCCGATGCCGACGCACGCCAGCGCCCCTTGCGGCAGGATCTCCGGATCGTTGTTGATGATCGGCACCCGCGCGTCGGTGGCCACCTTGACGATGGCGCTGAAGCCCTGGATGGCGGTGTTGTCGCCGGTGATCCAGAACGCCTGGACGTGGCGCGCAACCAGCGCCTGCGCCGCCTGGAAGATCTCGCTCGAGTTGGTCACGCTGACCTCTTCCAGATGGATGCCGTGCGTGTCGAACGCCTGGCGTGCCACCGCTACCACCTTGCGCGAGTTGGCCTCCGAGCCGTTGTACACCGTCCCCACGGTCTTTACGCCGGGCACCAACTTCTGGATCATCGCCACGGTGTCGTCGACCGGCGGGAAGGAGCCGACGCCGGTGACGTTGGGCAGATGCTCGGTGAGACTCGTCCCGGCGCCCGCGGCGATCGGATCATACACGTAAGTGAACACCACCGGCGTCTTGCGCACCGTGCCGCACGCGCCGGTGAGGCACGGCGTGGTCATCGGCACGATGAGATCCAGGCCTTGGCTGTCGAAGTTCTGCAGGACGGCGGGGATGTTCGCAATCTCACCCTGCGCGTGCGCCCTGCGGACCTCGAGGTTCTGTCCCTCGATGAAGCCGAGGTTGCGCAGGCCATCGAACAGGCCTTGCATGCAGCTCTCGGCGCCCGGCTCGGGGGCGAAGTAGGCCAGACCGATCTTGAAGGTGCGCCCGGCCGGCGGCCTGAGCGGTTCGCCCGCCGCCGTCGAGG